>Ga0137415_10002510_pt1 | contig 18270 bp, 20 predicted proteins | sample CZODoug3_1_1_16f_FD_183082 | JGI IMG/M metagenome (GOLD analysis project Ga0137415, IMG submission 183082) | Vadose zone soil fungal communities from Angelo Coast Range Reserve, California, USA - CZODoug3_1_1_16fungal (Hybrid Assembly) | ecosystem: Environmental > Terrestrial > Soil > Vadose...
GAGCCGTTCGAGATCGTGCGTCCCGGGATGCTGATCTACGGCATTTCGTCGTTGCCGGAATTTCAAAGCCTCCTACGTCCGGCGATGACCTGGAAAACGCGCATCGCGCTCATTCGTGAGATGCCGGCCGGACACGGAATCAGTTATGGGCGCACCTTCATCACTCCCAGGAAAATGCGCGTCGCCACTCTTTCCTGTGGTTATGCCGATGGTTATCCACGCCATCTTTCCAATCGCGGAATTTCAGTGCTAGTCCGCGGTCAACGCTGCGCGCTGCTCGGCCGTGTGACAATGGATTTGATCATGATCGACGTTTCGCATCTGGCCGGCGCGGCCGCGGGAGATGAAGTTGTGCTGATGGGCCGGCAGGGCGACGAGGAAATTTGCTGTGCCGAATTAGCGGACCGCGCTGAGACAATTACGTGGGAAATTACGACGCGAATTGGCGCGCGCGTGCGACGGGTTTATTTTTGAGACGAGATGTCTGGTTTTGATACGCTTTAACGCTCCATCGCTCTATCATGTTCCAAATCATCTTCAACGAACTGAGCGCGGCGGAGATATCGGCTTTACCAAAGACTTTGCAGCTCGACCTGCTCGCTGAATTTCAGATTTTGCCGGAGGACCTTGATCGTCTCGATAGCAGTCGGTTCGGTTTGCTGGAGCGCGATGGTAAAAGACTCTATCGGTATCGTGCCAAGGATTACCGGATTTATTTCGAAAAGACACCGGAAGGGATCACGGTGCATCGGGTGCTGCACAAGAACACGCTGCGCGATTTTCTTTTCCGCACCAAACTGCCCACGGGCGAGGATGAGCAACTGAAGGAGAGGCGCGAGTTTTGGAACTTGATCGAGCAAGGCGAACGGACACGCAAGAAGATCTAATCGCGGAGCTGGAGGCGAACGAGGAATTTCGCCGCGGCGAATTTCCGATTTGTGCGCGCAAGATTTATTGCGCCCATGCTGCGGATGCGCCGTTGCCGCGCAGAGTTGCTGACGCGATGCGAGACGCGATTGAGGACGCTTCAACTAACGAGAAGCAATTCGACAAAGCGCTGGATTTCATCGCCGATACTCGCCGGTTAGCAGCGGATTTTCTGGGAACGGAAAGCGAAGAGATTTCGCTTACCGGTCCGACTTCAAGTGGTCTCAATGCCGTTGCCAATGGTCTCGATTGGAAAGCTGGCGACGAAGTTGTGTGTTATCTGGACGATTATCCGGCTGACGTTTATCCGTGGCTTAATCTTGAGCGAAGTGGAGTTAAACCAGTGTTGCTTCAAACTGCCCGACTCGGCGAAATCACTCCGGAAATTGTTGAGAACGCATTAACCAAGCGGACCCGCCTGGTGGCGTTGGCGAGCGCGCACAACATCAGTGGCTATCGCATCGACGTCGAGGCGATCGGCACATTGTGCGCAGAGCGTGATGTCCTGTTTTCGCTTGATGCGATTCAAACTCTCGGCGCGTTCCCGATCCCGTTAAAACATGTCGATTTTCTTAGCGCCGGCGCGCAAAAATGGATGCTCGGTCCATCGGGTGCTGGAATTCTTTTTGTCAAAAGCGATCGGCGCAGCCTGCTCCGACCCATGATTATCGGCGGATGGAATGTGGAATCGCCAAATTTTATCGCGCAGCGAGAAATTAGATACGCGGAGGGCGGTCGAAAATTTGAACCGGGTGGTTACAACAATGTCCCGATTGCCGGAATGCAGGCGGCGATTGCGCTCCTTGCTGAGGTTGGATTGCCGAAAATCTCAGAGCGGATTCTATCGCTCGTCGCGACGTTGAAAGACGAACTTGCTCCGGTCGATTTTGAATTCCTCAGTCCTAACGAAGAATCGAGTCGATCCACTTTCTTAACTTTTCGCTCTCGTCGCGTTGCAGCTGAGAAGTTGGCCAACGCGCTGGCGGAAAATGATGTTATCGTTTCGTTACGCGTTGATCGCGCGGACCGCAGTTGGTTGCGGGTAAGCCCGCATTTTTATAACACCTTCGCGGAGATGGAACGCGTGGCGGAGTTATTGAATCGCGCGGACTAATAGCGGCGTTTGGACCAGCGGCGAGCGCCGCCTCAGCCGCAAACCAGACCGTTGGCTCGACAATCGGCGGGGCAGTTCGAGGCGCCCGGAACACAGGCCGGTGGCCTGTGCGCCCAGCGGGGGATTCTCCCCGCTGCTGTTCAAGCGAGCGTCAGCGGAGTAAAACTCCGCTGGGCGCACAGACTGGAAAGTCTGTGTTCCTCAATGGTCGATTTCGCCGCGATCGGGTAAAGAAAACGGCGGTGAGGTCTGTGCAATTCTGCCGCCGGAGACGGCGGCAGCTACATTACTTCATCAGCAGCACAGAACGGCTGCGTTTGATTTCGCGCGTGATCTTCCGGTGCATGTGCGCCGGCATGCCTGTGATTCGCCGCGGCAAAATTTTCCCGCTCTCGGTCACGAACTTTTTCAGCAAATCGGGATTCTTGTAATCGATTGCTTCCGCCGCGATATCGATGCGGCGGCGCGGCATGGTGCGATTGGCGCGTCGAAAGGCGGAGCGGCGTTTGGCGGTCTTTGGTTGCATGAGATCAGCGGGTCTCGCGGTGAAGCGTATGCTTTTTCAAAAACGGATTGTATTTTTTCTTTTCCAACCGGTTCGGGGTGCGCGGGCTCTTCTTGTTTCGCGTCGACATATAACGCGAAACCGGTTTGCCCAAAGCCTTAGCCTCAGTGCATTCCAATGTGATAATTTCCTGCGCCATTAGTTACTCTTTCTCCGCCGCCGGCGCGGGTTGTTCTTCCTCAGTCTCGGGCGCTTCTTCTTCTTCGGTTAAACCGAAAAGCGAGGTGACAGATTGCCGCACTCGCGATGCCTTATTTTGTTTCTCCAGTTGCGATTGGCATTCGACCGTGAAACGCGCAAATGGAATCGCTTCCAGGCGCGCTCGAGGAATTTGTTTGCCCGACATCTCGCATACGCCATAGGTCCCGAGCTCGATCCGCTTGAGCGCCTGATCGATCTCATAAAGCGCGTCCTGCTCCTGTGAAAGCAGACTGAGCGCGAAATCACGATCGTAAGCGTCCGAACCAGCGTCGGCCTGGTGCATACCGAAGGCGGAGGCTTCGCTTCCCTCTGCGCGCGAACGCAGGGTGTCCTGGGCGACGCCGGCCATGGAATCGACCATGGCATCGCGCAACTGCAGCAACTTTTCCTTTTGCCCCTTGGTAAAGGAATCAAGTCGGCGCGGTTTGTGATTGTCCCGGAAAATTTCTGCCGGCGAATCCGACGTGCGCGCACGGCCTGCCTTTGGACGCGCTAATCCACTGTGTTTCGGTTTGGCCTTGCTCGCCGACGGGCGCTTAACTGCCTTCTTCGCAGGCTTGGCAGGCTTGCGCGCAGCAGGCTTTTTCGCTTTGTGAGAGGCAGCTTTTTTCTTCGACTTCGCCATAAAAATCAAATCTCGCGCCGAGGTTACGGCGCGAGGAGAGCGCTTAATTAAGAACAAATCTCCACTGGCGCAAGCGGAGATTTAGCCTCTGGGAAAGCCGTTTTCGCTTAGGAACTTGCGCTGGAATAGCGTTTCAAAGCGAAACGCCAAAACACACGGGACGACCAGAAAATGATGAATGATGCCGCCACCATTTGCAGCATCAACGGGAACGGCTGGCCCAGCGATTTGATCAAAACCCGCGCGGGAATATTGGCTACAATCACCACCGGAATGACCCAGCTAAAAATCAAACGGAAGAGGCGCGGATAAATGACGTCGGGATAACGCGCGATATTGAGGAAGTTGAAATAACCGTAAACGAGTCCCTGAGCGCGCACGATCCAGAAACTGACCGCCGCCAAATTCAACATGATGGAATAATGAATGGCGATGCCGAAACCGATCGCCACCAAATAGAGGAAAATATGCAATGGCTGCGGCACGACTCCGAGACGGGTAAGCGAAACGATAACTACCGCGCCACCGAGCGCGGCGTTGACTACGCTATCGAGCCCGAATTGTTTCGAAGAAACGGCGAACTGGCTGTCGATTGGCAGGACCAGGAGTGAGTCGAGTCTTCCAGTGCGAACCAATTCGGGAATGTTCGCGACATTGACGAAAAAGAACGCCTGAAAAAGCTGAGCAATGATCTGGTGAGTGCCGACGAGGAGGACCACTTCCCATTTTGACCAGTCCCCGATGCGATTGACTGAGCCGAAGATGATGCTGAAAAACACGATCTGGCCGAGAAACCACAGCACTTCCACCAGCATCCAAAGAATGAAATTGGCCTTGAAACTCATCTCGCGAATGAGCGAGTTGCGCAGCATGATGCCGTAAATTTCGATATAACGCCGCAGGCCTTTCATTTGTCATAATAAACATGTGCGCACGCTTCGAAGCAAAATGACGAGTCGCCGCAACCTTGTTATCGCGGCCATCGTCCTTTTGATCGCCGCGTTTTTTGTGTTTAGCCGATTTGGAAGGTCGAGTGCTGCTCAGTTTCAAACGGCGACGGTAACGCGTGGTCCGATCACGCAAACTGTGACCGCCACCGGCACGTTGAACCCGGTCGTGAACGTGCAGGTGGGCAGTCAAGTTTCGGGGAATATTCAAAAACTTTTCGCCGATTTTAATTCCAAGGTGAAGGCGGGTGATGTTGTCGCACAGATCGATCCGGTACTGTTTCAAGCGACGGTGACGCAGGCGGAGGGGGATCTGGCGAATGCCCAAGCAGCCTTGGAATTGGCAAAAGTGAATGCGACGCGGATCCAGGAATTGTTCGCGAAAAAAAATTCTGCGCAGGCTGACGTCGATCAAGCGACGGCAAATCTGCATCAGGCGGAAGCGAATGTGAAAATTAAACAAGGCGCGCTGGATAAAGCGAAAGCGGATCTCGACCACTGCAGGATTACGTCCCCGGTAGATGGAGAGGTGATTTCGCGCAACGTCGATGTCGGACAGACGGTTGCCGCCAGTTTGCAGGCGCCGGTGATTTTCACGATCGCGAATGATCTAACGAAAATGCAAATCGACGCCAACGTCGCCGAAGCGGACGTCGGTGCGGTGACAGTTGATCAGAATGTTGACTTCAGCGTTGATGCGTTTCCGAGCCGCACCTTTCACGGCATGGTTGTGCAAGTGCGCAACGCGCCGATCACAGTTCAGAACGTGGTCACTTACGATACGGTTATCGGTGTGAGTAATGCCGATTTAAAACTCAAACCCGGGATGACAGCGAACGTCTCGATCATCATCGCGCACAAGGATGATGTGCTGAAAATTTCCAATGCGGCGCTGCGTTATCGGCCGGCAAACGCGCCAACTCCGGAGCGTCCGGCGTCTGGTCAAAATCGCGGCGGCGCTGGTGGTGGCGGGTCGGTCGGTCCGCGGGCCACCGGCCGCACGGTTTATGTTTTACGCGGTGGCAACGCCGAGCCAGTGCAAATCAAAACTGGCATCAGCGATGGAACGACTACGGAGGTGTTGGAGGGATTAGGAGACAACGATCGTGTGATCACCGGGCAACTTAACGCGCCCAATACCGCCACTTCGCAGCAGCAGGGAAATCCGTTCGGCGGACCGCGGAGATTTCCATGAACCGCGAAAGGGCAATGAAGGTGGATCGGCCGCTCCGCGGGCGATGCCAACTTTTGGCGGCTTCGCCGCCCCGATCACCATCGAGCAAGGAACCACTCGATCCACCCTTCTCGTGATGAACAACGGCACCGTCGTTAAATTAATGGACGTTCACAAAACCTATCGCACCGGCGAAGTGGAAGTGCCGGCCGTGCGCGGAGTGTCGCTCGAGATTAAGCGCGGCGAATTCGTGGCCCTGATGGGCGCGAGCGGCTCTGGAAAATCGACCCTTATGAATCTCCTTGGCTGTCTGGATCGACCGACCCGCGGGCAATATCTCCTCGATAACACCGATGTCTCGCATTTGAATCGCGATCAGTTGGCCGATATCCGCAACGGTAAACTCGGGTTTGTTTTCCAAAGCTTTAATCTCCTGCCGCGTACTTCCGCGCGCGAAAACGTCGAGCTTCCGTTGCTCTACGGACGGCATCAGCTCAGCAATCAGCAATTGCGTGAGCGGGCTGACCGCGTCCTTGCTTCAGTCGGTTTGCAAGGCCGCGAGGAACATCATCCCAGTCAGCTTTCCGGCGGACAGCAGCAGCGCGTCGCCATTGCGCGGGCGCTCATTAATGACCCCGAGGTCTTGCTCGCGGATGAGCCGACCGGCAACCTCGACAGCCGAACCAGCATTGAAATCATGGGAATCTTTCAGGAGCTGAACGGGCGAGGCATTACTATCGTGATGGTCACCCACGAGTCGGACATCGCCGCCTATGCCCAACGCAATGTCGTCCTGCGCGATGGCCTCGTCTTAAATGATTTTGCCGTGGCAGAGCGTCGCAACGCGGTCGTCGAAATGGAACGACTTGCAACATCGGCAAGGGATGAGCGCGAATGAACCAAACTTTGTAGCGGCGATCTATGACCGCCGATTTCGGGTGATTCCGGCGGTCGTAAACCGCGGCTACAGGAAAAATGAGAGTTGGATCGACATTTAACGTTGCGTTTCGCGCCCTGCGGCGGAACAAGCTTCGTTCCGCGCTCACCGCGCTTGGCATTATCATCGGCGTCGGCGCGGTCATCGCCATGGTCGGGATTGGCTCGGGCGCGAAAGCTCAGGTGGAAGCGCAGATTGCCAGTCTGGGGCAAAACGTCATCGTCATTTCATCCGGCAGTACAACTTCCAGCGGCATTCGCACCGGCTGGGGCGGAGCTGGGACTTTGAAAATCGAAGATGCCGAAGCGATCCGGCGTGAGGTGCCGAGTGTTACCGCGGTCAGCGAAGAAGTTCCGTCCACCGCGCAAATCGCGGCGGGCAACCAGAACTGGTTCACCCGGGTGATGGGCGAATCGCCGGATTATTTCGATATTCGGCAGTGGCTACTGGCGGAGGGCGCTCCATTTACCGCGCAGGACGTGCGCAGCGCCAACAAGGTGTGTGTGATCGGACAAACAACCGCCACGCAAGTCTTCGGCAACGACGATCCCGTTGGTCAAACCCTGCGGATTAAGAACGTACCATTTATCGTTAGCGGCGTGCTCACCCCGAAAGGGCTCAGCATTCAGGGGACCGACCAGGATGATGTTGTGGTCATGCCTTATACCAGCGCGATGAAGCGCGTCGCGGGCGGCACGACGTTGCGCAACATTAATGTGCAGGTGGCAAATGCGACCGATCTCGAACCGGCGCAGCAGCAAATCACCTCCTTGTTACGCCAGCGACACAACATCCGGGCCGGTCGCGATGACGACTTTACCGTGCGCAATCAGCAGGAAATCGCGGAGGCGGCAACGGCGACGGCCGACGTCATGGCTGGACTGCTGGGTGCGATTGCGGGCGTATCGCTGGTGGTTGGAGGCATCGGTATTATGAACATCATGCTGGTGAGCGTAACCGAACGAACCCGTGAGATCGGGACGCGGATGGCGGTGGGCGCGCATGGTCGCGATATTCTCACCCAGTTCCTGATCGAAGCGGTTTCGCTCAGTTCCGTCGGCGGATTGCTTGGCATTATTCTCGGCATTGTGGCCTCGAAAATTCTTTCGGCGATCAAACATTGGCCTTCGCTGATTTCGCCCGGGTCGATCGTGCTGGCATTTCTTTTCAGTGCAGCGGTTGGAATTTTCTTCGGCTTTTATCCCGCGCGGAAGGCCGCCGCGCTCGATCCGATCGAGGCATTGCGCTACGAATAAATGGTAGGGACGCATCTCCGAGGCGTCCCTCTAATTTAATTTGGGAGATTAAAATAAATTGGGGACGGCTCGGAAATCCGTCCCTACCAAAAAAATGCAACACACTCGATTCGAAAAACTGGTCGCCGATGCGAAGAGAAATATTCAGGAAATTTCCCCGCAAGAAACCGCCGCAGCATTGCAGCGTGGCGACATGTTGCTTATCGACGTGCGCGACCCCGATGAATGGCAGGAGGGTCACATCCCCGGCGCGAAAAATTTCAGTCGCGGTACTGTCGAACTGGAGATCGAAGAAGCCGCGGCCGATCTTTCAACGCCGATCATTACTCATTGCGGCGGCGGTGGCCGTTCCGCCCTCACTGCCGAAAGTTTGCAGCGTATGGGCTATACTAACGTAAAATCCATGGCCGGTGGCTTCAAAGCCTGGAAAGCGGCAGGATTGCCGACGACAAAATAACCGGAGCGTCTTGGGCGAGGGAAAAAGCCGCTAAAGGCTTCTGAATCTAAGTTATCCGCCGACGGCCTGATAATGGCCGAGTCCGCGTTTCCACATGAATTGTGCGACCGCCCAAGTAACAATGAGCCAGCATGACTGGATGGCGAGCGCCTGAACCAATTCGGCACCCTGCAGGCGGCCCAAGAAGATTGCGATCGGACAAAATAGCTCGTAGTAAAATGGCAGCCATTTCATCACTGCTTGCACGGTGATTGGCATGATATCTATCGGAAACATCTGGCCGCCGAGGAAGTATTCGAATGAGTAGACGATGAAAACGATAGTGGAGATTTCCAGTATCCAAAACGCCATCATCGCCAGCGAGTAGGTGATGAAAAACTGAATGAACGCGGCCATGACGAGCGAAGTAATCGACAGAACGTAGGTAACTACGCTTGATGGCAGTTGAATGTAGTCTCGGAAGTAGAAAAAAATCAGGGCAATAGGAATAATAGTCACCGCCGTATAAACCAGTCGGCCGGCCAGAAAAATGCCGGTGCGATATCCGAGATAGTTTAGGGGTTTGGTCAGGAAGGAATTAATCTGTCCCTCTCGGATGTCGGCGGCGATCTGCCAGTCGTCCTCCGTTGGGGTGACGAGGTTGGAGACAAGGATCGTTAGTAAATAATAGTAGATCATGGAGCCGTAATCGTAGCCGCCAAAACCTCTACCGCCCGGCTCTTCAAAGATGGCGCGCCAGAGAAAGACCGTGCCGGCAAGTGGGATCAAGCCGAAAAGCGCGCGCAGGAAGTAGTTCCAGCGGTAAACAAAGGTATTCTGGAGACCGATGTTAAAGACGCTCAGGTATTTGGCGAGATTCATGACGAAGTGGGAGCGGTTAAGCGATTAATCGCGCGATCCTGAACCCGCGACAATAAAACGAGGGCGGCAATAGCGCCGAGCAGGGCGCAAAACATGTCTTCCTGAGTATCCCAGGGGTCGCCCTGGGTGCCGAGAAAGCTAATGGCGGCATCGCCGCTAAGCAGCGCGGTCCACCATTCAATGAGCTCGTATAAAGCGCTAATGGCAAGGCAAACGCAAACAACTAGAAAAGGCTGCCAACTTGTTCTTTTTAGGATGTGCAAGCGAACAAACACTTCGCGCGTGACGATGGCGGGAACAAAACCTTGCATGATGTGGCCGAGGCGATCGTAATGGTTGCGATGCCAGCCGAAAATTGGTCGAAGCCAATCGAACAGAGGCACGCGCGCGTAGGTATAGTGACCGCCGACAAAAAGCACGCACATGTGCAAGGCGATGAGGGTGTAGGTCAAAGTCGTGAATTCAAAGCGGCGATAAGTCGCGAATAGAACCACCAGTGCGGCCAGCGCCGGCAAAACCTCCAGCCACCAGGTCAAGCGGTCGTACGGTTGCCATGCTGACCACGCCAGAACGACAACGACACCGGCGAGCAAAATGAAATGCGATGGGGAAATTTTATTCATTATCGCGTGTTCATCTTAGGAAAAGAGGCCCACTAAATACTCGAAAGGACACGGAAAGGGGTGCGATCAACCGCGAGAGCTTTCGGGGTTGGCCCCAGAGCCAAGATGGCTGTGCTACGACTTGGTTCGTGTGTTTCCTGGGCAAACATGGCTAAGTCTGCTTTTGCGCGAGCTCCGCGGCCAGATTGATCGCAGCGATCATACTGTCTGGGCGCGCGATGCCTTTGCCGGCGATATCGAAGGCGGTGCCGTGATCGGGACTGGTGCGCGGAAAAGGCAAGCCGAGGGTGACGTTCACGCCGGAATGAAAGGCGTGCAGCTTCAACGGAATCAAGCCTTGATCGTGATACAGACAGAGAGCGGCGTCCCATTTCTCGTTAACGAGATGGAAGAAGAGAGTATCAGGAGAGATGGGCCCCTCGAAAATTGCTGATGGCTGATCACCGATGGCCGATTGTAATTCGCGCAGGGCGGGAGCGATGATTTCGATTTCTTCGCGGCCGATTTTTCCGGATTCGCCCGCGTGTGGATTCAAACCGGCAACCGCGATGCGAGGAGTGGTTTTTCCACGGCGGCGGAGGAAATTGTCGAGAAGGTGGCCGACCCGGACAATTTCGGATGTCTTGAGCGAGGCGGGAACATCCCGCAATGGGACGTGAGTTGTGACGAGCGCGACGGTGATCGTGCCTCCGGTCAGGAGCATGGCGTAGTTTGCTGTGCCGGAGCGCGCCGCGAAGAATTCGGTCTGGCCAGGGAATTCAAATCCAATGTCGGCCATCCGCGCCTTGTGAATCGGGCCGGTAACAACGGCGTCGATTTCCCCGGAATTGGCGAGGAACGCCGCTTCTTCCATCGCGGCCAAGGCTTTCCGGGCGGAATCGGGCGATGGAGCACCGACAACCACCGGCCCAACCTGACCGATTACTTTATAGTCGATATCATTCGCTAGTTTGCCCGACTCAAGGGCGGAGCGGACGATTTCCGGCCCTATGCCTGCCGGATCGCCAAGAGTGATTCCGATACGAAGGGGCATCGCGCATTGTCTCGGAAGTTTCTGCGATGCGCAATGAGCCCCTGGTCACGGGAACATAAAAGTGATCGGAGAATCGTAAAAAGGCTACTCAACTCTCAAATCTTCAATACATCTTTATGTAGGCTTTCTGACGCAGACTAGCCAGCCAGCGTTCCTGCTTGGCCTGCGCTTCTTCCGCGACCAATTTTTTCTCGATCTCGTCGCGGACTTCGGCGAAGGGGCGGGTGACGCCGCCGCGTTTATCTTCGACTTTAAGAATGTAATAGTTGCCGGCGAGCTGGATGATGTTGCTGACTTTTCCAGGTCGCAGGTTAAACGCGACCTTTTCGAGTTGCGCGGTCAAGGTACCGCGATCGACCCAGCCCCAGTCGCCGCCAAGATCGCGGGTACTGTCTTCGGAATAAATTTGCGCCATGCGCTCGAATTCGGCGCCATTAACCAGCTTGCCCAGAATCTCCTCCGCCATTGCCTTCTGTCCCGCCGGATCGGACGTGCCGACCGGGATCATGATCATGCGCAATTTAATCTGCTCTTTACTGGTGAACTCGGAGGCATGCTTGCGATAGTAATCCTGAATTCGGTTAGGCGAGACGATGGTATTTATTTCCACATTCTTGTGCCGCATCGCCTGCACAATCATCCTTTCGCCCTCCATTTTTTTGAATTCTCCGAGAGAGTAGTTTTGCGCCTGGAGAGTCTTGATGAAGGTGTTGCGATCGCCGTTGAAATTCTCCCGGATCATGTCCTGAATGCGTTGATCGAGGAAGTGATCAGGAATCTGGAAGCCTTCTTTTTTGAACGCCTGAATGATCAGCTGCCGATCGATCAAATCCTTGAGAGCGGCGGCGCGGGCTTCTTTGATTTTTGTGAGCAACTCCTCACCCCGGAATTGCTCGCGGAGCAACTTTTCTTTGGGAGCGGACACATCGCGCACTTCCGAATAGGTAATGACATCGGTGGTGTCATTGCTTTTGACGACGGCAGCGATGCCATTAATCACTTCGGGGTCAGCCGCCAATGCTCCGCGACAGAGCGATGACAGCGACAGCAGAGCTGCCGTGAACAATGCAACCAGGAGGGGACGAACCATATTTTCAGAGTTTGCCAAGCAGCCCGAGAATTTCCTGCAGCCGCTTTTCGATTTCCGGGGCAAATAAACGAGGGAATTTGCCCCCGACAAGTATAAAATCCCCCCGCCGGGTCAACATCAATTTATCCTCTCGGGTTTCGACCCTGCTGATTTCCTGTATGGCGGCGGCGAGTTTAATTTGGGCGAGGGTAATCAGGTTTTCTACAGCCTTGGGGAACGCGCCAAAACGATCTCGCCATTCTTTGATCAAGCGGTCCAATTGTTCCACAGTGGTGATTTCCGCGATCCGCCGATAAGCCTGAATGCGCAGGGGGGTGTCGTTAATGTAACTGCGCGGGAGAAAAGCGGAAACGCGGGCGTCACCGTGAACAAATTCGGCTTCATTAGTAGCAACGAAATCGAGCCGCAACTCTACCTCGAGGCGCCAGCGCGGTTTTTGTCCTTTAATCTGACCGACCGCTTGCTTGAGCAACTGACAATACAGATCGAAACCCACCGCCACGATGTGGCCACTTTGAGCGGTGCCGAGAATACTGCCGGCGCCGCGAATCTCGAGATCACGCATGGCAATGCGAAAACCGGCGCCGAGGGAACTGTATTGTTTGATAGCATTGATTCGTTTGCGCGCGGCGCCGATCATCATGAGCTCGCGCGGCAGTAAAAGGTAAGCGTAGGCTTTGTGCTCGGCCCGCCCGACCCGCCCGCGGAGTTGATATAAATCAGCCAGGCCGAAGCGATCGGCGCGATCAATGATAATGGTATTAGCGTTTGGAATATCCAACCCGCTCTCGATGATAGTGGTGCAGACCAGGACATCGATTTTTCCCATGACAAATCGATGCATCACCGCTTCCAATTCGTCGGAATCCATTTGACCGTGGCCAAACTCCACCCTTGCATTCGGGCAAAGTTCAGCGATCCGATCGCGCACTTTCTCGATCGAGTGGACGCGATTGTGCAGAAAAAAGACCTGCCCCTGCCGCTCCAGCTCGCGATTGATGGCATCGCGAATAATCCTCTCATCATAACCACAGACGACGGTTTCGACCGGAAGCCGGTTTTGCGGTGGCGTCTCGATAGTCGACATGTCTTTGACCCCGACTAACGAGAGATAGAGAGTGCGCGGAATCGGGGTGGCCGAGAGAGTCAGGACGTCGACGAGTTTGAACAGCTCCTTGAATTTTTCCTTATGCAAAACGCCGAAGCGTTGTTCTTCGTCGATCACAACCAGGCCGAGGTCCTTAAAACGAACATCGCCGGAAATGAGGCGGTGCGTCCCGATAACAATGTCGACCCCGCCTTCGAGCAATAGCTGTAACACTTTCTTTTGCTCGGCCGGCGACCGGAACCGGCTCAGCATCTCGATCCGGATCGGATAATCTAACATTCGTTGCCGAAACGTTTCGAAATGCTGCTGCGCGAGCACAGTGGTGGGCGCGAGGACCGCGACTTGTTTTCCTTCCATTACGGCTTTGAAGGCGGCTCGGATCGCGACCTCGGTTTTGCCGAAGCCGACGTCGCCGCAAATTAGGCGATCCATGGGCTGCGACTGTTCCATATCGGTCTTGGTATCGATGATCGCGGTTAGTTGATCGGGGGTTTCGCGGTACGGAAACGAATGTTCAAACTCCGCCTGCCATTTGGTGTCTGCGCCAAAGGCATGGCCTGGGTTGGTCTGGCGCTCGGCCTGAAGCGCGAGCATTTTTCCGGCGTAATCAAAAATGGAGGCGGTCGCGTTTTTCTTCGCGCGGGCCCATTTCGCATCTGCGAGCGAGCTCAGCGGGGGCGACTTTTTCCCGACGCCAACGTAACGCGAGACCAAATAGGCTTGCTCCAGCGGAACATAGAGTTTCGCGTCGTCGGCGAACTCCAGAACGAGGACCTCCTGTCTCGCCCCCGACGCTTGTTTTGGAGGGCGGAGCTCCAACGCCGGCGGGCTCGCGGGAATTCGCTCCTCCACGGCCGGCATTTCGATTAGCCCGAGAAACCTTCCGATGCCGTGCTCGAGATGGACGACAAGATCGTTTTCGTTGAGCTCGCTGAAATCAATTTGCGCGCGATTGCGTCGTTCCCCGCGACGCAAACGTCGTCTGCCGTGGATGGGAAAACGCCCGAGTAGTTCGTTGGCCGAGAGAATGACGAGATTGGCGGCGGGAAAACAAAAGCCGCGGCTCAATGTTCCCTCAAGCAGGTCGATGCCAGCCAGTGCGTCGGTCGAAATGATCTCGCGAAAACGCTCGATCTCGCCCTCGGTTTGAAAATAGATCGCGACGGTTGCGTGTTCGTTGCGCCATTGCTTCAGCCGGGCGATGAATTGCGCCCGCTTCGTTTCTGCGAGCATGAAATCGCCGATGGCGAATTCACCGATGTCGCATTCGACAAACGCACTGGAAAAATCTTCCGGCGCCGCATCATCGTTTTCGATCCAGCTTTCGCTAATTTGAATGTGGCTTGGAGGGGCTGGCTGCGGCGCGAGAGCTGCGCCCGCTGCTGCGGGCTCGAGTTCAATCAGGAGGGCATCCTGGGTGATATAATCCCGGACGCGGCCACCGCTATTATCAGCCGCGCTCAGCAGCACGCTCGCCTGTTCGCGAGTGCGGACGGACGTCTGAGTATCGAGGTCGAACTCACGCAGCGATTCAATCTCGTCGCCGTAGAATTCAATTCGCAGCGGTAGGGAGGTTTGCCATGAAAAAATATCGACAATGCCGCCGCGGACTGCGAACTGGCCCCGGGTCGTGACCTGGGCGACGCGTTCATAGCCCGCACCGGACAATGCGCTCAACAACGCAGGCATGGCCATGTTCGACCCGCGTTGGATTTCACGCGAAGCCGAGCGCAACATCCCGCGGCTGGGAGCGGGCTGATCCAGCGCCGCTCGGGTCGTGACGACTAGTTTGGAGGCGTTCTCCTTTTCAATTTGAGACAGGAGCGCCAGCCGCTCCGCTGCAATCTCGGGATCCGGCAAAATGTTTTCGACCGCTGCGAATTCCGCTTCTGGCAAAAACGAGGCATTCGAATTCCAATTCGATAAGCTTTCGAAAAAAAGCTCCTGTGCGCGTACCGTCGGGCAGATAACCCAAATACTGCGGCGATCATGTTCGGCAATGGTTGCGACGAGAAACGGTTGTGCGCTCTCGATCACATGAGAGAAGGAAACTGGAAAATTGCCCGCGCCGATCTGGCGAAGTTTATGTTCGATCGGTTCAGCTAACGCGGCCAGCCGCAGGAATTCTGCGTTGTTTTTTTCCACTAGAAGTTGTCGCCGAAAAGTGCCTGAACTTCAATGAGCCGGCCGACGGAGGGGCGAGCTCCGGCGAGGCCCGGCGTTGTAGCACAGCCATCCTGGCGGTGGATAGGCCGGGCATCTTGCCTGGCTTCTTGCGGCTAAGATCAACCGGCAAGATGCCTGTCTACTGGCTCGCCCGTGACGGCATTTCTGAACAAACAGCTAATTAGTGATTGCGATTGGCGTGCCGACGCTGACCGACTTGAAGAAATTTTCCGCCATGAATTCCGGCATCCGGATGCAGCCGTGGGAAGCGGGATAGCCAGGGAGATATCCGGCATGCATTCCAACTCCTCCATGAATGCGCATAAAATAAGGCATGGGTGCGCCTTTGAAATGAGTCCCGGGCGGCTTCGGATCGACGCCCAACTCGACATTTGGCTTTACCACGTTATCGGCGGCATCGACGTAATCGCCGTATTTGCTCGAAACATGGTTCACATCCTTTTGCTGAATCGCGAAACGGCCGATCGGAGTGTTCAATCCTTCGCGCCCGGTGGATAACTGGGAGATACCTACCAGTTTTCCGCTCCTATAAAAATAGGCGCGTTGCTCCCCGAGGCTGATTTTCACGCTCGGTTTTCCATCCACATCATCACCGTCCCAATAGGAAACGTTGTCCGGAGGGGCGTTGGATGAGACCGGGCCCGGGCCATAAACCCCTCCGAGATACTGGGTTTGGGTGGAAAAACGGGGATCCTCTCCGCAGCCGACCATTAGGATCGTGCAAACCGTCGCAATCAGCCCTGCAATTAGCGCTCTGTTCCCCCTTTTCATCAATCGCAGGGGACGTTCCGTAGCGGGCGTTTAAAGTCAAGGAATGGCCCGGTTCGGACGGTCTGCAAAATGCCGATGCCCGACACGCTAGTGGGCTTGAATTTTGCTTTTGAACGCATCTACTTTGCACCTCCGCGATCTTCCCATGCCAACCTACGAGTATGCCTGCCTCAAATGCGGGCAACATTTCGATGCTTTTCAATCGATGCGGGACGAACCCTTTCGGGAATGTCCCAAGCATCTTTGCCGGCTGGAAAAATGGGGCCACGGCAAGGTGAAACGGCTGCTGGGCAAGGGCGCCGGAATTATCTTTAAAGGTTCGGGGTTCTATACCACCGACTATCGCAGCGACGCCTATAAAGAGTCGGCAAAAAAGGAAACGCCGGCTTCGGAAAAACCGAAAACCGAGACAAAGGCGGAAAAACCCGCAGCCAGTAAGCCAGAGAAAAAGAGCGAATGAAAACAGCAACCCCCATTCAACTAACGTGCCCGGAATGCCGGCGCGATAATGAACCCGAGCGCATCTATTGCCACGACTGCGGGGCCCGCCTTGACCGTTCCGCGCTGGCGGGACGCAGGACGGGGAAGATCGAAACCTCGGAGGAATTGCACAAGCGGATGCGAGGGATGTTCAGTCAGCGCCGGATCAAAGCGCAATTGTTTTTTTTCAAGAGCGCCAAGTTGATCCTCATTGCGATCGCCGCCGCGGCGCTCTTGGTGATCTTAATTGCGCCTGAGGTTCCGCCAGCAGTGAAATCCGAAGAGTTCCCACCGCAAATCAATCTGAACTTGGAAACACTGACGGAATCACGCCAGCCGCAGACGATGCAATTCTCCGAAGAAGGTGTCAACGCTTACCTGGCCAGCGCGCTGAAGCGCAAAAAGGAAAAGCTGAATCATCCACTAATTAATTTTGAGCGGGCACTGGTTGCTTTCAGCGAAGGGAATTGCCGGGTCACCATCGAGCGTTCCATTTTTGGTTACTCGATCTTCACTTCCGGCGATTATGCCGTTCAGATCGAAGGTGGAAAGGTCAAGACGTCGCCAAGAAGCGGAGCCATTGGAAGGATGCCAATTGATCCTAACGTTATGCCATACGCTGGTTTTCTATTCAGCGATGTTGTGGCAGCAATGGATCGCGAACATAAGCTGCTTAATAAGGTCGGTTCGATCCAGCTGCACGAGAAAGAGATCGCGGTTACCTCGGCGCAATAAAAAGTATCTCTTTAGCGTTTACGCGATCTTTTGCCTCTCCCTTGGCAAATGGAAAGATGAAAGTGAGGGATTTCTTGTTCCAAAGTCGCCTCATCAAATGAGCATCCGCTCTTTCGACTTTTGCTCCTCTCGCTCCAAGAGCGGGAGAAGAGGCTGTTTCAGTGCGCGTTCGTGCCAAAACAACTGCTGAACATGTACATCAAAAGCCGGCGGCTTGTTTGCACAATGCCGCCGGCTGGTGTGAGTTGGTTTTCTTAAGCGATGCCCATTGTCGCCAGGAGACGGCGATCAATTATTCCATCCGCTGGCAGACCATGTCTCCGCTCATAGACCCGAATCGCATACCGAGTCCGCGGACCCATTACGCCATCGATTGGGCCGCGATAATATCCAGAACGGGCGAGCCGTTCTTGCACGCGCGCAACAGTTGATCCGCTGGAACCGCGATAGACGCTCCGGTTATAGTAGGACGGATAACTCGAGCCATAATAGTTGGCCCCGTATCCGTAAGGGTAGCTATAGCCGTACGAACCGTAGGGATAACCGCCATAATAGGAGCTGCCGTAGTAGGGGTACCCGCCGTAATAGGGAGAGCCGCCGTAGTATCCTCCATAAAACGGAACGCCTATTCCGACATTCCAAAATACGCTGCTACCGCTACGAAAGCGATCATTGCGCCAATGATTTCTGTGATTGCCAGTGTTCGTTACAAGCGCCTGGCCGTTTCGCGTTTGGACAACGCGCGTCTTGGCGAACGCGGGCGTCGTCAGCGAAAGTGCGACAAGGGCACTGAGAATTAGTAATTTTGCCTTCATATCCTTTATAAAAGTTAGACGCCAGGGGGACGTAAATCCTTCAATTTTTCCGTAAACTTCGGAACTGCTTTTGTGCGTGCCGGTTATGGTCAACGCGGCGTTCAGAAATTTACCTTGGAACCGCCCCAGAAATTCGTCCGACGCAGCATTGAAAGCGCGCTTCAATTTCCGTTGCCCAAGTAAAACAAATACCTTCGCACAACAAAGTGGCTACAGCTTGATCTATGCTGGTTATCGGCCGTGCTAAACGATAACATTGGTCGGTCGTGTCTAAATTAGGCAAAGCAGCAGGTGTCTTCAGTCTTGTCCTGATTTGTAGCGCTCTACCAGCCGCCCCACTTGAGCGAAGTATTAGTCCCTCCCG
>Ga0137415_10002511_pt1 | contig 18260 bp, 15 predicted proteins | sample CZODoug3_1_1_16f_FD_183082 | JGI IMG/M metagenome (GOLD analysis project Ga0137415, IMG submission 183082) | Vadose zone soil fungal communities from Angelo Coast Range Reserve, California, USA - CZODoug3_1_1_16fungal (Hybrid Assembly) | ecosystem: Environmental > Terrestrial > Soil > Vadose...
GACTGGGAGGCCGGCTCCTACGACGAGAAGTGGTCGATCTCCTACGACGAGCGCTGCATCGACTACGCCACCGGCCGGTTCCAGCTGGTCGCCGGTTCGGCCGGTTGGCCGTACGGGCGGGCCCTGGAGCTGGGCTGCGGGACCGGGTTCTTCCTGCTCAACCTGATGCAGGGTGGGGTCGCCGAGCGCGGTTCGGTCACCGACCTGTCGCCGGGCATGGTCCAGGTGGCGCTGCGCAACGCGGCCGGCCTCGGCCTCGACGTGGACGGCAAGGTGGCGGACGCGGAGCGCATCCCCTACGACGACAACACGTTCGACCTGGTCGTCGGGCACGCGGTGCTGCACCACATCCCGGACGTGTCGGCCGCGCTGCGCGAGGTTTTGCGGGTGCTGCGGCCGGGCGGACGGTTCGTGTTCGCCGGCGAGCCGACCAAGATCGGCGACTGGTACGCCCGCCGGCTGGGCCACGCCACCTGGTGGGCGACCACCCGGCTCACCAAGTTCGGCCCGCTGCGGTCCTGGCGGCGGTCCCAGGCGGAGCTGGACGAGTCGTCCCGGGCGGCCGCGCTGGAGGCGGTGGTGGACATCCACACCTTCGACCCGGACGAGCTGGAGGCGACCGCCCGGGTGGCCGGCGCGTCCGATGTCGCGGTGGTCACCGAGGAGCTGTCCGCCGCGCTGTTCGGCTGGCCGGTGCGCACCATCGAGGCGGCCGTCCCGCCGGGCAAACTGGGCATGCGGTGGGCGATGTTCGCCTGGCGCACCTGGGAGCGGCTGTCCGCACTGGACGCCGGAGTGCTGCGTCGGGTCGTGCCACGCCGGTTCTTCTACAACGCGTTGGTCACCGGTACGAAGCCGGGTGGGGCTCCTCTAACGGGGTAGAGCGTTTTCGGTTAGATTCAGATGGTGAGCTCGCGCTCGGCCGATCGGGGCAGTCCGGTCACCGCCAGGTGAGTGCTCCCGGGTAGTTGATCACCTGTGGCTCGACGATGGGGTCCGGACGGGTGTAGTGCGTCCGATTCGGGGGCGCTGGCACCACCGTGATGGAACTATTACGCTCGGCCGCCGGTCGTCGGCTGCCTCCGAACGGGTGAAGACGATCTCGGAAGGGACTCAACTGGCGATGAGTGCGACGTACGACGACCCGAGCTCGGTCACCGTCGTCGTGGTCGACGATCACCCGATCTGGCGTGAGGGTGTGGCGCGGGACCTGGCCGCCCAAGGGTTCGTCGTGGTGGCGACCGTGGCGGACTCGTCATTCACCGCGCGCATCGCGTTCGCCACCCAGCCGAGGGTCGTGGTGATCGACCTCGACCTGGACGAACTCTCCGCCGTGGACGCGGTGCGCACCATCGCGAACACCATGCCCGACACCCGGGTCCTGGTGCTCTCCGAGCGGGCCGGACACCGGGACGTCCTGGATGCCGTGAAGGCCGGCGCGGCCGGTTACCTGGTGAAGTCGGCCAGCCCCGCCGAGCTGGTGGACGCGGTCCAGCGCACCGCCAACGGTGACGCGGTGTTCACCCCCGGACTGGCCGACCTGGTGCTCGGCGAGTACCAGCGCCTGGCCGACGGGCCGGTGCCGGAGGCCGCCTCGGTGCCTCGGCTCAGCGCGCGGGAGACCGAGGTGCTCAAGCTGGTCGCCACCGGCCTCACCTCGCGCCTGGTCGCCAAGGAGCTCGGCCTCTCGGTCCGCACCGTGGAGAACCACATCCAGAACACGGCACGGAAGCTGCACCTGCACAACCGGGTGGAGCTGACCCGGTACGCGATAACCCAGGGCCTCGCCGAGTAACCAACGGTGGCCACGTCACCCGCCCCGGGACCGCCCGGCGTGCCCGTGCCGCCGTCGGGTGTACCGGGTGTAGCGGCCGGGCCATCGGGTGTAGGGGCCGGTTCGCCGGGTGCGCCGGGCGACCTGGCCCGCCGCATGTTCGACCCGCTGTGGCGCGGGTTGGCCGGTTACCGCGTGCTGGCCTGGGGCTATGCCGCCGCGCTGGTCGGGGTGAACCTGGGGACCTACCGCTCGCCCGCCGGCGCGCTGGCGGTGCTGGCCGCGATGGCCGGCTGGACCGTCATCACCTCGCTGGGCTACCTCCGGCCGCGATGGGGCGTCGACCAGGCCCGGCTCGCGGTGGCCGACCTGGTGCTGACCATCGGCGCCGTGCTCGGTACCCGGCTGGTGGAGACCCCCGAGCAGATCGCGCACGGCGCCCCGGTGCTGGCCTCGGTCTGGTCGGCCGGGCCGGTGATCGCCCTGGCGCTGGCCCGGGGGCCGGTGAGCGGCGTGGTCGGCGCGCTGCTCGTGCAGGGCGCGGTGCTGCTGGTGCGCGGCCGGCTGGGTCCGGCGGAGCTGACCGACCTGCTGCTCATGGTGGCCACCGGGATCGCCCTCGGGTACGCCGCCGCCGTGCTGCGCGGCTCGGCGGACCGGCTGCGCCAGGCGATCGAGCTGCGCGCCGCTGTCGGCGAGCGGGAGCGGCTGGCTCGCTCCATCCACGACAGCGTGCTGCAGGTGCTGGCCCTCCTCCGCCGGCGCGGCGCCGAGCTGGGTGGCCCGGCCGGCGAGCTGGGGGAGCTGGCCGGCGAGCAGGAGATCGCGCTGCGCAATCTGGTGGCCTCCGGCCCGCCGGCGCACCGGGCGGCCGGCCAGGTCGAGCTGAACACCCTGGTGGCCGCGCTCGCCACACCGAGGGTGACGGTGTCCGCGCCGGCCACCCCGGTGGTGCTGCCGGCGCACACCGCGGCCGAGCTGGTGGCGGCGGTGCGGGCGGCGCTGGCCAACGTGCGGGTGCACGTGGGCGAGGACGCGCCGGCCTGGGTGCTGGTGGAGGATCTGGCGGACCGGGTCGTGGTGAGCGTGCGGGACGATGGCCCGGGCATCCCCGCCGGCCGGCTGGCCGCCGCCGAGGCGGAGGGGCGGCTCGGGGTGTCCCGGAGCATCCAGGGGCGGATCGAGGCGGTCGGGGGAACCGCGCGCTGCGAGACCGGGCCGGGGCTGGGCTGTGAGTGGACCTTCGAGATACCGGTGCACCGGGCGCCGGCGGGACGGCGGCGATGAGCGAGCGGGTGGACGGGCCGGGGGCCGGCGTGATCAGCGTGATGATCGTGGACGACCACCCGATGTGGCGGGACGGGGTGGCCAGGGACCTCGCCGAGCGGGGTTTCCGGGTGGTGGCCACCGCCCCCGATGCGCCGGCCGCCGTCCGCATCGCCACCGCCACCCGCCCCCAGGTGGTGCTGATGGACCTGTACCTGGGGCAGACGCAGGGCGTGGTGGCGATCGCCGGCATCCTGGAGCGGCTGCCCCAGACCCGGATCCTGGTGCTGTCCGCCAGCGGTGAGCACCAGGACGTGCTGGACGCGGTGAAGGCCGGGGCGAGCGGCTACCTGGTGAAGTCGGCCAGCATCACCGAGCTGGAGGCCGCCGTGCGGCGCACCGCCGAGGGCGCCGCGGTGTTCACCCCGGGGCTGGCCGGCCTGGTGCTGGGCGAGTTCCGCCGGGTGGACGGCGCCGGCTCCGGCTCGTCCGGCAGCCCGTCCAGCGGGGACGGCGACCCGGGGCTGCGGCTGACCGAGCGGGAGACCGACGTGCTGCGGCTGGTGGCGAAGGGGATGACCGCCCGGCAGATCGCCGCCCGGCTGGTGCTCTCGCACCGGACGGTGGAGAGCCACGTGCAGAACACGCTGCGCAAACTGCACCTGCGCAACCGGGTGGAGCTCACCCGGTACGCCATCGAGCGGGGACTCACCGAGGACCCCTGACCGTTCGGGGTCTCGGCTCGAGCGGGGCTCTCGGCCCGCGTCCAGGTTCCGCGGCCCGGCGCAGGATCTCCGCGTGCAGCCGGGGATGCCCCCTCCAGCTCGACGCCCACCGCCACGTCCACCGGGCGCACCGTGCCGCCGGTCCCGATCAGCAGGGTGCCGCGCCTCCCCTCCGGGGCAACGGCACCCCTATTCCGAGATCGACAGCAGGGCTGTTTCTGAGCTGTTATAACAACCGTGGTGTCGATCTCGGTGAGCGCTCGCCGGTCCGCCGGATCTGAGGGAACACCAGTGGGCGGGCGCCGGCCACCACCGGCGTCGTGCGGCCGGTAAGGGCGAGCAGCCCGCGGGCGTTCGCCTCGGTGGTCTCCAGCTCGACGTTGCCGTACATCGTGGTCACCGCGAGTAGTCGTGCCTCCGGGGCGCCGACCGCTCCCGTCACTCGTACGCCCCCGCTTACCGGAGAGGCCGGTTGATGATGCTTTGCTCTGCGTACCTATGCGCAACAGCGGCCCGGCGCCGGTCGGGTGGACCCGCCGGTACCGCTTCCGCTGGCCGTTGCGTCTTGGTGCGCAGAGCAAAGCGGGCGGCAGGGCACGTGCTCACGACTGGATGGACGTACCCGTACCGGCACGGTGTGACCGGGCCCTCCTGTGACCTGGCTAGCAGCATCGAAACGATTCGATTGCGCGCGCCGATACTGGAGGTGTGCCCCGCCGGACAGAGCGGTCCGCTCCCACCGCGAGCACTGCGACCCCGAAACCTCGGCCGCTGGCGTGGCACCCACCCACACCCGGGAGAGGACAGATGCGAACCGACATCGAGCAGCAGCTGCGCGAGCTGCACGACTACTACGCGTTCCAGGTCAACGTGGCCATCGAAGAGGGCCGCGAGCACCTGATCGACGGCTTGGTGGCCCGCTACCCCGAGGAAGCCGCGCGGCTGATCGAGGGCGCCCAGGCGCACGCCGCCTGACCGCGTCGAGCGGCGCCGGCTCACCAGGGCACTAGGGCACTAGGGTGATGCACCGTGACCAGCATGTGGGGGGCACCGGTGCGGACCCGGTGGGCGGAGTGGCGGCGCAACCGGCGAGATCCGCGCCAGGCCCGGTTTCTCAGCATGGACTCGCTGCGCTGGGTGATCCGGCACCGGGCCTGGACGCCCTGGTACCTGGTGCGCTACACCCGCCTGCTCAAGTTCCGGCTGGCCAACCCGCATGTCCTGCTGCACGGCATGGTCTTCCTCGGCAAGAACGTGGAGCTGCACGCCCGCCCCGGGTACGGCCGGCTGGAGATCGGGCGCTGGGTACACATCGGCGACGGCAACTCGCTGCGCTGCCACGAGGGGTCGCTGCGCATCGGGGACAAGGTCGTGATGGGCAAGGACAACACGATCAACTGCTACCTGGACATCGAGCTGGGTGCGGCGACGCTGGTGGCCGACTGGGTGTACATCTGCGACTTCGACCACGTGATCGCCGACATCCACGTGCCGATCAAGGACCAGGGCATCGTGAAGACGCCGGTGCGGATCGGCCCGGACTGCTGGGTCGGCACGAAGGTGTCCGTGCTGCGCGGCACCCGGGTCGGCCGAGGCTGTGTGCTCGGCGCGCACGCCGTGGTGCGAGGGACCATCCCGGACTTCTCCATCGCGGTCGGCTCGCCGGCCCGGGTGGTCCGCAACCGCCAGGACGACTACCTCGCCGACGCCGAGCGGCGGGAAGCTCTGGCCGACATCGCCCGCAAGACCGCGCGCGCCGTCCAGGAATCCCTCCCCACAGCTGACCCCGGTACCTGACCCGCCGCCGCCGCCCCGCCGCGCCCCGCCCGCCCGCCTTCTGGGCCGCCGCGGGCGTGGTCAGGGGCCGAAGGCGTTGCCGGTGGGGATCTTCGGGCGGCCGATGGGCTCGACCCGTGCGCGGCGGGCGCCCGCGTACACCTCGGCGGTGGCGGCGGTGATCTGGTCCCAGTCGAACTCGGTGCGCAGCCGGGCGCGGGCCGCCCGGGCGCGCCGGGCCGCACCCGCCGGGTCGTCCAGCACGGCGCGCACGGCGGCGGCGATCCCGGCCACGTCGCCGGGGGCGAAGGACAGCCCGGTCACCCCGTCCCGGACCACCTCGCCGAGCCCGCCCGCGGTGGACGCCACCAGCGGCGTACCGGCGGCCGCCGTCTCCAGCGCGACCATGCCGAACGGCTCGTAGCGGCTGGGCAGCACCACCGCGTTGACCGCCGCCAGGGCAGCGGCCAGTGAACGGTCCGGCAGGTGGCCGAGCAGGTGCACCGAGCGGCGGACCCGGTGCGCCCTGGCCTGCTCGACCAGGAACTCGGCGTGCGTGCCGTGCCCGGCGATGAGCAGCCGGGTGCCCGGGTGGGCGCGGCGGATCCGGGGCAGCGCGGCGATCAGGTCGTGCACGCCCTTCTCGTACTCCAGCCGCCCGAAGTAGAGCAGCAGCGGGGCGCCGTCCGGCGCGTGTCGCGCGCGCACCGCCGCCACGTCGGCCTGGCGCACCCGCCAGCGGCGCGGCTCGATGCCGTTGTGCAGCACGGCGATCTCCGAGCGCTCCCGGTCGAACAGCTCGGCCGCCTCGGCGCGCATCGCCTCCGAGCAGGTGATCAGTGCGTCCGCCCGCTGGGCCAGCCACCACTCCACGGAGTGCACCTGCTGGCTCACCACGCTGGTCAGCCAGCCGTCGTGCCGGCCGGCCTCGGTGGCGTGCAGCGTGACCACCAGTGGCACCTCCAGCTGGTCGGCCAGCCCGATGGCGGCGTGCGCCACCAGCCAGTCGTGCGCGTGCACCACGTCCGGTCGCCACCCGCCCAGCCAGCGCGGCGTGGCGCGCAGCATCCCGTGGTTCATGCCCAGCGTCCAGGCCACCAGGTCGCGTTCGAACTCCAGGTGGGCCGGGTCCTCGGCGGCGCGCAGCACCCGCACCCCGTCGACCAGCTCGTCCACCGTGGGGTGGGTGCTGGCGTCGGTGCCGGCCGGCTGGCGGGACAGCACCCGCACATCGTGACCGGCGGCCGCGAGCCGGCGGGCCAGCGCGTGCACATGCCGGCCGAGGCCGCCCACGACCACCGGTGGGTACTCCCAGGAAACGATCAGCATGCGCATAGGGGCAACTTACCGGCCGGTAGGCAGGAAATAGTCGGCTCGGTCCGCCGAATCGGCCAACGACCGTGCGTCCAACTGGCCGAACACGGTGTCCTGGCTGTCGTAGCGGTCCACCGCGACGGCGGCCTCGGCCACCCTGCCCTCGGCGAGCAGGTCGGAGATCCGAACCACCCGGTCGGCGTGCCGCCAGGCCCTGGCGCGCGCGTAGTCGGCGGCCGAGTCCTTGCTCACCATGAACGCCCAGTCGCTGGACAGCGCCAGCAGCGCCTGCCGGGCCAACCCGTCCCGCACCCGGTCGCGGGCCAGCCCACCGGCGTGCCGGCTGGTCTTCGCGAGCAGCCGGCGCTGCACCTCGCGGCCCAGCTCCACCAGGTCGGCGACCAGCGCGCCGTCCCACACCCGCCAGTCCTTCCCGGAGCCCCAGGACGACGCGGGCAGCTCCACCGGCCCGCCGACCAGCCCCTCGTCCAGCGCACCGCGCAGCGTGGTGACCCGCACCCCGGCCTCGGGCAGCCCGCGCAACACCTCCTCCAGCCATTGCGGGCCCTCGAACCACCAGTGCCCGAACAGCTCGGTGTCGTACGCGGCCACCACCAGCGCGGGCCGGCCGTGTTCGGCGGCCAGTCCGGTGAGCCGCTCGCGCACCACCGCCACGAAGTCGGCGGCGTGGGCGCGCACGGCGGCGGAAGCCAGGGCCGGGTCGTAGGGCTTCTTCTGCTCCGGGGGCACCCCGCGCCCGGTCACCCTGGCCAGCTTGAGTCCCCAGGTGTGGTCGTAGGTGTGGAAGTCCCGGTAGTCGCGGTGGCCGGGGTAGCCCGCCTTGGGCGACCACACCCGGTAGGTCACCGGCAGGTCCCGCCCGAAGCACACCACGTCGGTGTCCCCGACGGTCCGGGCGAACGCGGTGTCCCCGCGCAGTGCCGGGCCGTCCACCAGGAACCGCGCTACCCCGGCCTCGGCGTAGCCGTACTCCATGCCGGGCGCGTAGCCGCACTCCGGCGCCCAGATGCCGGCCGGACGGCTGCCCAGCCGGCGGGCGGTGTCGCCCAGCCCGGCACGCAGCGCGAAGTCCCGCACGTCCGGCTCCAGCAGCGGCTGGAACGGGTGGGTGGCCGGGCCGCCGAGCAGCTCGATCACGCCGGAGTCCACCAGCGGGCGCAGCACGGCGGAGCCGCCGTGTCGCCACCTGGCCTCGAACTCGGCGAGCGCGGCGGTGGCCCGGCGGTGCTCGCCGGCGGCCAGCGCGACAGCCGCCGGGTTGCGGCCCGATGCGGCGGCCGCCGCGCCGTGCGCGCGCAGCAGCCAGCCGCCCAACCAGTCGTGCATGCCGCGCAGGCAGTAGGGGTCGTCCAGCTGGGCGGCCAGTACCGGGGTCACCCCGAGGGTGAGCGTGTCGTGGCGGCCCTCGTCGGCCAGCCGGCGCACCACGTCCAGCACCGGCAGGTACGAGCCGGCCCACGCCTGGTACAGCCACTCCTCGCCGACCGGCCAGGTCCCGTGCCGGGCGAGCCAGGGCAGATGGCTGTGCAGGACCAGGCAGAACGTCCCGACCGGGGCTCGCGGGCTCACGGCCGCCCCAGGCGCTGGGCCACGGCGACCAGGTCCAGGCTGTCGTCCACCCGTTCGGCGTGGATCTCGAAGTCCGCCGCGGCTACCCCGGCGATGTCGGCGAGCAGTCCGGCCGGCCAGCCGCCACCGTCGAGCACCACCGCCACCTGGGCATCGATCAGCGAGCCACCGTGCGCGGCGTCCAGCGTGCGCAGCGCCGGACCGTGGTGCAGCCCGAGCAGCTCACGCACCGCGAACCCCGCCTCGACCAGCAACTCGGCCAGCTCGGCGGCGGCCAGCTCGCGGGTGTGGAACGGGTTCAACGGGGTGTCCCGGCCGGGGGAGAAGGTGATCCGGTTGGGGGTGGTGACCAGCAGCAGGCCGCCGGGCCGGAGCACCCGGAAACATTCGGCCAGGAACCCGGCCTGGTCCCAGAGGTGCTCGATGACCTGCAGGTTCGCCACCACGTCCACCGCGCCGTCGGGCAGCGGCAGCTGCGCCAGGTTGCCCCGGACGGCGTGCACCTCGGGGTAGCGGGCCGCCACGTGGGCCGCGGTGATCGCGTCGTAGTCCAGGCCGACCACCACCCGGGCGGTCCGGGCCAGCAGCGCGGCGCCGTAACCCTCGCCACACCCGGCCTCCAGCACCCGCGCGCCGGCGCACCGGTCGACCAGCCGCAGATAGGCCGCTTCGTGGCGGCGGAACCAGTAGTTCTCCTCCGGGATACCGGGCACGGTGCGCTCCCCGGTCAGCGCCAGCGGGATCCCCGGGTCGGGTGCCTCGGCGCCGGTGCGGGCGCGGTGGGGGGCACTCGGCTCGGTAGCGCTCATTCGGTACCTCGGCGACCTTTCCACTGGGCAATCCGCTGGGGCAAAACCGTGCCGCGACCCTAGCGGCCCGCTCGCCGAACACCTGGTGAGCAGCGTCACGGGGCCGGGTGTCAAGGATCACCGGTCGAGGTATGTCAGCTTGCGGCGTTCTCAGCGACGATGGCAAACAAGTTACCCCCACGTATCGACGGCGCGCGGGGGTGCAAGAGTCACCGAATAACGCGCCGACCTGCGTGGTCCCGCGTAGGGTCGGCGGACCGCTAGAGATGTACTTGAGGCTCTCGCCAGAGGGCGGTGGGCCTGCGCGGTCCACTTAGCAGGCAGGAGGTCGAAGGGGACCGATGAACATTGTCGTACTGGTCAAGCAGGTGCCGGACACCTATTCCGAGCGCAAGCTGACCGATTCTGACCACACGCTCGACCGGGACGCCTCCGACGCGGTCATCGACGAGATCAACGAGCGCTCGGTGGAGGCCGCGCTCCAGCTCAAGGAGGCGAACGGCGGCGAGGTCACCGTCGTCACCGTCGGGCCGGCCCGGGCCACCGAGGCGATCCGCAAGGCGCTGTCCATGGGCGCCGACAAGGCCGTGCACCTGTCCGACGAGGCGCTGCACGGCTCGGACGCGGTGCAGACCGCCAAGGCGCTGGCCAAGGTCATCGGCACCGTCGAGTACGACCTGGTCGTCGCGGGTAACGAGGCGAGTGACGGGCGCACCGGCGCGGTACCGGCGATGGTGGCCGAGGTGCTGGGGCTGCCGGCGCTCACCCACGCGCGCGAACTCGCCGTCGAAGGCACCACGGTGACCGTGACCCGGGGTACCGACGACGGCATCACCAAGCTGACCGCCGAGCTCCCCGCGCTGGTCAGCGTCGGCGAAAAGATCAACGAGCCGCGCTACCCGTCGTTCAAGGGCATCATGGCGGCCAAGAAGAAGCCGGTCGCCTCACTGACCTTGGCCGACGCCGGGATCGACGCCGGCGCGGTCGGCCTGGCCAACGCGCTGGTGTCGGTCACCGAGGCCGCCCCGAAGCCGCCGAAGTCGGGCGGCGAGAAGATCGAGGACGAGGGTGACGGTGGCGACAAGGTTGCCGCGTACCTGGTCAGCCAGAAGATCATCTGATCCCGCCGACGAAGGAGGAGAACGAACATGAGTGAGGTTCTGGTCCTCGTCGACCATGCGGACGGCGAGATCAAGAAGGTGACCTACGAGCTGCTCACCGCGGCGCGCGCGCTGGGTGAGCCGTCGGCGGTGGTGACCGGGGCGCCCGGCACCGCCAGCAAGCTCGCCGACGGTCTCAAGTCCTACGGCGCGGCCAAGATCTATGTGGCCGAGTCGGACGCGGTGGACAAGTACCTGGGCGGCGTGCAGGTCGCGGTGCTCGAGTCGCTGATCGCCTCGGCGTCCCCGGCGGCCGTGCTCATCGCGGCCAGCGCCGACGGCAAGGAGATCGCCGGCCGGCTCGCGGTCCGCACCGACTCCGGGCTGCTCACCGACGTGGTGGGGGTGGGCGGGGACGGTTCCGCGCAGCACTCCATCTTCGGCGGCGCCTTCGTGGTCACCGCGAAGGCGAACACGGAGCACCCGGTGATCACCGTCCGGCCCGGCGCGGTGGAGTCCGAGCCGGCCGACGGCGCCGGCGTGGAGGAGACCGTCGAGGTGCCGGATTTGCCCGGCCGGCAGGCCACGGTGGTCGGCCGGGAGCCGATCGTGGGTGGCGACCGCCCGGAGCTCACCGAGGCGTCGATCGTGGTGTCCGGTGGTCGAGGTGTCGGCTCGGCGGACAACTTCTCGGTGATCGAGGCGCTGGCCGACTCGCTGGGTGCGGCGGTGGGCGCGTCCCGCGCGGCGGTCGATTCGGGCTACTACCCGAACCAGTTCCAGGTCGGGCAGACCGGCAAGACGGTATCCCCGCAGCTGTACATCGCGCTGGGCATCTCCGGCGCCATCCAGCACCGGGCCGGCATGCAGACCTCGAAGACGATCGTCGCGGTGAACAAGGACGCCGAGGCGCCGATCTTCGAGATCGCCGACTTCGGCGTGGTGGGCGACCTGTTCAAGGTGGCCCCCCAACTCACCGACGCCATCACCAAGCGCAAGAGCTGAGCTGGTTTTCGTCCGACGAGGCGGCCGGGCGCGCCTCACCCAGCCTTCACACAGCCGGCGTGGCTTCGCACAGCCGCTCGACGGGCTGTGTGCGCTATACCCGCGCTGTGTGAGCGACCCGGGAGGGGCACACAGCGCGCGGACCGTTCCGAGGTACCGAGGCGGTGACCGCCCACACGGACAGCCGCCGCCCCCAGGACGACTGCTGCTCCGAGGACGACCGCCGCTCCCAGGACGACCGCCGCTCCCAGGACGACCGCCGCTCCCAGGACGACCGCCGCCCCCAGGACGACCGCCGCCCCCAGGATGACCGCCGCTCCGGAACCCCGGTCGCTCACTCGACGCGGCGTGCTCCCGGAGTGTGCGCTCCCACTCCCCGGCTTCTTGCCTTGATCATTAGGACGCCAGGGAGTGTCTCTGAACCAGGCGTCGTCTCACCGATTGCGGCTGGTTGGCGTGGTATCGGGCACGCGTGGACGTCGTGGGCCCGGCTTCGCCGGCGGGCACTCTTCGTTAAATTCCACACCGCAGCTGTGTGATCGTACATAGGCAGCGCTGACGTGGAAATAATCACGGCACAGCCGAGTCGTAGCCCGCCGTAGCCGACCGAAAGCCAGCTTCCACCCCGGCCGAGCTCCCCGTACAAGCCGCCGTCGACGGCGCGACCCTCACCACAGGCATCGAACCGCGAGTTGATGATCTGCACGCCCTCCGGCGGCCTTGATCATGTTTCGACCGGCCTGGTGTTGAGTTGGTAACGAGCGACCGGTCCGCGGACGGTGCGGCGGGTTCGCGGACTGCTCGGTTCCCGCGGACGGTGCGGCTGGTTCGCGGACTGCTCGGTCCGCCACCGGCCTCGACGCGCGGCCGGCCGGGAGCCGGCGCGGCCGGCGGTGAGCCGGCGGTGAGCCGGCGGTTAGCCAGCGGTGAGCCGGCGGTGAGCCAGCGGTGAGCCAGCGGTGGGCCAGCGGCGGACCGGCGGTGACGTTCTGTGACCGAGCGAGTCCGTTTGGGTGGGCGGGCCGTGCCCCGGCTGAGCGTTCACCCGTTTGCCATCGGGCGGCCAGGGCAGGTCTGAGCTGCCGTTCCACGCGGCCGGTACACCGGGTGCCATGATGCAGTCTCAGCTGCTGGTGAGCACCCCTCCGACCGAGCAGACCGGGCCTACCTCGCGCTACTCGCTGCTGTTGACCAGGAACAATGCCGAGGTCGAGGCCGCGCAGCGGCTTCGCTACCGAGTGTTCGCCGAGGAGCTGGGCGCCACACTCAGCGACGCGGAGAACGGTCTGGACACCGACCGCTTCGACGAGTTCTGCGACCACCTCGTGGTGCGCGCCGACCGTACCGGGGAGATCGTCGGGACCTACCGGATGCTCCCGCCGGAGCGTGCCGGGGCCGCCGGCGGGCTGTACTCCGACACCGAGTTCGACCTCTCCGCGTTCGACGACCTGCGCCCCTCGCTGGTCGAGGCCGGCCGGTCGTGCGTGCACCCGGACCACCGCAGCGGCGCGGTGGTCAGCCTGGTGTGGGCGGGTATCGCCCGCTACCTGCTCCTCACCGGGCACTCCCACCTCACCGGCTGCGCCAGTGTGCCGCTGGCCGACGGCGGCGGGCTGGCCCGGGGCGTCTGGGACGTGGCCACCGCCAAGCACCTCTCGCCGGCGGAGCTGCGGGTGACGCCGCTGCACCCGTGGGACGCCGCGTCGGTGCCGAGCCCGGCCCGCCGGGTCGTCCCACCGCTGCTGCGCGGCTACCTGCGCCTGGGTGCCTGGGTCTGCGGGCCGCCGGCGCACGACCCGGACTTCGGGGTGGCCGACTTCCTGGTGCTGCTCCCGCTGGACCGGGTCGACCCCCGCTACCTGCGCTTCTTCCTCGGCGGCGGGTCGTGAGCCCGGCGGTGCGCCCCTCGGCGCTGAGCTCGTCGGCACTGTGCCCCTCGGTGGCGTTCGGCGCGGCGCCGAACCAGCTCCCGGCGCACCCCCAGGTGCCGCCGGCGGTGCGGCGGCACGGGCACTCCTGGGAGCCGGTCTCGCCGTGCGTGCCGGAGTGCCTGCCGGCCGAGGGCTCGCTGCCCCGGGTCGGGCGGCCCAGGGTGGCTGCCCGACTGACCGGTCTGATCGCGCTGCTGCTGGTCACCACGCTGCTGGCCGGGGTGCGCCCGCTGATCGGCGCCCGGCGGTGCGGGCTGGTGCTGCGGCGGTTGTTCCGCGCCGTGCTGCGGGTGATCGGGGTGCGGCTGGTGCACCTCGGCGAGGACCGCTTCGACCTCGGCGACCAGGCCGGCGCGGGCCGGCCGACCGGCGTGCTGGTGGTGGCCAACCACCTGTCCTGGCTGGACATCCTGGCGCTCGGCGCCGTCGCGCCGCTGCGGATGGTGGCCAAGCGGGAGATCCGGGGCTGGCCGGTGATCGGTGGGCTGGCCGCCGGCGTTGGCACCCTCTTCGTCGACCGCGCCGGGCTGCGCTCGCTGCCCTCGGTGGTGGCCGAGGCCGCCGAGGCGCTGCGCGAGGGTGGCGTGGTCGGCCTGTTCCCGGAGGGCACCACCTGGTGCGGGGCGGCGTCCGGGGTGTTCCGCCGGGCCGGGTTCCAGGCCGCGTTGGACGCCGGGGTGGCCGTCCGCCCGGTGGCCCAGCGGATGCGGTTGGCCGACGGCACCACGACCGCGGTGGGTGCGTTCATCGGCGAGGACACGCTGCTCGACTCCCTGCTGCGGGTGGTCCGGTTGCCCGAGCTGGTGCTCGAGGTCGAGGTGCTGCCCGCGTTGCTGCCCTCGCCGGGGGTGGACCGGCGCGAGCTGGCCCGCCGCGCCGAGCTGGCCGTCGCGGCGGCCACCGGAGTGCCGGCGCCGGTGCAGGTTCGCCGGCCCACCGCCGCCAAGCCGACCGCTCAGCCAGCCGTCCAGCCGACCGCTCAGCCGACCGTCGCCCCAACCGCCGCCTGAGCCGCATACCGCCGGTTCACGCCGCACAGTGCGCACCCTGCGCGGCGTGAACATGGCCTGTGTGGCGCGGCCCCGGCATCCCTGGCGCCGCCCGAGACGCCGGGGCGCCTGGCAAGTAATCTGGCTGACGACATGACGTATCTGGACCACGCCGCCACCACGCCCATGCTGGCGCAGGCGGTGGCCGCGATGAGCGAGGCGTTGTCGCGCACCGGCAACGCCTCCTCGTTGCATTCCTCCGGCCGGGCCGCCCGCCGCGAGGTGGAGGAGGCCCGCGAGTCCGTCGCCGCCTCGGTGGGTGCCCGCCCGTCCGAGGTGGTGTTCACCAGCGGCGGTACCGAGGGCGACAACCTCGCGGTGAAGGGCATCTTCTGGGCCCGCCGGGCGGCCGACGCCCGGCGCACCCGGGTGCTGGTGTCGGCCACCGAGCACCACGCGGTGCTGGAGGCGGCCGAGTGGCTGGAGCACCACGAGGGCGCCGAGCTGGAGCTGCTGCCGGTCGACCAGGTCGGCCGGGTGCGGCCGGAGACGCTGCGCGCCGCGCTGGCCCGCGCCCCGGAGCGGACCGCGCTGGTCAGCGTGATGTGGGCGAACAACGAGGTCGGCACGGTGAACCCGATCGCCGAGCTGAGCGGGGTCGCGCACGAGTTCGGGATCCCACTGCACACCGACGCGGTGCAGGCCGTCGGGCTGCTGCCGGTGGACTTCGCCGGCTGTGCCGCGGACGCGCTCACCCTGACCGGGCACAAGCTGGGCGGCCCGTACGGGCAGGGTGCGCTGCTGCTGCGCCGCGAGCTGGACTGCGTCCCGCTGATGCACGGCGGCGGCCAGGAGCGCGACGTCCGTTCGGGCACCCTGAACGTGCCGGCGGTGGTGGGCCTCGCGGTGGCCATCGAGCACGCGGTGGCGGACGGCCCCCGGCGCGCCGCCGAGCTCACCCAGCTGCGCGACGAACTGGTCGACCGGGTACTCGAGGCGGTCCCGGACGCGGTGCGCAACGGGGACCCGGGGCGCGAGCTGGTCGGCGGCGGCCCGTCCCGGCTGCCCGGCAACGCCCACCTGTCCTTCCCCGGCTGCGAGGGGGACAGCCTGATCATGCTGATGGACGCGCAGGGCATCGAGTGCTCGACCGGCTCGGCCTGCACCGCCGGCGTGGCCCGGGCCAGTCACGTGCTGCTGGCCATGGGCGCCGACGAGGCCACCGCGCGCGGCTCGCTGCGGTTCTCCCTCGGCCACACCTCCACGGCGGCCGACGTGGCCGCGGTGGCCAAGGCGATCGGGCCGGTGGTGGCGCGCGCCCGCCGGGCCGGGTACGCGGGCAGCCGCCGGGCGGTCAGCGCGGTCGGACCAGCCGGCGGGCGGTGACCGCGGTGCGGGTACTGGCCGCGATGAGCGGCGGGGTGGATTCGGCGGTCGCGGCCGCGCGGGCGGTGCGGGCCGGGCACGACGTGGTCGGCGTGCACCTGGCGCTGTCCGAGACGCCGGAAGCGCTGCGCTCCGGGTCCCGGGGCTGCTGCTCCAAAGAAGACGCCGCGGATGCGCGGAGAGCGGCCGACGTGCTGGGCATCCCGTTCTACGTGTGGGACTTCGCCGGCCGGTTCGCCGAGGACGTGGTGGACCAGTTCGTGGCCGACTACGCCGCCGGACGCACCCCGAACCCCTGCCTGCGCTGCAACGAGAAGATCAAGTTCGCCGCGCTGCTGGACAAGGCGCTGGCGCTGGGCTTCGACGCGGTGTGCACCGGGCACTACGCACGGCTGGAGCACACCGTGGACGGCCCGGTGCTGCGCCGCGCGGTGGACGCAGGGAAGGACCAGTCCTACGTGCTGGCGGTGTTGTCCGTCGACCAGTTGGCGCACGCGCTGTTCCCGGTCGGGGACACCCCGAAGGCGCTGATCCGGGCCGAGGCGGCCAGGGACGGGCTGGCGGTCGCGGACAAGCCGGACAGCCACGACATCTGCTTCATCCCGAGCGGGGACACCGCCGGCTGGCTCGCCGAGCGGTTGGGTGAGCGGCCCGGCCCGGTGGTGGACGCGGCGAGCGGCGCGGTGCTCGGCCAGCACGCCGGGGTGCACGGGTTCACCGTCGGCCAGCGCAAGGGGCTCGGCGTGGACCGCCCGGCGGCGGACGGCCGGCCGCGCTACGTGCTGGGCATCGAGCCGGTCACCGGGACGGTCCGGGTCGGCCCGGTGACCGCGCTGGACGTGCGGGAGGTCGTCGGGGAGCGCCCGGTATGGGCGTCCGGGCGGGCGCCGGACGGGCCGGTGGAGTGTGTGGCCCAGGTCCGTGCGCACGGCGGGCTGGCCGACGCGGTGGCCGAGCTGGACGGCGAACTGCTGCGGGTGCACCTGCGCGAGCCGCTGCGCGGGGTGGCCCCCGGCCAGGCGGTGGCGCTGTACCGGCCGGACCCGGCGGGTGACGTCGTCCTGGGCTCCGCCACCGTGTGGGACACCGCTGGCTGAGCGCGCGGTGGTCTCCCGGTTCCCGGTGGCGGTCGTGGACGATCCGCCACGTGATCTCCCCGATCTGCTCGGACGGCTGGTCCGGCGGGACTCAGGCCTGCCCGCGGTGATCGATGTGGCGGCCGACCGGACCTCGCTGGTGGTGTCCAGGGCCGCACTGTGGCAGCGCACCGTGGAGCTGACCGATCGGCTGCGCCAGGCCGGGATCGGCGTCGGGGACTGCGTGGCGGTGTGGCTGCCCAACTGGTCCGACGCGCTGTGCTGGCAGTTCGCCACCGCCGCCCGGGGCGCGCACGTGATCGGCGTGAACACCCGCTACAACGTCGACGAGGTGACCCACCTGCTGGACAGCGCGCGGCCCCGGCTGGTCGCCGTCGCGCACCGGTTCCACGGGCTGGACCTGAGGGAGAAGCTGGTCGAGGCGGCCGCCCGGAGCAGCGCGCCGACCCCGGCGGTGGCGGTGGTGACCGGCCCCTGGGCGGCCCGGGCGCGGGAGGCCGAGCTGGCCGGCTACGACCTGGGCGCCGGTGCCTGGGCGCCCGCCGAACCGGCGCCGGCACCGGCCCGCCCCGCGGTGCTCCCACCGTCCGACCCAGCCACCCTCGCGGTGGCGTTCACCACCTCCGGCTCCACCGGGCGGCCCAAGCTGGCCGCGCACCGGGGCACCGGGGTGCTCGGGCACGCCGTGGCCGACGCCGCCGCCATCGGGCTGATCACCGGCGACGTGATGCTCTGCGGCGTCCCGCTGGCCGGCGCCTACGGGTTCGGCGCCGCGATGGCCGCACTGGCCGGCGGCGCCACGGTGCTGCTCGAGCCCGTGTTCGACGCCGGTGGGGTGCTGGACGACATGGTCGCCCACCAGGTCAGCCACGTGGCCGCCGGGGATGATCTGGGGCAGCGGCTGGAACTCCAGTGGCGGGCCCGGCCCCGGGACCTGTCGAGCTGGCGGTGGTGGGGCGCGGCGAACTTCCAGGGCCGGCTGGCCGAGCTGGCCCGGTGGGCGGGTGAGTCGTTCGGCACCGCGACGGCCGGCCTGTACGGCTCGTCCGAGGTGTTCGCGCTGACCTCGATGTGGCCGGCGGACGAACCGCCGCCGCGCCGCTGGGCGGCCGGTGGCCGGGTGGTCACCCCGGAGATCGAGGTACGCGTCGCCGACCCGGGGACCGGCGCGGAGCTGCCCCACGGTCAGGAGGGCGAGCTGCGGTTCCGCGGTCCCAACGTGGTGGACGGCTACCTGGGCAACCCGGAGGCGGCCGGGCGGGCGTTCACCGGGGACGGCTGGTTCCGCAGCGGCGACCTGGGCTACGTCGTCGAGGAGGGCGTGTTCGTCCACACCTGCCGGATGGACGACGCGCTGCGGCTGCGCGGATTCCTGGTGGACCCGTCGGAGATCGAGGCCAGGCTGGCCGCGCACCCCGGCGTGGACACCGCGAAGGTGGTGGGCATCCCCGGGCCGGACGGCGGCACCGTGGCGGTCGGCTTCGTGGTGGCCGCCGGG
>Ga0137415_10002513_pt1 | contig 18259 bp, 14 predicted proteins | sample CZODoug3_1_1_16f_FD_183082 | JGI IMG/M metagenome (GOLD analysis project Ga0137415, IMG submission 183082) | Vadose zone soil fungal communities from Angelo Coast Range Reserve, California, USA - CZODoug3_1_1_16fungal (Hybrid Assembly) | ecosystem: Environmental > Terrestrial > Soil > Vadose...
ACCGCATCTAAACCCAGCGGCTCGAAGCGACCGCGTCACCCCCGTCAGGCCGCCCCTGACGGGGATCGACGCGTCCTCGCTACCCGCACAGGACGGAGCACGCTGTGGTTCAGCCAGATGATCGGGCCGTGCCCAACCCGGCGCTGGAGTGGCTCGGTCAGTTGCTGCGCCGGGTGCAAACGGCGACGGCCGCGATCCCGACACTCGATTCACCGACGTCCTCCATCGGACCTGGCCCAGCGTGGACCGGTACCAAGGCGAACTCCGTGCACGACACCGAACTCGCCCCCGCCGCCCGGCCGTTCTCCCAGGCCCTCGGCGCGCTCGCCGGCGACGTCCAGGCCGAGATCGCCAAGACGTCGAAGACGGTGCCAGCCAGCACGGCCAAGATGATGCGCATGGAGTACTACAACGACCGCTGATCGGCGGTGACGAGAGCGAGCGGAGGGACGACGTGGGAACCGGTGACGAGTACGCCTCGATCGACCCCGGCGCGCTGAGGACCGCGGCGGACTCGCTGCAGAAGTCCGTGGACGGCGTGAACGGCCAGATACCTGGCCTCAAGGGCGACTTCGGCTGGTTCGGCATCCCCACCGCGCACCTCGACACGCTCACCACCACGGCGAGCAAGCTCGGCGACCTCATCCCCGAATTGCGACGCCGCCAAAGCATGGCCGAGCAACTCGTCGCGCAGAACCCGGCCGGCGGCAAGATCGCCTACTTCCAAGGCGACCTGCTCGGCCAGTTCAAGACCGTCGCCGCCGCGGTGGCCCAGGCTCACATCGACGCCGGCAACGTCAAACACGCCCGCGATCACGGCGAGCCGATCCCCGACAGCGTGTACCAGAACCTGCGCAAGTACGGCCACGACGCCGACTACTCCGAAGCGTTCGTCAACGATCTCGGCACCAAGTACCTCGCCGCCTTGCTCGTCGACGCCGAGGATCCGCCCGACGACAACCCCAGCGGCAAGCCCGACCCGAACAAGATGCAGGCCGTAGGCAATGTGCTGGCCACGGCCAGCCCCCGCATCACCTTCGATCGCGGCTACCTGGAGAAGCTCGACGACGCGTTAGGCGACATGGGCATCAACACCAACGCGCGCAGCGCGTTCACGGTGTTCACGCCGATGCTGCAGTACGGCCAGTGGGACAAGCAGGACCTCGAGGACATCGCCGATACTGCGTTGGGTTATCCCAAACGCGAAAGCGACATCTGGCCGCCCGACAGCACAGCCATGAACTGGATCTTCACCGGCCTGGCGCACAACCCCATGGCGTCCGGCGACTACTTCTCCAAGCATCGGCAGGATCTCTACAACTACGGCAAGTGGAACGGTTACGTTCGCGACCACGGCGTAGCGGCCGACGCGTTCGCGGCGTTCGTCCAGGCAGCCACCGTCGACTCCCGCGGGGACTTCGCGCGGTGGGCGCGGAACGGGGGACCGAAGGACAACCTCGCGGAGGACAACGCCGCGTGGTTGATCCATCAGGTCGCCGGCGACAAGGACGGAAAGTGGGGGCACGCCATGTCCCTCACCTACGCGGCTATCGCCAACGAGTACTTCGACGATCTCGTCAACACCGTGGGATCGCCGATCGACATTGGCAGCATCGGCGGCCGGTTCCCGCTCGGCATCCATGTCGGCAAGGACGACTGGACGACGTTTCTGCACACCACGATGAGCGACGACGAGGCGTTCGGTCGGATGACGGCCAAGTTCCAGGCCTGGTTGAACCCGTCCTATACGAACGAGGCCAACTCCACTCACGGCGACCCGAACAGCCCGGGAGACAGCGCCGACGCGAACGCCTGGACCGACTACACCCGCGGTCGCATGTCCGCTCTCTACATCAACCTCTACAAGACCATCGCCGACGACAAGGACCGCACCGCGGAACAGCAGCAAGCGGCGATCGAGGGCATCATGGGCAAGGTCGTCGGCTGGGCAACCGACCCCAAGGGCATCGCCGAGGACATCGCCGGCATGGGCACGGACGCGGTCAAGGGACTCGTGACCGACCTGCTCACCACCGCTACCACCAATTTGCTCGGGGTCGGCAAGGACTCGATGCCACCGCTGCCCGAAGACTTCAGTCCGAACTCCGACTGGGTGCACATGGCCCAGGCTGAGTACAACGCGCGGAACATCAAGCCCTACAACGACGGCCACCACACCTGGACGGGCGAGCCCAAGTTCTACGAGGACCGTTACGGGGGCACCTTCATCGGCAAGGACGGCAACTTCCTGGATCCGTCCCAGATGTCCCCTGAGGCATTGCAGGCCTACAACGCCTGGCTGCTCGACCCGGCAGTCCAGCACCGCGTGGCGCCGAGGTTCACGCACGACGCGACCGGCCGCGGCCTCGACGATGCCGGCGGCTAGCGAGTTATCGCGGCTACGACAGCGCCGCCGGGCCGCGACACACCCTCCAGTAGGTCGTTGCCGCGGAAGGCCAGCATGCCGCGGATCACGCTAGCGGTAGTCGCTGCCCGGTCGTGCACGACCTGGACCGATGCGGTCGCCTCGGCGTCGGGCGCCATCACGATCTTCGGCTGCGTTCCGGTGACCTGCCAGGTGAACGCGCGCGATACCGACACTTGCTCCTGCGTGGTCATCAGCGCAATAGCGCCGTCGGCGGCGACCCCGAGGTTGCCGCTGGTCAGCTTTCCGTCTGCGGTTCCCGTCGTCTGCAGGAGAGGCAGCTCGGTCGCAGTCTTCGACGAGCCAAAGGGTTTGCTGCCATTGTCGATCTTCGGCCGGAAGTCCAAGGAGATGGATTCGGGCGCGCCGACGACTCGGTTCACCTTTCCGGTCGTCGCGTCGACGGATAACACTGTCTGCATCGTGTACACGTAGACGCGGTCGTCGGGTCCCAGCGCGAATGAGCCGCCGATATCGATCGGGAGCTTCGCCGCCGTCGTTCGCGAATCAGGGAATCTCGCCGCCTGAATCTCGGTGCGCGTCCGTTCATCGGGGCAACGGACCGCGCCACCGACGAGGCTGGTCACGGTCCCGTTGGAGTTGAGACGCCGAATTCGCTCGCACGAATCCTCGGTCTCCTCGAACACGAGCCGCCCCTGGGAGTCGACCGCAACCGAGCTGATCACCCCGAGATGCGCACTCGACAGCGGCTTGCCGTCCGCCACAAACGGCCCCGGAAAGTGCCCCGGCTTGCGCCACAGCGTGCCGTACGCCGCGCGTAGAGCCTGCCCTTGTAACCGCCAGATCACCGTGTCCGTGGTTGCGGCCCATAGGACACCGTCTGCGCCGATCGCCAGGCTGTCCACATTCCGCGAATCACCGGCGACCCGGATCCGCCTGGCCTGGCCGGATGGCGACACCGAGAGGATCTGCGGTGCGCTGTCCGACGAGTCCTGGGCTGCGAGCCACACCGTTCCGTCCGGGGCTGTCGTCAGGGCAGTGATCTTCTTCGGCAGCCGAAGCGACGACGCCGGCCCCTCGTCGGCCTCGGACGTCCCACCGCCGATGACCAGCTGCACCTTCTGCATAGCCGATTTGGATGTCCCGCATCCCACGACGCCACTCAGGGCCAGCAACGCGACCACGAATAGCCGCGTCCACCGTGGCCTTGCCGATCCAGCGTGCACGGGTGCGAGCATATGGGACGAGTAGCCCGACTGAGCTACTTCGCGGCGAAAGTAAGGTACGGAATCATCCTGGCTGTGGCGTCCGTGCTCGTGATCGCTACAAAGCACAGGCTGGCTGCATTCGATCGCCGCGGCACGCGCAGCACACGACGGGACGAGGACGGATGCGACCACCTTCCATCGGCTCCACGAGCAGCATCCTTGCGGCCGCCTTCGTGCTCGTCGCCGCTGCGACGGTGGGGTGTTCGTCCCATCACAAACGCAAGCCGCCAGCTGAGGTGTGCGCGCAGGAACCCGCCGTGGCGTACTCGACCGACTGCACGGTCACCTTGTCGTACCAGGTCTTTTCGGAGGACCTGCTAACCAACCCCCCCGCCCGGCCGCTCGCGAAACGTACCTGTGCACCTGAAACTGTCTCAGCTGGAGTTCTCCGGCTGACCTCGACGAGCATGCGAGCGAGCATAGGACGCGAATCCCCCGTAGTGCGGCACGGGCGATTACGGTGATGCCGTGCGATTGCTCATAACGGCCCTGAGCGGGCACAGCGCGGCCGATGTCGCCGTCGACTGTGACGACGACGCCACGATCGGCGATCTCGCTCGTGCGCTCGCGACGCGGATGCAGTTGCCCACCGTGCAGCAACGCAGCGGGTCCCCGCTCGGGCTGGTGCGGGCGACAGACGGCCAGGGGCCACCGCCACCGGTGTGGCTGCGCGGCGAGCCGCTCGACCCAGCGCTGCCGATCACGGCGAGCACGTTGCGGCACGGGGCGGTGCTCGGCGTCGGCGAGGCCGTCGGCGACGTCCTGGCCGAGCCGATGGGCCTGGTGGAATTGCGTCTTGCCAGCGGGTACGGCGCCGGGCGGGTGCAGCGGCTCGCGCCGGGTATCTATCCGCTCGGCAGCGGCCCGGAGTCGGTGCTGCGGCTGGACGAGCCGGGATTGCCGGACGTCGCCGGCTGGGTCGTCGTCGACGCGACCGGACAGGTGACGCTGCGCCCGCATCCGGCGATCCTCGGCACCACCCGCCCGGCGCCGCAGCGGGCCGAGCCGCTCGACGGGCCGATCGTGGTGATGCGCGAGGGAGGCGGGAGGCGCAAGCGATGGCAGTGGCTGCATCCGCGCCGACGCCGCCGCGACGCGCATCGCGAGCTGCTCGCCGGCGCGCACGAGAACATCGACCCGCAAGGCGACATCCCGCTGCTGCACCTGGACCGGCGGCCGGTCACCGCCGACACGCCCTGGCTGCCCGGGGTGGCGCTGGCCGTCGGACGTCAGCTGCTCGAACTCGCGCCGGTCGACGCCCCCGACGCCTCGCTGTCGCCGAGCGCGGCCGGCGCGACACTCGACTACAACCGTCCACCCCGGCTGTTGCCACCGCCCCGGGTCACCGAGTTCTCGCTGCCGACCGAGCCGAAGAAACCCGACCGCACCCCGCTGCCACTCGCGATGATCATCGCCCCGACGGTCCTCGCCGTCGGCATGTTCTGGTTCACCAAGAGCCCGTACACGCTGATGTTCGTGGCGCTGTCGCCGGTGATGGCGATGTCGACCTACACGACGTCGCGGCGCACCGCCAAGCGCAGCTACCGCGACAACACCCGCGAGTACGCCAGGCGCAAACGCCGCGTCCAGGAGGACGCGTACGCGTCGATCCTCGCCGAACGCTCGCTGCGGCGGCGCGACCTGGCCGACCCGGCCACCCTGCTCGTCACCGCTACCGGGCCACGGGTCCGGCTGTGGGAGCGCCGGCCGACCGATCCGGATTGGCTGCTCGCCCGGGTGGGCACGGCCGACCTGCCGAGCGACGTCACCGTGCGCGATCCCGAACGCGAGGCGCACGAAGGTCCGCTGACCTGGACGGCGCCGGACGTCCCGGTCGCCGTCCCGCTCGCGGGAGTCGGTGTCACCGGCGTCGCCGGCCCGGACGCGGTGCGCCGGGCGATCGGGCGCTGGATCGTCGCTCAGGCCGCCGTGCTGCACTCCCCCGCCGACCTGCAGATCGTGCTGCTGGCCGGCCCCGACGGCGCGGCCGAGTGGTCGTGGGTGCGCTGGCTGCCGCACGTCCGTCCGGGCGATGTCGGCGGGCCGCTCGGGCAGGTCGCCGCCGACGATGACAGCGCGCTGGCCCTGATCCGCGAGCTGATCGCCACGCTGCAGGCGCGGATCGCGCATCTCGGTGGCGGACGGCAGGTCGGCTTCGCGCCGATCCTCGTGGTGCTCGACGGCGCCCGGCGACTGCGGCTGCTGCCCGGTGTCGTGTCGTTGCTGCAGGACGGCCCCCAGGTCGGCATCTACTTCCTCTGCCTGGACGCCGATCAGCGGCAACTGCCCGAGGAGTGCCGCGCGGTCGTGTCCATGCGCGACCCGCGAACCGGCGAGCTGCGGGTGGCGGTCACCGGCAGCGCCGACGTCGACGGCGTGCGCCCGGACGTGGTCGACATCGCCTGGTGCGAGCGGGTGGCCCGGGCGCTCGCCCCGATCCGCGACGTCAGCAGCGAGGACCTCGCCGGCTCGCTGCCGTCCTCGTCGCGGCTGTTGACCGTGCTCGGCATCGAAGCGATGGATCCGGCTCGGCTGGCGCAGCGGTGGGGCCGCACGACGCGCGCCCTCGTGGGCGAGGGACTGGACGGGCCGTTCGAGCTCGACATCCGCCGCGACGGTCCGCACGGTCTGATCGCCGGCACGACCGGATCGGGCAAGTCCGAGCTGCTGCAAACGATCATCGCGTCGCTGGCCGTGGGCAACCGTCCCGACGAGATGACGTTCGTGCTCATCGACTACAAGGGTGGCGCCGCCTTCAAGGACTGCGACCACCTGCCGCACACGGTGGGCATGGTCACCGACCTCGACGGCCACCTGACCACGCGCGCCCTGGAGAGCCTCGCCGCCGAGCTGCGACGTCGCGAGCACCAGCTGGCCCGGGCCGGCGCCAAGGACATCGAGGACTATCTGGCCGCCAGAGCCGCCACGGCGCCGTCCGGCGAGCCGATGCCCCGGCTGATGATCATCATCGACGAGTTCGCCGCGCTCGTGGCCGAGCTGCCCGACTTCGTCACCGGGCTGGTCGACATCGCCCGGCGGGGCCGCTCGCTCGGCGTGCACCTGCTCCTCGCCACGCAGCGCCCGGCCGGCGTGGTCAGCGCCGAGATCAAGTCCAACACCAACCTGCGCATCGCGCTGCGCGTGACCGACGCGAACGACAGCCAGGACGTGATCGAGTCCCCCGACGCGGCCACGATCTCCAAGTCGACGCCGGGCCGGGCGTACGTACGGCTGGGTCATTCGAGCCTGATCCCGTTCCAGTCCTCGCGGGTGGGTGGCCGACCGCGGGGCGCGGGCACCGGCGCCGCCGTGCGGATGCGCGAGTTCGGCTGGGCGACGCTGTCCACGCCGGGCTCTGGCCCCGCGTCCGCGGGCGAGGACGACATGACCGTGCCGACCGACCTGGCCGCACTCGTCGACGCGCTCGTGACGGCCTCCGACCTCGCCGGGGTGCAGGCGCCACCGAGCCCGTGGCTGCCACCGTTGCCCGGCGTTGTCACCCTCGATGAAGCGGCGGCGTTTGCGGGTGCGCCCGCCGATCCGGACGTCCCGCCGCTCGCGTTCGGCCTGGTTGACGTGCCCTCGCAGCAGAGCCGCACCGCCGGGGTGTACGACCTGGTCGGGGCGGGCCATTTCTGCATCGTCGGCGCGCCGCGGTCGGGCCGATCCACCGCGCTGCGGGCACTGGCCGGCGCGGTCGGTCGGACGATCTCGCCCCGCGACGTCCACGTCTACGGCGTGGACTGCGGCAACAACGCCCTGCTGCCGCTGCTGTCGTTGCCGCACACCGGCGCCGTCGTGTCCCGCGACCAGCCCGAACGCCTCGGCCGGCTCACCACTCGGCTGCTGCAGACCATCGCGTCCCGGCAGCAACTGCTCGCCGAGCGGGGGTTCGCCGACCTGCGCGAGCAGCGCGCCGCCGCGTCCCCCGACGAGCGGCTGCCCTACGTCCTGGTCCTGCTGGATCGGTGGGAGGGCTTCGTCTCGGCGTTCGAGAACTTCGACGCCGGGCGGTTGATCGACCAGTGGATGCAGATCCTGCAGGAGGGCACCGGGGTCGGCGTCAAGGTCGTGCTCGGCGCTGACCGCACGGCGCTCGTCGGCCGGCTGTCCGCCCTCATCGACGACAAGCTGCTGCTCAAGCTGGCCGACCCGGCCGACTTCGGCACGATCGGGCTGCCGCTCAAGCAGGTGCCCGACGAGCTGCCGCCCGGGCGCGGATTCCGCTCCGAGGGCATTCGCGAGACCCAGGTGGCGCTGCTCGTCGAGGACCCCGCGGGCTCGGCGCAGGTCGCCGCGTTGCACCAGCTCGGACGGTCGGCTACCGAACGGGCCGGCGCGCTGCGTGGCGTGCATCGCCCGTTCCGGGTCGACCCGCTGCCCACGCGCATGCCGCTGACCGACGCGCTGACGCTGAACGAGACGCCACTGGCGCCGGGCGCGCTGCCCCTCGCGGTGGGCGGCGACACCCTGGAGCTGCTGGGCCTGGACCCGGTCGAGCACGGTCCGGGCGTGATCATCGCCGGGCCGCGGCGGTCCGGGCGCAGCACCGCGCTGCGGGTGCTGGCCGGCGCGGCGTCTGACCGAGGGTGGCCGGTCGTCGTGATCACGCCGCGGCAGAGCCCGCTGCGCGAGCACGGACCGGCGTTCACCCTCGATTCGGACCGCGACGAGGTCACCATCGCCGTCAAGGCCCTGCACGACGCCGAGCACAGCCTCCTCGTCGTCGACGACCTGGAGCTGATCGGCCTGGACGGCTGGTTGCCCGACCTGATCACCGATCACGTCACGGGTCTGCGCGACCGCGCCAGCCTGGTCGTGGCCGGTGGTTCGCTCGAGGACCTGGTCGGCGTGTACCGGGGCCCGGCCGTCGCGGTGAAGAAGTCACGGTCCGGGCTGCTGCTCGCCCCGCAGGCGCAGGGCGACGGCGACCTGTTCAACATCCGGCTGCCCCGCTCGGCGACCGGCGCTCCGATGCTGCCCGGACGGGGGCTGCTCGTGCGCAGCGGACAGTTCCAGGGCGTCCAGGTCGTCTGGCCCGGCTGAGCTGCGGCGACGTTGCTCGGTCAGCCGGTGGAGCTCGACCCGAGGCCGAGCAAGCCGGTCAACTGATCGAGATCGTTCAGCGGTTGGCTCCCCGAGTGCAGGCACGTCTTGGGCGGGGCTTTGACTCCCTGGGCCGATGCCAGCCGGTCGTAGACCATCGTTTCGGCGACGTGCACCGACCCGCCCGAAATGTCCACCTGATAGCGGCTCAGCCGGCCGCTCCCGTCGATCACCGCGGATACCGAGATCGTGTCCGGCGTGGGCGCGTCGGTGGACGTCCTCGGAAGCACCTTGATCGCCTTCGCCGGATCGAGATGGGCAACCAGTGTGTCGCCCGTCGATTCGATCGACGTGGTGGTGGCGAGTAGCGCCATCGAATCAACGGACGCGCGGTTACGGGCGTCCTGGCGAACCTGCTCGGCGACCGCCGGTGTCATGGTCCAGACGTCCCACCCACCCTTGCACGGCGTGGCCGACTGGCCGTAGGCGCTCTTCCACGCGTAGAGCGTCGTCCCGAGCATGACGGCTTCATGGTCGTCGACGTCGCCTGCCTGGCACCGCCCGGGTTCGGACGAGCCCACCCCGGTTCCGTACACGAACAGGTCGAGGCGGTCCTCAGGGTGTGCGGCGGTCGTGGGCTCTTGCCGCACGCCGACGCACGCGAGCACGTCGGCGTCCCCGCCGTTCGGATCGTCGGAGGTGACCGAGTACGTCAGGCCGTAGCCGTTGACGTGCTCGGTCTTCTCGATCGCCGACTGCAGACGTTGCTCGAGCTGCGGGTCGACGCTCTTCTTGGACGAGCCGGACGTGCCGCAGGCAGCAACGAGGAACGTGACCGCCGCGCCGAGCGCACCCACGCGCAGCGAACGAACGCTTCGAAGATCCATGCGTCGGACGCTACCAACCATGCCCACATATCGGCCGAATTGGTAACAGAGCCATAAGGTTCACGCAGCGCACACCCGGTTCTCGCTCCGGCTTGCATCCACGTAGCTCGAGCCGTTCTTGATCATCTCTGCGGAACGGACCAGATTCAGTCCATTCGGCCGAGATCATCAGACCGATCGGGGCCGAGGAAACGCCGCCAGGGGGCTCACAATCTAGGGCTGTCGTACTACGCGGGCTGGTCGCGGCGGTAGCCCGGGGCGGCCTGGGCCACGAGCGCGTCGGTCTCGGGCTCGGGCCAGGTGCGGTGCAGCCGCAGCGTCGTGTACATCTGCTCGGCCACCACGGCGGCGCCGCCCGGGCCGTCCCAGCTGGTGAGGACCAGCAGGTCACGCCAGATCAGCTCCGCGGTCGGGATGAGCAGCAGGCCGCGGCGCAGCAGGTCGGCGGCATCGGCCCGACGGCCCTGCTCGACCAGGATGACCGCAGCCCGCCGGGTGACCGTCGTGCCCAGCACCCGCGCGTCGCGGGCGGCCCGGGCGAAGGCCAGCCAGCCGTAGCGTCCGGCCGGGGTACCGGAGAACGCCTCGCCGCGGAACAGCTCAACGGCCCGGTGCAGGGTCGCGAGCTCGGCCGCACCGGTGGCCGCGGCGGCCCGGCGACGCAGCTCGTCCCAGTCGGTGGCCACGTCCGGGGCGAGTCGCCACTGGCCGTCCTGCTCCTGGGCGATGCGCGGCCGCCCCTCCGCACCGATGCCGAGCCACGCCTGCACATCGGTCATCGCGGCCGCGGCAACGTCGTCGCCGACGCCCCGGGGCCAGATGGCCGACCGCAGGACGGCGTCGTGCAGCCCGGCCGGATGCAGCGCCGCGGCGACGACGATCTCGGTCGCGAGATCGCGCTTGGCGGGGTCGATGGGGCCGGGCGCCTCGACCACCACCGGGCCGAGCAGCGACACGGTGGCCGCCGGCGGCGCAGTGACCGACGGCGCCGGCGCCAGGCCGGCCGCCGCCGTGGCGGGCACGAGCGCGTCGAGCGTGTTCGCAGCCTGCCGCTTACCCTCGCCGGCCTGACGCATCAGCTCGGCGATCCGGGTGCTAGCCCCGCTGGTGAGCCGGTAGGCCTGCGCGGTGGCGCCCAGCACGCCGAGGTCGATCAGCCCCTGATCGTCGACCGCGAACCGCCACCGGGCACTCGGCGCATCGCCGACGGCCAGCGCGACGACATGGGTGCGCTCCGGGCCGGTCAGCCGCTGTAGCCGAGCCGCCTCGTCCGGCGTCGGCGGACCGGACAGCACGATGACGCGGGGACGCCAATCGCCGGGCTGGCGGGCCTGTCGCCCCCCGAGCACGCCGCGCACCGCGAGCCGGCGCTGCAGGTCGACCATCTGATCGGCTTCGTGTTCGGCCTCGGCCAGGACGGCGTCCAGGTGCGGCGCCTCGGTGATGAGCTGCGGGGCGATCTGGGTCAGCTGCGCACCGTCGCCGAAACCGACGAGCGTCACGCGGGCACCGTCGCTCCAGCTGCTGGTCGCCGCCTGAACCGCGAGGGCCAGGACGACCTCGCGAGCCCGGACGAGGTCACCTCCGACGCCGATCAGTCCCGGCGCCTGCTCGAGATCGACGAACACCTCGAAGCCGTGCGAGCGGCCCACCGACACCAGGCCGGGGAACGGCGCCGGGCCCTCGCCGGCACCGGGAACATCGCGCGGATCAAGCGTCCAGGACCGGCCGTTGCCGCCGGGTCCCCATGGTGCGGGCGGGTTGGTCATGTCCCCGCCGGCGAGGTGCAGCACGATGCGCTCGGTAGAGACCCAGGCCACGACCGGGTGCGGCAGGTCGCGGACCTGGGCCGTGCGGGCCACCGCCAGCGACCGCAGCGCGCGGTCGAGCAGCCGGGCGAGCTCCGGGTCAGCGCCCTTGGCGAGCTCGCCCTCGTCCTCGGCCTGCTCGCCGTACGGGCCGCGCCGGGCGCTCAGCGCGACCAGGATGCCGGCGAGCATCAGGCCACCGCCGAGCAGCAGCGAGGTCTGGTCGACGCCGTGGTGCTCGGCGCTGACCGCTGGCGTGGTGGCCGGATCGGCCCCGTCCTTCGCCGGGGCGGGCCGCGGCTGCGGCTTGGTCGGCGTGGTCGGCGTGGCCGGTACGTCGGGGACCGCCGTTGGCGGCTCGTGCAGGACGTGCACGCCCGGGCCGGACGCGTCGCCGGGCAGCCGCAGTTGCCACCCCGGCTGGATCAGGTTGGCATCGACCAGCGTGCGACCGTCGGTCTGGGTGCGGTCCTTGTTGAGCGCGAAGATCTCCTTGTAGCGCAGCGGATCGCCGAGCGTGCGTTTCGCGATGTCCCACAAGGAGTCGTAGCGGCGCCCGTCCGGGGGCTGGACCACGTAGTACTTCAGCGTCTTCACCGAATCGGTCGCAGGTGCCCGCTCGAGCGTCTTGTCGAGATCCTCGGCACTGCTGGCGGTGGCCGCACTGTGGGTCGCCGAGGGCGGAGCCGCCGCCGTGAGGGTGCGCCCCGGAGACGAGGACGAGTGGGGCACGACCGCCGCCACCCCGCCGAGCAGCAGCGCGGCCGCCACCAGGCGCCGGGCCAGGACCTGGCTGCCGCCACCGAACGGCACCGCGCCGGGCAGCCGACCACGGCGCACCGCCCGCCACTCGGCGATCAGGCACACGACGAAGTGCGCCCACACGACCCACACCACGCAGGCCAGGACGTTGATCACGAACGTCGACGAGATGGATGCGGTCAGCCAGTCGCGCGACGGAGCGGTGCGGGGCAGCGGGTACCCGACGAACACGCACAGCGCGACCGGGATGCCCGCCACGAACACGAGCAGGCCGAGCGCGCCCACCACGCCGAGGCGAACCTCGCGCCCCCGGTTGGCCGGCGTCGCTGCCCGAGGCAGCCGGTTGGCCGGCGGCGCCCCGGTCGGGACCTTCTTCGTCGCGGTTGCCACGGTCAGCCCTCCCAGCGGCTAACGTCCAAGGAACATCCGACTTAGCCTAGTTCAGCCCACCCCGAACCGTCCAAGCGTGCATCCCCACCGGCCCCACCGGCCGGGTAAGTCCGACCAGCTGGCTCGCCGGTCACTGGTCCGGAGCGGTGACGCCCTCGAACGGACGGGCCTGCGCGAATCCGGATGCGGTGAGGTTCGGCTTGCCGACTATGCCGAGCAGCGTGGTGGAGATACGCAGCCGTACGGTCGCGTGGACGACGATCTCGCGCGGGTCGGCATCGCTGACCGGGCTGATGCCGTCGAACTGGCAGCGGATCACCGCGGTGTTGCTGGCCCGGACCGTCCCGCAGTAGTCGCTGACCCGCTGGGCAGCCAGGTCGGGCAGCAGCTTGAGATCTACCGCGGTCAGGTCGACTGCCGAGGCGCCGGCCCGGGCGGCCTCCTCCGCGTAGGCCTGTGCCTCGCCCCGGGCGTTCAGCTCGCGGGAGCCGTCGACGACGAGCCCGCCCAGCACGAACAGGCCGAGGAAGATCACCGGCATCGCCGGGGCGAGCGCACCGCGATCACCAGTAGGCAGCCTCACTGCACACCCCGGTTGGGGTCGAGCAGGCTGCTGAACTGCGAGTGGACGGTCAGCGAGCCCGGCGCGCCGGGCAGGCCGAGATCCGACAGCGGGTAGTTGCACCGAGCCGTGACGGTGATCGTGTCGCCGGGTTGGAACGTCCGGGGTGCCACGTCTACCGTCAGGGTGTCCAGGCACTGCTTGGACGAGCTGCCGATCGCCTCGCGCACGACCTCCACGGCGCGGGTGCTCGCCTCCCGGTAGGTGCGCGCCAGGGTGGCCACCCGCGCGGCGTCGCGCGTGCCCGAGTCGATGGTGGCGCCGACCTGGGCGACCCGTCCGTAGGCGTAGATCAGCGAGAACACCAGGAACACCATCGGGACGATGATCACGTACTCGACGGACATCGCGCCGCGCTCGGACCGGCGCGACATCAGCACCCGTCGCACTGGAAGCGCTCGACGGCGCCGGATGCCTTCTGCGTCACGGTGAGCGTCAGCCCGGGCACCAGGCTGATCGCCCGCCCGCGGACGGTAACGCTGACCTGGCCCCGGTCATAGCCGTCGCAGCTCGGCTGCGCCTCGGGTTTGATCAGCGCCTCGCGGCCCACGTCCGTAGCGAAGTCCTGCACGTGCTGCGTCACGGTTGCCACCGAGTCGCGGCAGGCCTGTTGGGTTTGCGAGAGCCGGATCTGCGAGACGCCTTCGCGCGCCGCCTGCTGGGCGACCGAACGTCCGTAGAACCACAACGCGGTCTGGATGACGAAGAAGATCAGGAGGAGCAGGCTCGGCGCGATGAACGCGAGCTCGAGTGCGCTCGCACCCCGATCGTCGAGCCGGCGGAGGCGAGATCGGCTCAAGGGTTGCACTTTTGCCCGACCGGCTGGTCGGCGCAGTTCTGCAGATTGTTGCTCTTCTTGGTGACGACGTTGTAGACGACCGCACCGATGATCGACGCCGCCACGACAACGATGGCCGCGATGATGGCCCACTCCAGGGCGGAGGCGCCGCGTTCGCGATTCGGCTCGGAACGCAGCTGCCGAACGCGGTCGCCCGCAATCTGCATGAGCAGCACTGCGTACCAGAACATGTCGTTTCCTCCGCCGTTGTAGTGCCACGCTTATTGATGCATTAACTCAGACACTGCTGGATAGGCCAGGAATACCAGAAACGCCATGCAGATCACCAATTGCGCCACCAGCATGGATTGTGACTTCTCGCCCGCTTCACCTTCGGCATCGGCCAGTTCGCGTCGCCGCAGGGTCGCCGCTCGGGCCGACAGCGACTGGCGGATCTTCGCGCCGTCATCGGCGGCGAGCGACAGGGCAGCCGACAGGTCGCGCAACTCCTCGACGCCGATGTCGTTGCCGAGCCCGCCGAGCGCGGCCCACGGCGTCGTCCCGAACAGTCGCGCGTTGGCCAGCGCCTGCCGGATGCGGATCAGCGCCCAGTTCTCGCTGATCGTGGACGCCGACAGCAGCGCCTCCGGCAATCCCCGTCCGCCGGCGAGGTTCATCGCCACCAGGTCGAGGAAGACGCCGACCACGCGCCGGAAGTCACGCCGCCGGGCCGCCGCCTCGCTGCGCAACGCCAGGTCGGGCAAGAAGAACCCGAACGTGCCCAGCGCGATCGCCGCGATGGCCGGGATGGCGAGCGGCAGCGGGACGCCGCCGAGTCGCATCACCCCCCACAGCACCGGCGCCAGCAGCAGCAGCCCGACGCCGAGCGCGACCTTGGTGGCCAGGAACGAGCCCACCGTCCGGTTCATGATCGCGAGATCGCTGCGCACCCGGCCCAGCCGCCAACCCCGGTTCGAAGCCAGCACCTGAAGGCGATCGCCGAACCGGCGCATCGCCGAGTCGAGTGCGCTGAGCCGCTGCGCCTCGTGCGGCGTGGTCGTGTGCGGCGTCATGGACCGGCTGCCCTCGTCGATGCGGGCAACCAGGGTCGACAGCCCCGGACGTGGACGCAGCCACGCCCGTACCACCCCGTACAGTCCGACGCCGGCCAGCGCGCCGAAGAGCAGCGACTCGATCACGGCACCGGCACCTCCACCGGCTCCGGCAGACCGACCAGGAATCGCTCGGAGCGCTGCGGTGCGGCCAGCCCGCGCAGCCACAGCAGCCCGCCGAGCAGCAGCGCGGCGACGAGCAGCAGCACGAGCTGGCCGGTGAGCGTGGAGTACGGATGTACGTACTTGCGGTTGAGCACCGAGAGCGCGCCCATCACGCCGAGCACGATGCCCAGCACGATCCGCACGCTGCGTCGGATGCTCTTGCGGCTCGCCTCGATCCGGCGGCGCATGTCGAGTTCCTCGCGGGCGGAGATGGCCAGCGCGGTGAGCACGTCGCGCAGTCCCGGCCCGCGCAGCCGCGCGTTGAGCACGAGCGCGGCGCAGATGACGTCCGAGCTCGCATCGTCGATGTCCTCGGCGAAAGCCAGCAACGCTGCAGGTAGTGGTTCGCGGATGCGCAGCCGGTCGACGAGCAGGTTCAGCGACGGCCGGATGACGGTGCCGGCATTCGCCGCCGTGGCCGGGATCGCCTGCTCGAGACCGTTGGCGCCGGCGATCGTGTCGCGCAGCGACTCCGTCCACGATGCCATGGCCTCCAGCCGGGCGATGCCGACCCGCTCGACCGCGTCGCTGCCGGCGATGCGATCCCAGAACGCGGCGAGCAGTCCGATCGCGACCGCGGCGATCACCCAGCGCGTCCCGACAAGGGTGAGAATGCCAGCGCCGATCCCCCACGCCAGCCGCACCGTCGTCACGCGCGAGCTGACCTGGCGCCGCCGGAACAGCGGCGGCTTGCCGGGAGCCCGCGGCGGCAGCCCGACCAGGGCGAGCACAGCGACGAACAGGCCCAGCCCGACGACGATCCCGGCTAGCACCGCGAGCGGCAGCTCGACGCCGGTCATCCCCAGCGCCCCTGCACTTCGGGGGCGTACCCGTGCTGCTCGAGGTCGTCGATGCACGCGATCGGAGCGTGCGGCACCGCCCGACCGTCCGTGCCCGGGGCGAAGACCTCGCTGGACAGCACCCGCCCGTCGATGCCGGTGATCTCGCGGACGCTCTCGATGTAGCGCATCAGGCCACCGCCGTGCGTGTAGTCGTTGCGCTTACGCATGTACACGACGAAGTTGATCGATCCGGCGATGAGCATGTGGGTGGCCTCGACCGGCAGCTTCTCGTCGGCCTGCAGGGCGTAGGTCGAGATGCGGTTGAACACCTCCATCGACGAGTTCGCGTGGATCGTCGACAGCGAGCCGTCATTGCCCTGGCTCATCGCGTTGAGCATCGTGACGATCTCGTCGCCCAGCACCTCGCCGACGATCACCCGGCTGGGGTTCATGCGCAGCGAGCGGCGCACCAGCTCGGCCATCGTCACGCCGCCGAGACCCTCGGAGTTCGGCAGCCGTTCCTCGAACGCGACGGTGTTGGGGTGTAGGTCCTCGTAGGCGTCCAGGCCGAGTTCGAGCGCCCGCTCGACGGTGATCAGCCGCTCGTCCGTTGGAATCTCGTTGGCTATGGCCCGCAGCAACGTCGTCTTGCCCGAGTTGGTGGCCCCGGCGATCATCATGTTCTTGCGCGCATGCACCGCGGCCCGCAGGAACGCCTCGACCTCGACGCTCAGCGTGCCGTTGCGCACCAGATCGTCCAGGCTCACCTTGCCCAGCCGGGAGCGACGCACGCTCACCGCTGGACGGGCGCACACCCCCATGACCGCGGACAGCCGGGACCCGTCGGGTAGCCGCATGTCCAGCTGCGGGTTGGCCGAGTCGAACGGGCGACTGGTCAGCCCGACGTTGGCCGACAGCACCTGGATCAGCTCGACCAGCTCGTCGTCGGTCTCGGCGACCGGCTCGTGCAGCACCTCGCGGCCGTCGGCGTACCCGACGAACACCCGGTCGCAGCCGTTGATGTCGATGTTCTCGACGTCGGGGTCGTCGAGCAGGGGCTGCAGACGGCCGACCCCGAACAGCGCGGCGTGGATGGCCGCCGCGGCCGCCTCTTCCTCATCCGGGGTCATCGGCACGTGGCCGTCGTTGATCTCAGCGCGGGCGTGGTCCTCGAGCACCTGCACGATCAGGGATCGGGCGTACTGCCGCTCGTCCTCGGTCGTCATCGGGGCGCGCCCGGCCGCCTCGTCCCCGCGTCGCTGCTGGTTGAGCCGATCAGCGACCTGCGCCCGCAACTTGCGGATGAGCACGTGGTCGGTCGCGCCGGTCATCGCGTTGCCCCCGGGATTCGATGGGAGTACGTCGTGGACGGGGACCACGCCGACGGGGTGATCAACGCGCTCAACTGCGCGACGACCTCAGCGCCCGACCGGACGAGCATCGTCCGCTCCGGTCGGGCGACCGGCCTCCCGTCGAAGATGCCGGCGCCGCGCCGGTCGGACGCGAGCTGGCCGAGCAGGTGGATGTCGGGCACGTCCGCGCGAATCGCGGCGGCGGCCCCGTCGACGTCCCGGCGGTCGGCGTCGGCGCGGACGATGAGCCCGAGCCGGGGCCCGGTCCCGGAGCTGCCGGCCAGGACGGGACGCAGCGCCCGCAGCCGCGCCCGGGTGATGATCACGCTCGACACGCTCGCCGCGAGCACGCACACCGCGATGTCGGCGTTCTGCAGCAGCGGCAGCAGCGGCGACTTCGTGTCGACCCGACCGAGGTCGACGACGACGTCGTAGCCGTCGAGCCCGGCGAAGGCCTGGACCAGTGTCGTCCACAGCGCTCCGCCGGCGCTGGCCTGTTCGGGGCCGGACAGCCCCACGATCACCTGCGTGCCGCCGGCGACGCGTTGCGCGTGCTCGAGCAGCTCCCTCGGCTCCAGCGCCCGGCGGGCCCGCGGCAACAACGTCAGCAAGCCGCGCTCGAGATCCAGCGGGCGGCCGTCGACGCCCGGTAGGCGCAGCCCGACGTCACCGCCGCCGGGGTCGCAGTCGACGAGCAGCGCCTGCCGCGGCCAGAGCGAGGCGGTTAGCATCGCCGCCGTGGTGACGCCCGGCGCACCCTTGGCCGAGAAGAAGGCGATGACGGCCATCAGCTGGTCAGCAGGTCGACCGGGGGCACGGTGGCGTCCGGCAACAGCGCCACCGCGACCTGGCCCGCCGTGGCGGCAGGCAGCACGGACCTCGCATCGTCCTGCGAGAGCAG
>Ga0137415_10002514_pt1 | contig 18256 bp, 16 predicted proteins | sample CZODoug3_1_1_16f_FD_183082 | JGI IMG/M metagenome (GOLD analysis project Ga0137415, IMG submission 183082) | Vadose zone soil fungal communities from Angelo Coast Range Reserve, California, USA - CZODoug3_1_1_16fungal (Hybrid Assembly) | ecosystem: Environmental > Terrestrial > Soil > Vadose...
GACCGCGTGCGTTCTGCGCGTCTCTATGTCACGAGCCTCGGCCTCTACGAGGTCTATCTCAACGGCCAACGCGTCGGCGACGAGCTCTTCACTCCCGGCTGGACATCGTACCGCCGCCGGCTGCAGTACCAGACATATGACGTCACCGCGCTCGTGCGAGCAGGCGACAACGCGATCGGCGCGATGCTGGGCGACGGCTGGTATCGCGGACAACTCGGCTTCTTCGGCCAGCGCAATCTGTACGGCCGGCGGCTGGGCTTACGGGCGCAGCTCGAGATCCGCTATGAGAGCGGGCGCACGGAGCGGCTCGTCTCCGATTCCGGCTGGAAGACCACGGCGGGTCCGGTGCTGGCTTCCGACATTTATGGCGGCGAAACGTATGACGCGCGCCGTGAGCTGAACGGCTGGGCGACCGCGCCGTACGACGATCACGCATGGACCGCGGTTGCCTTCCTCGATCCACCACCGGCGACGCTCGTGGCCTCGCTGTCGCAACCGGTGCGTCGGGTGCGGGAGCTGCGCCCGATCGCAATCCGGCGCGCACCGTCGGGCGAAATGCTGTTCGACCTCGGCCAGAATTTCACCGGCTGGGCGCGCCTCAACGTCCGTGGCCCGGCAGGAACGACGGTGACGCTTCGCTTCGGCGAAGTGCTCGACCGCGATGGCAATCTTTACACTGCGAACCTGCGCGCCGCGGCGCAGACGGACCGGTACACGCTGAGCGGGAAACCACGGGAGGTGTACGAGCCGCACTTCACCTTCCACGGCTTTCGCTATGTAGCAGTTCAAGGACTTCCCGCACCGGCCGACTCGACGACAATCACGGGCATCGCGGTGTCATCCGACCTCGCCCAGACGGGGAGCTTCGTCACATCGGACTCCCTGCTGAATCAGCTGCAGCGCAACATCGTGTGGGGGCAGCGCAGCAACTTTCTCGACGTTCCCACCGACTGCCCGCAGCGCGACGAGCGACTCGGCTGGACGGGAGACGCCCAGGTGTTCGCGCGGACAGCCGCGTTCAACATGGACGTCAATGGTTTCTTCGCGAAATGGCTGTCGGATGTGGCGGCCGATCAGGACCCGAGCGGCAGTGTCCCCTGGGTGATTCCGAATCCCCTCGGCGGGGACTCCGTTCGGTTCGCGGGCACCGCCGGCTGGTCCGACGTCGCCGTCATCATTCCGTGGACGATGTACCTCACGTACGGCGATCGGCGCCTGCTCGAGCGCCAGTATCCGAGCATGCGCGCGTGGGTCGATTACGCGCACCGCCGCGCGGGCCCGGACCTGATCTGGCGACCGGGATGGCAGTTTGGCGACTGGCTCGCGCTCCACAGCGACGATCCCTCGTACCCGGGTGCGACCACGGGTACCGACCTGATCGCCACGGCATTCCTGGCCCATTCCACCGATCTCGTGGCCCGCACGGCGAGCGTGCTCGGTCGTACCGAGGAAGCGACCACGTATCGCGCGCGGTTTCAGGCGATCCGTGACGCGTTCAATCGCGAGTTCGTCTCGAGTACCGGGCGAGTGGGCGAGAACACGCAGACGGCGTACGCGCTGGCGATCGCGTTCGATCTCCTGCCGGATTCGCTCGTAGCGTCCGCGGCGGGACGCCTGGCCAAAGACGTTGAGGGACGCGACCACCATCTCACGACCGGCTTTCTCGGCACCCCCTACCTGCTGCACGTGCTCGACGCCACGGGGCACATCGGGGACGCATTCGCTCTGCTCACCCAGCGCACGTACCCATCGTGGCTCTACCCGATCACGCGGGGCGCGACGACGATGTGGGAGCGGTGGGACGGGATTCGGCCCGACAGCTCGTTCGAGGATCCGGGGATGAATTCGTTCAACCACTATGCGTTCGGCGCGGTCGGCGATTGGATGTACCAGAACGTCGGCGGGATCGATGTGGACCCGGCGGCGCCCGGATACCGGCACTCACGCATCGCGCCTCGTCCCGGAGCGGGGCTGACGAGTGCGAACGCATCCCTCGAGACCGTTTACGGGACGCTGCAATCCGCGTGGAGAGTGCAGGGACAGCGATTCACGCTCGACGCGACGGTGCCGGCGAACACGACCGCGGAGGTCACGCTGTGGGACGCCAGCCTCGATCAGGTGCGGGAAGGGGGTCTTCCGCTCACGTCACGCGAGGGAGTTCGCGCCGCGCGCCAGCGAGGACGGGACGTCGTCGTGGACGTCGGCTCGGGCCGCTACAGCTTTGCCGTCAGTCGCTGAGCGTTGTTAGCGGGACGTCCCAGCGAACGCTATCCTAGGGAATGCTTCTTCATGCCGTCCTGCTCGCGCTACAGGTCGCGAGCAACGCCGATCTCGGTTACGTGATGAGCCTGCCCGGCGGATTTGTCTCCATTCCCGCGGAGTTCGCCGGAGGGCGAGACGTCGTCGCCTGCTGGGCCGGCGAAGGCTCCCAGCCGTCGCAGGGCCCGCTGGTGCTGTGCGTCCAGCGCATGCACGCGACGTTGGGACGAGACCACCTCAAGTCGTCGGACTTGCCGCCGAAGTCCCAGCTGATAACGGTGCGATGGAACGGGCTGGACATCGACGCGATTCGCACCGACACCGCGTCGGCCGGCGCGCCGATCACGGTCTACACGGCGCAGGTGCCGCTGCGCAAAGAAGCGATTCAGGTGGTGGTGGCCGGTCCGAGCGCGCGGGCAACAGAGTCCCTCGCGACGCTCAACTCGGTGCTCCGCTCCCTCAAGGGTGAAACGAACTGGCTGTCGTCCACTGAGCGGGCCGGCCGCCTGGGCAGGATCGTCGGTTGGGTCATCGGGATTGCAATTGGCCTGCTCATCGTGCGCATGGTCTTCACGCGACGGAAGGCGCCGTCAGCCTAGGAGCTGTAGCGTAATGGATCCTTGCGGAAGCGGGGTCCCGGTGCATATTGCAACCCCTCAGATGCGCTGATCCCCGAGGCGTCCTCGTTTGGGTCGCCTATGCCTCGAGGGGAGCAAATCGCGAAACCGGCTGAGCGAGCTACTCGCTTGGCCGGTTTCTTTTTTTCAAAGGAGCCTTTATGGCGTTCGGACTGAACCGATTTGCCTTCGGCGCGGCGGTTATTGCGATCGTTGCAGCGTGCGACGCTCCCGCACCAACGGGACCGATGCCTCAGGCCAGCGTGTCGGGAACTGGTACGACCATCGCCGGCCAGCTCATCGCGTTTGCCAGTAGTCGAGACGCGGGTTTTTTCCAAGTGTTCGTCATGAAGGCGAACGGCAGCAAACTGACGCAGCTGACCAATCAGCCGTCGTATACTGCACGCCCCGATTGGTCACATGACGGCAAGAGAATCACGTTCACGACCTGTCGCCCCTGGGACAACAGTTGTGAAATCTACGTGATGAATGCGAATGGCTCGGCGCAGACCAACCTTACTAACAACTTTTACACAGATCACATGTCGGTCTGGTCTCCGGACGATCGCAAGATCGCGTTCGCAAGCGATCGCGATGGTAACATGGAGATCTACGTGATGAACGCGGATGGCTCCAACCAGGTCCGCCTGACCTATAACGACGCTAACGATGTGTATCCCAGCTGGTCGCCCGACGGCAGCAAGATCACCTTCCAAACGAATCGCGACGGCAACTACGAGATCTACGTCATGAATGCCGATGGCTCGTCACCGGTCAATCTCAGTCGCAATCCGGCGAACGACGCAGACCCGCGTTGGTCGCCTCTGGGCAAGAAGATTGCGTTCGACTCGGACCGCGACGGCAATCCAGAAATCTATGTGATGAACAGCGACGGATCCAAGCAGACGCGCCTGACGCGCAATCCGGGCTCCGATTATGGACCGGCGTGGTCACCCGACGGCGAGTTGATCGCGTTCGCGGCCGATCGTGAAGGCAACTTCAATTTCGAGATCTATGTGATGGAGTCGGACGGCTCGGGACAGACTCGAATCACCAACAACCCGGCGTATGACGCCGATCCCGCCTGGACAAACACCACGTTCCAAACGATCCCTGAGCCCGACCGCTCGCGTTGCATCCCGTCGGGTACCCAAGAGGATATCAATCTGCGGCTGCGTCAGCCAGGCGATGTCGCCGTGCTCTGCGCGGGAGCCGTCTTCGACCTGACCTCCCCCGTGGTGTTCACCGCGGACGGCCAGCAGGTCCACACCGAAGGCTTCCCCGCGGACGATCGTCGCGCCCGGCTCCGGCTCGCCTCCCCGTACGCCGCGACGGCGGTCTACATGCTGAATCACTCGAACACCGCGCTGAGTAACGTGATCGTCGATGGGAATCAGCCCAGCCTCGGGCAAGCGAATGGTCAAGCGCTCATTTTGGCGGGGGGCGCCGGCTCGGGCGAGGTCATCCGCAACATCCGAGCGCTCGAATCGCGCACCTGGGCCGTTCTCCAGCTGTTCGAGTCCTTGGACGGTGGCATTTCGCGGTGCACGAACCAACTCGTCGAGAACAGCGAATTCCGGTCGTCTTACGGAAGCGGCATCGCGGTGGCGTGCACCAACAGCGTCGTGCGGAACAATACGATCACCGACATCGGGTCCGTGGGAATCATCGTCTTTGGCGCGCCGGGCTCGCTCGTGGAGGGCAATGTCGTGCGTGCCGAGACTCAGCCCATGTTCACCGGAATCAACCTGGTGGACTACATCGTATACGCGGGGGACTACACCGGCGTCCGGGTGCACGCGAATGTCATCGACGCCGCCGGCGCCACCATTCGCGTCGCCATGCCGATGGGCTATCGGGTCTTTTTCTGCGTGGATCCGAATGACCCCACCGATTACACGTTCTTCGGCGCCACGGTCACCGACAATATCCTGCGGGGCGCGTACATGGGGTATGGGTTCGCCGTCGACGGCGTCCGCGATTGGACAGTGACGGGGAACCAGGACTTCGCGACGCATTCCGGGACACCGTTTGCGGTGTGCAACGGCCTGACTCCGTCGCCGCCCGCGGGCTTCCAGATCCACCGGGCCAGATCGCAGGGGACGTTTCAGCCCCAGTTCGTCGACGCGATCCTAGAATCCGCCGTCTGGGCGATCAACGACTAAGGGGCCGGAGGACTAGCACGAAGGGGATCAGGCTCACCATCGGCACCATGCTGCTCGGCGCGACGACGGCGTCTGCGCAGGGCGTGCGCTATGGCGTGGGGGCCGGCCTGCTGCTGCCGGTCGGCGATTACCACTCGCTCGACAACGCTGGATGGATCACTGGGGCGGACGTCACGTATTGGCTCGCTTCCGGCTCGATGGCGATCCGCGCCGAGGGCAGCTACAGCAGGACGAGCGAACGACCGGGCTCGTGCTGCATCGCAGATCATAAGACCACGTTCGCCGGGGGAATGGTCGACGTCGTCTACGCATTCGGGACGACGTCCGATCGGATTCGCCCGTACGTGCTCGGGGGCGTCGGGCTGTACACCTGGAGGCTCTCAGCCCCAGGGTTCACCCCAACATCCGAGACCAAACTCGGTTTCGGGGGTGGCGCCGGTGTGGCTTACAAGGTGGGCAGGGGGAGCACGCGCATCTTCCTGGAAAGCAAGGTCACCGACGTGAGGGTGAACGGCATCGATCTAGTCTCCGTCCCCAATGGGACACACCCAATGCGGGGCCGTAGCCGCAACGCTGGAGGAGCTGCGCCAACCGCAGGGTCACGAGTCCCCGAATCTGCGCGCCATCGTCGATCGCATCCGGCCGGCGATCGAGCCGCTGCTCAACTCGCCATTGGCGAACGATCCCGCGGCGCTGGCCGCGGAGGCCACGCGCGCCAACGTCCGGGCGTCGGTCCATCACCTGCGCCATGGCTCGGCCCTACTCGAGCGGCGGATTGAACGGGACGGCTTGTTGATCGTTGGAGCGGAGTACTGCGTCGAAGCCGGCACCGTGGAGTTCTTCGCAGACTAATTGACAATCAGAAACCATTTTCAATATTGGCGCCATGAGACGCCTAATCCTGTACGTCATAGCGGCGGTAATCGTCGTGGCCGGACTTGGTGCAGCGGTCACTCGGCTCCGTCAGCCCGCCCGACAACTGGCGGCCGATCTCAAGATCATCAACGCCGATACCGGCGACGTGATGTCGAGCGCGACGTATCAGCGGTTCGCCGCCCGGCGGGAAGCAGTGGCGGCAATGCGGGCTGGCCTGTTGCGATTGGCAGCCGCGGAGTCAACGTTCGTGGCGGACTCAGGCCGGCCGACAAGCTCGTTCATTGGACGCTATGCGTTCGTGAATGACAAATCCAACGTCGGACCGTCCATTGAGATCATGCGCGACCGTTGGGTTGCGAAGACCGGCAACGTCCATACCGACATGAGCTGTACGCTCACAGCTATGCTCGTCGATTCGAACACGTGGCGCTATCATGCCGGCCAGCCCGTCTGCGTCGAGTGGACCCCCAAATGACCCGTCTTCATCCTGCGAAACGATAGTGCCGTCAGCCGGTGAATCGACGACGCGGAATATCGACGAGTACGAGGTCACGATCTCGAATCCCGGCAAGGTCCTGTTTCCCAAGCCGAAGTACACCAAGCTGGATCTCGTCGACTATTACGTCGCGGTCGCCGCCGGCGCGCTGCGCGGGGCAGGCGGCCGGCCGAACATGCTCGTGCGCTTTCCCAATGGGATCGGGGCGCCGTCGTTTTACCAGAAGCGCGCGCCGGAATCGCGCCCGCCCTGGATCGAGGTGGTGACGCTGCGGTTCCCGTCGGGCCGCACGGCCGACGAAGTCGTGCCGCGCACGCCCGCATCGCTCGCCTGGATGGCCAATCTCGCCTGCCTCGAGCTGCACCCGCATCCGGTGCGTGCCGAAGACCTCGATCATCCGGACGAGCTGCGCGTCGATCTCGATCCGGTGCCGGGAATCAAATGGTCGCAGGTGCGCCAGGTTGCGCAGCTTGCGCGTGCCGTGCTCGAGGAGCTCGGACTCGTCGGGTGGCCCAAGACCTCCGGATCGAGGGGGATGCATCTGTTCGTCCGGATCGAGCGACGGTGGGAGTTCGATGAGGTCCGTCGGGCCGCCCTCGCCCTCGCGCGCGAGGTGGAGCGCCGCGGCAATGGGCTCGCGACCAGCAAGTGGTGGAAGGAGGAGCGTCAGGGCGTCTTCGTGGATTACAACCAGAACGCCAAGGACCGGACGGTCGCGTCGGCCTATTCGGTGCGCCCCACTCCCGATGCGCGCGTCTCCGCTCCGCTTTCCTGGGACGAAGTGGATGCCGCCGATCCCGCAGACTTCACGCTCGGAACGATGCCGCAGCGATTTGCCCAGATCGGCGATCGCCATGCGGGGATGGATAAGAGCGCGGGATCGCTCGACGGGCTCCTGGAGCTGTCAGCCCGCCAGGAGAAGGCAGGGCAGGGCGATGCGCCGTGGCCGCCCCACTATCGCAAGCAACCCGGCGAGCCGCCGCGGGTGCAGCCCTCAAAGGCGCGCACGGGAGGGCGGGTCTCCAAGTTCCCCCTGATCGAGGTCAGCCGCGGGAAGGATAAGAAGGAAGCGCTGGCTGGATTGTCGCAGTGGAAGAAGGAGCATCCCCGCGTCGCAAAGCACCTGGAACCGGCTGACGTGCTGGTGGATCAAATGCGCGGGCGTTCGTCCGCCTGGTACCGCATTCGCATCAACCTGCAACACGTTCCTGAAAAGATCAGGCCCCGAACACCTTCTCGAGCTCGTACGGAGTCGTGACGTCGAGCTGATCATAGCGGCAGTCCTGTGGTCGTTTGTCCGGTCGCCAGCGCCGAAACACCGTCGCATGCCGAAACCGATCTCCTTCCATATGATCGTACTTCACCTCGCACACCCGCTCGATCCGCAGCGGCTCCCACGAGAGATCCTTGCCGGCACTCCAACGGCTCTGGCCTCCCGGCATCCGGCTCGACTCGGCCGCTGCCCCAGCCCACTCTCGCCAGGGGTGATCCCGCAGCGCGGTTTTGCGCAGCGGCGCGAATTCTTTCACGAGCTGCTTGCGCATCGCCATCGTGAAGGCCGATGTGACGCCGACGTGCTGCAGCATGCCGGCGTCGTCGTAGAGACCGAGGAGCAATGATCCCACGGCGTCCTTGCCGCTCTTGTGCCAGCGGAAGCCGGCCACCACGCAGTCGGCGGTGCGCACGTGCTTGATCTTGAACATCGCGCGCTTCCCAGGCTGATACGTGGCCGTCGCGGGTTTGGCGATCACGCCGTCGAGCCCGGCGCCCTCGAAGCGCTGCAGCCAGTCGATGGCGCGGTCGCGGTCGCGCGTCATGGGCGTGAGGTAGAGCGGGCGGCGGATCTTCTTGAACAGTTTCTCGAGCTGCGCGCGCCGATCCTGCTGGGGGACGCGCAGGAGGCTCTTGCCGTCTGCCGCGAGCAGATCGAAGGCCACGAACGCCGCGGGTGCCGCCTTAGCGAGCTTTTCGACGCGGGACGCGGCCGGATGCAGCCGCATTTGCAGCCCCCCGAAATCGAGCCCATGCTTGGTCGGCATCACGATCTCGCCATCGACGACAACGCCGCTCGGCAACTGGTCGAGAAAGACGGCGTGCAGGTCGGGGAAATAGCGGTCGAGGGGCCGCAGGTCGCGACTCTGGATGTAGACGTCGTTAGCGCCGCGGAACACGATCGCGCGGAAACCGTCCCACTTGGGCTCGAACAGGAAGTCGCCGTCACGCGGCACCTCCTCCGCGACTTTGGCGAGCATCGGTTCGATGGGGGGCGAAACAGCCATGCTGTAAACTAGCGGCGCTCATGTTTCATTTCTCAACCCGGACAAACGGGCGCTCGTCAGCCGCGGTATTCGGGGTAGCTTTATACGAAATGACCAGACGAATTGCCCTCATCCTGGCGCTCGCGGCTCCAGTGGCCGGGGTGTCCACCGCACAGACCGCCAAGCCTGCCAAGAGCTACACGCCGGCGGACGTGCATTTCGTCGCCGGGATGATCGGCCACCACGCACAGGCCATCCAAATGGCGGGGTGGGCGCCTTCGCACGGGGCGAGTCCGTCGATTCGGGTGCTGTGCGAGCGCATCGTGGTCGCGCAGAATGACGAGATCGTGTTCGCGCAGCGCTGGCTGCGGGAGCACGGTGAGTATGTGCCGCCCGCCGATCCGCGCGGCCACATCATGCAGGGGATGGATCACCCGATGCTGATGCCCGGCATGCTGACGCCCGAGCAGATGGCGCAGCTGGACTCGGCGCGCGGTCCCGAGTTCGATCGTTTGTTCCTCACGTTCATGATCCAGCACCACCAGGGCGCCATCACGATGGTGCAGCAGCTACTCGCGGTCCCCGGCGCCGCGCAGGACGGACCGATCTTCCGCTTCGCGTCAGATGTGAACGTCGATCAGACCACCGAAATCAATCGCATGACCCTGATGCTGAACGACCTCAAACGGAGCTCTCAGTGAAATCGAAATTGCTGCTCGCCCTTGCTTTTCTGAGCTGTGGCTTTGCGACGTCGCGAGCACAAATGGCCGCCGCGCCCGCGCGCCAGGATCCGCGCATCGGCCTGCGTGCGGGGTGGATGAATGCGGCCGAAGCCAGCTGGAACATGCGGCTCGTCTCGACCACACCGCCGTCCCCCGACTTCATCAATCGCGATTCGGCGGGCGATTTCCGCTTCATCAACTCCGATATCTCGGTCCGCGGCAACTACGTCATCCAGGGCAACTTCAACGGCGTGCAGGTGTGGGACATTACGAATCCGAAGATTCCGCGGCTGTTCAAGGCGTTCGTCTGTCCGGGATCACAGAGCGACGTCTCCGTCTATCGCAACTTCCTGTTCGTGTCGGGCGAGGCGCTGAACGGGCGGACCGACTGTGGCACGCAGGGCGTCCGGGATACGGTGAGCCATGACCGGTTGCGCGGCATCCGCATCTTCGACGCGACCGATCTCGCCAACCCGCGTCACATCACGGATGTGCAAACGTGCCGCGGATCGCACACCCATACCGTGGTGACGCAGCCCGGAGACACGGATAACGTCTACATCTACGTATCGGGCTCGGCTCCCGTGCGCTCGCCCAACGAGCTGGTCGGCTGCTCGGCAGCGCAGCCCGACTCGAATCCGAATACCGCGCTGTTCAGGATCGAGGTCATTCAGGTTCCGCTGGCGCATCCCGAGCAGGCGCACATCGTGAGCTCGCCGCGCATCTTCCAGGATCTGACGGAGGCGCCGACTCATCCTGCGGCGCCGCAGGACCTTGCGGAGGCGAAACGTGAGGCGGACTCGGCACGCGCCGCGGGTGGGTTTACCGCGCAGATCAAAGGTCGGCGCGATACCACCGATATCATCCTCGGTCCGAACTTCCTGCGGTTCCGGCTCGATAGCATCGTCAAGGCCCGGGGCGGTACCGGAACCCCCACTGCCGAGGACACCGCGACGTTGCGCGCCAACGCGCAGGCGATCGTCGATCTGATCGTTGCGGGTCCGCCGCGTCCGCCGGGAACGCCGCGGCCCGGTCCCACGCAGTGCCACGATATCACGGTGTATCCTGCGATCGGCCTGGCCGGCGGGGCATGCGGTGGCTACGGTCTCCTGCTCGACATCCGCGACGCTGCGAACCCGAAGCGGGTTGGCGCCGTGTCAGACTCGAACTTCTCCTTCTGGCACTCAGCCACGTTCAATAACGACGGCAGCAAAGTGCTGTTCACCGACGAGTGGGGCGGCGGCCTCCAACCCCGCTGCCGCGTCACCGACAAGCCGGAGTGGGGCGCCGACGCGATCTTCACACTCTCCGGCACCACGATGGCGTTCAAGAGCTACTACAAGCTCCCCGTCGCCCAGACCTCCAACGAGAACTGCGTGGCGCACAACGGCACGCTCATTCCGATCCCGGGCCGCGACATCATGGCCCAGGGGTGGTATCAGGGCGGTGTCTCGGTGTTCGACTGGAGCGATCCATCGCATCCCAAGGAAATTGCGTTCTTCGACCGTGGCCCGATGGATTCGACGAAGCTGGTCGGCGCCGGTTCGTGGTCGGCTTACTGGTACAACGGCTACATCATCAGCTCCGAGATCGCGCGCGGCCTCGACATTTTCGAGCTGACGCCCAACACGCTGTTGACGCAGAACGAGATCGATGCCGCCAAGCTCATTCACTTCGACTACCTGAACGCGCAGGACCAGCAGCAGCTGGTCTGGCCGGCGAGCTTCGTGGTGGCGCGCGCGTACGTGGATCAGCTGGCGCGCTCGAGCGGCCTACCCCGCGCCCGAATCACCGCCACGCGTGATGCCCTGTCACGTGCGGAGCAGGCCTCCGGACAGGCGCGGCGGGACGCGTTGAGCAGGCTTGCGACGCAGCTGAACACCGACGCACAGGCATCGAGTGATCAGCCGAAGGTGCGGATGTTGATCGCGGTGGTCAACGACCTCGGCAAGTAACCGCAGTTGACTAAGGTCCCGGGCGGGGTTCACGTTGTCTCGTGAGCCCCGCTCGTTCTTCCCGGAAGCGCTACCAGGAGTTCGTCGAAGACTATAAGCACCGGCGCCTCGACCAGGTGTCGGAGGCCGAAGACGGCGGTCCCGCCCCCCCCCCATCGCCGCGTCCGGGGAGCCGCCGCGCCTACCTGCGGGACTACCTGCGCTGGCTCAAGCCGCACCGCTCCGCCCTGGGCGGCGTGTTTGTGCTCGCCCTGGTAGTCGCCGGCCTGCAGATGATCGAGCCGCTGTTCATCCGGTACATCGTCGACCACGTGATCCTGAACAAGGGTCTCGATAACGCCGCCCGTCTCACCCGCCTCAACCTGACGGGCCTTGTGTTCCTCACCGTGATCATCCTCTCGCACGTGGGCGGCGGGTTCAAGGACTACCGCCAGCGGATCCTCAATGTGCGCGTGATGCTCTCGCTGCGGCGCTCGCTCTACGAGCGGCTGTTGCATCTGCCATTGCCGCGGCTCTGGGAAATGAAGACCGGCGGCATCCTGTCGCGTCTGACCGGCGACGTCGAGACCACGACCGGCCTGCTGCAGATGGCGATCGTGTCGCCCGCGATTTCCGTGATCCGGTTGATCATCGCCATCGGCATTCTGATCGCGCTGAACTGGCAGCTCGCGCTGACCGCGATGGCGATCATTCCCGGTGTGATGGTGCTGAGCCTGATCTTCGCCCGGCGCATCCGGCCGATCTATCGGTCGGTGCGCAAGGACGTCGAGATCGTCGACGGCCGAGTGGGTGAGACGTTCTCGGGAATTCGCGTGGTGCGGGCGTTTCGGCAGGAGATCCAGGAGCTGATCAGCTTCATGCTGGGCCGCCACACGGTGCTGCGCAAAGAGCTGTTTGCACACCGTCGGGAGCTGCTGCTGTGGACGTCGTGGGGCCTGCTGGAAGCGGGGATCAGTGTCGTCATCGTCTGGTTCGGCGGCTATTTGAACATCGTCGGCCGCGCGACGGTCGGCGACATCATGGCCTTCCAGTGGTACATGTTCCTGCTCCTCAATCCCGTCTGGAACATCGTCAACTCGTTCTCGGAGATGCAACGCTCGCTCGCCGCGATGGAGCGGGTCTTCGAGGTGCTGGCGATGGAAGACGACAAGCCCGACCGCCCCGGCGCGGTCGATGCTCCCGCGCTGGTGCGGGAGCTGCGCTTTGACGGGGTGACGTTCGAGTACCGTGAAGGCCAGCCGGTCGTGCGTGATTTCGACGTCTCCGTGCCGGGCGGATCGGTCGTCGCCCTGGTGGGACGGAGTGGGGCGGGGAAGACGACCGTGACCGACCTGGTCGCGCGCTTCCACGACCCCACACGCGGCCGCCTCGTGCTCAACGGCCTCGACATCCGCGATCTCAAGCTGCGCAGTTACCGCAATCTGCTCGCGATCGTGCAACAGGACGTGTTTCTGTTCGATGGGTCGGTGCGTGACAACATCGCGTACGGCCGGCATGACGCGACCGATGCCGAGATCGAGGATGCGGCCCGGCGTGCCAACGCGCACGAGTTCATCGTTCGGCTACCGCAGGGGTTCGAGACGTGGATCGGCGAGCGGGGCGTCAAGCTGTCGGGCGGACAGCAGCAGCGGCTTGCTATCGCCCGTGCGATTCTGGCGTCGCCGCAGATCCTGATTCTGGACGAAGCGACCAGCAACCTCGACACCGAGAGCGAGCAGCTCATTCAGGCCTCGATGGCCGACTTGCTCGCCGACCGCACCACCTTCGTTATCGCGCACCGGCTCTCCACGATCCGGCGCGCCGATCTGATTCTCCTGATGGAGAACGGGGCCGTGGTCGAACGCGGTGCGCACGAAGATCTGATGCGGGCGCGCGGCGTCTACTATGAAATGGTGACGCGGCAGATGGAATCACACGCGCGCGACGGCGACGAGGTGTTCCGCTAGGCTCGATTTGCCGTCATGGACCCAAGGTACCGGTTATTTGAGGGGTGGCTAGAAGCCTTGTGGCGAGTTAATCCTTAAGACGAGCAAAGGAGAGCCCCCATGGTTCTGTCGCCCGGCACGAAAGCCCCCGATTTCACACTCAAGAAAAGCCCCGACCAGACGCTGAGTCTATCGGAGTTGCGTGGCCAGCCGGTTGTGCTCGTCTTCTATCCAGCTGACTGGAGCCCCGTGTGCGGTGATGAGCTTGCCCTCTTCAATGAGGTGCTTCCCGAATTCGCGCGATACGGCGCGCAGCTCGTCGGGATTTCAGTGGACGGGGTGTGGTGTCATAAAGCCTACGCCAAGTCGCGCAATCTCGACTTCCCGCTGCTCGCCGATTTCGAGCCCAAAGGGGAAGTGTCGCGGAAGTATGGCGCCTATCGCGCACAGGACGGCTTCTCCGAACGCGCGCTATTCGTCCTGGACGCCGAAGGTGTGATTCGCTGGAGCTATCTCTCCGAGGTCGGCACGAATCCCGGCGCCGATGGTGTGCTCGCCGCGCTCGAAGAGGGAGCCCCTCAGAAGGTATGAGCCACCTCACTCCGCCGCTCGGACCGCGCGACCACACGCAAGGGCCCCCGGGAGCGCGCGTCACCCTCGTCGAGTACGGCGATTTCGAGTGCCCCCACTGCGGTGCGGCGTATCCCGTCGTCAAAGCGATCCAGCGAGCGATGGGCTCGAAGCTGCTGTTCGCGTACCGGCATTTCCCGCTGACTCGAGTCCATCCCCATGCGGAGCACGCCGCGGAGATGGCCGAGGCGGCGGGAGAGCATGGCAAGTTCTGGGGGATGCACGACCTCCTGTTCGAGCATCAGGACGCGCTCGAGGACGATCAGCTGATCGCGTACGCAACAACGTTGGGCATCGATCCGGAGTGGGCGGCGCAGGCGCTGACGGAGGGACGCTATGAGCCACGCGTGCGCGCAGACTTTGCCAGCGGCGTGCGGAGCGGCGTGAACGGGACACCGACGTTTTTCATCAATGGGGTTCGCTACGAGGGCGGTGCCGATACATTGCTCGACGCCTTGATGGAGGCTACGATTGACGCCCCCTTGAAATCGGGAGGCTAAATGACTGCGTTGACCGCCTTGTGGCTGCCGATCCTCGTGTCGGCGGTGGCGGTGTTTGTCGTCAGCTCCATCATCCACATGACGCCGTTGTGGCACAAGACCGATTACCCGCGCTATGGCAACGAAGACCGCGTGTTGGACGCGCTGCGGCCGATCGGCATTCCTCCCGGCGACTATCTGATGCCCCGGCCGGCCAGTCCCGCGGAAATGCGCTCGCCGGCGTTTCAGGAGAAGATGAAGCGTGGACCCGCCGTGCTCCTCACGGTCATGCCCCCGTGGACGGGGTCGCTGGCCGGGAATCTGTCGCAGTGGTTCGTGTACTGCGTCGTGGTCAGCGTGTTCGCCGCGTTCATCGCGGGCTCCGCGCTGCCGCCGGGGGCTCCGCCATTCAGCGCCGTCTGCCGCTTCGCGGGGACGACGGCGTTCCTCGGCTACACGCTGGCGCTCTGGCAGATGTCGATCTGGTACCGGCGCGCATGGGCCATGACGCTGAAATCGACGTTCGACGGCCTGATTTTCGCGCTCGTTACGTGCGCGGTATTCACGTGGATGTGGCCGCACTGATCAAGCGGCTGGCAGTCGCTAGTTATGGCTTCCTGTGCGCCGTGGTCACGTCGACAGCGGCGCAACAACCACCTCGCGAGACAGCCGTGCTTACCGCTGCCGAGCGTGCCGATTTGGCGCTCGACAAAAACGTGCTGCGACATCCGTCCTTCGGCTTCGTCGTCCCGCTCCCCAGTCCGCGCTTCGCGCCCGACACGGAAACGCAGGACGCCGTGCGCGGGATGCTGGGACGCCATGATCTGTTCGCATGGGCGTTTCGCGTTCCTGAAGACTCGTTCTTTAGTGTCACGGTAATAGTGTACAAGGGGTTCGACGGGACCAAGGAAGGCTTCCGGCGCTTCTTCGCGGAGATTATGCCCTCGGGTCGCGCAGGGGACGAGTCGATCTACAGAGACAGCATCTACTGGGAGGGACAGCGGCGCGAGTACCGCCTCTTTTCCCAGGACACCCGCGGCGTTACGACAAACCAGCGCTGTATTCCATCACCGCAGGCGCGGAAGCCAGGTGTTATCGCCTGCGTGCTGCTGGTGGGTGGAGATCCCAACCAGATCCAGATCGTCCGAGACGGGCTACGATTTACGGCCACCGGACCATGAGGAGTAAGCCTCCCGTCCTCTGCTATCACCGCATCGGCGGCCAGCTCGAGCTCGGCGTGACGCGGGTGGGCCGCTCGGTCTTTGCCCGCCAGATGTCGGCTCTCGCCCGCGCCGGCTGGCGCACACTGACGCTCAAGGAATTCGTGAAGTCACGCACGACGCACGACGCACGACGGACGTTCTTACGGACGTTCTTATTGACTTTCGACGACGGCTACGCATCCCTCGCCGAGCATGCCTATCCCGTCCTGGCCGACCTCGGCTACACCGCCACCACGTTCCTGATTACCGACTACGTCGGGAAGGCGAATACCTGGGACGTGCAGTACACCTGGCAGCGATTGAAGCACCTGAGTTGGCCCGAGATCGAGCACTGGCGGGCGCGGGAGTTCGACTTCGCCTCCCACAGCGCGACGCATCAGCGACTCACGTGGCTGGATGATGGGGTGATCGAGACCGAGCTTCGGGGCTCACGCGAGGCTCTGACGACGCATCTGGGACCCGAAGCCGGCCGCGCCATCGCCTATCCGTTTGGCGCCGTCGATACGCGCGTCCTCCGGCATGCCCGGAGCGCCGGCTACGAGCTGGGATTCGCAGGAGTCAAGGGAAGTGGAGAGGCACTCCAGTTGTCGCGGGTGCCGGTCTACTTCTGGGATGCGGGCGATGTGCCGTTTGGACTCAGGGACGACGGGATCGGATCGTTGGGAAGAACCGTCGCGCACCTCGCGAACCGCTGCGCTGTCGGGACCACCCTCATGCGGGCGCTTACACGAAAAAGCGAGCCGCTACCGGGATCAGTTGCGGATGCCTGATCAACGCATGCGTAAAGACGCGACCGATGGTCCGCTTATCCGGCGCGATGTTGTTCGCCGTCCGTGCCAGCTTGTTAAAAGACGCGTCATCGACCCCCTCTAACGCCTGCTTGATCCGGTAGTACTTGAGGTGGTCCTCGCCGAGGAGCTCCATCCATGCCTTGTGATACGTCGCCAAGCGGCGCTCGCCAGTATCACCGGCGCAGATGGCGTCCGCGGCGGTGCGGCCGGCCAGGCGCCCCGCCTTCATGGCGTTCGTGATCCCGCCCCCGGAAAGTGGATTGATCATGTGCGCCGCATCGCCCGCGATCAGCACGCCGTCGGCGTGGGTCTTCTTGATCGTCGTGTGCACGATGACGCCGCCCACGGTATAGCTGGTGCGTGCAGCGCTGGGAAAGCGGCGGGCCACCCATGAGTCGAGATACTGGCGCGCATTCCGTCCGTCGGTTTTGAGCGCCACCAAACCCAGCCCGACATTCGCGACGCCGACGGCCTTTGGGAAGATCCACGCATATCCACCCGGCGCGATCGCATTGCTGAACTGCAAGTAGATCGCGTCCGGATTGACATCGATCCCTTGGAGCACGTATTGGGCGCACGATTCCATATCGCGGGCGGGAACGCGGGTATCGAGTCCGGCCCAACGACCGACCATCGTTTCGACGCCATCGGCGCCGATCACGATGCGCGCGCGGTACAGCTCGTCCCTCCCGCGCTCCTTCACGCGCACGTGCCACCGTCCATCACCGTTGCGCGACATGCCGGTCGCTTCGGCACCGACGAGAACCTGTACGCCCACGGCGGCCGCCTCGGCGGCGAGGTAGGCGTCGAAACGCGTGCGGTCGAGAATCCAGCCGAGCCCACAATCGGCAAGGACGACCTCGGTGTCGTCGGGTGCCAGGAAGATGACCTTCGTGATCTTTCGCGCCGCCCAGTCAGACCCGTCGGGATTCGCAAACTCCCGCAGACCGGCGTCGCCCACGCCCTCGGCGCAGCGCACCGGAGATCCGACCGCCCTGTCGCGTTCCAGCAACACGACGTCGAGGTTGGGGGCCGCCTGCTTTGCGTACCAGGCGGCGACGGAACCCGCAGGGCCGGCGCCGATGATCAGGACGTCCACGTCAGGCATAGGCGACCATCGCGAGGGCGCCAACCGGGCAGGGAGCGACGCACTTCTCGCATCCCGTGCACTGATCGCGATCAACGGTCAGGAGGTTCAGCTCGAGGTGGATCGCTTCGGGAGGGCACAGCGGCAAACACAGCCCGCAACGGTCGCACACCGCGAGGTCCACCACCGCAATTGTGTCGGGCGTCACGCGACGCATGGGCGAAAGGCTAGCCGGGCGCGAAAGGGTCGTCAAGCTTCATCCTTGCTTGGGGTTACGCATTTCATTACTTTGTGCGCGTTCGCAGCAACCCGCCTCACTCTTTCACCGACGATCACTTGGCGCCACGCTGGCTGAATTTCAAAATGGGTGCCTGGAGCCCGGCGAACGAAATCGCCGTGGACCTCGGCACGGCTAACACACTCGTCTACGTTCGCGGCGAGGGGATCGTGTTAAACGAACCCTCCGTCGTCGCGATCGAAAAAGCCACCGGCAAGGTCAAGGGCATCGGCCTCGAGGCGAAGCGCATGCTCGGCCGCACGCCCGATGGTATCCTCGCCGTCCGGCCGCTGAAGGACGGCGTCATCGCCGACTTCGACGTGACCGAGAAGATGCTGCGCTTTTTCCTCAAGACCATCATCGACCGTCATCTGTTTCGCGTTCGCCCGAAGGTGATCGTGTGTGTGCCGAGCGGCATCACCGAAGTGGAGAAGCGCGCGGTGCGCGACTCGGCGCAGTCGGCCGGAGCGAAGGAGGTCTACATGGTGGCCGAGCC
>Ga0137415_10002517_pt1 | contig 18241 bp, 17 predicted proteins | sample CZODoug3_1_1_16f_FD_183082 | JGI IMG/M metagenome (GOLD analysis project Ga0137415, IMG submission 183082) | Vadose zone soil fungal communities from Angelo Coast Range Reserve, California, USA - CZODoug3_1_1_16fungal (Hybrid Assembly) | ecosystem: Environmental > Terrestrial > Soil > Vadose...
TATGGCGTCGCATTCGCGGCCTTGCGGGAATCGGCGGCGGTATCGCTCTATGACTTCTATGCGGCGGTCCACCCTTCGCTGCGCAGGCAGGGTCTGGGTCGTGCCTTGAGCGAACCCGCGCTGAGCAGCGGCGTGAGCTTGCGCGCGAGGGTGCGCGAGGATGCGCACGCAGGACGCGCATTCGCCAGCGCCCTCGGCTTCGTCGAGACCGGCGCCCAGCTCTCGTTGCAATGGAGCGGTGGGCAGGTCGAAGCGCGTCCGGTGCCTGCATTGCGCATCCGCCGCGCTGCGCCACGCGACGAGCAGGTGCTGCAGAAGCTCTCCAACGACGCCTGGGTGGGCGCGGCGGACATCATCGTCTCCCGACCCGACGAGCTCGCACGACTCTTCGCCGAGGAAGGCCGCAGGGTCCTGGTGGCGGAATCCTCAGGCAGGCCGATCGGGTACCTCTCCGCTCTGCGCCTGGGCCGGACGTTGGGGATCGAAGAGGTCGCGGTGCTGCCGGAGTTCCGGCGGAAGGGCATCGCTCGCGCGCTGCTCGCGCACGCCCTGGCGGAAGCGGAAGGTGCGGTTCTTTCGGTCAGCGACTCGAACGCGCCTGGCCGCGCGCTGTACCGCGCGCTCGGATTCCGCCAGACGGCCCGTCGGCTGGTCTTCGAGCTGCGCCGCTGAGCCGTGCTCGGCGTCAGCTCGCCCGCGATGCCGTCGGCGGCGCGCTCTTCGAACGCGCGACGCGCACCAGCCGCACGCGGCGATCGTCGCGCTGCACGACGGTCAGCTCGAGGCCGCCGATGTAGAACCGGTCTCCCGCCTGCGGGATCGCGCCTGCGGTCGAGTTCAGCAGCCCTCCGAGGGTCTCGAAATCGCCCTCGCTCGGGAGCTTGGCGCCGAGCGCGTGGTTCACCTCCTCCACCCGCGTCTCCGCACGCACCAGCGCGGTCCCGTCGGGCCCGAACTGCGGGGCCGGTCCTTCCCTGTCGTGCTCGTCCCGGATCTCGCCGACGATCTCCTCGAGGATGTCCTCGAGCGTGACGATCCCGGAGAAGCCGCCGTACTCGTCGACGATCAGTGCGATCAGCGAGCGCTTCTGCTGCATCTCGCGCAGCAGCTCGCCCACCGGCTTGGTCCAAGGGACGAACAGCGCGGGCCGGACGATGTCCTGCAGCACGATCAGCTCGGGATGCGCCAGCAGCGGGATCACGTCCTTGGCATGCAGCACGCCTTTGATGTGGTCGAGGTCGCCGTCGAATACGGGCATGCGCGTGTGCCCTTCCTCGGCGAGAAGATCGATGGCCTGCTGCGGCGTCGCGTCGATCGGCACGCCCACGACGCGCGTGCGCGGCACCATGATCTCCTTCGCCGTCCGCTCGGCGAACGAGAAGAGCCCGTGGACCAGTTCCGGTGACGGCGCCCCCGGACCGCCTCCGCGCGCTTCCTCGCTGAGGATCTTCTCGATCTCCTGCAGTGGAGGAGGGGGCGGGGTGTAGCGCGCGGTCGCGCCCCGCCGCAGGAGCAATGCGTCGAACAGCTTGAGCAATAGCCGCACCGGGATGCGGAGGACGACGCAGACGAAGTACGCCGGCCCGGCGAGCGCGAGGCTCCAGGCCAGCGGCCGCGCGGAGGCGAGCGAGCGGGGCGCGAGGTCGATGATCAGGGCGATCGCGCCGGCCAGCAGGCCGGCCAGCAGCTGGAGCGTGCTGCGCGAATTCGAATGCACGCCGGCGCGGAAAAGGATGTCGCCGACCACGATCGCGCACGCGACCGCGGCGAACGCGAGCAGCGCGGACGAGGCGCCACGGAGCGCGGCGGCGGTCGATTCCGGCTCTCGCTTCAGCTCCAGCAGCCAGCGGGTGCGGAGCGGATAGTGGTGCTCCTCGGCTCGCAGATCGTCTTCGCCGACGGCGAGCAACCCCGTGTCGGCCGCCTGGAGCAGAGCACGGCCTGCGAGAGCGGCTCCTGCCGCCAGCAACTCGAGCATTGCACCGGATCGTAGTCCGCGGTGGTGCCCTCGCCAATCGCTCTTTTTGCCGGGCGTCGTGAGATCTGGATTGTGACTTTCGTCGGATTCGCGTAGGAAGCAACATGCGCGCGTTTTGTCTGCTGCTTCTGGCCGCCTGCGGCGGCGCCGCCTCGCATTGGCGGGGGACGCGTCACCCGGAGTAGCGCCGCTTGAATCCGCGCCCGCGCGGCATTAGGGTGCGCGCCTTCGGAGGACTCGCATGAAGGCGCGCGTCGTGGTCACGCTGAAGAAGTCCGTGCTCGATCCGCAGGGGCTCGCCGTCGGGCGTGCGCTCGGCTCGCTCGGCTTCAACGAAGTGAAGGACGTCCGCCTGGGAAAGATCATCGAGCTGGATCTCGACGCGAAGGACCCCGCCGAAGCGAAGAAGCGCGTGCAGGACATGTGCGAGAAGCTCCTCGCGAACACGGTCATCGAGGAGTACCGCGTGGAGGAGATCCGCTGATGCTCTTCGCGGTGGTCGTCTTCCCGGGCAGCAACTGCGACCACGACGTGTACCACGTGGCAAAGCACGTTCTCGGCTGCGCCGCGCGCTACGTCTGGCACAAGGATCGCGACTTGCGTGGGGCGGACGTCGTGGTGCTGCCCGGAGGGTTCTCGTACGGCGACTACCTGCGCACCGGGGCGATCGCGCGCTTCTCGCCAATCATGGAGGAGATCCGGAAGTTCGCCCACCGCGGCGGGCACGTGGTCGGCATCTGCAACGGCTTCCAGATCCTGCTGGAGGCCGGCCTGCTGCCAGGCGCCATGCGCCGCAACGACTCGCTGAAGTACGTCTGCCGGGACGTCCACCTCAAAGTGGAGAACGCGATGACCCCGTGGACGCGAAGGTACGCGAAGGGCGACGTCATCCGCATTCCCATCGGACACGGCGACGGGAACTACTTCCTCGACGACGAAGGACTGCGCAGGCTCGAGGGCGAGCAGCAGATCGCGTTCCGGTACGTCGATCAAGCGGGTATCCGCGGCATCTCGGGCAGCAACCCGAACGGGTCGCTGGCGGACATCGCCGGGATCACCAACGCGCGCGGGAACGTCCTCGGGATGATGCCGCACCCGGAGCGCCTGGCGGAGGGAGTGCTCGGCGGCGAGGACGGACGCCGGCTCTTCGAAAGCATCGTTGACGCCACCGGCTGACGATTACGAAAGCTGCGCAGAAGATAGCCGCAGAGCCGCACTTCGTGCTCATGACCGGTACAGCCTGAAACGTAGCCGCAAACCCGCACCTACGGTGCGGGAGCGGCTAGCTGCGGCGGTTGCGTTTTGCGTGCACCCGAGGCGCGCTCCATTCCTTGCGCGCGTGGAGCCCTTCGGAGGTGGAGGGGAGCGCGTTGATCGCGCGGCGCAGGCGGCCGTGCGCCATCACCACGTCCGTGTCGGTCTGCAGCAGGGGAGCATACTTGTCCCAGAATGGAGATCCGCCCGCCTGCGTGAGCCGATCGATCTCCTGGCGCACGGCGGCGACGGTTCCGGAAGGCAGGATCTCCTGGGCGAGCAACGAATCCAGGTCGACGATCAGCTCGCTCATCGGGTGCAGCCAGGCGAAGTGGGGATGCTCGGTCAAGAGCCGGAGCATCTCGCCCGGACCTCCCGCCGGCCCGTTCTTCTGCTCGTATGACGCCCTCGTCGCCTGCACCAGCGTGCGGTGGACCTCGCGCAGCGCAGCGGCTGCCTCGAGCAGCGCGGGCTTGTGCGTACCTTCCGTGGTCATGACGCTAGTTTATGCCGGGACAGGCACGATTGCGGGAGAGATTGGATCGGGCGTCGAGTTGATGACCGAAAGACCCTTCCAGCGCCGCAGTTCCGCCGAGCCGCCCGTAACCACCACGTGCGGGAAGCCGTCATTCGATCGCCCGGTCCACGAGCCCAGGTTGAAATAGCGAGTGCTGTTCCCCACCGGCTCCTCCACCATCCGGTGGCTATGGCCCATCACGATGTACTTGACGTCGAAGATCTGGGCGACGCGCCGGGCTGCCGTCCGGAGCATGGGGTGGGCGTCGGTCCGCCGCTGCTTGCCCAAGGCGGCGTTGAGCGCGGCGAAGATGATTCCGACACAAGTCAGGGCGCCGATCTTGGCCCATGGCCCGTCGACCGCGTGCGCCAGGCACCAGGCGACGACGAGGCAGACCACCGCCAGCAGCATCCGGTCGAGATAGAAGAGCTGCATCGAATCGAAGAGGCTTTGCTCGGCCGGCCTGGAAGCGATCTCCGCGAGTTGCTGCGCCTGCCGGTCGGTTCCTTGGAACCGACCGAGGAGCTGCCGGACGTGGGCGTCCCGGTCCATCGCCGGCGCCAGCGCCTTGTCCGCCGCGCGCGCGAAGGCCCGGGAGATCCGCAGCGACTGCCGCACCATCGGATAGATGACCCGGAACACCATCACGAAGTAATCGGCGGCGACGCGCAGCGGGTTGCCGGCTTTCAGGACCCAGTCGAGATACTCCTTCAACCCCCAGGCGTCGACGTCGTCGGCCACTTCCACCTGTTCGGCGTACCGGTTCACGAAGTAGCGCAGCACCTTGGAGCTGAGCGGTAGTGCGATCTCGGTGTCGTCGTTGTGGGCGGAAAAGAAGTCCGCCTGCACCGAGTAGTGATCGTGCGCGTGGCCGTGCTCGGCGTAGAAGAACCCCGGCTCCAGGTAGAACCAGTCGTGGAATTCCACCAGCCGATCGATCTTCCGCCGCGGGCAGCCGCTGCGTTCTGCGAGAATGCGGCGGAGCTCCTCCTGGACCGCGGGCCAGCGCCATTCGGAATCGTGGTTCCCACGGATGATGTGTACGGCGTTGCCCCTATGGACAAAATGGGCGAGTGCGTCAAAGACGCTTGGATGACGTTCGGCGGTGCGCCGCAGCTTCCACACGCACTTCGGTTCGGTGGGAGCGAGGCCGAGCGCGCGCTCCTCGCGAGAAATCTCGAACGGAGCCGGGTCCTTCGGCACCAGGGTGATGGCGACGAAGTCCACGATGTCGCCGTTCAGGATCAGACGCCAGGGCTTGCCGCCCTCGCGGTGCGCCGCATGGTGCTGGAGGAACGAGGCGAGCGGCCCATCGGTCGGCCGCGGCTTGTCGAACTTGTTGCCGGGCCGGAGATCGCAGCCGAGGTGCAGGTCCGAGATGGCGAGCAGGTTGTGCGGCCGCTCCGAGAGCGATCGCACTCGCTGCCACATCCTCCCCAGACGCATCTGGATTCGCCCCCTCCCCTGGAGAGGGCCTTGAGCAAGCCCCATGCCGCCGGGGTCAGATCTCTTTTTCGTAGACGCGATAAGTCTTGTACCGGCGGGCCCCCATGCGCTCGATGCCGCGGTTGATCATGACATTGTCCTCGAGCGTCCAGGAGAGCTCGCCGCCGACGTATCCGCGGGCGGCGCCGCGGCGCGCGACTTCCACATAGAGCACGGCCGCGAGCGTGCCGTAACGGTGTGACGCCCGATACTCCTCCTTCACCCCGAGGAGCAGCAGGCGGGCGTGTTTCGGCCGCCTGAACCTCAGCCGCCAGAGGAGCCTGGCCAGGTTGAGCGGGTTCTTCATCAGTTCTCCGTCGAAGTCCTTCACCATCTCGTTCACGTCGGGGATGGCGAAGCACATGGCGGCCGGGTTTCCGTCCACTTCGGCGATGAGGGCGATCTCGGTATCCACGAACATCTTGTACTCGGTGGCGATGATCTCCAGCTCGTCGGAGGTGAAGGGAGTGAAGTTCCAGTTCTGCGACCAGGCCGAGTTGTAGATGTCGCGCACGATGTCCACATCGCGGCGGAAGCGAGACAGATCCATCGGGCGGACGCGCACGTTCGGCAGCTGCAGGGTGCGCTCCGCGATCTTCTTGGTGCGCTCGTCGATGTGCCCGGAGGCGTACCACCAGGCGTAGAAGTCCTTGGCCTTCGCCAGCCCGGCCGATTCGATCAGCGGACCGACATAGGGCCGGTTGTGCGGCATGCCGATGCGCGGCGGCGTGTCGAATCCCTCGATCAGCACGCCCACTTCGCCTTTGGAATCGAGCGTGAATGGCCCGCGGATGCGGGTACGCCCCTTCGATCGCGCCCAGCTGCCGGCTGCGTCGAACAGCGCGCGCGCGACTGCGGTGTCGTCCCTGCTGTCGAAGAAGCCGAAGAACGCGACCCCCTTCTCCTGCGGCCACTGCTTGTCGAAGTCGGTGTCGATCTGCGCGGAGATCCGGCCTGCCGGCTGTCCGTCGTGCAGCGCGAGAAAGCACTTCAGCTCGCCGTGCTTGAGAAACGGGCTCTTCTTCGGATTCAGCGAACGGCGATGGTCGTCGAGCAGCGGCGGCACCCAGTTCGGGTCCGACTTCATCCCCAGGGTCCAGGGCACGCGCAGGAACGTCTCCAGCTCTCTGTTCGACTCTACGGCGCGGATCTCGAGCGGCATGAGTGGGGGCGGAACCTAGCACGCGAAGCGTTGCGGCGACGCGCCTCGCGTGATACGCGAAGCCCCTTTCTTGTCCGGACGTTGGAATGGATTACCGAGAAACAGTCCACCTGCCGAAGACCGATTTTCCCATGCGCGCCGCGCTCAGCGAGCGCGAGCCGGCCCAGGTGAAGGCCTGGGAGGACGAGAAGGTCTACGAGAAGCTCCTGGCGAAGAATGCCGCCGCGGAGAAGTTCGTCTTCCACGACGGCCCCCCATACGCGAATGGCCCCATCCACCAGGGGCACTTCCTCAACAAGATCCTCAAGGACCTGGTGGTGAAGTACCACCTGATGGCCGGCCGTCTGGGGGATTTCGTCCCGGGCTGGGACTGCCATGGTCTGCCCATCGAACGGCAGGTCGACAAGCAGCTCGGCGCGAAGAAGCGCGAGCTGAGCGTCGGCGAATTCCGCCGCGCCTGCCGCAAATACGCCGAAGAGCAGATCGACCTGCAGCGCAAGGACTTCAAGCGCCTCGGGATCCTCGCCCGTTGGGACCATCCCTACAAGACGATGGATTTCCGCTACGAGGCGGACATCGTCCGCGAGCTCTCGCAGTTCGCGCGCCGCGGGGCGCTCTATCGCCGCAAGCGGCCGGTACACTGGTGCCCGGTCGACGTCACGGCGCTGGCCGAGGCCGAGGTCGAGTACGCCGACAAGACGAGCCCGTCCATCTACGTGCGCTTCCCGGTCACCGCGGGGGGGCCGCAAGGATGGGGTCTGGCGATCTGGACCACCACCCCTTGGACAATCCCGGCGAACCTCGCCATCACCGCCAATCCCGAGCTCGAGTACGTCGCGTACGATCTGCCGCGGCACGGCGTCACCGTCGTCGCGCGCGACCTGCTCCACGCATTCCTCGCGGACTGCGCCCCCGACGAGCTCGCGCAGCCCTCCGAGGCGCGCGGCGACGATCTGCTCTCGGCCGCGCGCGCCACCGGGGCGACGCTGAGGCATCCGGAGCGGATCCGGAGGACCCTGCAAGGCACCGAGCTGGACGGGTGGAAGTACCGGCACCCGCTCGTCGCGCGCGAGGGCACCGTCATCATGGGGGCGCACGCCACGGCTGACGCGGGCACCGGCCTGGTCCACACCGCCCCAGGCCACGGCGAGGACGACTTCAACATGGGCGTGCAGTACGGGCTGCCCATCTGGGCGCCGGTGGACGGGCACGGCCGGTTCACCGGCGACGTCGCCATCGCGGGACTCGAGGGTCTCAAGGTGTTCGACGCGAACCCGAAGGTCATCGAGCTCCTCGCGGGCGCTGGAGTCCTGCTCAATGCGGGGGGCCGGGCGGCGCAGATCCGCCACAGCTACCCGCACTGCTGGCGTTGCAAGAACCCCGTGATCTTCCGCGCCACCGACCAGTGGTGGATCGGGCTCGACATCGAGATCGATCTGCCGGGCCGCGGCCACACCACCATCCGCAAGGCGGCGCTCGCCGCCATCGACGAGATCGACGCGCAGGGCGGCTGGATTCCCGCCTGGGGCAAGGAGCGCATCCGGAGCATGGTGGAAGGACGCCCGGACTGGTGCGTTTCGCGACAGCGCGCCTGGGGCGTCCCGATCCCCGTCTTCTACTGCGCCCGCGACCACGAGCCGCTCGTCTCCGCCGAGGCGATGGACCACGTGGCGCGCATGTTCGACGAGGAAGGCGCCGACGCATGGTTCGACCGGGCCGCGCGCGATCTGCTCGCGCCCGAGACGCGGTGCGCGAAGTGCGGTGGCGCAGAGTTCGAGAAGGAGACCGACATCCTCGACGTCTGGTTCGACTCGGGGTCGTCCTTCGCCGCCGTGCTCGAGAGCGGTGTCTGGCCGACGCTGCGCCTCCCGGCGGATCTCTACCTGGAGGGCTCGGATCAGCACCGCGGCTGGTTCATGTCGGCCTTGATGATCGGCATCGGCACGCGCGGACAGGCGCCGTACCGGGCCGTGCTCACGCACGGGTTCCTGGTGGACGGCGAAGGGCGCAAGATGTCCAAATCCCTCGGGAACGCGCCGGACCCGCAGGGCCTGCTCAAGAAGTACGGCGCCGAGTTGATGCGGCTATGGGTGGCGGGATCCGATTACCGCGACGACATCGGGTTCTCCAACGCCATCGTCGAGACGCTCTCCGAGAGCTACCGCAAGATCCGCAACACCGTCCGCTACTGCCTTTCGCAGCTGTACGACTTCGATCCGCAGCAGGACAGCACGAGCGAGCTGCAGCCCATCGATCGCTGGGCCCTCTCCCGATTCGAGCGCTACCGCGCCGCAGTGATCGAGGCTTACGACAAGTACGAGTTCCACAAGGTCTACCGCGCCACCGTCGAGCTCTGCACGGTGGATCTCTCCGCCTTCTATTTCGACGTGCTCAAGGACCGCACCTACTGCTCGGGCAAGCGCTGGCCCGAACGCCGGGCAGCCCAGACGGTCCTGTACCGCATCGTCCATGACCTCTGCCGCCTGCTCGCTCCCGCACTCTCGTTTACGACCGAGGAAGCCTGGCGTTTCGTACCCCGCCGGGAGACGCCCAGCGTCTTCCTCGCCGGCCTGCCCTCCCCGGAGCCGGGCCTGGTCTCCGATTCGCTGGAAGAGGAGTTCCGCCATCTCCAATCGCTGCGTGAAGTGGTGAACGTCGCCTTGGAGCAGAAGCGGGCGTCCAAGGAGATCGGCAAGGCCACCGAGGCGGATGTCACCCTCACCGTCCCTTCCGGGATGGCGAGGGAGGTCGCCGAGCGTTACGAGAAGCAGCTGGCAGATCTCTTCCTCGTCGCGTCCGTTACGCTGCGCGCCGGGAAGAATGCCGCGGCAGAGGTGCGGAAGAGTCCGCACCGGCCGTGCGAGAGGTGCTGGCGGGCGCTCCCCGACGTGGGAGGGAAGGGTCTGTGCGCGCGCTGCCAGCGCGCGGTCAGCGAGGGTTGATGCAGAGCGGGTTGTCGAAATGGAAGGTGCTCACGCTGATCGCGAGCTTCTGGGTCGTCGCCGACCAGGTGACGAAGTACCTGGCGGTGGAGCACCTCACGGCGGCGTTCCTCGTCGCGCGCGCGCGCACCTTTCCGGAAAAGCTCGGGGCGTTCGTCTCCCAAAAGAACCTGCTCGAGCGCGGACTCGCCAATCCGATCCCGGTGCCGGTCGCCCCGTTCTGGCAGCACCGCTACACGCAAAACCGCGGAGCCGCCTGGGGCGTCCTGTCAAATGCGGGCGAACAGTTCCGCGTCCCCTTCTTCTATCTGGTCAGCATCGCCGCCGTGATCTTCATCTTCTCCTACTACCGCAAGCTCCGGACGGACCAGCGGTACCTGCAGATCGCCCTGGCGCTCGTGCTGGGCGGCGCGGTGGGAAACGCCATCGATCGGCTCTTCCGCGGCTACGTGATCGATTTCATCGACTGGCATTGGTTCGACCCGGACTGGCTGCGGCCGGCCCTCCATTGGCCCACCTTCAACGTGGCGGACAGCGGAATCACCGTGGGCCTCGCGATGCTCTTCCTGGAGATGCTGTTCGCGAAGAAACCCGCCAAAGCGCCCGCCCAGCCGGCGGCGAGGAAAGCCTGATGCTCCCAGTCCTGTTCACCCTGACGATTCCACCCTCGCTGGGCATCGTGGTCTGGCTCGCCCTTTCCGCCGCTTCCGGCGGCTGGCAGGTCCGCTCGGCGCGCGCCGCCGGCGAGAAGGACCTGTGGAAGACGTTTGGCACCTGGACTGCCGGCACCGCGGCGGTGTTGTACCTGGCGGTCAAGGTCCTCGGCGGACAGAACATCCTTCATCTCGAGCGGCCGCTGGCGATCCCGGTGCACACCTACGGCATCCTCGTCGCCGCCGGCTTCCTCGTGGCCATGACGCTCGCTGCGCGCGCCGCCGATCGATCGGGACTCAACCGCGACAAGGTGCTCGATCTCTCGTTCGGGATCCTGGTGGCGGCGATGATCGGCTCGCGGATCCTCTTCATCATCGTCAACTGGGACGAGTACGCGCACGATCTCGCGGGCATCTTCCAGTTCTGGAAGGGCGGGCTGGTGTTCTACGGCGGCTTCATCGGCGCGGTGCTGTTCTCCATCTGGTACATGCGCCGCCACGACATGGCGTTCCTGCCGTATGCCGACGCGATGGGTCCGACCGTTGCCATCGGGCAGGCGCTGGGGCGCGTCGGCTGCTTCTCCGCAGGCTGCTGCTGGGGCGACGCTTGCGATACGCACTATGCGTTCGCGGCGCATTTTCCGCCCGAGTCGCTCGCGTACCAGTCGCAGGCGGCGGCGCAGGTGATCCCGCCCGGGGCGCCGAGCACCATCGCCATCCACCCGACGCAGCTCTACGAAGCGCTCGGCTGCGCGCTCATCTTCCTCTTCCTGACGTACTGGCGCAGTCGCAAGCGGTTCCACGGCGAGCTGCTCGCCCTCTACCTGATGCTCTACGCGCCGCTCCGCGCGGTGGTCGAGACGTTCCGGGGTGACGAGGAGCGGGGCCGGGTATTCAATTTCCTCGGAGGGTGGGCGCGGCACGCATGGTGGAACCTGTCGACCAGCGAGCTGATCAGCATCGGGATTTTCGCTGCGGGCTTGGCCATCTACGTGACACGGGGCCGCAGGGCCTATGCGGCTACATTGCCTGTCGCCGCGTGAGGTACAATCCGGCCCGTGGCTGCGCCGACCGGGACACAGCAGCTCCCCCAGGAGAAGTACGCGGAGGAGTTGAACGAGCTCGACGAGGGAATCCAGGAGCTGCACGTCCTCTACGAGAAGTATTTCCTCGGCATCGATCGCAGGCCGCCGGAGCAGGAGCGAAAGCGCATCTCGCAAAAGGCGCGCGAGATGCGCACCACGGCGATCGGGAATACCGCCCTCAAGTTCAAGATCAACACGCTGTTCGCGAAGCTGATCTCGTTCGAGCGCATGTGGGACCGGACCCTGCGCGAGATCGAAGAGGGTACCTACAAGCGCGACGTTTTCAAGGCCAAGCTGCGCTCGCAGGATCGCGACGACGCCCGGTCGAATCGGTCGGCAGCCCCCGGCCCAACGATCACCGACGCGAACCTGCGCCGCTTGTACGATACCTATCTCGTCGCCCGCCAGCGCTGCGGCGAGTCCACCGACGGCCTCTCCTTCGACTCGATGGCTTCACGCATCCGCTCGCAGGTGCCGGAGCTGATGCAGAAGCACAAGGCGAAAAACATCGAGTTCAAGGTCGTCATCAAGGGCGGCAAGGCCATCCTCAAGGCCGTTCCGCGCACCTGAAAATCCTGGTCTGCTTGGCGTGCTTGGCGGTTGATCTGAAGACTTTCCAACGCGCCTCAAGGAGCGCGGAGTTGCCGCGGAGCGTTGCGCTGCCCACCCTTCTCGCGTGGCGGGAGAGGGGGCGTGATGCGGCGAAGAGGACTGGTTCTGTCGATGGCGCTCGCAGCCTGCGCCAGGACTGCTCCCGCCCCGCGCGAGTCGGAAGCAATGGAGCGCTCGGCGCGCATCCTCCGCCAGCTGGATCGCCTCGAGGCCGACCTGCACAGCGGCGAGACCGAGTCGTTCACGTATGCCGAGCTCGTCCGCCGCCACTCGGCCACGGAGCAGATTTCCTGCAAGGTTTCAGACGAGCACCTCGCGGAGATCCACCGGCTCGCGATGGCGCAGGAAGCGAAGATGGCGCGCAAGCGCGGTGACCAGGTGAAGAAGCACAAGACGGTCGCGATGGCGCGCCTGCGCCTCCGGCGGCACGCAACGGCGTCGAATTAGCGCGGCCGCCGAAGACGCACTTTCTCCCACGGTCGCCACGAATGTAGGTGTCGCGGCGAAATGTCCCTGGCACCCAGGAATTCGGGCGGTCATTCGAGCGGTTTGAAGAACGCGTCGAGCAAGCCGTTCCAAGCGGCAGAACAAGGAGTGGTCATGCAGAAATATCTCACCTTTTGCCTTCTCGCCCCCCTCGCGGTGGCCTGCGCCACGCCCGGCAAGCGGACCGCCATCGGTGCCGGAGGCGGAGCCGCGGTGGGCGCCGGTGTCGGCGCGATCGCAGGCGGATGGAAGGGCGCGGTCATCGGTGCCGCCGTGGGCGGCCTGGCAGGCGGCGCTGTCGGGAACTACCTCGACAAGCAGGCCCAGGAGCTGAAGGAAGTAGCGGACACGAAGCGGACCAAGGACGGCATCCTGGTCGATCTGAAGAGCAAGCTGCTGTTCACGACGGACAGCGCGGTCCTCAAGCCGGAGGCAGTCGAGCTGGTGGCGAAGCTCGGCGACATCCTCGTGAAGTACCCGGAGGATCGCATCCGGGTCACCGGCCACACCGACTCGACGGGATCGGTGGCCCACAACGAGGAGCTCTCGCTGCGCCGCGCGAAGGCCGTGCGCGACGTCCTGCAGGGACGCGGCGTCAAGCCGGAGCAGATGCTGGTCGAGGGCATGGGTCCGGAGCGGCCGATCGCGAGCAACAGCACGGCGGCAGGCAGGTCGCAGAACCGCCGCGTCGAGCTGCACATCGACGTGCCGACACAGGTCGCCTCCCAATAGGTGACGGTTCAAGGCGGTTTCCGCGTCCGCGGAAACCGCCAGCAACTGCATAGGCGCAAAGCCGCCTTCGGCGGCAGCGCCTACTCGAACATCCGGTCGACGCTCACCACCGACACGTCCGCGTCGCCCTTCGCGCCGAAAGGGAACTTCTCGATCTCCTTGTCGGTCGCGAGCTGCGCGGTGGACTTCTCCGGCGTCTTGCCGCTCGCGTCCTGCTGGTAGTGGATCGGCGTAGGGTCTTCGGCGAGCACCGTCTTCTTCACCGCCGCCATGTCTTTTCCGGCGAGCACGATCTCGAGCTTCGCCGGATCGATCCACTTGCGCCAGGCCGCGTTCACCTGGTCGACGCTGACGCCGTGCAGCGCCGAGCGCCACGACGCCAGGAACGCGCTCATTCCGTAGAAGTGATCGTCGAGCGCATAGCCCAGCTTGCGCGCGTCGGCCTGGTCGAAGAGCAGGATGTACCCGTCGAGAAAGCCCTTGGTCTGCTCCACCTCCTGCGCCGAGAAGGGCTCGTCACCGAGAGTCCGTGCCAGCTCGTACAGCGCGGCGCGGACCGCGAACAGGCGGTTCTCGTCGCGCACGGGGCGCAGCCAGATGGTGAACTCCTGCTGGTGCCGCGCGCGGCCTGTCTGGGCTGTCGCCTGGTCGCCGCCTTCTTGCCGGAAGTGCTCGATGTACGCGTAGTCGCCGTAGTTCAGCCCGCGCGCCTCGCGCAGCCGCTGCAGGAGCCGGCCGTTCAACTGGCGATGCTCGCCGAAGGCGCTGCGCGCGATCGACATCGCCGGCCAGTCCTCGTCGGCATGCGAGAGCGCCCAGGGCATGCCGATGGAGATGGCGGTCGAATCGGCGTTCTTCTCCACGAGCACGAAGCGAGGTCCATGCGGCTGCGCTCGCGGGACGGCGGCAGGCGCGCTCGACTTCGCGGGCAGCGCCGAGAGCGCCTGCGCGATGTCGCGGCCGAGGTTCTCCGGATATCCGCCCGAGACGCCCACCTCGAGGCGATCGGCGGTGAACACGCGACCTGCATGCTGCTGCAATTCCTGGACGGTCATCGACTTGAGGTCCGAAGCGTGGCCGAGGATGAGGCGCTCGTACGGATGACCTCGGAACATCGTCTCTTGCAGGGACTCCTTGCCCAGGTTCTCGTCGTCACCTTGTCGCAGCCGCTTCTCGATGTCGTTGACGGCGTCCTCGCGCAAGCGCCGGAACTCCGCGGGGTCCCAGCGCGGGTGGAGGACCACATCGGTGACGATGGGGAGGAGCTTCGCCAGGTTGTCCTTGTGCACGCGAGCCATGAAAGTGGTCAGCTCCTTGTCCACCCGGACGTCCAACTCGGCGGCGAGCGGGAAGAGCGCCTCGAGCAACTGCTTCGCGCTCAGCGCCTGCGTGCCGCCCTCTGTCATCACGCGCGCGGTCAGATCGGTGAGGCCGGCTTTTCCGCGCGGGTCGTCGACCGAACCGGTGCGGAAGCGGATCTGGACGTCGACGATCGCGTTCTGGTTCGCGGGCAGCTCGAGAAGGGTGACGCCGGAGGGAAGCGTCGTGATCTTTGGAGCGGCGGGAGCGCCCGATTCACGCTGCGGCGCAGCGGCAGCGCGCGCGGCCGTGCCGGCGGCCCGAGCGGCGGGTTTGTGCGGCTCGGCGCCCGGAGCGATGACGCCGCCATCGCGTTCGGGTTCGAGCGCTGCGGGTGCCGGCGCATTGCGGACCGTCTCCTGCTGCTGCGCGCAGGCAGCGGCGAGGACAAGCGCAGTCCAGAGGACGCGCTTCATCGCCCGCCCCCCTTCCGCGCCGTCACCAGCGAGACCGTGGTCCGATTCAGGTCCATGAAGTTGCCCTTCGCGAAGTCCTGTAGATCGCGCGGCTGCACGGTAGCGAGCGCGGCGAACTCCTTGTTGAGGTGGTCCACGTCGCCGGTCGGCGCCGTGGTCACCGCCAGGGTCACGGCCGCCGCGTCGGCCTTGTCCAGGCCCATGATGTTCGAGTAGCGGAGGTTCGAGCGCACGGCATCGAGACGTTTCGCGTCCAAGCGTCCGCCGGCGAGGTTCTTGATCTCGCGCAGCACCGCGAACTCCACCGCGCGGAGGTTCTTCGCATCCTTCACGCGCATGAGGACGCCGAACAGATTCGGGTCGCGGTGATCGCTGTACGTCGCATCCATCGAATCGACCAGCTGCTTGCCGAGCACCAGGTTCTGGTAGAGCGGGCTGGTGGGGCCGAACAGGTACGCATTGAGCAGGCTCTGGACCGCCGCGCGCTTGATGTCGCTGGCCGCCGGCGTGTGCCAGGTGATCCAGAGGCGCGGCAGGGTGGGCTTGTCCCAGTCGACTTGCGCGTGCCGGCTCTGTCGTTGCTTCGGCTCGACGGGAATGCGCGCCGCATCGAGCCTGCCCTGCCAGCTCCCGTACGCCTTCCCGATCTGCGCGAGCGCGGCCTCCTTGTCGAAGTCGCCGGCGATGAAGATGGTCGCGTTGTCTGGCGTGTAATAGCGACGGAAGAACTCGCGCGAGTACTCGTAGCCCGACGGCATGTTCTCGATGTCCTTCGGGTAGCCGATGACGGTATGCGCGTACGGGTGCCGCGTGAACGCGGTCTCCACCAGCTTCTCGAACATCTTCTGCTCGGGGTTGCTGGCGCTCTTGAGGTATTCGCCGAGGATGGCGCCGGCCTCGGTGCGGAAGGCGGCCTCGTCGTATTCGAGGTTCTGGAAGCGATCGGCCTCGTACTCGATGATGGTCGGCAGCGCTTTCGCTGGACCGTAGAGGTGGTAGACGGTCATGTCCTCGCTGGTGAACGCGTTGATGTTCAGGCCGAGCCGCGTGACCGTCTGGTTGTACTCCTCCGCCGGATGCTGCTTCGTTCCGCGGAACATCATGTGCTCGAAGAAGTGGGCGTATCCGGACCTGCCCTTCTCCACTTCGTTGCGGCTGCCGACGCGCATCAGCGTGTAATAGGCGACCAGTCCCGGGGCCTCGTAGGAGATGAAAACGACCCGCAAGCCATTCGGAAGCGAATGCATCTCCACCGGGAAGGGGAACGCCTTCTCGTCAGCGGGCGCGGGTGCTGCGGAGGCCGCGACCAGCGCGGCCAGGAACGGAACCATCATGAATCCTCCGAGGGGCGCGCATCGTAGCCGACACGAGCGCCAAATCAAGGAAGGAAATCCTCCGATTGAAGACCGGATCAGCTTTGCAATTCGGGGCGGTTGGAGTCGGCTGCCCAGAGGGCGAAACGGTGCTTGCCCGAGGACTTCGCCTCGTACATGGCGCCGTCGGCCCCGTCGAGGAGTTGTTCGGGAGCGTCGGGCGCGGATTCGAACCACGCCATTCCGACGGAAGCGCCGAGGTCCAACCCGGGGTAGCGGTCGCCGAGGGCGCGCGTGCGCGCCAGGAGGCGGTGCGCGAGCGGCTCGACGGCGGCGCGCTTCGCCTCGGTGAAGAGGACTGCGAATTCGTCGCCGCCCAACCTCGCCGCCACGTCGCTGGCGCGGATGGTCTCGCGGATCGCATGTGCGATCTTCCTGAGGAACTGGTCGCCCTCGACGTGGCCCTTCTCGTCGTTCAGCCGCTTGAAGTTGTCGACGTCGATGTAGGCGATGCAGACCGGCGCGCCGGTGCGTTTTGCGTGCGCCAGCTCCGCGCTGAGACGCTCGATGAAGGCGCGTCGATTCGGCAGGTTCGTGAGCGGGTCGGTGCGCGCGAGCTTCTCCGCTCCCTGCAGCAGCTCGGCGAGGCGCGCGTTCATCTCCTTCAACCGTCGCCGGTCCTCGCGGATGCGCACCACCATCGCCGCCATCGCCACCAGCATGAGCAGGCGGGACATCGAATTCCACATCAGCGTGCGCGTCGACTCGCCGCGATGGCCCCACGCTTCCGCCTCGAACCAGACGACGCCGGCCGTGAGCGACGCCAGCAGCGCCGGCCCGCGGCCGAGCCACCAGGCCGCTCCCAGCACCGGGATGACGTAGAAGAGGGCGAACGACATCCACGGTCCGGTCACGTAGTCGAGCAGCCCGACCAGCGCGATGGCGGCGACGGCGAGCACCGCGAACGCCGTCCGCAGCAGGCCGGGCTTGTCGTAGCGCGGTTCCAATTGCGAAAAAGCTAACCCGCGCTGCCGCTCAGGTCGATTTCGTGGCCGTCCACACCGGCACCTGCCAGAGGGCGTATCCGCGCGGGTCGCGCACGCAGGCGATCATCTCGCGCCAGCGCCGCTCCACCTCGTCGCGCGGCACGCCCGTATGCTGGACGATGGGGTCGGTGTAGCCGTCGCGCCAGGCTTCCCAGATGCGCGCGAACGTCTCGCGGGGAACGCGCAGGGTATCGACCACGACGTAGTCGGCCTTGATGTCGCGCAGCCCGAGATCGGTGAGGTGCGTGAAGGTCTTGCGGCCGACGTGCAGATCGCAACCGACCGCCGGGCCGTAGCGGTTCGGGATGCGCTGCCAGAAGCCGTCCGAGTCCAGCTCGGTGGGATGGCACCAGAGCATTCCGTAGTCCTCGGCGATCAGGTGCAGGAGGCCCCCCGGCTTGAGCACGCGCACCATTTCGCTGAGAGCGCGGCGGGCATCCGGGAGCGCCTGCAGCACGTGGCGGCTGATGGCCAGGTCGAACTGGGAATCTGCGAGCGGCAGATGCAGCGCATCTCCGTGCTGGAAGCGGACGCGCTCGCCGAGGTCGCGACACCGCGCGCGAGCGCGTTCCAGGTGCGATTCCTCGAGGTCGATGCCGAGATAACTGGCGTGCGGAAAGAGGCGGGCGATCCGCGGAGCGATCTCACCCGTTCCGCATCCCGAGTCGAGGACGCGCGCGCCCTTGGGCGGCGGATGCCGCCGGAAGATGGGCTCTTCCTGTGGCCAGATCGCCTCCATCTGCGCCGCCAGGTTGCGGACCATCGATTCGTCCGCCATCTCCCTTGCTTGTGGGCTGCTCGGGTTCATGCGCGCGAGCTTAACCTTGGGTGCCCGCGGTCGCTCATGCTCGTTCTCAGCGCCGCGGAGCGGCCGAACTCGCCACGGCCCGCTCCTCGGCGGCCACCAGCGCGAGGAAGTCGGCGAGCGTCCGCCCCGGCTCGTCCTCGAACCGGTCCTCGAGAATCTGCAGCCCGTCGATCCGGTCCAGCCGGAAGTTGCGGAAGGCGCTTCGCATCTCGCAGAGCGGACTCCGCGAGCCGGGACTTCAGCTTGGAAGGCAGCACGGTCTCGATCTTCTGCAGCGCCTCCTCCGCCGCGCGGGCGAGCTTCTTGTCCGCCCAGGCGCGCACGATGCGCGCGCCGAGGACCAGCGCCTCGATTTCCTCCTCGTCGAACATCAGCGGCGGCAGCTCGTAGCTG
>Ga0137415_10002518_pt1 | contig 18241 bp, 22 predicted proteins | sample CZODoug3_1_1_16f_FD_183082 | JGI IMG/M metagenome (GOLD analysis project Ga0137415, IMG submission 183082) | Vadose zone soil fungal communities from Angelo Coast Range Reserve, California, USA - CZODoug3_1_1_16fungal (Hybrid Assembly) | ecosystem: Environmental > Terrestrial > Soil > Vadose...
CTGAACATCTCGATCCCGTATCCGGTCCTGCGGCGGTCCTATCAGCTCATCACGCACGACTTATCCGAGCTGGATAAGGACCTCATCGAAGGGCTCGAAAGCGTCGGATTCAGGGTGGACTACGGCGAGGACGCGACTGGGTTCCAGATGAAGTATCTCCGACGTGGCGGCGGCTACTACCTCAACGTCGGTTGCTCCGACCTCATTGTCGAGAAGAAGATTCAACTGCGCCAATTCTCGGAGGTCAGCCATTTCAACGCGACGGGTGTCGTCCTTAAGGACGGCCGCCACGTTCCGGTCGATGCGGTAGTCCTAGCCACGGGATACCAACCCCAGCAGGAGTTGGTGCGCAAGTTGTTGGGTGATCATGTCGCGGACCGCGTCGGTCCGGTATGGGGCTTCGACGGCGAAGGCGAGCTGCGCAACATGTGGAAGCGCACCGCGCAAGAGGGACTGTGGTTCACCGCGGGGAGCCTTGCGCAATGCCGCATCTTCTCCAAATTCTTGGCACTACAGATCAAAGCGTGCGAGGAAGGCCTCATCGCAAGGTCCGCTGACGAGAGCACGCCGCGAGGCGCGCTCCGCAGCCAGGACCTGGAAGACGCGAAGCTGGGCATCGGAGCCGTGTAAGGACACGTCGGAACTTCGGCAGCATCTGAGAGGAGAGGAACAATGCAGGTATTTCGTGGCGGGAGCCATCAGGTGGACTTCAGTCAGGGGCGTCCGACGTTCAGTGGCGACGCCGAACTGACGTCAATCGCGAACCTGGATGCGCCCAGCGCTGACAGTGTGAGCGTGGTGACCTTCGCGGCGGGCGCGCGCACACACTGGCATGAGCATGAGGCAGGTCAAGTCCTCGTCGTGGTCCGTGGCTGCGGAGTGGTGACGGTCGCTGGTCAGGAGTCAGTACCGCTATCCGAAGGGGACGTCGTCATCGCGGAGGCGGGGGAGATCCATTGGCACGGCGCCGGACCGAGTTCCGACTTCGCGCATCTCGCCATCTCGCGGGGCACGACTACCTGGCACGGACTGGCCGAGGGCCCATGAAATTGCGAGCGGTATTGCGGGCATAGGCGATTGACAGCGTGGGCTGGACGCGTACTATTAAAGCCACGATGGCAGCATCTAAGCAAGATACTCATATAGTGAGCAGTGGAGCTCAAACACTTGCTCGTGGACTTAGCGTCGTCGAGTTCCTAGCGGCCGCAGCTGAACCGCAGAGGCCGTCCGACATCGCCCGTGCGTTGGGTCTGGACAGAAACGCTGTCTATCGGATGCTCCTCGAGCTCCAGTCCCAGGCGTACGTGGTCAAGGTGTCGGAGCGCGGCGGATATGTAGTGGGCAACGGCCTTATCGCGCTCGCGGCGACGGTGATGCGAAAGGTCGATCTGCGCAGATCGGCACTGGCGTACATGGAGAAGGTGGCAGAGTCGACCGGCGAGACCGTCGGTCTGCACGTCCGCAATAACCGGACCAGGATCTGCATCGAAGTCGTGCCGGGCCGGCATGCGGTTCGCCGGGTAGTCAATGTCGGCGAGACATTGCCGCTATGGGCGGGTCCCAGCGGGAAAGTGATTCTCGCCTTCATGGAGCCAATGGAGGTTGACCTGATCCTCGTAGAGGCGAAAGAAGCCGGGCAAGACGTCGAGAAGATACGTCGTCAGCTCGACGAGATACGACTCAATGGCTACATAGCCTCGGTGGGTGACCGTTCTCCGGGAGTAGGGGGCCTTTCCGTCCCGGTCTTCAAGGCCGACGGGATCGGTGCATCGCTGACTGTGTCCGGGCCGGCCAGTAGATGGACGCAGGAGTCGATGGAGAATGCGGCGGGTCTGGTGAAAGGAATGTGTGACTCGCTGTCGGAGTCGCTCGGTTTTGTCCCGTCGTAGTCGACGGGTAAGTGCTTGCGGCAGGTCTACGATGCAATAGGGAGGCTCCACTGAGATGCCCGTCAACGTCAAGTTCGAATTCCAGGGGCTGGATCATGTAGCACTTGGATGCAGCGACATGAAGCGGACCGTTGAGTTCTACAACGGCACGCTGGGCATGCCTATCTTGCATACGCTCGAGTACCTCGAGGATGACGGTCAGGGCAACTCCGTGCCCATGGGACAACATTTCTTCTTCGGTGTCGGTGGTGAAAACCCGAACGCACACATTGCGTTTTTCTACTGGAAGAACGGATACCAGATTCTTCCACCCGACCCAACCGCGGACGTCGTGCCCCCGGGGGTTAGTCCACGGGCGATCAAGATTGGTGGGATTAACCACCTGAACCTGAGGGTCGCCCAGGACAAAATTGAGGAATACTGCAAGAAACTGGGTGCGGAAGGTATCCAGTACAAGCACGTAACTCGATACGGTAAGCCCGATTGGACTGAAGTAAAGACCATAAACGGGTACACGCCACCTAAGCCGAATTGCCTTATGGATTCCTTGTATTTCGATGATCCAGATGGTATTCACCTTGAGGTGAACGCCTGGTTGTCGGAATGGGACGAGTGGCGCAACGACCACGAGCCGTGGTCGGATCCTCGGACCCCGCGTTAGTGAGGACAATCCATGCCCCGGCTGACTGAAGCGAAGCGGGCGGACATTGCGTCCTCGGAAGTCCAACAGGTACTACAGCGGGTGTTCGGCGATCGTGATCCGGCGACAGAGCCAGGCACAGCAACGGGCTCGCCCGGCAACTGGTGGACTGTGATGGCGTTGGAGCCGGGCATCTTCCGGCTGACCGAGGAGCGGCACGAGTGGCAGAAGAGCGCTGACCGGAAGCTCGACCCCGTCCTGCGTGAGCTCGCCATCGTTCGAGCGGGGTGGGCCCGAGGATCGCAGTTCGTCTTTTCCCAGCACTGCAAAGTCATTCGAGCGTTGGGCGTGGCGGAAGAGAAGATCACCGCGATTCCGGACTGGCAGACGAGCGGCTGTTTCAGCACTCGTGAGGTGTTGGTGCTTGCCTATGTCGATGACCTGGTACTCGGCTCGGGGAGAGTGCCGGACGCCCGATTCGCGGCCCTGCGGGGCGAGCTGTCGGACGTCGAGATCCTTGAACTGACGTTCATCACCTGCACCTACGACATGTCAGCCACGATGTCGAGGGCGCTCCGGCTGGAATTTGATGACTGCACGGACCCGGTGGTCGAAGTACCCGCACCATGATGCGTGTGGTCATAAATCGCTCTGCCGTGGCGCCCCACTGAGGACAGCGGTGTCATGTACAGCACCTATCGGGGTCCAATCACCGCTGGGTCTGCCGTCCTGAGTCAATCGAGGTGGTTCGATGTCGTCGACGAAACAACGGCTTTGGTCGTTGCTCAGTGCGCGCGCTGCTATTCCCGTACCCGGTGTCGCCAACGCGCTTACGGCCCGTATTGTCGAGGATCTCGGATTTGCTGCGGTTTACGTGTCAGGCGCTGCCATTGCGAACACATTTCTGGGGGCGCCGGACGTTGGGTTGACGTCGTTGAATGAGGTGGCAGCGCATGTCGGAGCGATACGCGACGCAGTGGACTTGCCGCTGATCGTCGACGCTGACACCGGATTCGGCAACGTATCGAACACCTGGCGAACGGTTCGGGCGCTCGAGCGGGCGGGTGCGGATTGCATTCAGTTAGAGGACCAGACATTCCCGAAGCGTTGTGGCCATTTCGAAGGAAAATCCGTTATCTCGACGGAGGAGATGGAGGACAAGATCGGCGCCGCGTGCGAAGCTCGGAACAATCCGGACTTGCTGATCATGGCCCGGACCGATGCCCGAGCCGAGTACGGTCTGGCAGAGGCGTGCCGGCGCGCGAAAGCCTACCGGGAGGCGGGGGCGGACATCCTGTTCGTCGAGGCACCGGAAACCGAGCAGGAGATCGAAGTCATCGCCGCCGAGCTGGCGGGCATCTTGGTGCTCAATATCGTCGAGGGCGGCGTTACTCCGGCACTGTCGATGGACCGGCTCACCGAGCTGGGCTTCTCGATCGCACTGTATGCGAACCTTCCGCTGCTCGCCGGCATCTACGCTGTCGAGGAGACCCTGCGCCACCTTAAGAGCGGTTCGAGTGGTCCGCGACCACCCATCGCGACCTGGGAACGCCGGCAGAACTTGGTGCGCAGGCCATGGTTCGAGGCCCTCGAGCAGCGCTATTCCAAGGGGCAGAGCACCACTTCGAAGAGTAGCCAATGATGTCCCCGCAACCTGATTCCGCTAGGTATACCACCGCTGACGTGATCGTTGTCGGTGCGGGGTCGGCGGGCTCGGTAGTGGTCCGCAGGCTGCTTGACAGCGGACTGCGGGTGACGGTGCTGGAAGCTGGCCCGGCAGATGACACCGAAGCTATCCATGATCCCCAGGGATCGGCTGCCCTGTGGAACAGTCCCTACGACTGGCGCTATCAGACGGAACCGCAACCTTATGCGCATGGCAATCGCCTGCTGCAGCCTCGTGGCCGGACCCTCGGGGGGAGCAGTGCCTTCAATGGCATGATCTATGTGCGGGGATTACCCGCCGACTACGACCTGTGGTCGCAGCTGGGCGCGTTCGGCTGGGAATGGAGCGCGGTCGAGCCGTACTTCCGCAAGCTTGAGGACTTCGACGGCGGTCCCGAGGGTGGCCGCGGTGTCGGTGGTCCGATGCACGTGCAGCGTCATCCCAGCCCTGACGCGCTGGTCCGCGCATGGGTGGCCGCCGCTGTCGTCGGCGTCGAGTACCTGCACGGCGGAGCGCTCCACGCATTGCACGCCGAGGAGACTGTGCTCGCCGCAGGTGTGTTCGGCACTCCCCAGATACTCCTGTTATCGGGCATTGGCTCGGCCGATCAACTGCGTCGCTTCGGGCTGCCGGTGCACGTCGATCTGCCCGGTGTCGGTCAGAATCTGCAGGACCACGTCTCGAGCCCCTTTGTCTGGGAGTCGAACGGCCCGATCCCGGCACCCACCGCGCAACGCCTCGAGGCACATGTGTTCGTCCGCACCCGACCGGGGCTGATCACCCCGGATGTACAGCCGATCATGATGTCCTACATATACCGGTTCATCTCGGGTCCCTTACCCGAGCACGGATTCTCGACAGTGGGACAGGTCTTGCACCCCCTCAGCCGCGGCGAGGTGGCCCTGCGCTCGACTGAGCCTAGGGACGCGCCATTGATCAACCCGCGGGTATTCGCTGAGCCGTACGATCTCGATGTCCTGGTCGACAACATGTTCATGATCCGCGAGATCGGGCGGCAACCTGCGCTTGAGCCGTTCGTCAAGCGCGAGGCATATCCCGGGCCCACCGTGACCACAAGCGACGAGATGCGCGCGTATGTCCGATCGATCACTGTGTCGAGTCATCACCAGGTCGGGACAGCGCGCATGGGTGTTGACTCCAGTGCGGTGACCGACCCTGAACTGCGGGTACACGGCCTGCGTGGGCTGCGGATCGCCGACGCATCGGTGATGCCGACACTGCCCACCGGCAACACCAATGCCGCGGCACTGATGATCGGCGAGCGTGCCGCCGACTTCATCCTCGGTAAGGCCGCGGCCCGATGACCGCCACACACACCACGCCCGAGCCTATCCGTCCACTATTCCCTGTTATGAAGAAGGAGCCGCGCCATGGTCGATGAGCAGGACAGTCTGGGGTTGGGCGACCTTGGTCGCGTCGCGCTAGTCTTGATCGACTACCAGGTGGGGCTCTGCCACACCGGGCCGTCTTGCCTGGCCCCACCGCTGGCGGAGCAGGTGCAGGCCCTCGGAGTGCTCCGGACCGCCGCCGACGTGCTTAACTCAGCACGCCGCGCAGGTGTGCTCGTGGTGTACGCACGCCTGGCGTTCGACACTCAGTATGTCTTCCGCACAAACCGCACACAGCGGTTCGACCGATACCCGGCCGAGAACCTGCTGCAATACGGCGACGATGCGGCGCGGATCGTGGCAGAACTGGAACCCGCTGGCGAACCGGTGATCGCCAAGGGATGTGTTGATCCGTTCATCGGTACGCCACTGCTTCCGACGTTGCTCGGCCGTGGCATCGGGACCGTCGTGCTCGGCGGTGTGTCCACCAACCTGGCCGTAGAGTCCGCTGCGCGCCATGCCGCCGACTCCGGACTGCAGCCAGTGGTGGTGGAAGACATGTGTGCGTCATTCCGGACCGATCTGCACGAACTCGCCGTAGAACACACGCTGCCGATGTTCGCACGCGTGGTCTCGGCGAGCGACGTCATGTCGTCGTTCGGCGTCTTGACCGCCAAGTCGTGAGCGCCGACAGCGGATCGCTGGTCCGGTGAAACGATGGCGGCGGCTCGAACTGCCGGTGTCTCTGGACCGGACACTGACGGGCGGGAGATGACGACGGGCTCCCGCACGCGAACAGGTGGGGCTCCATGCGAGCGATTCTCTGGGCGGAAGAGACGGGCCGGTACTCGGCATCAGCCGGTTGGACGCCAAATGTCGCACCCTGTACCTGAGACGCAGCTGGCTTGGTCTCATTGCTGTGTCACCGGCGCCACCAGATACGCTGCGAAAGGCGGATCTGATTCCGTTCGCTCGAGATGCTCGAGCCATTATGGCGTCGCCAGCGTGGCTGCCAGCGCGATCACGCCGATAACCTTCGCCAGCACGGTCGAGGCAGCGCAGAAGTCACCCTTCCGTTGTCTAGCCCTACTTGTCCGATCCGGCCTCGGTGACGAGATCTGTGATGGCCTCGACCTCAACGGGCGTGAGACTGACCGATGCGGCAGCCAGGTTCTCGGCCATGTGTGCAACGTTTGTAGTGCCAGGGATAGGCAGCATAGTGGGCGAGCGATGAAGCTGCCACGCGAGCGCGACCTGCTGCACCGTCACACCGTATTCTTTAGCGATCGGTTGCAGGATACTACTGAAGCGCGAGGCAGTGTGGTCCCTGGGTATGGCAGCGGGGTGCCAGGGGGAGAACGGGATACCGTCACGCTCGGCCGCCTCTAGTAACTCAGCGCCGAGCCGCACTCCGACGTTGTAGTGGGCGGTGACTGCGGCGATTTCGACTATCCTCTGCGCTGTTCGAAGCTGGGCAGCGGTGAGATTCGACAGACCGATGTGCCTGATCAGGCCCTCCTGTTGCAGCTCGGCCAGGGTCTCCATCTGCTGCTCGAATGGCACGTCGCTGGCTGTCGGCGCATGCAGGTAGTATAAGTCTATCCTGTCAAGGTCGAGACGACGCAAACTCGTATAGACGCATTGACGCAGGTAGACGCGGTTACCGACGGCATCCCAGTCTTTGTAGTCAGGTCCGCCGCGGACAAAGCCGCCCTTGGTCGCTATTACCAGGTCGGCTGGGTACGGGTGCAGGGCGTCATGAATGAGGATCTCGTTAGTGTGGGGCCCGTACACGTCGGCGGTGTCAATAAAGTTGATCCCGGCATCGACCACTTCTTTGAGTAGCTCGATTCCACCATCGCGGTCCGGATATTCACCCCACACCTTGGGTCCGGTCAGTTGCATCGCGCCGAATCCGATCCGCCCAACGACAAGATCGCCGCCGATCGTTACCGTGCCAGGAACGCGCATGTCAGGGTTGCCATTGTTCGTCAAGCGCTGTCCTCGTCTCTTCTTTGATGAACGTTCGAGTGGTTGATGCGTTAGTGGCATCAATGGTGACGCCGAAATCTCCGAGGGGCCGCGCGTTGGCGGCACTGATCACCGAGTGCGACGGCCCGGTCGGCTGCTCGGTCATTCTCCGTCGTCGGCGCGGAAGATGAGTAATCCGCGAGAACTCCCCAGCAGTGAGCCTAGTCGCCATACGCACCAGTCTCGACCCTCCCCCAACAGGACAGTCGACCACCATCGCCACCCTTGACCCTCCCCCCACAGCAACATCCACCCTAGACACCAACCACCCCCCACCACTCCCCAAACCCAAGGACAGCAATGACAGACCAACCCCACCTCGCCCCGGTACTGACCGAACACATCAACGCGGTCAACTCCCTCAACGAAGACGCCATCCTCGCCACCTTCGCCCCCGATGCCCTCGTCAACGATGCCCACCCGAGAATTCTGGGGCCACCAAGCCATTCGACGATGGGTCGCCAAAGAGATGGTAGGCGACAAAGTCACACTCGAAATCACCGAAATCATAAACCACCACACAACCACCATCATCCGAGCCCGCTACGACGGCGAATTCGACAAAACACACCTACCCCCCGGCGACCTAATCATGACAAACTACTTCACCATCCAAGACAACCAAATCACCAGCCTCATCGTCATCAGAAACACACCTCCAATCTACTAACAAGTACTCGGACCACTCCGAACATATAGCGAAGCTGATGTCTAGGTAACAGGAGATTGCGGTGACGACGAAGCAGGTAGTGGTGACAGGTGCTGCCCAAGGGCTCGGCCGAGCTGTTGTGGAGGTGCTCGTCGAGCGCGGGTGGACCGTCTGGGCCACCGACAGTCGCGGTGACGAGCTTGAATCCAGCAAAGCACAACACACCGCTGTGATGGACGTGACCGTTCCTGCGTCGGTGACCAGCGTGTTCAACGCGGTCCACGCCGCCGGTGGTGTCGATGCCGTAATCAACAACGCCGGCATCTTTCCCCTTCGCTCATGGGACGAACACGACCCCGCGCTGATGCAGCGCGTTTACGAGGTCAATGTGGTCGGAGCATTGCTGTGTGCGCAGGCCGCTGCCAGGTCCATGATCGAGCGAGGCGCCGGCGGCAGCGTCCTCAATGTCGTATCTTTGGCCTTTTACAAGGGGCACGCGACCGGCATCGCCTACGCCGCCTCGAAGGGCGGGCTCATCGGGCTGACCCGCTCACTTGCCAAAGCACTCGGATCCCACAACATCCGCGTAAACGCGCTGGCACCAGGGCTCATGGCGACCGGCGGCGTGCAGGACCTCATCGCTCAAGGCGACCTGCCTGAAGATAGGCTTCGCGAAGATGATCCGGATCGCCAGCTTCCTGGCATCACCGATCCGGCAGGTGTCGCCGCTGCAATCGCGATGCTGCTCAGCGATGACGCTCGGGAGATCACCGGACAGGTGCTACCCGTCGACGGTGGTTCGTACTTCGCCTGATCTCCGTTGAATCACGGAGGAATCCCTCCTTGATCAACACGACAGCCACGACTATCAGAGATCACCTCGAGAGGTCGGATCACCGGAACGGACGATGGTGGTCCGGCGACACTTCGTCGTGGGGTCACGAAATGCCCCACTTCTTGTGTATATCTGTTGTTGATCCGATCGTGCTTGATTGGAGTCATGAGCGTGGCCGAACCCGTTAGGCTGGGTCGTCAATTCATCCAGGAACCACATGAGTTGTACCGGCGACTGCGCCAGGCGGGGCCAGTCAGCGAAGTACTCATATGGGGAGGTGTTCGAGCCTGGCTGGTCACGCGCTACATCGAGGCACGCCAACTTCTCAACGATCCCCGCCTCGGCAAGGATCACCTCCGCATTCTCGAACTCTTTCCACCAGAACTCGCGGGTGCACACACCACTCCGATGTCCGCCCACATGCTTCACTCCGATCCTCCGGACCACACACGCCTGCGCCGACTAGTCAGCAAAGCGTTCACCAGCCGTACCGTCAGCGCGTTGCGGCCGAAAATCGAGCAGATCACCGACGAGTTGCTTGAGATGATGGTGGACGTTGAGACGGTGGATCTGATCGAGTCGTTCGCGCTACCCCTGCCGATCAGGGTCATCGGCGCGTTGCTTGGCGTGCCGGAGCATGACCAAACTCCGCTGCGGGACTGGGCAAACCCGCTGCTGACCGAGACTCAGCCGGAAGAAATCGCCCAAGCGCAAACCCAACTTGCCGATTACCTGCATAGCCTGGTCGCAGACAAACGGGCCCATCCCGCCGACGACCTGATCTCCGCATTGGTAGGAGTCTCCGAGCAGGGCGATCAGCTGTCGGAGCCTGAGCTCATCAACATGATCTTCCTGTTGATCATCGCCGGCTACGAGACCACGGTGAATCTTATCGGCAACGGCATCCTGGCCCTGTTGCGCGACCCGGCTCGACTGGCCGAGCTGCGCGCAGACCCGACTCTGCTGCCTGGCGCGATCGAAGAGCTGCTGCGCTTCGATAGCCCACTGAACATGGCCACCAACCGGTACACCATCGCGCCTGTCACTGTCGGCGAGATAACCATCCCCGCCAACGAGATCGTGCTGGTCTCCCTTCTCGCCGCAAACCACGACGACGCCGAGTTCGCCGACCCAGACCGACTGAACCTCCACCGGGAGGCCAACCCACACCTGGCGTTCGGCCACGGCATTCACTACTGCCTCGGAGCCCCATTGGCGCGATTGGAAGGCGAGGTCGCGCTCACCAGCCTGCTAAGTCGCTTTCCCTCGCTCACCCAGGACGTGACGGGCCCCTCACCTCGCTATCGGACCAGTACGTTGATGCGAGGTCTCAGCGCCCTACCGGTCCGCCTCGCGGGTTAGGCACCGCGGGTATCCGACTTGAATTGATCTCCACAGCAGATGTGTGGGCAGTTCGCGGGGTTTGGCGAAGGTGACGGCAGCGGGCGGAGTTGGCGATGCACTCGCGCGCGACGACGCAAGTGGGCGACTTCATCGGGGTCGCCTCGATTCGATCTCCTCGAACGGCAGCCATCACAGCGTCACCCCAACCGGACAGCCACTATCACTAAAACGAGACTGCATGCCCGTTCATCCGCCAGTAGGTAGCCGCGGCCAACGAATCCGGCGACGCGGGGAAGGGTCTGACCGGGCTCGGTGAACGCGGGCTGGCCTGCCGCCTGCTGGTCATCTCCGACCGCGTACTCGGATTGATCAGTGCGGTGGAGCGCACCCCCATGGGCGCCGCTGCACCAGAGAGGCCGACGGTTACCGTGCCGTCCATCATCGGTGCCGAGCGTGTGATCGACTGAGGCGTATTCCGGGCCTCCTGACGCGCGTGGTCGCCGACCCGCTCGCTGGCCGTGACCAGTAACCGGCGCAGCGTGCCGAGAGGACAGCAGCCAAACTGCGGTCCGTCGCCGGCCCGGACGTCGACGATCCGGCCCCCGTGAGCCTCGCCGGGAAGCTCTGTTCATCGTGCTCTCACGTTTACGAGCCATGGACCAGGCTCAACGTCACGGCTAGATCGACTGCTCGGTTATTCCCCGTCGTCGGCGCGGAAGATCGGCCATCCCACCTCGGTTAACCACTCACTCGCGTCCTGAGTGTCATGCGAATCACGCAAATAATACTCACGCAACGGACCATCGACACTGATCTCATGACTAGTGGCATAAGAACCAAGCTCACCATAAGTGAGATCAACATCAGCCAACGAACCGTGATGAGCAACAACCGCCAACTCAGCCGCCGGCACAACAAACGGCACCACCCGACCAACGGCATGGACCGCCGCCTCGACCGGAATGAACACCGTCGCCTCGCCACGATCATGCTGATACAACTCACTCGCATACAACCCACCACTAGGACCCAACGCCCGCAAACCCTGCGCCCGAACAGTGGCATGCAACTCGCCAAGCGCCCCCTGCCACCAGGCTAGAACATCCTCACGATCCACAACCTCCTGAATCCCCACCGCCCCCACCGCCGGCACCGTCCGACGCTCCACCACCACAGCGGCGTCAGTGCGCTCCAACAAACTACGCAACGACTCCACCGCGAGCCGACTGCGAGCCAACCCAGCCTCTAGCCGGTCCAGATGCGCCACGATCAGACTGTTCCGCGCCGACGAATCAGGCGCCGCCAACACCGCCTTCACATCCGCCACCGGCATCTCCAGATCCCGCAAACGGCGAACTACCTGCGCCACCGGGACCTGCTCATACGAGTAGTACCGATACCCAGTGTTCGGGTTCACATCAACCGGCTCAAGCAAACCAACCTGATGATAATGCCGCAACGTCTTCACACTCAGGTGAGTAATCCGCGAGAAATCCCCAACGGTGAGCCTTGTCGCCATACCCACCAGCCTCAACCCTCCCCCAACAGGACAGTCAACCACCATCACCACCCTTGACCCTCCCCCCACAGCAACATCCACCCTAGACACCGCCACCCCCACCACCCAAACCCAAGGACAGCTACGACAGACCCCCAGCTCCTATCGTGCGCCGTGAGCACAACAGCTTTTAGATTAATCGCTGTCTCTGATACCGAGCAGTAGGAGCGCTAGATGCCCAAAACTGTGTTGATCACCGGAACGTCCTCCGGAATGGGTCATGAGCTAGTTGCACAATTTGCCCGCCGAGGATGGAACGTTGCCGCGGTCATGAGGAACCCGTCTGAGTCAGATTTCGCCAACCTCGATAATGTGCAGATCCTTACCGCGGACGTGACACATCCCGATTCTATTCACTCTGCGGTCGCGCGATCGTCGGCAGTTTTCGGCCCACTCGACGTGGTGGTCAACAATGCGGGATTCGCACAGCTGGGCACACTCGAGGAGATTTCACTTGATCAGTGGCGAGCACAATACGAAACCAATGTTTTCGGCGTCGTGAGTGTAGTCTCGGCCGTGCTCCCGCAAATGCGTGGCCGCAGGGCCGGACACATCATCAACATCTCCTCGATGGGTGGACACGTCAGCCTGCCCACAATGTCAGCTTACACCAGCTCGAAATTCGCTCTCGAAGGCCTCAGCGAAGGCTTGGCGAAGGAGATCGCCCCGCTCGGTATCAAGCTGACGATCGTGGAGCCGTGCGGGTTTGATACCTCCTTTAGCAGCAACGCCAATACGGCGGCCAAGCAGCTATCAGACTACGACTCGGCACGTCAGGCGATGAAGGACTTCTCGGCGACCTCGCGCTACGGCAATCTCGAACGATCCATGTCCGCAGTGGCCGACATTGCCGGGATCGACCAACCACCGCTCCGGCTTGCCGTTGGATCCTTCGGCTTGGAGATGGTCCGCAATAAGATGGCGGAGCTGGCTGAGGGCTATTCGACCTGGGAGCCGGTCACGCTCACTACCGACTGACACTGCCGAGGCCGGCCAACCGGTTCTCCATTCACATTAACAACATCCCATAATTGAGGACGAAACATGAGCACCCTTGTCGCAACCCAGTTATACGCCAAACCCGGACACGGCGACGCCGTCGTCGAACTCCTTCTAGCCATCCTCGGCGACAGCCTCCAGCACGAGGGCTGCCAATCCATTAGGATCTCTCGCGACCAAGACAATGTCGACCACGTGGTCGGTTTCACCGAGTGGACTGAACGGCACAATTACGAGGAATACCTCGCCTGGCGGACCGCACGTGGCTTCACCGACACCTTCGAAGCCATGCTCGCCGAGCCATTGATCATCAACTACTATAACGACGTGTTCTCAGCCGTCGGTACTGCCCGCACATCCTGACTGCATCATGCACCAAGGTAACGTATTCGAGCGATCGAACCGGGTTCGCGGACCCACCATCCGGCACACCATCGAGTTGTTTATTTCCTAGGCCACGAGACAAGATACTGATCAAGTCTCTCCGCATGCGGCTGGCTCCCTCGGACGCCATCACGACGATGACGCGGCACCGTAATTACCGAACGGTGCAGGTGTGTGCGGGGCGACCCGCTCGACTTGACCGACTACCGCAACAACATTTCCCAGGTATGGCAGGCCGATCGGCGCACGGCGCGCAGCGTGCGCTAGTACGGCAGGCCGGCCAACTGAACGGTGGCGAGCGACCGTCGGTTGCACGAGACGAGGGGACTGTTCTGGCGTGCGGAAGTCGCCCGGAGATAAGGTGTGTGGATGGCAACAATTAAGTTTGCTACGGGTATTCCCCAGACTGTCGTCGCTGAACGGTTTGACGTGGGAAGATTACGCGAGTACCTGGCTCGGGTCGAGGCACGGGGCTTTGTCAGCGCTTGGACACAGGAGCAATTGCTTGGCGACCATCCCCGACTTGGCGCTCTAGAGACGATGACCTTTGCCGCAGCCTGTACGTCGACGTTGCGACTCGGCTGCTCGGTATTCGTCACCCCCTTACATAATCCCATCCAGCTGGCGAAGATCATCAGCTCGGCGTCTTCGTACACGCGGACGAGCTGGGCGAGGGGGTCGGCGGGCATTCGTTTCCCTCGCGCCTACTCGTTGGAGCAAAAAGGGCCCTCGCTCTAGGCCAGCAACCGCGCGGGCAATATCGTCTCCGCGTGACGATCCATCGGCGTGACAAGTGGACCGACGAATCTGAGCGCCAAGCGCTCGGTCGAATTGAGGTCAACATCGACGATCTGGATGCACTATTAGGATTGCTGCGAGACTACTACAAGAACGGGCAAGACACGGTCGAGGCAGATTTCGACGAAGGAACATTCGAAGAGGCTTCAGACCTCCGCCACCTCTCCGCGATCAACCTGCGAGATATTAGCGTGAAGGCTCTGGGCGTGACGGTTCACCTTTCGGACAGCAGGACTGAAGCGATAGGTTCGCGCCATCTTGTCGAACTTGTATACAGAGCCTGGGTCCGCTCTAGAAAGACCAGGAGATGGCCCAACAAGAGAGTAAGCATCCAAAGGTCAATTATATGGGGCACCGTCGCCTGTATCGTCGTCATGTTCGGGCTAGTGCTGTTGTTCCCGACTCCTTCAAACGTCCTGGTAACCGCAGATCCAACCAGAGCGCAGCTTCCTTGGCTGGTTGGGGCGGTCGGCATAGTCGGCACAGGTTTACTCACTCAATTGGTGTCTCGAATCCATATGCATACCCATTCCAGCTACGCGATCATAGACCCGCGAACCAGGGAGGAGATCAGAAGGTTCGAGCAAAGTCGAACCCGCCAACCAGTCTGGTCTCTGGTAATTGCAATACTCCCTTTAGTGGCCTCAGTTACATTCACCATCATTACGCTACTCAGGCCTGGTCGGTGAATGCCGCATGCCACCCCGCCGACGTCACTGGCGGCTGACACGACTCAATCACGGCACCCACGCGATCGGGTCGCGTAGGCTCCGCCGATATGGCCGCTGAGCACTTGATCGTCATGTCCACGACCGACAGCGAGGAGAAGGCTCGGACCCTGGCTGCCGGTGTGATCGACGCGAAGCTTGGGGCGTGCGCCCAGATCGTCGGCCCGATCACCAGCGTCTACCGCTGGGAGGGCGCGGTGCAGACCGATCCCGAGTGGCGCGTCGAGATCAAGACCACCTCGGATCGTGCCGCCGCGCTGGTCGAGCACATCAAGGCCAACCACGACTACGACACCCCGGAGGTCGTCGCGGTTCCGATCACCGGGGGCAGCGCCGAGTATCTGGCGTGGGTGATCGAGGAGTCGAAAGCCTAGGCCGACAGCTGCGCGGTGAGGCGGTCGCGGACGTCGCGGGGTGTCCCGGTGGCGTCGCGGGGGATCACCCCGACCACGTCCCACAGCCGGTCCAGCGCGAGGCTGGCCTCGGTACGGGTGGCCAGGGTGGCCGACTCGTCGGCGAGCATCCCGAGCCGGTCGTAGTCGCCCCGCCGCGCCACCGAGGTAGCCAGGTCGGCTAGCACGAGGGCCCGGACCTTGGTCTCGGCCGGCGTGAGCGAGCCGAGCAGCGTGGCCGCCAGGTCGTCGGTTTCGGGGTGCGTCATCTTGCCGTAGGTCGACACGGCGAGCCCGCCGAGCCGGTTCGCGGTGAAGAACGACGTCCAGGGGCGGCCGGGGCCAGCGGGCACGTAGTCGAACACGGCGACCGCCTGGTCCAGCGACCGCACGGCTGACGCGGTGTCGCCGATGGTGGCCTGTTCCTCGGCTCGCCGCGCCAGAATCCACGCCTGAGTGGCGGCGTCGCTGCCGCGCACGTAGTCGGAGGCGTCGGCGAGCATCCGGACCGCACCCGGGGTGTCGCCGGTGCTGGCCAGCAGATACGACCAGTAGCCGAGGATGCAGGCGACGAGCGCGCGGTCACCGGAGATCCGGGCGGTGTCGACCGCGCCGTTCAGTACGCGCTGCGCCTCGTCGGGCCGGCCGGTGTCGAAAAGCACCCAGCCGGCGAGCGCCTCGGTCTCGCCCGCTGAGGTGAACAGCCGGCGGCGTAGCCCGTCGTCGGTGGTGTTCTCAACCAGGGTTCGCACGGTGCGGTGGTGCGCGCGCAGCGTGGCGACCAGCTGCCGGGCCGGCACGGTCTCCTCGGCGTCGAAGAACCCACGGGTGCGGTTCTCGACCGCCGTCACGGTCGCGGTGTCCGGTGCGCGGGACCCGGCGAGGGTGTCGGCCAGGCGCCGCCAGGGCGGGTCAGCGAGAGCCCCAGAGGCTCCCACCGCTGCCGCGCCGGCCAGCTTGAGCATGTCCCGCCTGTCCACATCGACCACGGTACGCGGGGCGCCCGGCGTGCTGAACCACAGCAGATCGGCCGGCACCCGGAGTGCGGTCGCCCAGCGGGTCAGCTTCACAAGGTCCGACGGCGCGGGCGCTACGGGGCGTTCGAGGCGGCTCACCTGAACCTGGGACATGCCCAACCAGCGGGCCACCGTGGCCTGTGTGAGCACCGGGTCGTGCTCGGTGCGGTACGCCTTAAGTAACTGGCCGAAGTGCTGGGCGGCCAGGGCGTCGCGGACGGCTGGTCGCTGCCAGAACTCGGCGCGCTGTGCCCGGGGCTGGTCGGTGTCGATGCGGCCCCGGGAGCAGGGGCTACACACCTGGCCGCGCTGGTCCGCCGCGAGTTTCACCCCGCAGGACGCGCACCGGCCACTCGGCATCACAGCTCCCCCATTCTGCAGGCGAAGTGTAGGCCAGCGGCGGACGGCTCGGGGGCGTTATACGCGGGAGGTATACGACCAGCAAGATCGCTATACCTCGGTGTCGTTGGCCAAATCACCGCGGCCCACGATCGTTGATCACTGTGAATCGGCGACGTTCCGGCGCTCTGACGTGGACAGATGACCTCCGCTACCTTATCGCCAAAATGCGCACCTGGACGGTCATGCGGTTCCGTCGGGCGAGGTACTTCCGATGAGCGCCGAGTGCGCGTGTGGCCTGCCCTTGGAGCCGCCGGCCGGCACCAAGCACTGGCACCCGACCCGGGACATCCCGCCGGCCACGGTGATGGTTGTCGCTCGGTTCGGGCAGGACCCTCAACTACGGCGCGCGGTCCGAGTCGGCAACAGTGCCTACTGGACCGAGCACGGCTACATGGTCAACTACTACACCGACCGCACCCCACCGATGCTCTGGACGGACGTCGGGACGTGCTGGGCCGGCACCAAACACCCCGTCATCGCAGTGAGACCCCAGGCCCAATCGGGTGACCACTTCACAAACCGACGGGTAACCGCGGACTGAGTAGGAAGGTGCGTTGTCATGGGGAAACATGACGATCCGAAGGACACCCCGAAACCGGGCGGTCCTGAAAGCGACGGCAAGGCTCCGAACGTGCCGAGGCCGCCCGACCCGGGGAAGCACCAGAGACCCGACGACGACGGGAAGAAGTGACCGAGACTCTCGACTGGCCGCGGGTGATGGCCCGGGTGCCGCGCGAACGGTTCATTCCGGACGTCATCTGGCGCCACGACCCGGGCCGGCTGGGCAATGACCTCATCCCAGTTGACCGGCGCACCGACCCGGACACGTGGACGGCGATCGTCGCCGGCGACGGCCCAGTTTTGACCCAGGTCGACAACGGGCACCCTGCCGAGGACGGCACCGGGTTTGAGGCCACCTCGTCGTGCTCCGACCGGCAGGTGGTCCGCGAGATGTTGGAGTTGCTCTCCCCCGAGCCCGGCGAACGGATCCTGGAAATCGGCACCGGGACCGGATGGAACGCCGCCCTGCTCGCCGCACTAGGTGCGTCCGTGACCAGCGTGGAGCTCGACGAGTCGATCGCCCGCCGCGCTCAGGAGACCCTGCGCCCGTGGGGCGATATCCGGGTGCTGCATGGTGACGGGGCAACGTCGCTGGTGCGTGGCGTGGACCGGGTCATCTCGACGGTTGGTACCCGCTCGATCCCGTGGTCGTGGATCGAGCAGACTCGAGTCGGCGGCCGGATCGTCGCACCACTCAACGGTGACTGGTTCCCGCCTGGTCTTGTCGTACTGGAGCGCACCGAACAGGGCGCGCACGGCAGGCTCGCCGGTCCCGCCGACTTCATGCGGATGCGCGCGCAGGCCCGATCCCGCGCCGTGCCCCGGACCGCCGAACTACCCCCAACACACGTCGGCACGACAACGGTGCACCCCTACTACCTGACCGGAGACCGCGCGGCAGCGATCGCCATCGAACAACGAACCAGCGACATCCGGTTCACCTGGCGATCCCCGAACGACAGCGCCGACGGGATTCTCTGGCTGTACGGGCCCGAGTCGT
>Ga0137415_10002519_pt1 | contig 18240 bp, 17 predicted proteins | sample CZODoug3_1_1_16f_FD_183082 | JGI IMG/M metagenome (GOLD analysis project Ga0137415, IMG submission 183082) | Vadose zone soil fungal communities from Angelo Coast Range Reserve, California, USA - CZODoug3_1_1_16fungal (Hybrid Assembly) | ecosystem: Environmental > Terrestrial > Soil > Vadose...
TCATCTCCCACGTGCTGAAGGTGACGAAAGAGGGCGCGAACCGCAAACCGTTTCGCATGCCGAAGAATTGCCCCGAGTGCGGCAGCGCCATTCACCGCGCCGAGGGCGAAGTGGCATATCGCTGCGTGAACGCGGCCTGCCCGGCGAAACGCAAGGAGTCGCTGCTGCACTTCGCCAGCCGCCACGCCATGGACATCAACGGCCTGGGCGACAAAATTGTCGACCAGCTCGTCGACAAAGGCATGGTCAAGGACATCGCCGACCTGTACACCCTGAAGCTCGATGATGTAGCGGAACTAGACCGCATGGGCGAAAAGTCCGCGCAAAATCTCCTGGACCAAATCGCAGCCAGCAAGAAGCACACGCTAGCGCGGCTAATCTACGCGCTAGGCATTCGCATGGTAGGCGAGCGCACCGGCCAACTCCTTGCCGAGCATTTCTCCTCCTTGGATGAATTGGCGGAAGCCAAGGAAGACCAGCTCTTCGAGGTGACCGAAGTAGGCCCGAAAGTAGCCACCGCCATCGCCGAATTCTTCTCCGAATCCGCAAACCAAAAAATAATCAAGAAGCTAGACAAAGCCGGCGTCCGCCCCACCGGCGAAAAGCGCATCCTCAAGAGCCAGAAATTCGCCGGCAAGTCTTTCGTATTCACCGGCGCCCTAGCCAATCGCTCCCGAGAAGAAGCCGGCCAATTAGTGATGCAACACGGCGCCAAAGTCTCCGGCTCCGTAAGCAAGAAAACCGATTACGTAGTAGTAGGCACCGACCCCGGCTCGAAGTACGACAAGGCCAAAGAGTTAGGCGTCCCAGTCCTCACCGAAGCTGAATTCGAGAAGTTGCTTGGATTGAAATAAAGAAATGAAGCGCCTCGCGGAATTTCTTGGGTAGTACCGGCAACTCACGGAATATCCGGAAGGCGGAGCGCCTTGTGGCGCTCCGCTCCCGTTGACCTGATGTTCCAGCCGAGCTCAGTGCTCAGTGGTGACCGCCGCCGCCCCCGCCACCACCGGCATGGCCGCCGCCTCCACCGCCAAAGCCACCGCCTCCAGCGTGACCGCCGCCACCGCCTCCACCATGAAATCCACCTCCACCTGGAGCGCCTCCTCCAGCGTGACCGCCCCCTCCAACATGACCGGCACCTCCGCCCTGAACACCACCTCTGCCCGGAGCGCCTCCCATTCCGCGCGAGCCCATAGAGCCGCTTCCTCCATGGAAGCCTTCGCCACTATGTCCTCCGTTGAATCCTTGGCCCCCATGGAATCCCACGCGGGAGCCCGCCGCCACTACACCACCACCGTTGAAGCCGCTGTTGCCGGAATGGCCAGGCCCGTGGTAGGAGCCGTGATCGAAGTGATCGTAGTAGTGAGCTTCCTGATGCCCCCCATCTCCACCGTGCCCCCTATCACCACCGTGCCCTCTGTCGCCACCATGCTCCCTACCATCGTGCCCCCTGTCGGCAGAGTGCTCCCTACCATCGTGCCCCCTGTCGCCACCATGCTCCCTATCACCGTGGTCCCGATCGCGAAAGTGATCAAAGTCTCGATCAAAATCATGGTCGAAGTGGCCGAAGAAGAAAAACGGTGCGAAGCCCACGTCAAACGCTGAATAGAAACCCCAACCGAATGGGCTGTAGAAGATTCCGTTCCCTGGAACGAACGTATAAGCGCCATAATACGGATCCCAATCCCAACCGGCTCCGTAACTACCCACTTGGTAGTCTTGCGCCCGATCGACGTTGGCTTCCGCCAAATAAGAAGAGCGCAGGCTGCTCCAGCGATACAGATCGTCCTGGACTTCTTTGTCGAACTTCTCCGGCTTCATCGACGCGCCAGCACCGAAGGCGAGTTGATGCTCATTCTCCACCTTGATGTTCTGGCCGTTCACTTCGACATTGGCTTCGCCCTGGTAGACGCGAACGAGAGAGTGGTCCGCGTCAAAGTCATATAACCCGGTCTTGGTAAGGCGAACCTTCGCGCCGTCCTCCGCGACGACAATGTTGTTTTCCGGGTGCAGCTCGGCTATCTCCACGGTGGCTTCGCCTTTGTCCAACCGAAGTTCCGTATCGGTCAACGTGGGCGAAATCATCATTACAGAGCTGTTGTCGCCGAGTCTAAAAAAGACGCCCGGCGTCAGGAGAAGCTCCGCCTTGCCTACCCCCGTTTCTAGCGACTGACCGGGCTTCAATTCTGTCTTCCCGATCGCTTCCGGACCGAGGCCTTGCCCTTCCATAGAAGCTTGGCCCTCGATGTAGTTCAAACTTCCCGGACGCGCCGGATTCGCTTTTGCATGTTCTGACTGAGCTGGGTCTGCGCCCCAAGCGGGCGCTGAGAGAGCTGCAGCCAGGAAGACGCCTGCAATTGCTGTCAACCTAGACTGCCTCATATTTTGTTGCCTCCACACTGTTAGATGCAGAGTCTGCTCGTTGTGAGTACGATTTTTGGAAATTACTCTGAGGCATACATCCTTTCGGGTGTAATAGTACTCGGCGTGCGACTTTCAAGTGTCGCAAGTGTTGTACTTCATGCATGACCGCGCCTTCGTCTGTGCTCGGTGTGTAGTGGCAAGCCGTGTCGGTCATGTCTTCGAGTGCGCTGCCATCCCTGTGTTCGCTGCGAAGGCGCGAAGGATTCAGCAGAACGACGGTCGACACCGCGGCACCTTGTGCTGAACAGCGCAGAATATCTCAGGCGTGCGATACCGCGGCACGTTCCGGGGCTGAATCCACTATCTGATTCTTTTTGAACGCCCGTTCAATCACGTCGGCGGCCAAGTCCAGTCCCTGAGTTTGTGCAATCACTTTCTGGAAGTAACGGGCTCTGTCGCGATAACTTGGATTCTTTCGTACTCTCTGAATCAACTCCGAGAGACGTTCTGCCGTAAGATCTTCTATTTCCACGAATTCACCTACTCCGTGATATGCAACCCTGGCAGCGACGCCTGGTTGATCGAACCCTATCGGGATCGCCACTATGGGCACCCCCTGTGCGAGTGCCTCTAGCGCTGTATTCAGTCCTGCATGCGTGATACAAAGCGCTGCACGCTTCAGTAATTCAATTTGAGGAGCTGTGCTGACGATGATTGCATTCGATGGAATTGGCCGAAGATCGTCGGGCTTAATATTCTTGCCCACGGAAAGGACAAGTTGAGTCTCCGGAAATCTCCCGACCGCCTCAAGGATGGCACGATACACGTGCTCCATGCCGTTCACCAGCGTTCCCATGGAAGCGTAGATCAGCGGCGCCCCAGTGAGTTTTTCCCAGGGAAAAGGCACTTGTTCCCGCCCTTCGTCGTCGTGAAAAGGGCCCGCATAATGAAACTGGGGAGGCCAATGGGAGATTGGGAAATCAAACTCCTTGGGTGTCTGCGTGACCACGGCGAGTTTAGAAACAGTTGCGGCGGGATCGTTCCAGTCGATCTGTAACCCATTTCTCTCCGCATAAGACTTCGCAACCGCCAAAACCGGAGCAAAAAAACTGCTGATCCTTTTTAATCCCCCGATGTTCCTGGCGAGAGCTTCCGGGGTAGTTTCGTGCGGCCAACTGAAGTAATAGGCTGGTGTCGATCCAGAGCGATCCATAGGAAGTATGTTCCAAATTTGCGCGTAGGGCATGCCCAGGCGCATTGGCACAAGTTCGAGGAAGCGATATACGGTGTCGATTGCCAGCGCCTCAACACCTGTCTCTCGCAGCTTTTCTGGCAGATGCTCCAACGCCGCTTTAATGAGGCCGGGGATCAATTCTCGGGATGTATACTCCACCACATCTAAGCCGTGCAGCTTTGCCACCCCACCCCATCTTTTGGCTACGGAGCCGACCGGATACTCTTTTTCGCAAAAGGGTGCGAATTTCAGATTGGCTGCACGAACGATGGGTCCGACATCCGGAACACCGATAAATATCACTTCGGTTCCACGCGACTGCAGCTTGCGCGCGAGCGCAGTCATGGGATTCAGGTGCCCTGTCACGGGCAGACTCACAAAACCGACTTTCATAGTTGTTGTTCCTCCGCTCTCGTCGACTGTTTCTCGACATCTGGCTCAAGCAACAATTCCCGGCCTCGCACACAGTGACGAGACTGTGTCCTGCTATGAGAAACACGCATCGTCGAGTTTTATTCCAGGTCGCGTGTAACAGTACTCGTTCGAAACTTAGAATATTGCAATCGATTGTCGTGCTTTGAGGAATGCGCAAAAGTCTCCAGCTGGGTCAGCAAGAAAACCATTTACGTAGTAGTAGGAGCGGAACGCAGGATCGAACGACAAAGCGAAGGAGTGGCCGTCCCGGTCCTCACCGGGGGTGAATTCGAGAAGCTCGAAATCGGCATAAAAAAGGATCTGATTAGCGGCGTTACTCTCTCCTTGACAGCTTAGGAGTAATCGCGTTAGTCTCCTAACTATCTTAGGAGGGCTCCTCGTGACCAACCAAGCCCAACTTCTTCCCGGCACTCTCGATCTCCTCATTCTCAGGGCGGTCTCCCTCGGCCCGCTTCATGGGTACGGCGTCCTTCTGCGTATCGCACAAATCTCCGGCAATGCACTGCTGATCGAACAGGGCGCGCTCTATCCCGGTCTGTTTCGCCTCGTTCGGCAGGGAGTGCTCAAGGCGAGCTGGGGCACGTCGGAGAACAATCGCCGCGCCAAGTTTTACGAACTCACCGCCGCGGGCCGCAAACGTCTGCGCGAAGAAACCGCCAGCTGGAATCGCCTCGCGACCGCCATCGGTTCCGCCCTTGCTGCGCAACCGGAGGAAACATGAAACTCCCCGACTCGCTTCGCTTCCGCATCGCCACCCTCTTCCAGCGTTCGCAGATGAATGCGGAGATGGAGGAGGAGCTTCGCTCCCACATCCAGCACCGCGCGGACGATCTCGAGCGCTCCGGTCTCCCTCGTGCCGAAGCCGAGCGTCGTGCCCGCGTCGAGTTCGGCGGCTCTCTACGCGTCAAGCAAGAGTGCCAGGAAGCCGCGGGTGGGACGCTTGTCGAATCCTTCGTACAGGATCTGCGCTTCGCTCTCCGCATGTTGCGCAAATCTCCCGGCTTTACAGTTGTGGCCGTTGTCACGCTGGCAATGGCCATCGGCGCAAACGCCGTGGTTTTCGGTTTCATGGATGCGCTGATCCTCCGCCCGCTGAACGTGCCGCAGGCCGACACCCTCTACGGAACCGAGTACGGGCTCGATACCGGTTTCCAGTCGTATCCCAACTATCTCGACCTGCGCGATCGCAACCGCAGCTTCGATGATCTGGCGGCATTTACATTCGCCTTTGTAGGAATCGACACCGGCGAGAATCCCTCCCGTGCCAGTGGCTATGCGACGAGTGGGAACTACTTCGACGTGCTAAGGATTCAGCCGTATCTTGGCCGCTTCTTCCACGGTTCCGATGAACACGGCCGCAACAGCGCCGCGTATCTCGTGCTCAGCTACGTATATTGGCACAGCCGTTTCGAGGACGATCGAGGCGTGTTGGGCCGTGTTGTTCGGCTCAACACGCATCCTTTCACCATCATCGGTGTAGCGCCGCCGGAGTTCCGCGGGACTGTCTTGTTTATCTCTCCCGATTTCTTTATGCCCATCGTCAACCAGGAGCAGGTGAACGGGGAAAATATTCTGGACGCGCGCGGGAGCACCCACGGAATTTTTGAGACATTCGGACATCTCAAGCCGGGAGTGACTCCCACTCAGGCTGTCGCTGATTTGCAGGCCGTGGGCGCCTATCTGGAAAAGACTTATCCCAAGGAGTTTGCTCAAAAAAGTTTTTCCCTGGGACATGCCGGCCTCACTTCTTTTGACCGTGCGGTGCGCGCATTCATGACCGGATTGATGCTGCTCGCCGGCTTAATTCTGCTGGCGGCATGCGCCAACCTGGGCGGTTTGTTTACCGCACGCGCTGCCGACCGTTCCCGGGAAGTTGCTCTACGGCTCGCGCTGGGAGCAAGCCGCATACGCATCCTGCGGCAATTGTTGACCGAAGCCGTGCTGATTTCCCTGGTCGGAGGAACCGTCGGACTCCTGGGCAACATCGTGCTCTTGCAGCGCATGAGCCTGTGGCAGCCTTTTCCCGGCGCTCCCATCCATGTGCCTTTACATCCGGACGCCAGAATCTACGCGGTCGCTTTGGCTTTGGCCTTGCTGAGCGGATTCCTCTTCGGGATTGTTCCGGTGCGCCAGGTGCTCAGGACGGATCCATACGAGATCGTCAAGTCGGGATCGACCGCCAGGGTTGGGCGGCGGATTTCTCTACGAGAGCTGCTGCTTGCTGTGCAAATTGCGATTTGCGCGGTGCTGGTCACTTCCTCGATGGTTGCGGTGCGCGGATTGGCGCGCTCGTTGCACGGCAACTTCGGTTTCGAAACGCGTAACGCGATGCTTACCTTTACAAACCTCGCCATGGCCGGTTACACCGGCGACGGCGTGGCCACAATGCAGAAGCGCATGATCGAAGCAATCCACACGATTCCTGGCGTAGAGCAGGTCGGACTGGTCAATAATTACCCGCCATTAATCTACGCCGCCGGAAGCAGGGTGAATATCTTCAAGGAGGAAACCAAAGATCGGACGCCATCGAATATCGCTTCCATGCCCTACAGTTTCGACGTGTCGCCCGAGTATTTCGAAGCGGCCGGCACAGGCTTGTTGGCCGGCAGGGCTTTCTCTTGGCATGACGACAAAAACGCGCCTGCCCTCGCCGTAGTGAATCGGGAATTTGCCGGCAACTTGTTTGGCTCGGTGCCCGATGCAATCGGCCGGTATTTCGCGTTGCAGGATGGAACGCGCGTTCAGATTGCGGGTGTTGTCGAAGACGGTAAATATTTGAGCCTTACGGAAGATCAGCAGCCGGCGATATTTCTAGCGTCCTTTCAATTGCCATCGAGTCAGTCCTCCTGTTTGGTGGTGCGCTCTCCCCGCGATCCGCAACAACTTGCCCCAGCCATCAGGAACAAGCTGCACGAACTGGATGCAGGCCTGCCCGTTGACATCAGCACATGGAACTCCATGCTGGACGTGGTTCTGTTTCCAGCGCGTGTCGCCACGGTCTCGCTGGGTGTGATGGGCGCGATGGGCGCGATGCTGCCTATAACTGGCATCTTTGGATTGGCTGCGTATTCAGTAAGCAAGCGGCTGCGGGAATTGGGAATTCGTATGGCCCTCGGCGCGCAGCGCAAGGAAGTATTACAAGCAGCGTTAGGACGCCCATTCAAATTGCTGGCTTGTGGTTCCGCGGCAGGATTGCTCCTCGGAATTCTCGCGACCCGGGTCCTGTCGTTCATCGTCTATCAGGCAACTCCCCGTGATCCACTGGTATTGGCCGGTGTTGTCCTGGCGATGTCGTTGCTAGGACTGGTCGCCACATGGATTCCAGCGCAACGCGCGCTCTCGATCGATCCCATGATTCTGCTGCGCGAGCAGTGAACCGGCCTGATTGACTCAACCTTATTTGAGGTCGTCGCCGTCCGGCGTGGGCCGCGTCAGCGCTCCGGAATCGCGTGTTGTTCCTCGAAGCAGGACTCCAGATTCTTGAGGTCTACTGGAACGCGGGCTTGCGACCCTTCCGGCGCAGCTCTGAGATATTGGACAGGCCACGAAGTTGGCTGCCCTAGCTCACGCGCTGCCCGCAAGGGCCAATACGGATCGCGCAAGAGTTCGCGGGCGATGAGGAGTGCGTCCGCCTGTCCGGTAACCAGGATGTGCTCGGCCTGAATCGGTGATGTGATCATCCCCACCGCGCCGGTCAAGATGTTGGCTTCCCGGCGAATCTGCCCCGCAAACGGCGTTTGATAACCCGGCCCGACCGGAACCGTCGCATGCGGTACGTTGCCTCCAGAAGAGCAATCGATCAGGTCCACTCCAAGTTCCTTCAGTTGGCGGGCGAGTTCCACCGACTGTTCAATATCCCAGCCGCCATCGATCCAATCGGTCGCCGAAATGCGCACGAACAGCGGCGCTCCCTCCGGCCACGAATCTCGAACGGCGGCAACAATCTCGCGCAATATTCGAGTGCGATTCTCAAAGGAGCCTCCATACGCATCTTTTCTGTGATTGCTCAAAGGCGATAAAAACTCTTGAATCAGGTATCCATGAGCAGCGTGAATCTCAATGACACGGAAGCCCGCTTCACAGGCACGGCGCGCCGCGGCGGCAAAGGCGGAAACGACGTTGTGAATACCGTCGATAGAGAGCGCTTTCGGCATCGGAAAGTCTGCGCTGAAGGGCAACGCGCTCGGTGCAACGACGTTGTCCCAGCCCCCTTCGCTTTCGGGAATCCTCCCGTGGCCTTTCCCCGGCGCGTACGTGCTGGCCTTGCGGCCGGCATGCGCCAACTGCATCCCAGCCACGCTGCCCTGCTCATGAATAAACCGCACGACCCGGGCCAGCGGCTCAATGTGAGCGGCCATCCAGATACCCAAGTCCTGCGGACTGATCCGCCCCTCGGGAAGCACGGCGGTTGCTTCGGTTAGCACCAGTCCAGCCCCGCCCACTGCCCGGCTGCCCAGATGCACGAAATGCCAGTCGCTCGCGAATCCGTCCGTGCTGGAGTACTCGCACATAGGCGAAACAAATACGCGGTTCGCAAAAGTAATATCCCGAATCGCCAGAGGATCAAACAAGTGAGTCATACGCCGTCCGCCGCCTTTCTCAATCATTGCTTTGATGCGGCGACCGAGATTGTTTGTGCTTATCGTAGAGGCAGGCTTCAGCCTGGCTAGCGAGCCTGCCTACTGCAGGCGGGCAACGCGAGCGCTCTTACGCATTCGTTGGGTCGGGACGCTAGTTCTGATCGGCACCCCCTCCCCTGGGTTTTTCACAAGTGTTGATTCTAAAGGAAGATAAAGTTGTTTGTTTTGATACACTTTTGCAAGTGTTGATTCTAAAGGTAGATACGGGAGCGGTCGGCAGCTGGCGAGAGAACCGAGCAGAGTGACCACCGGCGGGAGAAAATCGGGGAAAAGGATAACGCTGAGACGCAGAGATCAGGGAGTTGGCGCAGAGACCGAGACGAGCGGGGTATGCCACCCCGGTGTCCCCTAGAACCATCTCCGTTACAGGGAGCCTTCGTCGACTCCCACCGAGAGTCCAAAAGTCGGATCGGGATACCATACCCCGGGTATTTTGCAAAAAGAGTGCGCAAGCTATTGAAAACAAAGGACGGGAGTCGGAAAAAGAGAGGCAAGAGGTTTTAAGAGGCGGCAAGTTCTTGAAAGGTTGAGGGTTAGAGGGCGGCGGGAGGAACGGGTCAACGAGATTTATTCGAGATAACACGCGCAACCATACCACAGATCTGGACGTTTGTCAATAGTAAACTTAAGTGCAATGGTATGAATGGCGTGGAAAGAGAATTCAAAAACCGCACCCTTCGAGAAGCGCGAAGGGATGCGGCACCCAAAGTCTTTTCAAGTCTGTTTGCCACCCGCCCTAGGTAGCTGCGCCAGCGGGAGAAGCTGCGAAGTTTATAATTACCTCGATGCCGAATTGAATCGGATCAGAAACTTTCTTTTCATTTTCCTCAACCCAACTGAGAATTGTGTATTCCCCAGTCTGGCCTATCGGAAACCCCTGAACTTGCAAAGTCATTTGAGATCGTTTGTTGACCTCAATGTTGAACTTGGACCTGGTGATCTGACCGAATTGGGACTCATCGGGATACAAAATCTGCGTACAGAGAAAATAATTTCGGCGTTCGTCTCCTGGTTCGGGGTCCCAGATGGAGAAAACCGCCCACTCCTTCGGAGCCACCGCATTTGGCGGAATCTCCGTTCCAGCAGGGACAGTAAGAATGATCTTACTGAAAAGTGCAATGAGCGAAGCTACTCCATCCTGAGCAACGATGACCTTTTCGCAGGCAACGCAGACGTATGGCTTCAACATGAGTCGGTCTAAGCCGCGAGGGCTAGGGAGCCGTATGCATTTGGACGATTTGTGACTATCGCTGGTTCGACATTCGCGCTATTGGCCACCAACTGAAAGTTAATGTAGGGTGCTCCGAATTGTGCTGGCACATACATTCCGAGGCCGCCTTGAATTAGCTGAAGCCACGGATTCCAATGCTCTGGCGCCCTACCAAAAAACCAATTAGCTCCTCCTGCAATCCACATCCCAAGCAGTTGACGGTGGGAGTAGACAGCATCATCGTTACCAAATTCCGTGCTGCAGCATGGACAGATGTTGTAGTCCCGGGGCGGATAGGACAGATTCTTATAGGCACAAATCGGGCAGGTCATACGTTAATTCTCCCACATTCCCGGCCAAAGTACGGCATCTCGCCACCGTGATAGTCAACGTGTGCCTGCGCCACTACATAGAACGTCTTCACAAACTCGGGCGCTACGGGGGCGGCGCCTCCAAATCGTCGATTCCATGTATCAAATCGCAACCGTAAACCGTGATTGGGGCGATAGCATTGGCGCGTGTATCGGCCCATTTGCCCAAACATAAACTCATCCGCCAATAGTTCATATTCAGCGGCATCGGCTGCTCCGAAATGGTGACCATGCTTCTGAAAATGAATATCTCGCTTCATTTCGGTCTCGAAAGGCACGGTTTTCTCGGCCAGAGGCTATAACAGAATTACGTACCGCGCAAGGTACGACCGATAGTATTATTCTGTGCCTTTTGAAAAAGCCCATGTTGATGGTGATCTTCGGTGCCGGTGCATCACTCGACTCCGCCCAGGCGTGCCGTTTACGAATAGTGGGTGGCGCGATTGAGGATGACGGTCTGATTTGGCGCCCTCCTCTTGCAAACGGTCTCTTTCTGGACTCCCACCGCGCCTTCGGCACGTTCGTTGAGAGATATCCCAGAATACGAGCAATTCTCCAACGTCTTCGTGAGCCGAAGCGGAAGAGTGTTGAAGAAATTCTTGAATCCTTGCAGGGCGAAGTGAAGGAATACGCAGAGCGGCTAGCGCAACTTGCCTCTGTCCGCTTCTATTTAAGAGACCTACTGTATGCCTGTACCAATCGCTGGCTAGGACACACTAACGGGGTAACCAATTACCAAGACCTGATCGACCAGATGTTGCGTCGGCATAGAGCCGAAGAAGAGACGATCTGCTTGGTCACCTTCAACTACGATCTGCTTTTAGAACGAGCCCTTATGGACTTTGGATTCCAGTTACAGGAGCCGCGTCACTTCTTGGCCTTACATCCCGTGTTCAAAGTTTTTAAGCTTCATGGTTCCGTCAATTGGGCGAGGTACGTAGAGCATCCGAACTCCGGTGGACCGGCAGCGCTGATTGATTCTGGTGAATCCATGAAACTTAGTAGGGAGTGGCTGAATGTGGGCGAGAACGAAAACTCTAGAAGCGGCAGTCTTCTATGGCCAAGTATCGCCATACCAGTTCAGACGAAGAGCTGGAGCACGTTTGAATGTCCAGAGGAGCATCTAGAGCACCTGGGGCATCTGCTGAAGCGCGTCACCAAGGTGCTCATTATCGGATGGCAGGCCAGAGAAGCACACTTCCTGCAGATGCTGAAAGATGACCTACCAAAGCTTGTGAGTCTCATGGTCGTGTGCGGGAGCTGGGAGGCAGGCAAGAAAGTACTCGATCATTTCGTGGAGCAAGTCGGTCCGAAGGTCTCCCCAGGCAGCCAGGTAAGTGCTGGAGGATTCACAGATTTTGTAGTCAACGGAGAAGGCGACGAGTTTTTCAAGGCTTAAATTTCGTCGCCTAACACCCTACTTGGCAGATGGCACATGCTAGGAAAGTTGTGGGGCATTGCCGGCCAGGTTGGCTGGAACAGTTATGCCCGAGACAGTCCGCTGGCGCTGCGTTTGGCACGCTCGGAAAGGCGCGCCGGTTTTCTTGGCTTGGCGGGCAACCAGTTTCTCCTCGGCTAGTTCAGAGTACGGTAACGGATGCGGGCAACCGGCGTAAGACGGCTGCAACGACTCAGGCAATGCTGCCCGCTAGGGGGGTGTTCTGATGCGAATTCGGGAACGCTGCGTCCTTCCGGCTTTATTCTCGGCATGCTTGATCGTTGCTAGTATCTGCGCCGCTGGTCGCTGCATCGCGCGAGAGCAACCCGCGCCGCAAGACATCGCCAAACCTTCAAGTTCAAGTGGGACCAAGAAGCGCGCGAAGAAGCTCCGCGCGGAGCTCAGCGACGTAGACAAGACGTGGCTGATGGAGGAGGTGCCCTACATTATCAGCGACGATGAACGCCGGGCGTTTCTGGAGCTGGGCACGGCGGAGGAGCGCGAACAATTCATTGAAATCTATTGGCGAAGCCGCAATCCCGACCCGGAATCACCGCTCAATCCGGTCCGCGAAGAGCACTACCGGCGGCTCGCTTACGCCGACGAACATTTCGCCTCGGGCGTGCCAGGCCGGAAGACCGACCGGGGGCGCATCTACATTATCTGGGGCCCGCCAGACGAAATTGAAGCCCATCCAAGTGGCGGTACGTTCGATCGCCCGCTGGAGCAGGGCGGCGGCACCACGAGTACCTACCCATGGGAGCTGTGGCGCTATCGGCATCTGGAAGGCATCGGCGAAAACATCGAAATTGAATTTGTCGATCCAAGCGGATCGGGTGAATACCGCATCACCAGCGACCCGTGCGAGAAAGACGCCCTGGCGCACGTGCCCGGCGCGGGCGCGAGCTTGGGCGAGGTTCTTGGCCGCTCGTCGAAAGCCGATCGCTTCTCGAACAGTGGCGGGAACATGTGCCCGATGCCACTGGGTGGCGTAAGCGCCAGCAACAACGAATTCGAGAGACTCGACCGCTACTTTCGTGTACAGCGTGCTCCGGCGAGGTTCAAGGAGCTCGAGCCGCTGGTGAGCGCTCGCATTGCGCAAAACCAGGTTCACATCGAGTACCGCGCGGACTTCCTTCGCGTGACGAGCGGTACCGTGTTGGTGCCCATCACCGTGCAAGTGCCGAACCGCGACCTCAGCTTCCGGAGCAAGGAGGGCGTTTATTCCGCAGTCTTAAATCTTTACGCGCGCATTAGCACGCCCGGCGGGGTCGTGGTGCAGACGTTCGAGGATGTGATATCGCGCGATGTTCCGGAATCGCTATTTCAATCGTCACTGAAGCTCTTTTCCATTTACCAGAAATCGGTACCGCTGCGCTCCGGGCTGTACCGCCTCGACCTGGTGATAAAGGACACGCTGAGCGGAAATCTCGGGGTATTCAACACAGCGATGCGCGTTCCGCGCTTTGAAGATGACAAAATGGATGCCAGTACTTTAATTCTTGCCGATCAGATTGAAGCGGTGCCCAGCCGAGGGATTGGAACGGGTCAGTTCGTCCTGAACTCTTACAAAGTGCGCCCGCGCTTGAGCAAGGAATTTTCCAGCAGCGACAAACTGGGCATCTTCGTCCAACTTTATAACTTGAAGGTGGACGATACGCTGCACAAAACGGATGTGTCCGTAGCCTACCGCATCCTGAAGGAGCAGCAGGATGTGTGGCGTGCGGTGGAATCCGCGGATCATCTGCACCAGGGCGGCGAGCAACTGACCATCCAGCGCTATTTGCCGGTGGATTCTTTGGCGCCGGGAAAGTACACGATCGAAGTGATCGCCATCGATCTGCTCAGCAACGAGACAATTATCCGCACCGCGGATTTTACGCTTATTCCTGCGGCCCCAAGGCGCAAAGAAACAGGCCGCGCGCCCAACTCCTGAGGGCCAGCGGTCTATTTGCTGGAGAAAGGCGAAGGCGCCCGCGACGGTCCGCGGCCGCTACAAAGGCAAAGGCGCGAAACCTGACCTCCAACCGCCGTCTCCCGCCGGATTTAGCTCCGTAACAAACGAAATTGCCATTTTCGAATAGAGCGCCGAAATTCTGACATTGCACGCCACTGCCGGGATGCTCAAAAAAGGGTAAAGGATTCCTCGCGTTTAGCTTGGCGTTCGGAAACTTTAGGATGGGGCGACCACGATCTTCACTATTCTTTTATAAAACGTCATCACCGACGAGGACGGCGAGGAACTTTACGCCAGTGGCTTCGTTAGTGTCTTCATCAGTCCGCTTACAGACCATGAAGTGGGTTTGTGCGTCCTTACCAAGGGCAACGGACTGCGTAAATGAGATTGCCGGCTCGCATCGTTCTCTGCTGCCTGTTGGTGTTCATGCTCTGCCCGGCGAACGCGCAGGAGAAACCGCAGAAGATTGTGTTGGCCCTCCATGCTACGCCGCAAGGAAACGCTCTGTACATCGAAGCGAAGCTAAACGGCAAGCCTGCTACGTTGCTGCTGGACACCGGCTCTACGGTTTCCCTCTGCGACTGGAAACTTTGCGGCAAGGCTCCCAAGGCAACGCCATTGCTGGAACTAGGCTCTTGGCACAGTGACTCCGCCGAAGATATACGCCCAAGGGACTTGTCCAGCATCTCGCTGCAAATGGGCATCAAGCTTGACGGCGTTTTAGGCTTGCTGACTATGGCCCACTTCCGGCGCGTCACGGTCGATTTTCAACAGCACAGCCTTGAATTGGAACCCTAGAGGAAATCTCGAAGGCCACCCATCGCCAGTCGATGAATGGCCCCTTTACAACGCTGCTGTTCGGCAAGCTGTTTGTGCGATTACTTTTTCTGCTGTGGTGCCGGGGGCTGTTCGCTCGATGGGGGAACAATGTTCTTGATCCGCATGTAGGTGACAAGATTGCCGTAGTGTTCCATGTCGTGCGCGTTGTTAATGTTCAGTACGCCGAATTTGGGCATGTCCATGCCGAAGAGCTTCACGGTTTGTGTGCCGGACGCATCGGTCATGCCGTCATAGGCCTTGTCACAGTAGGCGAGCGCACCTTTGAGCGCGGCAACGAGATCGGCTTTCGTGGTCTTGGTCTGCTCGATTTTGAGGCCGGGATTGGTCTCTCCGAGTGCCATCGAACAAAAGTTATATTGCGCGTCTGCGACATGTCCTACAATCTGGCCGTAGCTGCGGACGGCTTCAGTGGGCTTGAAGTTGTAATTCTCTTCGGGCATTTTTTCAGCGGAACTGACGAGGATGGTCTTCATCCTTGCGTAAAAGATTTTATTGTACGTGCTGAACGGATTGGCTTGGGAAGCCTGTTCTCCCTTGCTGGTCGAGGCCCCCTGCGGAGGTTTGGAATCCTGTGCGAAAGCCGCCGTGGATACCAGGAACAGCACCACTGCTGACGCCATAGCGTGGAATTTCATTTCATTCTCCTGACTGTGCAGATTTGAGCGCCGACATGTCGGGCGCTGCTCTATATACGCTGTTGGGTGGCGTTTCATTTCAGGCGAAGATCAGAATCCGCGAGTGAGGTGGACGCCGGGGCGAAGGCGCCCGCGACCCTTCGAGGCTCAGGGCAAGCAGTCGCGGCCGCTACATAAGCCAACCCCCGTGACTGGAAAACAAAGATGGCGCCCTGAAGGGACGCCGCTACACGGCGTCAAGACTGGCGGCAAGGCAATTCCTCAGCGGCTGAAGCCGGGTGGAGTTAGCGCCTTATGTCGGAGCCCTTCGTTCCTCTGGGTAAACTAAAGCTCCGACCCCCAAAACTGAGACGCGCTCGAAGACTCGCGCGGGCACGGCATGCCGTGCCCCTACAAGGGCAGACTTGCGCTTTTGTTGACAGATATTCCTATATTGGAATATTATGCGGCCATGGCTAGAGCTGCAACCACTGCCGATGTTTTCAACGCGATTGGGGAGCCGCGGCGTCGAGAGATCATCGGGCTGCTTAACGATGGCCGGGAATGGGCGGTTGGGGATGTGGTTGCGCGGGTTAGGATTGCGCAGCCGGCGGTGTCCAAGCATCTGGGCGTACTGCGCAAGGTCGGCGTGGTGACAGTCGTAAAGCGCGGCCAGCACCGGTTGTACCGGCTGCGCGCGGCGCGGCTGAAGCCGGTTCACGATTGGGTGAAGACCTATGAGCGTTATTGGACCCATCAACTGAGCCGCATCAAGCAACGGGCCGAGCAGAAGGTGATGGATCGAGACGATGGATAGAATCGGGCGCGAAAACGGACCACCAGACGCAAAGAGCTGAGACAGGAGGCACGATGGCTGCAACGATTACTCAACAGACGGTTCAAGCGCCGGAGCGTGGGGGAGAGCTTTGCGCGTGAAGAATCTCTTTGAAGCGGCGGCAGTGGATGAAGTGAAGGAGCGGATGGCGCAGCTGAGGCCGGAAAGCGAGCGGCTGTGGGGCAAGATGAAGCCAGCGCAAATGCTGGCGCATTGCTCCGCAGCGATAGGGATGGCGGTGGGAGAGACGCGTCCGCCGCGAGTCTTGATTGGACGGTTGCTGGGGCGGATGGCGAAGAAGTCGGTGATCACGAACGGGACGCCGATGCGCCGCAACTCGATGACCGAGAAGAGCGTGCTGGTGACGGATGAACGGGACTTCGTGGCGGAGAGGCAGCGCCTGCGCGAATCGATCGACCGCTTTGCAGCGGGCGGGCCGGGGATATGCACGAAGCATCCGCACTTCTTTTTCGGGCCGCTGACTCCTGTGGAATGGGCAGTGTTGATGCACCAGCACCTGGACCATCATCTGCGGCAGTTTGGGGTTTAGCGCCGGCGTGGATTCCGTTCGCGTTGGGATGTTCCCTTCCCGGAAGGTTGCGCTGCCGCTGGAAAACGAAGATGGCGCCCTGAAGGGACGCCGCTGCATTGCTACGTAGATTAAACCCCTTGCGGCTGGAAAAGTTGTTTGCCGCCCGCTGGTTCCCGCAGTGAAACACATGGCGACGAGGCCTTCACATTTTATTGACACGCAAAAATAACGGTTGTCGGGACGAAGGCGTCTAATTGATTAGAAGGAGCGCGGTCCCATGAAAGCTAATTCGGGTCACGCAGAGCAAGCCATAGAACGAATCATTGAATTGTCAGCGAAGGCCCAGATAACCAGACGTATGGTGGCTAAAGACTCCCCGGCATTCCACAATTTGACCGGAGCGATAGCAGCCTACGGCAAAGCACTCGCGCTTCTCATAGCACTCCAACAGCGGGAAGAGTTCTACGCAATCGTCGCCGCAGCCTGACTGTCTGCATGTACTTGCCAGTGCCTTACTGCTTGCACGCCGCCCATCGAAACCCTGGTTCCAGCACGATTAGGACTTTTTATGGGAATCTCACCCTAGGCTAGCTTTCTTCAGGGCTAAAGCCCAATTTGATTCGGGCGTGTGCGTGGCGGCCCTTCGAGGCTCCCTTCGCTCGTGTTCAGGGCAAGCAGGGTGAACTAGAAGCCGTCACCTCCTAAAGAGAATGGTAAAGCCGCGACCCTTCGTACCGGCGTGAGCTAAGGGCAGGCCGCCAACCAAGCGTGGTTCGTCTTTTCGACTGTACTGAAATGCCCGTACTCCCAATCTCTTCGGCCTTGGCGCTCGGACCATTCTGTAACTTGGCCATCGATTGGACAGATGTTCGGAATGATCGGCCTAAGAGGACGGAATGCGGAGCCAGCGGTGAAGTGGTGGAAGCCCCTGAGCTTTAGTCAGGGGAGCGGCGGCTTTAGGCGCCGCGGGAGAAGGACTGGGTGGCCGCGGGCTTTAGCCATGGTGGTGCGGGGTCGGTTGCGATCCCCGGAAAGGCTGAAGAATACGGGAACAACTCAGGTGCCGCGACTAGCCCGGCTTTCACGGGATTTTGGTGAATGTAGGAACGGTGGTGTTCGTAGTCTTGCAGGTCGCGGATGCGATGGTCGGTGAAACCGGCCTGCCAAATTGCGGAATTTACGTTTAGCTCTTTTCGCGCACGAAAGGAGAAGCCACCTTTGATGAATTGCATCGCTTTTTCCAGCGGGACTTCTGCGGCGGGTGTGATCAGGGCGTGAAAGTGGTCGGGCATTATTACGAACTCGTGAAGAAGGAAGCGCTCTTTTTGGCGATTGTCGAAGAGGCAGTTCATGAGCAGCGTCGCCATGCGTTCGGATTGAAGCACGGCGCGATGGGAATCGGTCGCGGATGTCACGAAGAAAGTGCGGACGGTTTGAGGTGAGAAGTACATTAGTAGATAATATAAGTGCGTAGTATAAAACGCAAGAGTCGGACCAGGGCTGAAGCCCATCTTTTGTGCTGGGGCGTTGCCGCAGCGCCTGAAGGCGCCGCTCCCCCGACTGAAGCTCGGGGGCTTCCACCTTGTGAAAAGTTCGCTCCCCGATTGAAGCTTGGGGGCTTCTACCTGGGGACCCCGGCTTTCACCTCGGGGAGAGAAGATGGGGACTTCGAGGCTATAATGAAACTGGCGGACGGGCCGGGTGATCGCTGGTCCCGAGCAATCGGGGCGGGAGGAAAGTCCGGACACCGTCGTCGTAGGCTCGCAAGAG
>Ga0137415_10002520_pt1 | contig 18238 bp, 17 predicted proteins | sample CZODoug3_1_1_16f_FD_183082 | JGI IMG/M metagenome (GOLD analysis project Ga0137415, IMG submission 183082) | Vadose zone soil fungal communities from Angelo Coast Range Reserve, California, USA - CZODoug3_1_1_16fungal (Hybrid Assembly) | ecosystem: Environmental > Terrestrial > Soil > Vadose...
GCAGGGTCGAACGGCAGCGCGCCCGGCCGGCCCCCGGCGTACCTGCCGTACAGGTCGCCGACCGAAACCCCCGCGCGCAGCAGCCCGGTGAGCACGGAGCCGGCCGACGTGCCGACCATCAGGTCGGCCTCGCGGGCGTCCCAGCCGAGGCCGTCCTGGACGGCGGCCAACGCCCCCAGCGTCCAGGCCGCGCCCAGCAGTCCGCCGGCGCCGAGCACCAGTCCGCGCCGGCGGCTCATGACCAACAACCTGGGGTGTTCATGGCCGCGTATACCCGGTCGTACGCCGGTAAAACGCCTGGTCGTCGCGTCGCGGCCGGGTTCGCGGGGTCGCCGGCCGCCAGCCGAGCCGAGCGGGGACCGTGCGTTCAGCCCGGGTCGCGGGACCGCCAGCGGGCCCAGCTCTCGCCGCACCCGGGCAAGACAATGCCGACGGGCCGTCCCCCGAGAACGGCCCGCCGGCTTTACGCAGCCACTCCTCCGCTCCCCAGCGACAAGTGGCAGGTCCGGGAACGGGGTTCCCGGTGCTGAGGACTTGATGCGTCCGACTGCCGATTACACCCGGATGGACGCCACGCGCCGCGGTCACCACGTGGCGCGCCCTGCGGGCCGGCAGTCTCGTCGCGTCGCAGCCCGGTCTGACGCTGGCCAACCCGGTGGTCACGGTCGGCGGGGCGTCCGGGTGTTCGGCGAACGGGCCCGTGGCGGGGTATGGACGGTCGGCATCGCGCCGGCGCGCTCTTGATCGGCCTCGGCACCGTGCTGCTGGCCGCTCGCCGCCGCTCGCCGGCCGCAGAAAGCGCGGCGGTCGCAGGCGCAGCGACGCGACGGCCTCGCTCTGATCACTCTGGCGCACCGGACGTCCGGAGCGGGCCGCCGGCCTTAAAATCGGGCCGTCAACGGTTTTCCCGGAGCCGTATCTGGGTAGCTCTGCATCATGGCGAATCGAGGCTGCGACGGCGGCTTGTCCGATCACCGCGCACCGCGGCGACCGGAGCGACCGGGAGGGTCCACAGAACTGGACCAACCGCACCCTGGCGAGCCCCGATTCGTCGTTCAGCGCCACGACCTGTCGAGCCTGCACTTCGACGTCCGGCTGGAGATCGACGGCGTGCTCGCGTCCTGGGCAGTGCCCAAGGGACCGTCCTTCGACGCAGGTGACAAGCGGTTGGCCACCCGTACCGAGGATCACTCGCTCGGCTACCTGGACTTCGAGGGCCGGATGCCGGCCGGCGAGTACGGCGGCGGAACGGTCGTCGTGTGGGACCGGGGGACGTACCGGAATCTGGCCGACGAGGACGTCTCACTCGGGCTGCGGCGCGGCTATCTGAAGGTGTGGCTGGACGGCTCGAAGCTGTCCGGTTGCTACGCGCTGACCCAGATCAAGCTCAATGGTGACCAACGTCACTGGCTGCTCGTGAAGATCGATGACGACGACGCGTACCCCGATCGGAGCGCCGAGCGCGACCGCCGCAACGGGCCCGGCGAGGGCCGCAACGGGCCCGGCGAGGGCCGCAACGGGCCCGGCGAGGCGCGCAACGGCCGCGCCCCAGGCTCGCGCGAGTCGGTGCTGTCCGGGTACGCCCACCGGGAGAGCTGACCACCGGTACTCGGTGGCCGAGTGCCGAGACGCCGGCAAGCGTCGGCCCGGTGCGGTCGACCGGCCCGCCCCGGGCCTAGGCAGTTCGGGACAGGTGACCTACTTCGCTCCGGCCGGGGTCAGCGGCATGAGCTTGGTGGGCACGGGTGCGCCACCGCCGCCCCCGCCACCACTCGGGCCGTCGGTCGAGACCCAGATGCGGACCCGGTCACCGGGGGATACCTGGCTGCCGGGCTTCGGCCGCTGGTCGGTGACCACGCCGGCCACCGTGGGCGAGTGCCCCGGGTCTTGGTCCACGGCGAGTACCCGGGCATCGAGCGCCACGTCGTGAGCGGTGGCCGCGGCCAGTCCGACCAGGGTCGGAACCACGGTGAGCTGCTCAGTTTTCCCCATCAAAGACGCGCGGTGACTCCTCGTCGCGCCCGGCGACGGCGTCCGCGCTCCCTCCTCCACGAGTTGTCGAGGCCTGTGCGGTTGGTCGACGCGCAGCTGATCGGCGTGCCGACCGCACGGGTGGAGTACCCGGTTCGGGCCCCTGTTAATGGTCAACGAGCGGGTGGGGCTGGAGTGGCGGCCCCGTTGGAGGGGGCTCGACCCCCGACCAGGGGGTCCGACCGGCTCGTGCGGTGGCCGCAACGTTCGTGGCCACCGCACGAGCGAGGGCGAGCAGCCGGCCGGTGGCCGACTGCTCGCCTCAGGGTGTGCCCGGTCAGCCGACCCGGGCGCCGATCCGGAGCTCGCCGACCCGGTCGGAGCGGTCGGCCGGGTGGTCGGGCCGGAACTCGGGGTGCGGCAGGGCCGCCCCGACGGTGACCAACTCACGGGCCGGAGCCGGGGCCGGGGCCGGGGTGGCGGTGACCACCGGCCGAGCCGGGCGGGCAGCCGGCGCGGCCGGCGCCGGCGTGGCGGCCGGCGCCGGGGCGATGAGCGGCGCCGGCTTGCGCAGGACCGCGCCGAGCAGCACGCACAGCCCGGTGAGCACGGCGGCGACGAGGAACACCTCGCTGTAGGCGTCGGCCAGCACGTGCAGCTGGAACTGCTGGTAGTAGCCGGCGAGGGCGCCGCCGCCCTGGTCGACGATCTGCTGGACCTGGGGGTTCGAGGAGTTGCCCTGGATCAGCGCGCCCCGGTCGGCCGAGATCTGCGCGGACTGGGTCGACACCAGGGCGCCCATGCCGGCCAGGCCGATCGAGGAGGACACCCGCTGGGCGATGTTGTTGATCGCGCTACCGAAGCCGGTGAGCTCGGCGGGCAGCGAGTTCAGTCCGGCGGTCATGATCGGCATCATGGCCAGCCCGTTGCCGACCGCGCGGACGACCGTCCAGATGATCACGTCCTGCCGGGTCATGTCCACGTTGATCCCGGTGAGCAGGTAGGTGCCGTAGGCCGCCAGGCCCAGCCCGATCACGGCCGGCCAGCGCGGGCCGAACAGGTCGTAGATCTTGCCGGCCAGCGGCATCAGCACCGCCATCGCCAGCGCCTGGGGCAGCAGCAGCAGGCCGGCGTTCAGCGGGGTCAGCGCCTGGCCGTTCTGCAGGAACTGCGGCAGGTAGAACGACACCGCGAACAGGCCGACGGACAGCACGCTGATGATCAGCAGCGAGTTCACGAAGGGCCAGTTGGCGAGCACCCGCAGGTTGATCAGCGGGAACTCGACCTGGTTCTCGATGACCGCGAACAGGGCCAGCGAGAGCAGGCCGGTGACGATCAGGATCAGGGTCGGGTAGGAGCCCCAGCCCCACTTCTGGCCCTTCGAGGTGGCCAGCAGCAGCGCGAACAGCCCGTAGCCGATGGTCAGGAAGCCCCAGGCGTCGAACGGGTGGGTCTGCGCCTTCGGCATCCTCGGCAGCAGGAAGTAGGCCGCCACCGCGCCGAGCAGCCCGATCGGCACGTTGATGTAGAAGATCAGCCGCCAGTCCAGGTACTCCACGATGTAGCCGCCGAGGGTCGGGCCGATCGCCGGCGCGACGATCACGCCGAGGCCGTAGATGCCCATCGCTGAGCCGATCTTCTCCCGGGGCACGATCTTGTACAGGATGGTGAGGGTCATCACCGGCAGGATGCCGCCGGGGATGGCCTGCAACACCCGGAACACGATCATGCTGTCCAGGTTCCAGGCCAGCCCGCACAGGGCCGAGGCCAGCGCGAACCCGATCATCGAGACCCGGTGCGCCAGCGTCGAGCCGATCCGGTCGCCCAGCCAGTTGCTGATCGGTACGACGACGCCGAGCGCCAGGGTGTAGCCGGTGCTCACCCACTCGATGTCGTCCGAGGAGGCGCCGAGATCCTTCTGCATGGTCGGGATGGCGGCGTTGACGATGCTGCTGTCCAGCACGGCCATGAAGCTGCCGATCATGAGGACGAGCATGGGGATCATCCAGTGCATGGCCGGGGCTGCGGCCTTGCGCGGGGTGGCGGTGACTGCGGGCATGGCTCTAATATAGATAGAGTACGATCTGTACTCAATTGGAAACGAGATGTCCCTTGTCACATTTGACCCGCCGTCGGCCCGGGATGCGAGGCACCGCCCGCCCGGGGCGTCCTAAACTGGCCGTGATGGCCTCGTCAGACTCGGCCACGGGCGACGACGCCCCGGGAGCCGACACCTACCGGAACAAGCCGCGCCGCCGTGGCGACGAGCTCAACGACGCCATCTACGCCGCGACGCTCGCCGAGCTGACCGAGTCCGGCTACGCGGACCTGACCATGGAGCGGGTGGCCGCCAGGGCGAAAGCCAGCAAGGGCTCGCTCTACCGCCGCTGGCCGAGCCGCACCGAGCTGGTCGTGGACGCGATCCGCAGCCACCAGCCGGAGCACGCCGTACCCGACTCGGGTGACCTGCGCGCCGACCTGCTCACGCTGATGGGCAAGGTGTCGGCGTCGCTGGAGGGCCCGCGCGGCGAGGCGGTGCGCGGGCTGGCCGTCGAGGTGACCCGCAACCCCGAGCTGCTGCGCACCCTGCGGGCCGAGGTGATGGACTCGGCCGTGCCACCGATGCTGGAGGTGCTGCGGCGCGGCGCGGTGCGCGGGGTGGTCCGGCCGTCCGCGCTGACGCCGCTGGTCGCCCAGGTCGGACCGGGGCTGATCCGGCAGCACTTCATGGCCTACGGCGCGCCGATCGCGACCCAGTTCATCGAGGACGTGGTGGACCAGGTCGTCCTGCCCCTGGTGATCGCCCACGTAGACGGCGACGCCCCCATAGCCAAAGCCGGCTCCACCCCCCGCCCGTAAGCCGGGTGGCGGGCTCCGGGCTGGCACACGGTTTGCGGGGCGGCACGGCACACGGGTTGCGGGGCAGCACGGCACACGGGTTGCGGGAGCCGCACACGGGGTTACGGGGTTGCGGGGCGGACGCGCGGCCTGTGGGGGCCGGCACACGGGTTGCGGGGCGGACGCGCGGCCTGTGGGGGCCGGCACACAGGTTCTGGTGCTGGCACACGCGGTGTCGACGTCGCACATGAGTTAGAACGCGTGTGCCGGCTCGTCAACCCGTGTGCCAGCGCAGCGTCCTGTGTGCCAGCCCCGCAACCTCTGTGCCAGCGCGGCGACCTGTGTGCCAGCCCCCGCAACCTGTGTGCCGGCCCCGTAGCCGGGTGCGGGCTCAGGGGGATTCGTACACCAAGGTGCCGGCGAACCAGGTTTGGCGTACCTGGGTGCGGTGGATCTGGTCGACGGGGACGTCCAGCAGGTGCTGGTCGATGGCGATGAAGTCGGCGGACAGTCCGGGGCGCAGCTGTCCGGTCTGGTCGCCGAGGCCCATCGCGCGGGCCGGGTTCGCGGTGTGTGCGCGCAGCGCGGTGGGCAGGTCGACGGCCTGGTCGGGGCCGAGCGTGCCGGGGAACGCCGGGTCCGGGTTGCGCCGCGTGACCATGGTCTCGATGCTCAGCCAGGGGTCGGGGCGGAGTGTGGCGGCCGGCCAGTCCGAGCCGGCGGCCAGCAGCGCGCCGGCCGCGTGCAGCTCGCGCAGCGGCCAGATCCGCTCCAGGCCGTGCGCACCTCGCTGCGCCCCGATGATCGTGTTCATCAGGTGTGGGAACCACAGCGCGGGGGAGGCGTCCGCGACCACCCCGAGCTCGGCGAACCGCGCCACGTCGTCGGGGTGCACGAACTCCGGGTGCGCCACGTGGAACACCGGGCCGGCGCCGTGCCGGGCGCGCACCCGCGCCACCGCGTCGAGCGCCTGGCGCACCGTGCCGTCGCCGGTAGCGTGCAGCTTGGCGTGCAGCCCGTGGGATACCGCGTGCTCGAGCAGGTCGTGCAGCTCCTCGTCGGTGTAGAACGAATGCCCGTAGAAGCCGCACCCGTGCGTCGCCGCGCCGCCATGGACGACGTCGGCGTAGGGCTCCAGGAACAGCGCGCTCCTGGTCATCGGCACGCCGTCCAGCACGGCCTTGACGAAGTCGGGGCGGACGTGCGCGGAGCGGCGCCGCGCGGCGGTGGCGAACAGCTCGGGTCCGGCGACGCCCGGGTCGACGAACTCCCGGGCGGCCATGCAGGCCACGATCCAGGTGGTCAGCTCGCCGGCATTGTCCAGTTCGGTGAACGCGTCCAGCCAGACGCCCATGGTGGCCGCGTCCATGGTGGCCGTGATGCCCAGCGAGTTGAGGATGCACACCGCGGTGCGCACGGAGTGCAGGTCGCGCGCGCGGGCGTCCGGGGTGTGCGCGCGGACGGCGGCCTCGGCCCTGGTCGACGCGCCCTCGTAGAGCAGGCCGACCAGCTCACCGCGCGCGTCCCGACCGTAGCGCCCGTCGGGCGGGTCGGGGCTGCTCGCGGTGACACCCATCAGCGCCAGTGCGCGGGAGTTGACCCAGCGGTTGTGCATCGAGTCGTCGCGCAGCAGCACCGGCCGGCCCAGGCTGGCCTCGTCGAGCGCGGCGAGCGCCTCCGGTGTGCCGACCGCGTCGAGCACCGCGCCACCGACGATCCCGCCGACCACCCACTCGTCCGGCCCGAGCCGCCCGGCCCGCTCGCGCACCTCGGGCAGGATCTCCGCCGGCCCGGACATCGGGGACAGCGACAGCTCCCAGGCCACCTGGCGGCCGGCGAAACCGAGGTGCGTGTGCCCGTCGACCAGGCCGGGCAGCACCATCGCCGCGTCGGGCACGACCGACCGCGTGGTCGGGCCGCAGACGGTGAGTACCTCGGCCTCGGTGCCGACCGCCGCGATCCGGCCGCCTCGCACCGCCATCGCCTCGGCCAGCGGACGGTCCGGGTCCATCGTGTGGATGGGCACCCCTCGGACGACCAGGTCGGCCTCTGTCGTCATCTGGGGTTTCCTCCGCGTCACGGCCGGCCGGACCACCTGCCCGGCATGGTTATAGCCGGTCGGCCGTAGACGGCAGGTAAATGGTCAGCTCGCCGGCGATCAGCCGGGGGTGCACGACCGCGCGGGTGCCGCCTGCCGCGCCGTGGCTCACGAAGCCGACGTCCTTGTGGGTGGATATGCTTCCTGCGTGAAGGAAATACTGGAGCAGTTCCTTTGTCAAGGAAGTACTCTCGGCGCGTGGCCGAGCAGAACGCACCCCTCCCGCCGTTGAGTGCCGACGAGGAGTCCTTCGTACGGGCCTGGAGCCGGGCGAGCCTGCACCTGATGCGCGCGGTCGATGCCGACATGATCAACGGGGCGCACCTGACCCTGCGCGAGTATCAGGTGATGATGCACCTCTCCGAGGCGCCGGAGCGGCGGATGCGGATGAGCGAGCTGGCCGCCGTGTGCGACCTGTCGCTGAGTGGCATGACCCGGATCGTCGGCCTGCTGGAGGCGGAGCGCCACGTCGAGCGGGTGCGCAGCGCCGAGGACGGCCGGGGCTGGCACGCGGTGCTCACCGACGCCGGCTTCGCCCACCTGGAGCGGGCCTACCCGACACACCTGGCCAGCGTGCGCCGACACCTCTTCGACCGGCTCGGCGAGTTCGACGTCGGCTGCCTCGCCCGCGCGATGGACAGCGTCGCCGCCCCCGGGTGTGGCCCGACGGTCCGGGTCCGGGTCAGCCGGCGCTAGTCCCGGCGGCGCCCGCTCCGGAGCCCGAGCCCTTGGGCGGGTGGAACTGGTCGGCCAGCCCCAGGATCTGCTCGCTGGTCATCGGGGGCGTAGTCAGCGTGGTGGTGGTCGAGCCGGACGCCCGGAAGCTGTCCAGCGCGATGGCCAGGTGCCGGCGCCAGACACCCGGGGCGACCGCCTCGGCGGCCGGCGTCACCCGCTGCATCGCGCAGAGGGTGAAGACGACGTCCTCCAGGACGATGTCCGGCCGGATCACGCCCGCCCGCTGCCCCCTGGTCAGCAGCTCGCGGATGAACTCGTCGTTCTCCACCCGGATCTCGTTGAGCACGGCGGACCTGGCCATGCCGGCCATGATCAGGTCGGAGAAACCGCGGTCGCTGGCGCAGGACTCGGTGACCGCCTCGATGTAGCCACTGAAGGAGGCCCACGGGTCCTCGACCAGGCGGGCGCGCGCGGCGGCCTCCTGCATCGGCACGCCCATGTTGGCGAACACGGCCTCGTAGAGGTCCTCGCGGGTGGGAAATCGCCGGTAGAGGGTGGCATTGCCGACCCCGGCGCGGCGCGCGATCTCGTCGAGTGAGGCGTCCATGCCCTGCTCGCGCAGTACCTGGGTGGCGGCGTCGATCAGTAGCTGGCGGTTGCGCTGTGCGTCCCGACGCAGCCGGGGCGCGACGTCAGTGTCGGTCTGCATGACTCGCATCATAGCAATAAGTGTGGACTGGTCCCCAGTTTCGTGTGTACGGTCGAGAGAAGAAACGGGGAATAGTCCCCAGTTTGCTCCGGGTCGAGCAAGCCGGACCTCCTAGAGACCGGGATGTGTGATGGAAGTCGTGGTTCCCAGTGCCGGGCCGACCGCGGCCGGGCCTGCTCCAGGCGGGCGGTGGGCGCTGCCGCTGATCGTGCTCGTGGTGGGCATGTTCGCGACGGTGCTGGACACCACGATCGTCAACGTGGCCATCCCGTCGATCCAGAAGGACATCGGTGCCAGCGCCGACGACGTGGAGTGGATCGTCACCGCCTACACGCTGGCGCTGGGCATGGTGGTCCCGCTGTGCGGCTGGCTGGGCGACCGGATCGGCCTGAGCCGGCTCTACGCCCTCGCGCTGTTCGGGTTCGCGGTGACCTCGGCGATGTGCGGGCTGGCCTGGGACCTGCCCAGCCTGGTCGCGTTCCGGATCCTGCAGGCCATTCCCGGCGGCGTGCTGCCGGTGATCTCGCTGACCATGCTCTACCGGATCGTGCCGCCGGCCAAGATCGGCTCGGCGATGGGCATGTACGGCCTCGGCGTCGTGGTGGCCCCGGCGATCGGCCCGACCCTGGGCGGCTGGCTGCTGGAGCACACCACCTGGCCGGTGATCTTCTTCATCAACCTGCCGATCGGCATCCTCGGCGCCATCGCGGCGATGCTGGTCTTCCCCCGGATCCGGCCGACGACCTGGCCGAGGTTCGACTTCTGGGGCTTCATCACCATCGCCTACGGCCTGTTCGCCATCCTGCTGGCCAGCTCGGAGGGCCAGGACTGGGGCTGGACCGGCTACCGGGTGCTGATGCTGTTCACCAGCGGCGCGCTCAGCCTGGCGCTGTTCGTGGTGATCGAGCTGCACGTGGAGACGCCGCTGCTGGACGTGCGGGTGTTCCGGTCCTGGAGCTACACGAACTCGCTGCTGCTGATCGTGGTGGTGTCCATCGGGCTGAACGCGGTGCTGTTCTACCTGCCGCAGTTCATGCAGGAGGGTCAGGGCCTGACGGCGCTGAACGCCGGCCTGACGCTGCTGCCCGAGGCGTTCGCACTGGTGATCATGATGCCGATCGCCGGCAAGCTCTACGACCTGGTCGGCGCCCGCTGGCCGGCCGTGGCCGGGCTGGCGATCTCCGCGTACGGCACGTACCTGCTGACCGACCTGAGCCCGGCCACGACCCGGATGGAGATCATGGTCTGGACCTCGCTGCGTGCGTTCGGCGTCGCGCTGGCCATGATGCCGATCATGACCGCCGGGCTGTCCGCGCTGCCACCGGAGTCGACCGGCGCCGGCAGCGCGTGGAGCAACGTCGGGCAGCGCGTCGCCGGCAGCCTGGGCCTCGCCGGGTTCGGCGCGCTGGTCAGCTCGCAGCAGAACCAGCTGATGGCCGACCGGTCGTCCCTGCTGACCAGTGGGGACGCCGGCTCGGTGCCCGGGCTGCAGCAGATCCTCGACCAGGGCACGTCCGGGCTGTACGGCCTCTATGTGCAACTGCAGGGGCAGGTGCTCGCCTCGGCATACGCCGACGTGTTCCTGGTGGCGACGGTGCTGACCGCCGCGGTGATCCTGCTCGGGCTGATGTTGCCGTCCAAGGCCCGGCCCGGGGTGGACACCCCGCCGCCGGCCAGCGCTGACGTGGTGGCGACCGAGTTCAGCGAGTCCGTCGAGCCGGTCGACCCGACCACCGTGGCGGCGTCCGAGACGGCCGAGCGGCCGCGCCAGGCCGAGCGGCGGCACGCGGCGGAACAGGAACCGGTGGGGGCCGGCAGCGGCGCGCGCTGAGCCGAGGCCGGCGGGCGTGTCAGGATGGGGCGTGACCACCTCGACGAGAGAAGCCCGGTCCGGGCTGGACCTGCGGTGGGTCGACCCCGCCATCCGGCCGGGGAACGACCTGTTCGGACACGTCAACGGAACGTGGCTGCGTACCCACGAGATGCCGGACGACCGCGCCCAGGACGGCGCCTTCCGGGACCTGCGCGACCGCGCCGAGGAGGACGTGCGCGCGATCATCGAGGAGGCGCCGGTCACCGGCCGGATCGGCGCGCTTTACGCCTCCTTCATGGACGTCGAGCGGATCGAGTCCGCCGGCGTCGAGCCGCTTCGCCCGCTGCTGGCCGAGGTCGCCGACGCCGCCGACAAGGCCGGCCTCGCCGAGGTGCTGGGCAGGCGTCAGCGGGAGGGCCTCACCGCGCTGTTCGGCGCCTCGGTGAGCACCGACGCGAAGGACTCCACCCGGTACCTGGTGCACCTGTCGCAGTCCGGCCTCGGGCTGCCCGACGAGGCCTACTACCGGGAGGACACCTACGCCGAGATCCGCGCCGCGTACCTGGCGCATCTGGCCCGGCTCGCCGAACTGGTCGGCCTGCCCGACCCGGCCGGCCTCGCGGACACCGTGCTGGAGCTGGAGACGGCGCTGGCCGGGGTGTCCTGGGACCGGGTCACCAACCGGGACGCGGAGAAGACCTACACCCTGATGACGCTGCGGGAGCTGCGCGAGCACGCCCCCGAGTTCGACTGGGCCGGCTGGCTGGCCGGCCTCGGCGTGCCGGAGAGCGCGCTGGACGAGGTCGTCGTCCGGCAGCCCAGTTTCGTGGCCGCCGCCGCGCGGCTGTGGGCGAAGCGCCCGCTGGCGCAGTGGCAGGCGTGGCTGGCCATCCGCACCGCGTCGGCCTGCGCCGACTACCTCAACGAGGCCGTCGTCGAGCAGGACTTCGACTTCTACGGCCGCACCCTGTCCGGCACACCGGTGCTGCGTGAGCGGTGGAAGCGCGGGGTCGGGCTCGTCGAGGGCGCGCTGGGCGAGGAGGTCGGACAGCTGTACGTGGGCCGGCACTTCCCGGCCGCGTCGAAGGAGCGGATCGCCACGCTGGTGGGCAACCTGGTCGAGGCCTACCGGCAGAGCATCGGCGAGCTGGACTGGATGGGCCCGGCCACCCGGGAGCGCGCGCTGGCCAAGCTGGCCCGGTTCGCCCCGAAGGTCGGCTACCCGGACGCCTGGAAGGACTACTCGGCGCTCGAGGTGCAGGCGGACGACCTGCTCGGCAACGCGCGCCGCGCCGGCGTCTGGTCGACCGAGTTCGAGCTGGCCAAGATCGGCGGGCCGGTGGACCACGGCGAATGGTTCATGACCCCGCAGACGGTCAACGCCTACTACCACCCCCGGCTGAACGAGATCGTCTTCCCGGCGGCCATCCTGCAGCCGCCGTTCTTCGACCCGGAGGCGGACGACGCCGCGAACTACGGCGGCATCGGCGCGGTGATCGGCCACGAGATCGGCCACGGTTTCGATGACCAGGGCTCGAAGTACGACGGCGACGGCAACATGACCGACTGGTGGGACGCCGACGACCGCGCCGAGTTCGACCGCCGTGCGCAGGCCCTGATCGCCCAGTTCAGCGGGCTGTCGCCGGCCGGGCTGCCTGAGCACAAGGTGAACGGCGCCCTCACCGTCGGCGAGAACATCGGCGACCTAGGTGGCCTGACCATCGCGCTGAAGGCCTACCGGATCGCGCTGGCCGCCGAGGGGGTCGACGAGCCGCCGGTGCTCGACGGCCTGACCGGCCTGCAGCGGGTGTTCTTCGGCTGGGCCCAGGTGTGGCGGGTGGCGACCCGAGAGGCCGAGGCGGTGCGCCGGCTGGCCACCGACCCGCACTCACCGCCGGACCTGCGCTGCAACGCCGTCGTGACCAACCTGGACAGCTTCCACGAGGCGTTCGCCGTACAGGAGACCGACGCCCTGTTCACCGCGCCGGAGCACCGCGTCCGCATCTGGTGAGCCGCGTCCGCATCTGGTGAGCTTCGCCGATCGCGACCGGGCCCGGGTGGGGATGTCCCCGCCCGGGCCCGGTCGGTTCTCGGTCCGTGCTGGTTCGCGGCCTACTGGACCTTGATGACGATCGTGTCGGTCCACTTGTCGTGCATGGCCCGACGCAGCGGCAGGTCGGTGAACACCGAGATCCCGTCGACCAGTGAGACGACCGCGAGGAGCAGCCCGAGCACGTTGCCGAACAGGCCGACGAAGCCGAGCAGCCCGACCACCGCGAAGATGCCCGGATAGAACGCGGCCCGCTTCAGCAGCGCCGTCTGGTCCGGCTTGCTGCCGTCCGCCGCGACCAGCCGGGTCTTCATCACGAGCTTGCCGAGGGTCTGCCCGTTGCGGTTGGTGTGCATGTAGAAGTCGTAGCCCGCGTACAGCAGCCCGGCGAGCACCGTCGGCAGCGTGAGGATCAGCGAGAACGAGCCGTAGCCGAGGGTGGCCAGGAAGAGCAGCGTGAACAGCGAGCTCAGGATGAAGTACACCACCCCGAACAGCACGCCGTCGATCAGCCGGCCGACCAGCCGTTCCCACCACTCGGGGATCGGGCCGGGCGCCCCCGGCGGGACCGGCAGTGGCTGCTGGCCGGACTGACCGTAGCCGCTCTGGCCGAACCCGCCCTGACCTTGCTGGCCCGACTGGCCGTAGCCCGGCTGGCCGTACCCGGGGGGCTGCTGGCCGTACGCCGGCGGAGCCTGGCCATAGCCGGGTGGGGCCTGGCCCGGCTGACCGTAGCCGGGCGGCGGCTGACCGGCCTGGCCGTAGCCGGGCGGGCCCTGGCCGGCGGGGGCCTGGCCGTAACCGGGCGGGGGCTGCTGGCCGTAGCCGGGCTGACCCTGGCCCGGCTGCGGTTGGCCGGGCTGCGGTTGGCCGGGCTGGCCGTAACCGGGGGGCGGACCGTATCCCGGTGCGGGCTGCTGGCCGTATCCGGGCGGTGGTCCGTACCCGGGTTGGGACGGCGGCCCGTAGCCCGGGGGCGGCTGCTGGCCGTAACCCGGCGGGGGACCGTAGCCCGGCGGGGTCTGCTGACCGGGCTGCTGTCCCTGCTCGGATTGCTGGGGCGGCTGCTGGCTGGCGGGCGGCTGCTGGGCGGGGCCTTCCGGCTGGGGCTGAGCTTCCTGCTCGGACTGCTGGCCGGACTGACCCTGCCCCGGTGGGTCGGAAGGCGACGTCATGCGCGAAAGGTATGGCTGCGCGCGGCGCAATGTCCAGTGAAATCGTGCCGCACCGATTTCCGACAATGGACTGTAACCCGTTCGTGGCGACGCCGGTCACCGTGGGGGATTTACGACAACGCGTTTACGTTCATTTCGCCGCAATGGGCAGCTCCTCGGTGATCACCAGGACGTGGGCGCTGTTTCCGGGTGCCGCTGGCGACCGTGAGGTCCTGATGATCACGGAGAAGGGGCGGCGAGTGCGGTGGGGCGTGCTGCCGGGCTGGGTGCCGGAGCGGTGGGGCGCCGGTGCTGGCGCGGCAGGGTTCGGTGCTGGTCGGCGGGGTGCTGGTCGGCGGGGTGCTGGTACTGCGTGGGGACGGAGCGGTGGGGGTCACGTCGGGCATCTAGTTTCTTGACAGAGCAAATGTTTTGGTATTTGCTTCAGGTACGAAGTACTGCCGTCGAAGCCTCGGCGACAGGCCGCCCGGATCGGGTGATCCGGCATGGGACGCAGGAGGTTCGTCGTGTCCGAAAGTGCGTCGTTGGTGGCCGGGGTGGCGCGGCCGAGCAAGCCGTGGCACGTGACGCTGTGGGTGTTGCAGGTGTTGGCCGCGGCGATGTTCCTGCTCGCCGGCTACCTGAAGCTGTCCGGCTCGCCCGACATGGTGGCGTTGTTCCAGGCCATCGGGGTCGGGCAGTGGTTCCGCTACCTGACGGGCACGCTGGAGGCGCTCGGCGCCATCGCGCTGCTGATCCCTCGGCTGCGGGCGCTCGGTGCGCTCGGCCTGGTGGGCGTGATGATCGGCGCGCTGATCACCGACCTGTTCGTCGTCGACATCTCGCCGGTGTCCGCGCTCATCAACCTGTTCGTCGTGGCGTTTATCGGCTGGGGTCGGCGCGGCGAGCTGCGCGCGCTGCTGCCGCGTTCGTAGCGCAATATCGAGGGGGGCGGATCGCCCGGCTACCGGTAATTTCGCCGGTGGCCGGGCGATCCGTCGTTATAGCGTCGTGGCATGACGATTCCACCCGCCGGCGCGACGCCGGAGTCCCCCGACTACGAGCAGTACCTGCGGCGGCTGCCCAAGGTGGAGCTGCATTGCCACGTCGAGGGCACGTTGCGGCCGGCGACCGTTGTCGAGTTGGCCGCAAAGCACAAGATCGCGTTGCCGACCACCAAGGTCGACGAGGTGTACCGCTACTCGACGATCTACGAGTTCCTGGAGATCTACGCCGCGGTGAACTCGACGGTCATCGACCGCGAGGACTTTGCCCGCATTGCCTACGAGACGCTGCAGGACGGCGTCGAGCTCGGCAACCTGAAGTACCGGGAGATGTTCTTCAACCCGACGCTGCACACCGCGCGCGGCATTCCGATGGCGACCGTCATCGACGGGCTGATCGACGGCGCAATGGCCGCCGAAACCGACTTCGGGGTGCGCTGTGCGTTCATCGCCGACGTATACCGGCAGGATCCGCCGGAGGTGGCCCGGCAGATGGTGGAGGAGGTACTGGCGCACCGCCGGCCGGAGCTGATCGGCCTCGGCATGGACGCGGCCGAGGCCCCGGACCCGCCGGAGAAGTTCGTCGAGGCCTACCGGGTGGCCAAGGCCGCCGGACTGCGTCTGACCAGCCACTGTGCCGAGGACGGCCCGGCCGCCAACGTCACCACCTGCCTGGATCTGCTGGGTTGCGAGCGGCTCGACCACGGCTACCACATCCTGGAGGACCTCCGGGTGGTGGCGCGCTGCCGGGATGAGGGCATCACGTTCACGGTGTGCCCGACGTCGACCGCCGTGGTGTACGGCTGGCCGGATCTCACCACGCACCCGATCACGAAGATGATCGATGCCGGATTGCGGGTCATGCTCAACTCCGACGACCCGACGATGTTCCACACCGACATCGGTGCGGAGTACGTCAAGTTCTGCGGACAGAACAACTATGGGCCAAAGGTCGTCCGCCAGCTGGTGCTGCAGGGCGTCGATGCCACCTGGTGCGACGATGTGGACAAGGCCGCGATGCGCCGCGCATTCGAGGCCGAGATCGATGCGCTGGACCGCGAATTGCTCGGCTAGCCGACGGTCGCGCCGTTCGGGTCCCTGATCGTGTCGTTCCAAGTTTGGTTCGACTTTTTGCGGGAATTGGCGTTAATCTGTCGTCGACTCGGCTGGCCGGCCGAATCTAAGGCGTAGTTTGCACCGTAGCTGTGGAGGGCCGCCGACGTGGCGCAGAAGGTCGTAGTTTCCTTGGTTGACGATCTGACCGGTAAGAAGGCGGATGAGACCGTCCAGTTCGAGTTGGACGGGAAGAGTTACGAGATCGACCTCTCCAGTGGCAACGCGAAAAAGCTGCGGGATGCGGTGGCCGCGTATGTCGAGGCAGCTCGGCGGCCGGGTGGCCGGCGTCGGTCCGGCAGTGTTGCCCCGTCGCGCCGCGCCTCGGTGGACCGCGAGCAGAACCAGGCGATTCGGGAGTGGGCCCGCAAGCAGGGCATGAAGGTGAATGACCGCGGCCGTATCCCCGCGGAGCTGCTCGAGGCGTACCACAAAGCGAGCTGATCGCGCGTTGGTCTACGGTGCACTGGGGCGGTCCCGCCGCCCCTTTGTACGTCCTCGGTTGAGCCGTGTCGTTGAGTTCGCAATCAGGCGGACGTGTTTCGACGAGTATCCCGGCGCACCCAGAAACGTTGATCAGGGCGGCGCCGTCGAACCGCGATGGCGGCGCATACAGCCGAACCGGACTCGCGCAGGACGATAGGAGCAGCATTCATGGCATTGCCCACCCTTACCCCAGAGCAGCGGCAGGAAGCGCTCAAGAAGGCCGCTGCCGCGCGCGCCGCCCGCAAGGAGCTCCGCGACCGGATCACCTCCGGACAGGAGACGATCCCGGCGGTTCTGGACCGTGCGAAGTCGGACACCGTGGTTGGTAAGACGAAGGTTGTCGACCTGCTCAAGAGCCTGCCCGGCTACGGCCCGGCCAAGGTCAGCGCGCTCATGGAGCAGACCGGAATCGACGTGTCCCGGCGCGCGGCCGGCCTCGGCGAGCGGCAGCGCCAGGCGCTGTTGGACGCCCTGCGCTGATCCCCGCCGGCGCTCGCCCGGACATGTTCCCGGCGGGCCCGTGTCGTGTGCTCATCCCGTGATGAGCTGGCTCGTTCCCTGAGTGGGGATGGCCCAGCGGTTCTCCGGCGGGTGGACAGCCCGCCGGAGAACCGCACGCCACGCAGCGGCGCCGAAGGTCCTCGCGGCCGCCGGACTACCGGTCGGCCGGCCGCTGGGTGACGTAGATGATGTTGCTGACCAGGCCGGGCGCGGGGTGCACCATGACCTCGCCGAAGCCGGCCTCGTCGAGCATTCGGCGGGCGGTCTGCTCGCCCCAGACAGCGCCGAGCCCGACGCCGCCGCTGGCGAGCGACACGGTCATGCAGTGCAGCGTGCTGACCGAGTAGAGCCACGGGCCGAACGGGTTGTCGAGGTTGTCCTCCAGGTTGCTGGACGCCGCCATGTCGACCATCACGAACGTGCCGCCGGGGGCCAGCGCGTCGTGCACCCCGCGCAGCACCGCCGCCGGGGCGGCCTGGTCGTGGATGGCGTCGATCGCGAACACGGCGTCCAGCGGCTCGCCGACCAGCGGCGCGGCCACGTCGGCCACCTCGAACGTGATGTTGGTCAGGCCCCGCTCGGCGGCCTCGGCGCGGCCACCGGAGATGGCGTCCTCGGCGAGGTCGTAGCCGACGAACGTCGAGTTCGGGAACGCCGAGGCCAGCACCACGAGGGCGTGCCCGGTGCCGCAGCCGACGTCGGCCACCCGGGCACCTTCGGTGAGCCGCTCGGTCAGCCCGGGGACGAGCGGCAGCCACGCGCTGACCAGCAGCTCGTCCAGCGACCGGCGGTTGAGCTGGTCCATCAGGCTGGTGAACTCCGGGCGGAACGCCGAGTACGGCACCCCGCCGCCGACCCGAAACGCCTGCTCCAGCTCCGCCTGGTGCTTGCCGAGGTGCGTCACCATGCCCGCCCTCGGGGCCATGTTCGTGGCGCTGTCGCCGGTCAGGCAGGCGGCGTGCTCGGGCGGCAGGTGGTAGCGCCGGGTCGTCGGGTCGTAGGTCATGATCGCGCCGGTCACCATGGCGCCCAGCCACTCGCGCACGTAGCGCTCCTGCAGCCCGGCCCGCTCGGCCAGCTCGACGGAGGTCGCCGAGCCCTGCGCGGCGGCCGCAAACAGGCCGGTCCGGTGCCCGAGGTCGATCATGTAGGTGAGCAGCCCGTTGGCGTAGAGGCCGAAGATGCGCAGGGCGAACCTGTTGACCCGCTCGCGATCGAGGGCGTCGACACTGGTGGTCATGACCCGATCTTCACACGCGGTGTGTCCGGTTGCCTGGCAGTAACTCAGTTGGCGAGGATGCACGGTGACTGGTAATGCGGTTGGCTGGGGGCGCGGACGCCGTCGGCCGCCAACCGCGGCGGGCGGGCGAGAGGACGGGTGCCGTGAATCCCTTCACCAGGATCGCCCTCGAAGCGGCCGTGCTGATCATCGGGTTGATCGTCTTTGCGATCCTGCTGGCCTACCTGCTCGGCGTGTTCAACGGCCCCGCCTCCTGAGCGATGGAGCCGGACCACGACGTCGTCATCGGCGGCGCGGGCAGCGTGGGCAGCGCGGGCTCGGTGCTCGCCGCCCGCCTCGCCGAACGCCCGGACCGGTGGCGTCCGCCGGAGCACCGCTGGTCCGCACTGGAGCGGGCGCTGCGGGTGGCCACCGCCGAGCTCAGCTACCCACAGTGCCCCGACCAGCACGCCCCGGGGGTCACCGGCTTCGGCCCGGCGGCGCTGACCGTGCGCGACGGCCGCCGGGTGTCCACCAACGACGCCTACCTGGAGCCGGCGCGCGCCCGGCCCAACCTGACGATCCTCGGTGACACGCAGGTCGA
>Ga0137415_10002522_pt1 | contig 18236 bp, 25 predicted proteins | sample CZODoug3_1_1_16f_FD_183082 | JGI IMG/M metagenome (GOLD analysis project Ga0137415, IMG submission 183082) | Vadose zone soil fungal communities from Angelo Coast Range Reserve, California, USA - CZODoug3_1_1_16fungal (Hybrid Assembly) | ecosystem: Environmental > Terrestrial > Soil > Vadose...
TAGGTATAGTCGCTCGGAACGACGAAATGCATGGGCACAATTTCCGGATAGCCAATACTCGGAGCGGTGAGGACAGCACGCGGAACCACTTCTGTTCTTCATTCAAAGCGCAGCGCTGTCATGGGACTCACGCGCGTGGCGCGCCAGGCGGGTATCCAGACTGCCAGGAACGCGACGGCCGTCAGCAGGACCGGCGTCGCGAGGAAGGCGGTTGGATCCAGCGCTTTGACTCCGAAGAGGAAGCTGGCGAGAAAGCGCGTTAGCCATAACGCTCCGCCGATGCCAACGACGACACCGATGATGGCCAGCACCATCCCCTGACGGATCACCATGTTGCGGATGTTGGAGGCTTGCGCACCCAGCGCCATGCGGATGCCGAGCTCCTGAGTCCGTTGCTGCACGGAATAGGCCATCAGGCCGTAGATGCCAATCGCGGCCATGAGCAGTGCGGACGAACCGAAAATGGTCAGCAGGAGCATATTGAAACGCTCCCGCGAGGTGGTCACGATGACGATCTCATCCATGGTGCGGATGTGCGCCACGGGCAGGCCTCCGCTGGCTTCGCGCAGAGCGGTGGATACGGACCGGATCACCGTGTGCGGCTCTACGCGCGTGCGGACGATCCACCAGAGGGGCGCGATGCGAGAGTTGAGCGCAGTGACTCTGTCCGGCATCTGCGCGACCGGGATGTACATGGTAGGGGCGGGATCGCGACTTAGGCCTCCATCGCGCATGTTCCCGACGACGCCAATGATCTGCCGCGGCGGCTCCACGAAAACAGGGCCCATGTTGGCCCCGATCACCAGGCGATCGCTCAGCGGATCGCCGTTGGGCCAGTATTGTTTAGCCATCGCCTCGTTGATAATCACTACTCCCGGCGCGCCGCCGTCGTCATGCTCGGTGAAATTGCGACCGTGAAGGATGGGGACTTTGAAGGCCTCAAAGTAGGCCCAGGATACGGGAAAGTAACCGCCTCCGCCGGTGGAAGGGTTATCTCCGCTGGGGCGGCCGACAATGTCAAAGGGCAAGCCAAAGCCGCCCTGCAGCGGCAGGCAGCAGGCGGCAGCGGTGGTGGTGACACCGGGGACGGTGTTGACGCGTTGGGTCCCGTCGCGGATGACCTGGGCGACACCGGCCGTGTTCTGGAATCGATCGGCGCTGATCGACATGGCCATTGTGACGATGGTGTGGGTGTCGAAGCCGGGATCGACGGCCTGGAGATTTATGAACGTACGGATCAGCAGAGCGGCCCCGACGACGAGCACCAGCGCGAGCGCCATTTCACTGATGACAAGAAGAGAGCGGATTTTGCCGCTGCGGAAGCCAACGCCGGAGCGATTGTTGCTCTCGTTGAGCGCGGCGGCAAGATTGTTGCGCGATGCGCTGATGGCGGGGAGGAGGCCAAAAAGGATTCCGGTGAGCACTGAGACACCGAACGTGAAGAACAGGACGTTCAGATCGAGCGTCACAGCCGATCCGTCTTCGCCGACACGAGGAATGCTTCCAGAACTAACGGCGAGCAGGAGCCGGACTCCGACCATGCCGAGGATCAGGCCCAGAAAGCCGCCGGTGAGCGATATGACCAGGCTCTCCGTGAGCAACTGCCGGATGATGTGCCCGCGGCCTGCGCCCAGAGCGGAGCGGGTCGCGAGTTCACGCTTTCTGGCGGTCGCGCGGATTAGTAGAAGATTCGCTACGTTGGCGCACGCGATGAGCAGGACGAAGGTGACGGCTCCGAGCAGAACCAGGAGAGAAGTGCGCGTGTCTCCGACCATCACATCCTGAAGAGAGGTAACCCCGAAACCACCTTGTGGACCGAGTCCGCCGGGATAGGTTCGGCGGAACTGATCGGCAGCGAGCTTCAGTTGCGCGTTAGCCTTTTGTGGTGTGATGCCAGGTCGCAGGCGCGCTGCGACTACGAAATAGTGTGCCATGTCCTGCGAGGTAAGATCGAACTGAAAGGGCAGCCAGAGATCGCCCGTCGGCTCGGTAACGAAGTCGCGTCCAATGACTCCGACGACCAGGTATGGCTGGCCGTCGAGATGAATGTTGGTGCCGACGATTTTAGGATTTCCGCCAAAGCGGCGTTTCCAGAGGGCATAACTGAGGACGACGACGTTGCCACCATGGGGGCTGTCCTCGGCGGAAGAAAAGGTGCGTCCAGCCAGGATTGGCGCGCCAAAGAGACGAAAATAGTCCACGGTTACATGGATGCCCTGCACCTGCTCGGGATCGTTGCCCCCCGTGAGGTTGAGTCCGGCACCGCCTTGGTCGTAGCCCGCAACATACTGGAAAATGCTGGACTGCTGGTTCCAGATGTTGAACTTGGGCACGTTGGCGCCGGGAAATGTCCCCTGTGGCGCCGTATTCATCAATTGCACCAGTGACTGCGGCTCGGGATAGGTGAGCGGCTTGAGCAGAACGGTGTTGATGACCGAAAAGACCGCCGTATTCGCACCAATGCCGACGGCAATCACCAGGACGGCAATGGCTGTGAAGCCCGGCACGTTGGCGAGCGAGCGCAGCGCGAAGCGAAGATCGCGCCACCCGTCTTCGATCCAGGGAAAGGATCGATCGCGCCACACGCGATCGCGGACGCTCTCCGGATTGCCAAATTTCAAGCGCGCCTGACGCCGAGCTTGTTCGGCAGACAACCCGCGCGCGATGTTGGCTTCTTGCTCATGCGCGAGGTGCAATTCAATCTCCTCCGCGAGGTCGGCGTCCTTCTTCTTGCGTTGCACGAAACGCCGAAGGCTCATGGTGCCTCCCTCCTGACTTAGTCGGCCGATTGTCCCAAAATGAGGCCAATGGCGCGCGTCATGTGGCGCCACCGGTTGGTTTGCCTGGTCAGATGCCTGTGGCCCTTCGCCGTGATCTGGTAAAACTTCGCCTTGCGGTTGTTTTCGCTAGTGCCCCACTCGGAGGCCAGCAGGCCGCGATCTTCGAGGCGGTGCAGCGCGGGATAGAGCGAACCCTGCTCGATTTCGAGCGCTTTCTCGGAGGTGTGCTCAATCACCTGCGCGATCGTGTGGCCATGCGCGCGACCCATGACCAGCGTGCGCAGGATGAGCATGTCGAGGGTTCCTTGAAAGATGTCGCCGGCTGCAGACGTCTCTTTAAGGGCCATCGTTTTACGGACCACGGTTGCGTGCCTCACTCGAATGCCTGCGGGAAGCACCATACTCCACTCGAATGACTATGGGAAGCACGTTCCTGTTCGATCATCTGAATTTCATGGAAAGAGCGCGAATTGCAATTCTGTCGAGCGAAACTCACCCGTAGTCGGCAACACGGAACTATCCAGAAAGGGCTTGTGGGAAATGAGAGACTGGCTTCTGGCTCAGAAATAGTCACGCAGCCCAGCTCTCCCCGATGATGGATCAGGCCTCCTCTCGCAGTTCAAACGTGGCGAAACGAGGGTTCGAGTTGACATCTTCGTGTGGCCCAATTGTGCCTGCGTCTCTTTGAGCGTGCCTCCCGCGTGTTGCAAAAGCGTCGCGTGAGTGCGGCGTAGCGTGTGCCAGTTGAGCCAGGGCATCCCCAGCTTGCGACCTGCCGGTTTCAGGTGCTTGTGCAGCAGGTTCGTGTCGCTGTACGGGGTGCCGTTGCGGATGTGAAAAACCAATTCCTCTCCGGATACAGATTTCTCGCTCAGACGCTTGAGTTCCCCCTTGAGAGAGTCCGGCCTGGGGAGCGCACGTCGGCTGCCCTTGGTTTTTGGCGCGCCGATCAGACCCCGGTAGCAGGCCTGCTCGACCTGAACCTAGCCGGAGGCAAAATCCACATTCCTCAGCGCAAAGCCAAAATTTCGCCAATTCTCCGCCCAGTGAGCACTCCGACCAAAACCATCGTGCGCGCGGGTTCTTCGAGGGTTGCCAATAGCGCGTTGATTTGGTCCGGCAAAAGCACATGCTTTTCCCGAACCGCCCAAGGGTTCGGTCCTTTGGTCCTTTTGCAAAGACGTGGGCTTTGCGCCGTCTTGCCAGTGGGGTTTGAAAGGACTCGACAAGGGTCGGCGCATTCCCTGACCGCGGTCGTTCGAAAGATGTGCCACCCAGAAGCGAATGCTACCGCTGCAAGGTAGACATCTCTGTTCGAGTCTCGAGATGTGCCGCTTTCTTTCAACCACTTGAGACTCTTCGGGGCAACTCCGGGACCAGTACGGGTCCAAAAACAACTTGACGAAGATCCATAAAGCCGATGAGCGCTTTTCGGAGGGCAGTTCGACGACGTCGAGAACCTGATCTTCGCTCCGCATTGAGTGGTCAGTCCACAGTGCCCAAGAAGCTAACGCCACCCGCTTGACTGCTCTTCCACGACCTCCTCGGAGGACTGTTCCTCTAGCCAGAGCGTCATCATTCGACGATCTCGTTGTGGATGATGATGCCGTTAAGGAGTATCCGCTACCGGCAGCTCTCAGTGGCGGGTAAAAAAACATTTAGCATACGTTTAAGTCAGCAATCAATCCTCTTATCATTTCATTGCGCTGTGCGAAAACGACGCTTATGCATGAAGTCGCGGGCTTTTCTCGTGTTGCTCGCAGTGCTGGTTTTGCTCGTGTTTGCTGTGGGGCAAGCATCGAGGCAGCGTTTCGGGGAGGACAACCCGGATGCTCACGTTAACCGGATAGTGGCGGGGCTTCTGCCTGCTGCAATTGTTAAGGGCCAGGCTCTCCCAAAAATGACGCTCAAGGACAGGATGAGTTATTACCACGTCCCGGGGGTCAGCATCGCCTTTTTTGATCACGGCCAAATCGTGTGGGCGCGCAGCTATGGCTTGGCAGACGTCGCGACCAACAGGGCAGTTAGAGCGGAAACCCCGTTTCAGGCAGCATCTGTCAGCAAGTCTGTTACGGCTCTAGCGGCGTTGCGACTAGTGCATCTAGGAAAGCTGAATCTCGATGAGGACGTGAACCTCAAACGAGTTTCGTGGAAAGTCCCCCAGAATGAATTAACAAGGAATGAAAAAGTGACGTTACGCCGACTGCTGAGTCACACAGCCGGGTTTAACGTCGGCGGACTTGCGGGTTACCTGGTAGGTGAAGCATTGCCGACGGCGGTGCAAATATTGAACGGCGAAAGGCCCGCTAACAATGAACCGGTTGGTGTTGATTGGACACCTGGCCGGGAATTTCACTATCCCGGCGGTGGATATGTCGTACTGCAATTGCTGATGATGGACGTCACAAAGAAGTCTTTCCCACAACTGATGCGCGACCCGGCCAAGGCGTGGCCATCATGACCAATGGGGATAATGGATTCCGATTGACGGGCGAGGTTGAGCGTGCCGTGGCGCAAGAGAACGACTGGCCTGAGTCGCGTTCCGAAGAACACACGCTCGCTAAGATTAATCCTGCAACCCTTCATGCATACACGGGCGTGTACCTTTTTGGTGGGCAATTCAAGTTCATCATTGCTCAAAAGAGCGGAACCTTGTACGTGCAATACGCCCCATTTGGGGAGGAACCTCAAGAGCTGCTACCGGAATCGGATACCCATTTCTTCATGACGAGTCAGCCCTTCGTGATTGATTTTCAAAAGGAGTCCGACGGGTCGATAAGAAAGGCCAAGGTACAAAATGGTCCACAGCACTTCGATGGAGAGAAGATTTTGGAGGCCCCTCGCCAGTGAAAGAGAGCTGCTCGGAGGCATCCGGCTGCGCTGGGTTAGCGAGGAGAAGCCTTGTTCGTCGTGGAACGTTCCAAAACAGCGACTCGCCCATTTAGGCCACCGATTGGGACAACAAATGCTTTCCGGGCTCGCGCTCGCCGCTTTGCTGCATTAGCTTGACGACCAAACCCGTCCATCCTGTCTGGTGGTTCGCTCCCACCCCCGCCCCGGAATCACCATGAAAGTATTCGTGAAAGAGCAATAAGTCGCGCCAATCCTGGTCCGTCTGAAACTTTTCCATGTTGCCGAACAACGGTCGGCGGCCATGTTCATCCCGAAGGAAAATGCTTGTCATTCGGCGCGACAACTCCCCTGCAACTTCTTCCAAGGTCTTCATCTTTCCCGATCCAGTGGGGAACTCGACTTTGAAAGCATCGCCCAGATAGTGGTGGAACCTCTGAAGAGACTCGATCAGCAGATAGTTCAACGGAAACCAGATGGGCCCGCGCCAATTGGAATTTCCTCCAAATACCGAAGTCGTGGACTCCCCCGGATCATAAGAGATGCAGTGCTTACTGCCATTGACCGCAAGGCAGAAGGGTTGTTCACGGTGCCGCTTGGAGAGCGCCCGGATTCCGTACGGGGACAGAAATTCGCGCTCGTCCAGCATGTACTTAAGGATGCGCCGAAACTGCCCCTGGTCGGCGATGGACAATAGCCTTCGCTCGCCGATCCCCTCGGCGCGCATGGGAGCCAAATCTCTTATCAGCTCGGGACAGTTGTCAATGAACCATTCCAGACGCCGCTTGAACTCGGGCAGGCGATGGAGTTCGTCGGGTTCGAGCGTCTGCACCGCGAAAAGAGGGATCAGCCCCACCATGGACCGCGTTCTCATGGGGACTTGCGAACCGTCCGGCAGCCGCAACACGTCATAGAAGAAGCCGTCCTCTTCATTCCAGAGCCCCATGCTGTCCTGGCCACGATGGCTCATGGCATGGGCGATGCGGATGAAGTGCTCACAGAACTTGCAAGCAATATCTTCGTAACAGGGTTCCCCTTTCGCCAGCTCCAGTGCGATGGTGAGCATGTTGAGGGTATACATCGCCATCCAACTGGTGCCGTCCGACTGTTCAATGTAGCCTCCGGTGGGTAGTGGCGCGCTGCGGTCGAACAAGCCTATGTTGTCCAGGCCAAGAAATCCGCCCTGGAAAATGTTCCTACCCTCGGCATCCTTGCGATTCACCCACCAGGTGAAATTCAACATCAGCTTGTGAAATGCGCGCTGCAAGAATGCTCGATCGCCTTTGCCCTGCTGTTTCTTGTCAATTTTGTAGACTCGCCACACCGCCCAGGCATGCACGGGAGGATTCACATCACCGAGCGCCCACTCATACGCTGGAATCTGTCCATTGGGGTGCATGTACCATTCGCGCAGCATCAGGGTCAGCTGGTCTTTCGCAAAATCTGCGTCAACAAGGGCCAAGGGAATACAGTGAAACGCGAGGTCCCAGGCCGCATACCAAGGATATTCCCACTTATCGGGCATGGAAATAACGTCTGCATTGTGTAAATGGGTCCAGTTGTGATTCCGTCCCTTCCGGCGCTGCTCGGGTGGGGCAGGATGGCCTGCGTCCCCCTCCAACCACTCCTTAACTACGTAATGATAAAACTGCTTGGACCAGAGCATGCTCGCAAAGCCCTGGCGCATCACATTCTGCGCATCCGCCGACAGATCCTGGGGAATCACGTTTGCGTAGAACTCATTCGCCTCATGCTGGCGCCGCGCGACGATCCAGTCAAAATCGTCAAACGCAGATTTGAGCCTGAACTCGGAATCAGCAAGCCGCAGGCAGAGGACTACCGTCAGGCCAGTATCGATCATGAGCCTGTAATGAGCAGCCGCTTTGGTGCCGACACGCCGGGGATTCACAGCATTCTTGCAGCTGTGCACCACGTAGTCGTTGATGCTGTCCTTCACGTATGGACTTGCATTCTCCAACCCGAAGAGTGCTCGGTAATTGGTTTCGTTCTCGGTGAAGAGTAGTTCCGGAGAGCCTTGGCAATGGAGCCAGCGGTTACCGGGCAGATCGTGGTTCAGTTCGATGACGGGATCCGGAGCCGAATGGAGCTCGTGCAACTCGGGGCGCCTTTTGTGGTGGTTTCCCCAGGACCACACATTCCGGAACCAAATCGTCGGCAGAACCCGGAGCCTGGCGGCTTCCGGTCCACGGTTCGTAACCGTAATCCTGATCAGGATGTCCTCAGTGTCCGCCTTGGCGTATTCCACCAGTACGTCGAAGTAGCGGTTCTCGTCGAACAAGCCGGTATCGAGCAGTTCGTACTCCGGATCGTATCTGTCCCGGCGCCGGCTTTCTTCCACTAACTTCGCGTAAGGGAACTCGGATTGCGGATACTTGTAGAGGTACTTCATATAGGAGTGCGTGGGAGTGCTGTCGAGGTAGAAGTAGTACTCCTTGACGTCCTCGCCGTGATTGCCCTCGTTACCCGTGAGACCAAAGATCCGTTCTTTCAAGATAGGGTCGCGCTCGTTCCAAAGGGCGACCGCAAAGCAAATCGTCTGCCGCCGATCACTAATCCCTGCCAGGCCTTCTTCGTTCCATCGGTAGGCCCGCGAACGCGCATGGTCATGAGGCAGGTACTCCCAAGCGCTCCCGGAGGCGCTGTAGTCCTCGCGCACAGTTCCCCAGGCACGTTCGGCGAGGTATGGCCCCCAGCGCTTCCAATGCTTTTTGCGCGTGCCCGCTTCTGACATCCGGATCTCTTCCTGCGTCATTGCTGTACTCCCCCAATGGCGTTCAAAGTTTGAACGCTGGCCTTGTCGCTTTTCTGATTTCTGTTGACTGTGGGCGCTGCACGTTGTGCGCCACGGAACTCTCGATGAAGTGTCAAAGTTCTCGACTGTGGCTATCCACGCTACTCAGATAGGCGTGGCGAATGTGGCCCCACATGCTGGTTGCTCGGACACACCTTCTGTGCAGGTAGGACTCGGTGCCCAGACCTCAGGCCCGGGAACGAGCGAAGCGATTATAAAGCCGGAGAACGTTGCGATGAGCGCCCCGACCATAGAGTCAGAGCAACGTCTCACCAGTCCCGGCAGTGCTGCCGGATAGGCTGGCCTAGCAAGCGCCAACGCCAACCTGTCCAGCAATAACCGGGCTCCTCGGGAGGTGATGCCTCAGGCCAAAGCGGCTGCCCTGAGGGCGTAGGAACTAGACCAGAACCTTGCCGAAGCACATGCGTGGTTAGGTTTCGTAAGTATCAATTTCGACTGGGATGCTGTAACCGCAGAAAGGGAGCTCAATCGTGCCATTGAACTGAACCCTGGCTATGCCGACGCTCATGCCAGCTACGCCTGGTGTGGCGCGACTGCGGGATTTGCATTGACGCGGTTATTCGGGAAACTGCTCTACAATGTGAGTCCGCACGACCCGCTGGCATTTGGGTCGGCTCTGGCGGTGATGACGATTACCGCAGTCGCAGCTTGTCTTTTGCCTGCCTGGCGCGCTACGCATACCGATCCCGCCCGCGTGTTGCGAGATTGATCCTTACATGCGCGAGGTACTGCCGGCAGTTGTCTAGCCTGCCCGTTTGTAACCGTATTGAGGAGACACTTCTAAACTTGACATATTCCCATATAGGAATATATAGTTCTGCTCATGGCACGGGCCGCGACAACTTCGGATGCGTTTAATGCGGTGGCTGAGCGGCGGCGTCGCGAGATTTTGGAACATCTCGCCGGCGGAGAGCGGCCGGTAGGCGACCTTGTCGTCCGGCTTGGAATGGAGCAGCCGTCGGTCTCGAAGCATTTGAAGGTGCTTCGGCAGGTAGGGCTGGTGAAGGTGCGGCGGCACGGGAGGCAAATGTTGTATCTGGCCAATGCGGATGGGATTCGTCCCTTATATGAGTGGACGAAGACGTTCGAGCGTCTGTGGGCGGATCAGTTGCTGCGAATCAAGGAGCGGGCCGAGCAGAAGGCGCGAGAAGCGGAGAAGGCGTGAGCGCGGTCCGCAGCGGGGGCTAAAGCCCAGCACAATGTAATGACTTACGCAGCGCTAGAGGCGCCGCTCTTCCACTAAATGATCAGGAGGAATCAATGAGCATGAGTCCGACAATCCCGGGAATTGAGAGTTTGAGCTTGATCGTGACCCAGGAAATCCACGTGAAAGCATCGCTTGAGACGACGTTTGAGTCCTTGCTGGAGCAGATTGGGCCCGAGAACGAGACGCCCGAGCAAAAGATGCCGATGAAGCTTGAGGCTTGGCCGGGCGGCAGATGGGTCCGCGACTTGGGCGACTGCAACGGGCACTTCTGGGGACATGTGCAGGCGATCAAGCGTCCGACGCTACTGGAAATTACCGGGCCGCTATTTATGTCCTATGGGGTCGTTTCGAATTTGCAGTACAGGTTGAGCGAAGCGAACGGCGGCACCTTGATCAAGTTCCATCACAAGGCGTTTGGACTGATCCAGGAAGAACATCGCAAGGGTGTCAGCCAGGGTTGGGCTCACATTAACGGGCGCGTTAAAGCTCGCGCCGAAGCCAAGGGCAAGTGAGATCCGCGCGATGAGCATGATTCTCATGTGAGGCGATTCCAGCCGAAGGGGTGTCATCCCGAGCGCGGCCGCATTTCAGGCGGAGCGAGGGATCTCGCATGGATCAGGAATGGGGATGTCGAACTTGGAAGCGAGTAAGGAGGAGTCATGTGTCCAGCGTGCATAGCGAGTGCGGGAATGGTGGTGGGGAGCGTAGTGTCGACCGGCGGCGTGACTGCCCTGGTGATGAGAGTTCTTCGAAAGAAAAAAGGTGAGAAAAGCGATTCGAAGGAAAAGGAGTAGCGATCATGACGACAGCGACAATCGAGAAGACCGGAACGAAGGTGGTATCACACGCGGAATGGCTAGCGGCGCGCAAGCAGTTCCTGGCAAAAGAAAAGGAATTCACGCGTCTGCGCGATGAACTGAGCCGGCAAAGGCGGGAATTGCCCCGGGAAAAGGTAGAAAAGAAATACGTGTTCGAAGGACCAAACGGGAAAGTAGAGCTTGCGGATCTGTTCGGCGGGCTCAGCCAACTGGTGGTGTATCACTTCATGTTTGGTCCGGGATGGAAAGAAGGATGTCCCAGCTGCTCGTTTATCGCGGACCAGTTTGACTCCATCGCTCTGCACGTGGCGCAGAGAGATACGCGACTGGTCGCGGTATCGAGGGCGACAGGGCCGGAGATCGAAGCGTTCAAGAAGAGAATGGGATGGAAGTTCCCGTGGGTGTCGTCGTTCGGAAACGATTTCAACTACGACTACCATGTGTCGTTTTCGAAGGAAGACATCGCGAGCGGGAAAGCTATCTATAACTACGAAACCTCGAGCTTCCCGTCCGAAGAAGGTCCGGGCGCGAGCGTGTTCTATCGCAAGGATGGCGAGATCTTCCATACCTATTCGACCTACGGGCGCGGGCTCGACATGACCCTGAACGCGTACAATTTTATCGATCTCACGCCGAAGGGACGCGACGAGGATTCGTTGCCCTATCCGATGGCGTGGGTGCGGCACCATGACAAATATGGGGACCCGAAGGCCCTGGACGCCCTCATGTTAATTGCACAGTCGAAAGATGGGTGCTGTTCGGAAAAGTAGAAGTAGTGAGGTTTCAAAGTTTCAAGGTTGCAGGTTTCAAAGTTGAACCTGGAATTGTCTTTGAAACTTTGAAGCCTCTGAAACTTTGAAACCGCTTTTTGGAGAAGATGACGAATGGGAACAATTACCGATCCGATGCTGAATGAGTTTCGCCAGGAAGTTGCTACAACCAAGAGAGTGCTCGAGAGGGTTCCGGAGCAAAAACTCTCGTGGAAGCCACATGCGAAGTCGATGACGCTGGGGCAGTTGGCCTCGCACATTGCGAGCGTTCCGGGGAGCGTGGCGCGCATGCTCCAGCAGGACAGTTTCGATGTGAGCCAAGGGAACTTCGTGCCTCCGCAGCCGAAGAGCATGCAGGAAGTCCTCACGGCTTTTCGAGCAAAGTGTCCGCGATGCGGAGCAATGCTTGCAGAGCATGACTGACGACCGGGCGCGCGCGAACTGGCGTTTACTGCGGGGTGAACGGGAGTTGATGAGCCTTCCGCGCGTTAGCTTCGTGCGAAGCATCATGATGAATCACTGGTATCACCACCGCGGACAGTTGTCGGTGTATCTGCGGCTTGTCGATGTTCCACTGCCGGTGATTTATGGGCCGAGCGCGGATGAAAATTCGTTTGGATGAACCGAGTCGGGAAGGAATCTAAAATGCTCTTTACGAGACGATGGTTTCGCGGCCGGCTACGACGCGATTTCGTCCTTCCGTGCCCTCGTCCACGTCAACATTTCAGGCACCGACCTGTACGGACTAACTCTCGGCTGCACCGGGAAGTCTGGAGGGATTTCACAGCGCCTTGAATTTGCCCAGTACCAGCGCCAGCTTGCGGTTGCTCCTTGTCTGTATTGGAGTCCGATTCAATCCGCTGCACGTACTCAGGGCGCGAGTGCCGCCAGGGTTCGCTTTCACAGCACATTTAGTGTTTTTCATGGTTTTATCCTCGGTCGAGCAACGATTAGGTGAGCGGCGTTCATTTCTTTACAATCGAGTACACCACCGCCGTAAGAGGCTTGCCGCACTCCAAGCAACATGCCTTCAATCGAGATGTGATCAATCCGCAAGACGGACACATCCTTTGGGTTCCGTACCCGGCGATCTGTGGTTTCGGCTTGCGCATCCTGGTGAGCAGCAGGATCGTGAACAGCGCGATAAGCAGACCGAAGAAAATACTGGTTGCGTTCATAAAAGATAAAAGGGCGCCCCTCCTGGCATGTTCCGCATCGAGTAAGGAGGAATGTTCCTAATTTCTAAGGGTCGGGCTCCGGGGCACACGACCTATGACACTCAGATCGGCTTGAGGCCTTTGGCCACCACCAGCACTGCCAAATACGGTGGCAGTAGTGCGAACGTTTCCCGCAATCGTGTTAGGGCTTCCGACATGGCCGAGTTGTGGGCATTTCCAAGAGATCCTCTCCTCTATTGAAAGCGGAGTGGAGTCGAAAGCCTGGCTAAGCTCCTTGGACGGTCCCTTGTTGCTTTTGTGGCCTTCCCCACGATTGCTGACGACAGTCGTGCTCGCGAGTAGAACCGTCGAGCTAGATGATGCCACCCTGTTTTGCTTCCCAAGCAGTCTGAAAAAGTCTCCAATGGTCGGTTAATCATTAGACACGATGGTGCCGGTGGTCCCTACTGGCAGGTCCCTCGTGTTCACCGCTTCGGTAAAGTTTGGGACGAGCTTCATTCACGATCAGGGCGCGCCCACCGTGGACTGAACCGTTCAAGGCGCGAACCGCGTTTCGCGCCTCCCCAGCGCTAGTCATCTCTACGAACGCAAATCCCCGTGGTCGGCCTGTGTCGCGATCCGTGACGGCCGTGACTGTGTTGACGGCTCCGTAGGCCGCGAACAATGGCCGTAGCTCATCCTCAGAAGTGGAAAAGTCTAAGTTACCGACATAGATGTTGGTCATGGCGTGCCTCCGGTGGTTTGAGCATCGCTTTCCACTAAGTAATGGCCCAACCCGTCACTTGCTTCACTCACGATTTCTAGTCAAAGTGATCCTGAGGCTAGGACGGCGTTTCGTTCGTTTCTTCCTGCCACTTCCCCTTCTGCCTGAAGCCAGTCTTGTTCCGCATGGCCATCTATTCTGCCACGCACTTCATACAGCTCGTAAGCACGAGCGCGCACGTTCTCCTGATGAGGCGTACTAGCTGCGTCTTTCTTGGTCAAAGGTTCCGCTTTCATGGAAGTTTCTCCTTGCTTTATTGTCTGCATCCAGGTTTGGGCGGTGGGTTTCGCCAACTGGCCGGGCGGAACTCAAAGGTACGAGAAAAACAGAAAAACAACTCAAACACTCGGTTGTGCAGTCGGCGTAGTGCCGGCTGCTATCGGCTTGCAAGGCCCTATGCGACAGGCGGGAGTCTTAGCCTCTGCTGCACCCCGTCTTCAGGAACCGTGTCGCGAGCCAGGACCTCGTCGGCGCAGGTAGGAGACAGGTACGTTGCGGGTGCAACTAGCAACATCATCCGCTGACCTGGATGCTGGCGCCGAATCGTTCTCCAGAATCCCACTGCTTCTTTCGATTCCTGGCGTACGTCCAGCAGCACCAAATCGAGAAAATCAGGCATCCACAGCAACGCTGCTTCAGCGACGCTTTTGGCTGTGTGCACGTAAACTCCGCGGCTTCTCAGCGCGCGGGTACGCACCCTCTGCATCGCTTCGTTGGCATCGATGATGAGCACGTTTTTCGTGCCCATTTGAAAGAAAATCGGCGATTGCCGGGGCACAGAACACCTCCAGGTTTCTAGAGGCGGGCGTTTCGGAAAGCAGGGCTACCTTTGAGAAGCGGGCGTCACCAGAAAGATCCAAACCTCGACTCTTCTTGCGTCTTTGGTAAGGAGGCGGGGATCTGCCGCCCCCAGCCAAACGCGAAAGCCTACCTGCTTGCCTCAGGCTGCTACCCGGGCAGCAGTCTTTTGCAAGGTCGAGTTGGCCACATCAAAGTTTCGGACCTCAGGTGTACCCTCGACCACTTTCGCCAGGGCCTTCACCACTTCCGGATAGCTTCCGCGGTGATAGGCTTCCGCGTCTTCTTTCGTGTCCCACAGACTGATGGCCACCAATTCCGTTCCGGACCCCGGGGCGACGAATACGATTTCGTCGCGGAAGCCGTGCTGTTTCCGAAGCAAGGGAAGAATCTCGTTTTCGATTGTCTGGGTAAACTGCGCACGGGTATTGGGCTTCAGATGCATGGAAACATGACGAGCAAACATGTCAACCTCCTGGGTTGTCGTGGCTAAGAGGAGGGAACTTCAGATGGACTGCCTTAGTTCAGAGGATCTGAAAGAGGAGAAGACGTAATTCGGCTCTGTCGGATAGCCTATGCCGAATCCTAGTATTGTCAAGGCGGAAATGTCCTAGATCGTACTACGACGCTGGCTGGTTTCTGAGCTGGCTCGGCTTCCCGTACGCGAAGATTCTGCCGCACCCATGGTTTAGTCGTTACTCCGATCAGTTTCTTTAAACCGCGAGCCCGCCAGCGCCTTCACGTTGTCGACGGCGTCGGCCCAAAACTTGCCAACACCTCGGGGCTGCGCGCGCCGCGCCAGGAATGCACAGGCAGCGAAATAGTCTCCGCCGAGCGGGGCGATCGCGAACTTGGGCCAGCCAACGCTCACCTTCTTTTGTTGACGAGCGCGCAACGCGGCTACTCACCGATCCGCCGTTCGATCCTGGGGCACCGAGCATAAAACCGCTACCTACACCTCCGGAAAACACAGAGGCCGGCCAAACGTCAGTGGTGCGAAGCACAAATCAGAGCACAACGGTGGCGACGTCTACTTCTGCTGTGCTAACTGTAAGCAAGCATTCGACCGGCAGCCGGAGAAATACTCGCTGTCGGTAACGAGGTGACGGCGTAGCCGTGCCTGCAGGACGGTGAGTGGCATCCAAATCAGCCGGTTTTTTGCGCACCGCAGGATCCTACTCCACACCAGAGCGTCTTCGTAAAAACCCGTCTACGTACCCTTTGGCGCAGGCATCTCTCTCGAAGAAACTAGGGACGGCTTCCGGGACGCCCGGCGTGGTCGCCGGCAATGACCTGGAGTGGCGCAGAAGGCGGTCGAAGGGAATCGTGCTCGCCTTGATGCAGGAGCAGGGAGTGAGAAAGCGGGTGCCATAATAACCTGGGTAAATTGGAATGAGTCATCATCTTGTAGACCTTGAGCGAAGAGCCATGGACCTTCGAACTTCGGGACATCTTGAGGAGGCCGCCAAGCTTTTCGCTGCGATTGTAAAAGAGCAACCGGACTGGGAGCACGAGCCCCCGAAGAACTGGCTGCCCTACCTGTTCCTCGCCTATCTGGCGGCGGTTGCCTGGCACGGATGGCAGACGCGCGACAGCCGGAGGACAAGGGAGGGCATTAGCGGCGTGGCGGAGCCAGTCTCAGAGATCGCCGATATCGATTCATTGCTGACCATGAAGCCCGATTCAGTGGACCGGAGGCGGGATGCGGATACCGATTCCTAACGCCCATCGATTCCACGACGATTCCACGACCGATTCAATCAAAGTACAAGCCTGTGGTCGTCAGTTCCCCAGGTCGAGAGAATGCAGCCATTTTTCGAGGAGAATCTGCAGGATCCATGCCATGACTTGCCCCGGGGCCGGTACGACCATGGATGGAAAGCGTTGGCTGTGCCTGGCCGCGGACATTGCCATCGTGACCGCGTGCTACCTGGACGGCTTGTAGCCCTACTTCTCTAGGCGGAGCAAATGGGCTTTCGCCTCGAGTCCGCCCGCGAAGCCCGTGAGTTTTCCAGACGATCCAATGACGCGATGGCAAGGCACGATTATTGATACTGGGTTTCTTCCGTTCGCGGCCCCGACCGCTCGTGTCGCCCGAGGGTTCCCTAATTGTCTCGCAAGCTGCCCATAGCTTCTCGTCTCGCCAAACGGTATGGCAAGCAAGGCTTCCCACACGTCTTTCTGAAAACGAGTACCTCTCAAATCGAGAGCGACGGAGAACGTTTTTCGTTTCCCGGCGAAGTATTCCTCTAACTGGCGTTCCGTCTCAACGAGAACTGGATGTTGCTCATTCGCAACCAGTTCGCTCAGACGCACACGACGGGGACTGTCCTTTTCCCACAGTATGGCGACCAGGCCCTTGTCACTTGCGACGAGTTTCAGCGTTCCGATCGACGATTCAATCTTCTTGTAGGCGAGACTCATCTTCTTAGCCTCTCTTTCTTAGCCTCTCTGGTTTATGAATGCATTGGCGTCTGACTTCGAAAAAATCCGGCTGACGATCCACTCGAAACATGCGGTTGGCTTATGACAGCGCTTCCGTCGGCAGCCCAAAGATGCTGCGCCGCATAGGCACGCCACGGTCGCCAAGATTCGGCGCGACGCAAGAGGCTCGCAGCCGTTGTTTTCTCCCCATCCATGGAAGCCACACTGCGGAGCAGTCCAATGTCAGTCGCGGGGAATGCGTCCATCTCGCGGATAGCGCGAAGGGCGATGTACTGTGCAGTCCATTCGCCAATGCCACGAATCGTTCGCAAACGCGCAATCGTCTCCTCGATGCTGCCGAACGGACGGAACAGGTTCGGATCAGCCTTTACCGTCTGGGCTACTGCCTTCAATGCCGTCAAACGCGCCGCTGGCATAGCCAGACTGAAGGAGAAAGCCGACGCCATACGCTTAGCAGTCGGAAACGCGTAATATAAATCCGGATGGATCCGGAAGGACTTTGGCACAGTGCGGCCGTGGAGAGCGACGAGTTGGCCAGCCAAGCGACGTGCAGCGACCACGCTGATTTGCTGGCCCAATACAGCCCGTACCGCTATCTCGAAACCATCCCAACCCCCGGGGGCCCGCAACCCTGGACGCTGTGCCACTAACGGAGCGAGCACCGGATCGCCGGACAGATGGTCGTCGATCGTCTCGATGTCAGCTCCAAGATCGAACAGGCGTCGTACCCGGGCAACGATCGCAGGTAACAGCCGGACATCAGGGAAGCGGATGCTGACACCAAGGCTCTGCCGATCGGGCAGGTGAATGACCTCTATGCTTCCCATTGCCCCATCGACTTCAACCGTGCGCAGGTAGCGTCCGCCGTCTACAATTTCGACGCCCGGAACCGCGCGCGCTCGCAAGAAGCCGAGCATACAGTTCCAGTCATAGGGCGGACGGTAGCGAAGCCGAAGTGCGACGTCCTTCTCTTCCAGCCTCGCGGAGCCCTTTCTGCGCAAAGAGCTGGGGGGACGATGGAATAGGTCGCGAAATGTTTCGTTGAATCGCCGTAAGCTACCAAATCCAGCCGCCATGGCAACATCAGTCATTGGCATCTGGGTTTCATGTATCAGTTGCTTTGCGAAAAGCACTCGCCGTGTTTGCGCGATGGAGATCGGTGACGCTCCGAGGTGCTGAAGAAACAGGCGTCGCAGTTGACGTTCCCCCAAGCCCAGGCGTTCAGCCAGTTTTTCAACGCTATTCCCGTCGCCATGAAGGAGACCTTCAGCGATAAGAACCAAGGCGCGAGAAACTGTATTCGAAGTCCCACGCCATGAAGCCAAGTCAGGGGCTGTCTCTGGGCGGCAACGAAGACATGGACGAAAACCGGCATCCTGCGCGGCGGCGGCTGAACCGTAGAATTTGCAATTCTCAAGCTTGGGCGTACGCGCCGGACATATGGGACGACAGTAGATACCCGTCGATGTAACGCCGACGAACATCAAGCCATCGAAGCGGGAATCTCGACTCTGCAGAGCGCGATAACAAACTTCGCGGCCGGGCAATTCCATGTCTGAATTTTCGCACTCCCAATAAAGATAAACTAGCGGTTTTCGGACATGATCAGTTCAGTGTTTTTCGGCTGCGAATCCCCGATGAGTGCTGGGGCGATATCTCAACAGTGCCCCTTAGACAGAGGTGAAGGGCACACAGTTTGCCGTACTGCCGATGACCCAAGGATTACCGGCCCTGTTCCAAGGTCCGTTGGTGTCGAACTATCATGGCGAGCTCTTGCGTTTTAGAGGTGCGGGT
>Ga0137415_10002523_pt1 | contig 18234 bp, 17 predicted proteins | sample CZODoug3_1_1_16f_FD_183082 | JGI IMG/M metagenome (GOLD analysis project Ga0137415, IMG submission 183082) | Vadose zone soil fungal communities from Angelo Coast Range Reserve, California, USA - CZODoug3_1_1_16fungal (Hybrid Assembly) | ecosystem: Environmental > Terrestrial > Soil > Vadose...
TCGCCGTAGGTGATGTCTTTGCTGGTCTTGGGATCGCGTGCCCACACGATGTCGTAGATGGAGTCGACGTCTTGCAGGAATGCGGCGATGCGCTCGAGTCCGTAGGTGATTTCTCCGGCGATGGGGTCGAGGTCCATGCCTCCGCATTGCTGGAAGTAGGTGAACTGGGTGATCTCAAGGCCGTCGAGCATGACCTGCCAGCCTACGCCCCAGGCTCCGCCTACGGGCCACTCCCAGTTGTCTTCTTCGAACTTAATATCGTGTTCGCGGAGGTCGATACCGATAGCCATGAGCGACTCTAGGTAGATCTCTTGAATGTCAGCCGGTGGCGGTTTGAGGATGACCTGCAATTGCGTGTGCTTGTAGAGGCGGTTGGGATTCTCGCCGTAGCGGCCGTCGGCGGGGCGGCGCGAAGGCTGCGCATAAGCGATGTTGATGGGCTTCGGCCCGAGCACGCGCAGGAAAGTGTCGGGCGACATGGTGCCTGCTCCAACCTCTACGTCGAATGACTGCTGGAGGACGCATCCGCGCTCAGCCCAGAAGTTCTGGAGACGGAAGAGCAGTTGCTGGAAGGTGAGCGGTTGTTTGGCTACGGCTGTCGAGGTCAAGCTGAACTCTTTCGATTCTTGTTTGTGGTTATTTTACGGGAGTTTGCTGGGATTCGGGGGAAGCAAACCGTTTGATGGCGCTTCGCGCCGGACTATTGACGCATCTTCGGTGCGGGTCCTTCGACTTCGCTCAGGATGACAACCTAAAGAGAGGCTAGTTGCTGAGTTTTTGTAGTGCGGCTATGGAGTGGAGTTTGCGTTCGAGGTGGCGTTCGAGACTTTGCATGGCGAAGCGGCGCAGGTCGGTGACTCGGGTACGAGGCCAGTCTTCGGTGGTGAATGTGGTCAGCGGAGAGTGAAAGATGCGGATGGCTAGTGCGAGTGAATCGGGGCTGAGAGTACGGCTGGCTGGGCGTTTGTGTTCGGCGCAGACGAGACCGTCGGCTTGAGCGTGGAAAAAGGCTGATTCGTTTGCGAATGGTTTACCGCAGAGGGTGCAGTGGGTGAGGCTCGGCATCCATCCCATGAGACGCAGTATCCATAACGCGAAGTAGGTGATGGGCATCCAGATTTGCTGCGTGTGCGTGTGTTCGAGTACCGCAAGCAGCAAGCGGAAGACGGCGTCGTGCGGGTCGTGGTCAGGGAGCGTCTCTTCGAGGACTTCGGCGTAGAAGGCGAGGGCTGCTGCACGGCTATAGTCAACGGGTTGCGAGAGCGGGGAGGCGATGACTTCGCAGGCGTCCAGGCGGACGAGGTCCTGTTTGGGCTTCTCGGCGTAGCTGGCGAGGACGTAGGTCATGGGCTCGAGTGCTCCACCGAAGCGGCGGCGGGATTTGGCGGCGGATTTGGCGACGCCTTTGATCTTGCCCTGGTCGCGGGTGAAAAGAGAGACGATCAGGTCGGCCTCGTGGATAGGCCAGGTGCGGAGAATGACGGCTTCTACCTGATGGGCGATCACTTAAGACAGGGTACAGGGTGTAGAGGGTAGGGAACAGGAAGTAGGAATTGACTGCGGATTTTGCAGTCTTCTCTGCATGGATGATGGCTTTTCCTGCAAGGCTGTCGAATTTGCCTGGATGTGCTGCGATGCTAGAGATGTTCTGAAGAGGGTCAGCTATGCTCACACAGCTTCTGCAGGATATTCGTTATGGCACGAGAGCGTTATTGCGCAACCGGAGTTTTGCGGTGATTGCTTTGCTTACGCTCACACTTGGCATTGGCGCGATGACGGCGATCTTCAGCGTTGTGGATGCGGTGCTGCTGCGGCCTTTACCGTATCGCGATCCGCAGCGGCTGGTCTCGATATTCGAGGACTTCAGCAAAGTAGGAGTTCCGCATAATGCGGTTACACCCGGAACCTATGCGGACATGAAGACGCACAAGCAGATTTTTGAAGATGTAGCAGCTATAGACACGCATGCGGATAATCTGGTCACAGGCAATGGCAGCCCTGAGGGGATGATCGCTGGAGAAGTTACGCACAATCTGTTTTCGATGCTTGGCATAAAGCCATTGTTCGGTAGAGTTTTCCTCCCTGAGGAAGAGATACCCGGAAATGATCATGTTGCGCTGCTTGGCTATCCGTTGTGGCAGAGAAGATTTGCTGGTGATCCAAGAATTGTTGGGCAAAGTGTTCGGATCAACGACCAAGCCTATACGGTGATCGGTGTGATGCCACGTGGATTCTCGTTCCCTTCTAATGAAGTAGAGCTTTGGACGCCAAGATTTTATACGGCACAGGACTTAGTCCGGCACTGGGAACACTATCTCACTGTCTTGGCCAGATTGCAGGCAGGGGTCTCCCTTCAAAAGGCAAATGCGGACCTGCAGATATTGGCTGACCAAACAGTGCAACGGTACCCCAACGAGGAAGCGCCAGGGTTAAGCCGGTTCTTTGCAGAGCCGCTGCGGGATAGCTACACACGCGATGTCCAGCGTGGCTTGACGATGCTGATGGCGGCCGTCGGCTTCATTTTGCTCATTGCCTGTGCGAACATGGCAAACCTGCTTCTTGCCCGAGCTGCTGGGAGGCAACGCGAAATAGCTATGCGGGCTGCTCTTGGCGCGAACAGGGCGCGCATCCTACGGCAGCTGTTAACCGAAAGCACTTTGCTGGCTATCGGTGGCGGTCTGCTTGGAATTCTTTTTGCGCTGGGTAGCTTTGCATTTCTCAAGCACTTGGTTCCAGAAGACCTTTCCCGGACTGTTTCCCTGAGCCTTAATCTCCCAGTCCTTGCTTTCACTGTCGTCATTTCATTTGGCAGCAGCTTTCTTTTTGGATTGGTGCCCGCGCTTCAGAACTCAAAGCTTGATTTGAACGATGTACTGAAGGAGGGAGGACGAGGGAGCGCTGGTTCGCGGCATAAAAGATTGGGTGATCTGTTCATCATCGGCGAAGTGGCGCTATCCCTGATGCTTCTGGCCGGCGCCAGCCTTCTAGTGAAGAGCCTATGGAATCTACAGCATGTAGATCCTGGGTTCCGATCGAGCTACTTGTTGACGGGTAGCTTCCACATGTCTGAACCGAAGTACAAGGAATTTGCCCAGAGAACGCAATTCTTCGAGCAAACATTAGCGCGTATAAGGACTTTGCCAGGAGTCCAGAGCGCAGGTCTCACCAGTGTGGTGCCATTGGTTGAGAAAAGCGGAAGAGCCATTCTTACGACGGAAGAAGCTGGTACATGGTCAGAGGTGCCGTACACCACGAATCAGCGGGTCATCACACCAGGGTATTTTGAAACGATGAAAATTCCTCTGATTCGAGGGCGGCTCTTTGATGACCGGGATAAGCAGGATGCTCCGCTGACCGCAATTGTGAATCAAACGTTCGCGCAAGAGCTATGGCCGCATCAAGATGCAATTGGAAAACGCTTCCGGATGGGAAGACCAAGCGACGGCCTGCCATGGATTCAGGTTGTGGGAGTGATTGGCGATGTAAAGCAGATGGGGCTTAATGAACCTCCGCGGCAAGAAGTCTATTTCCCTTATTTACAGTCCAGCGGTAACTGGATGCAGCCGAATTCTATTGTGGTACGCACGAACGCCGAACCGATGAGTATGCTTCACGAAATCCAGCATGCCGTGGCGGAAATCTACCCCAACCAGCCGCTCAGTCACGTGATGACGATGGATGACATTCTTGATCATGAAACGTTGCAGAGCCAGATACAAACTATCTTGCTCAGTTCGCTTGCTGCTTTAGCCTTAATCATGGCGTGTGTAGGTATTTATGGCGTGATGGCATACATGGTGGCGCAGCGTACGAATGAGATGGGTGTCCGCATGGCGCTTGGGGCGCAGCGTGGGCATGTTCTCGGGCTAGTACTTGGGCGGGGAATGACGCTTACTTTGATTGGCATGACTGTTGGCGTTAGCGCAGCTTTGGCGCTGACGCGGCTCATGCGTAGCTTGCTATTTGGTGTGAGTCCGACTAATCCGGTGATTCTTACTGGAGTGAGTGTGTTGCTGATCGTAGTTGCGCTGATGGCTTGCCTGATTCCGGCTCGACGTGCTGCTTCGGTTGATCCTGTGCAGGCTTTACGGGCGGAGTAGATGCGGTCCTGAATTTGGCATCCCGTTAGCACAAATAGAAAACCCCAGATGAGCTCCGCGCACCCTTCGGCAAGCTCAGGGCAGGCTCTGGGGCACCCGCAGTTTCTTAGATTTAGCTACAACTCCATGGTTGTGTCTTCGATGGCGCGGCGGACGTTACCGTCTGACTTGGCGAGGCGTCGTACGGCTTCCGGCTTGTCGACTCCTGCTTTCAGCATCACGAGCGCGATAGGAATGCTGCGGCCGGCGGACTTGATGACGCGTACAGCTTCTTCGCGATCGACGTGGCAGGCGCGCATCAGCGTGGTGATGCCGCGCTCGATCAGCTTGGAGTTCTGCATGTGCACGTTCACCATCAGGTTCTCGTACACGTAGCCCAGGCGGGTCATGGCACCGGTGGTGATCATGTTAGTGATCATCTTCTGGGCGGTGGCGGCCTTCATACGTGTGGAACCGGAGATGACCTCGGGGCCGACTTCGGCGACGATGGCGATATCGGATGCTTCGGCGAGCGGCGTGTTCGGATTGCAGGTGATGCAGGCGGTCTTGGCTCCGCGGGCGCGCGCATACGCTATGGCAGCAACAACATAGGGTGTGCGTCCGCTGGAGGAGAGGCCGATGATCATGTCTTTGCGCGAAGGGCGGCGGCGGGCGATGTCGCGCTGGCCTAGTTCTTCGGAGTCTTCATTCACCTCTACCGGCGACGCGAGCGCCTTTGGTCCGCCGGCCATGATGTATTGCACAGTCTGCGGGCTGGTGGAGAAGTAGGGCGGGCACTCGCAGGCGTCGAGCGATGCAATGCGTCCGCTGGAGCCTGCGCCGATGTAGATCAAGCGGCCGCCATCGCGGAGGCTGCGCGCTACGGAATCAATCACAAGAGCGATCTCGGGCAGCGCTTTCTTTACGGCTGCGGCGACCTTCTGGTCTTCGTGATTGATGATGCGTGCGATTTCGAGCGCGGATTTGGTATCGAAGCCTTGTGAGGCTTCGTTGGCGCTCTCGGTTAATAGATTGTGGAGACTGGTAGATGGCTTGGCCTGCATGCCATTTGTGTGTTCAGTTTGCGGGGGCGTCATCGTTGCCATAATTTTTATTTTTTCCCGTACCTTGTGCGGAACAATTCTAATCCTTCTAATGCACGTTTGCCTACGTTCATGTGACTCGATGGGAGTACTAAAGGTTATCTAGCATGGCACCCATCACCGCGTCGTGAAAGGCCGGACGCACCTGCTGTATCGATTTATTGGAACGATCGGGCCAGGTGCGGTTGGTGAGCAGAACGACTGCAATGTTTTTTTCCGGATCGATCCAAAGTGAGGTACCGGCGTAACCGAGATGCCCAATTGCTTGTTGACTGAAGTACTTACCCGACGAGGAGGGTTGGGTGGGCGTGTCCCATCCGAGGGCTCGGCTGGTTCCTGCTGGTTCACTTTGCCGTGTGGCGAAGAGCCGTACGGTGTCTTCATTGAAAAGCTGTTGTCCGGTTAGTGTCTTTCCTTGGTTGAGGATGCAGGCTGCGAAATGCAGTACGTCGAGCGTATTAGAAAAAACTCCTGCGTGGCCTGCAGCACCGCCGAGAGCGAAGCAGTTTTCGTCCTGCACCTCACCCTGGAGGATGCGCTGGCGGAATTGTGTATCGTTTTCAGTCGGTGGGATATGCGGACGCCAATCTTCTGGTGGGCAGAAGCGTGTCGCCGCAAGACCGAGCGGCGTGAAGATTTCGCGTGCGCAGAAGCGGGCGAGGAAATCGCCGGAGAGGACTTCGATCGCCTTGCCGAGGAGAATGAAGCCGATGTCGGAGTATTCGGCGCGTGTGCCGGGCTGCGCTTCAAGCGGCAGGCGGAGGCAGGCACGCAGCATCGCTTCCGGCGTGTGATGTGTTTCGAAGAGACGCGCGTAGCCGGGCAGTCCTGAAGAGTGCGCGAGGAGCATGCGCAGGGCGACTCGTTGTTTGCCGCTGCCAGGCTCCATGCCAATGACGAAGCCAGGGAGGATATCGCCGAGGTGAGAGTCAAGATCGAGTATGCCTCGGTCGTAGAGCAGCATGGCTGCCGCTGTGGTGGCGATCACTTTGGTGACGCTGGCCAGATCGAAGATGGTGGCAGGCAGGACTTCCGGAGCGGATTCGTCGTAGGTGAAACGGCCTGCTGCGTCGAGCGCGATGACTTCGTTCTTATAGAGGATGCCGTAGGCTGCTCCGGGAAAGGCTTGTTCGGCTATGGCGCGTTCGAGTACTGCATGAGCTGTGGGGAAGCGGTTGCGGCCTGCTTTTGCTGAACCCGGCGTGATGATGACTGGTAAAGGCATGGGAATTTCCTATTGTGTATATCACCCAGTGGATTTGCAAAAATCCCCGGGTTAGCTTTGCGAACCCGGGGCACCCGCATTTTCTCTAATTGGAATCCTGTCTAACTTAAGTGCTTGTTTTCTCTTCTACGAAGTACGCATATAGTAGCGGAGATGATGAGGATGCCACAGATTTTTAGACTTTTACCTGCCGTGTTGCTTTTTGCAGGCAGCATGGCTTTTGCCGAAGACGATGCCGTGCTTGCTGTGAAGCTGCGTGATCTAACTGCCGGATATCACGGGCATGTATCGATCTATGCTCATGACCTGTCGACAGGGAAGACGGTTGCATTGAATGCCGATAAGCCGGTGCAGACGGCTTCGGTCATTAAGTTGGTAGTCTTATATGAAGCGTTGCAGCAGATTCGCGCAGGCAAGGCGCATTTTGAAGACAAGATCACGCTGACGCATGACGACCAGGTGAGCGGGTCTGGGATTTTGATGTTCTTCGATACTCCGCAGACGGTGACGCTTAAAGATGTGCTGACCTTCATGATTATCGTGAGCGACAACACGGCTACAAATCTTGCCATCGATCATTTGGGGCTTAAGAATATCGATGATCAGATAGTAGCGCTGGGCCTGAAAGATACGTGGCTCTATAAGAAGGTGATGAAGCCGCCGACAGGGCCTATGCCTGCGGATCAGAAACAATTTGGATTGGGCAAGACGACGGCGCGCGAGATGGCATCTCTTCTGGAGCGGTTTGTGAACTGCGATTTAAATCCGCCGGGCTTGTTTAAGCCTGCGACGGCTGGAGATCACGCGCTTTGCGATACGGCAATGCACATGCTGCGGAACCAGTTTTACCGCAACAGCATTCCGCGCTATCTGGAGACGTTGGACTCGACGGAAGGCGAGTCGGCGATTGCGAACAAAACCGGCGCTCTCGATGCGGTGCGTAACGATGTGGGTGTGGTTTTCACTAAGCATGGTCCGGTAGTGATTTCCGAGTTTACGAACGGAAATGAAGACCATAGCTGGACTCCTGACAATGCGGGTGAGGTGTTGATGGCAAAGCTGGCTAAGGAGATTGTCGATGCCTGGGCTGGTTCGGCATCGATCGCTGGAAAATAAAGGAGTTAGCAGGGAACTATCGTCTGATGATTTTCGTTCGTCTATTAGAGCGGATTCACCATTGCTATACCTCGCTAGGTGCATCTCAGAGCGGCTTTTCTTAACGGAAAAGCCGCGCAATCTTCTATAGCTTTGGGGTAGACCTATGGTGAATCCGCTCCAGACGCCGTTCCTTTCAGGCAGAATAGAAAGAAGGGTTGGAGGCTGTATGCGCAATCGAAGTGGATTATTGATAGCAGGCTGCATAGCAGCTTGTTTTACCGTGAGCGCACATGCACAGACCGCTCCGACGGCTGCCGCCGATCCCGCTCCTACCTCCTCAGCAACTGCACCACCTTCGCAGCCAACTGTGGAAGTTCCGGCGGGGACTAAGGTTCTGCTTGCCCTGAAGAGTGGCATCAACACCAAGACGGCACAGGCTGGTGATCCCGTTTATTTAACATCGTCATTTCCGGTAGTCGCGAAGAACCGGGTGATGATTCCTGCGGGTGCCTATGTGCAGGGAGTAGTAGATAAGGTCGTTCGTCCGGGACGGGTGAAGGGTCGCGCTGAGGTGACAATGCACTTCACTACGATTATTTTCCCGAATCAGACGGTGGTGGAGATTCCTGGAACGGTGGATTCAATACCGGGGTCGAGTGGCCCGAAGGTGAAGGGTTCCGAAGGCACGATTGAGCAGGCTGGTAGCCAAGGCAAGGATCTGGGAAAGGTTGCCACGGGAGCGGCGACTGGTGCGGGTGTGGGCACGATTGCTGGCGCTGCCGCGGGACATCCGATGGCAGGTCTAGGATACGGAGCATTAACCGGCGCCGCGGCTGGGGCGCTCTATACGCTGTTCACGCGCGGTGACGATGTGGTTCTGGAGCCAGGGCAGACGGTGGAAATGGTATTGCAGCGCCCATTGGAACTGACGGAGGCGAATCTGACGAAGCCGGATGGCTCGGAGGTGTTGACTCCTGTGCCCGGCCAGTCGAAGATGTTGCCGAAGCCGCAGAAGAATCAGTTGCTTTGCCCGCAAGGCACGTTGGGATGCAATTGAGAGATCAGGAATACGCAGATCGGTGATAGAAGAATCGATGATGGAAGAGCAGCAAGAGCCAGAGGTGGCGGCAGGCAAACCAGCGAAACAGCATTTCCGGCTGTGGATTCGCGACATATTGATTTCCGTTGCCGTGTCTTTTTTGATCATCACCTTCCTCTATCAGCCGGTGCGCGTGGAAGGCACGAGCATGCTGCCCGAGTTGCGCGATCAGGACCGGCTCTTCATTAACAAATTTGCTTATCGCTTTGAACACATCGAGCGCGGAGATGTGGTGGTCTTTCATTATCCGCGCGATCCGGAGAAGAGTTACATCAAGCGTGTGATTGCGCTGCCAGGAGATAACCTTCGTGTGGAGCAGGGCCGCGTGTATGTGAATGGCCAGCCTATCGATGAGTGGTATGTGCCGAAGCGTTTTCGCGACAACCGCTCAATGGGTGAGATGGTGATTCCACTCGATGAATACTTCGTGATGGGCGATCATCGATCGATTTCCAGTGACAGCCGGGATTTCGGTCCAGTGGATCGCGAGCTGATTTATGGCAAGGCTGCGTTTATCTACTGGCCCGCGGGTGAGATGGGCGTGATTCGATAGCGCTATGAAGTTTGCAGGAGTTTTCTATGCGTTTTATAACGAGCAAAGCATATCCAGCGGCTTTGTGGTTCCTCGGCGCCCTCGCATTACAAGCGCAGACTGCCTGCACACAGCCGGAATTAGCTCATCAGCGCAAGGATATTGAAACAGTTCAGCAGTTGGAGCATGCGTGGTCCGTTGCTTATTTGAAAGGCGATACGGACTTCGAGAGATGCCTGATCAGTTCCGATTTCACGGAAATCTTACGTAATGGCGAAATGAAGACACTTACCGATGAGCTGAACTTTGCTGCCAAGAACAAAGGAAAGAATCTTCCTATTTCAGAACTGCCGCCTGTTACAGTTCTGATCCACGGAAATGCCGCGGTTGCCTATGGAATTTCCAAGGGAACCACTGCTGATGGTAAACCGCGTCTGACCCGATTTTCCGATTCTTATCTTTGGGAGAATGGTGCATGGCACGTATTTTTCGCGCAACAGACTGCGCTTGTAGAGCAGGCGGATAACTAAGGTTATCCAATCCGTGCTGCGGAGCAAATTTGTAGATTCTACACGAAAATCGTGTACACTGAATCCGTATGAAAAATATTACCCTTACTGCAGATGAGGATCTGATCGAACAAGCCCGTCTTGTCGCGCGCTCTCAGCACAGAACTCTGAATGCAGCTTTCCGGGATTGGTTGGTGCAATTCACTGCGCAATCGGGTAATGCAAAGGATTTCGATGCTCTTATGCGGCGATTGAAACATGTGAAAGCCGGCCGCCACTTTACTCGCGATGAGATGAATGAGCGCTAGATTCTTTTTAGACACAAATATCTTTGTCTATTCCTTTGATTCAGGGGCTCCGGCTAAGGCAAAACGGGCATCTGAATTGATCCGGCAAGCCATTGCGATGCACAAGGGAGTTGTAAGCTATCAGGTAGTGCAGGAATTTTTCAATGTTGCTCTCAGGCGCTTTATACCGGCGATGACAACAACAGAAGCCGAGCAGTATCTGAGCACGACGTTCCGCCCGCTGCTTTCTGTTCATTCTTCGCAAGCGCTCTATGGGGAAGCTCTACGCTTGCAATGGAAACATAAGCTTTCCTGGTATGACTCACTGATTGTGTCGTCAGCTGTCGAAGCTGAGTGCGGGATTCTCTATAGTGAGGATCTTCAGGCTGGTCAGCGGTTTGGGGAGCTTTTAGTTAAGAACCCTTTTGTGTAAGAGCCGTTGGTTTAACGCGTATTCGAGAATGAGTGCCCTTCGGGCACTTGAGGCCCACACTTCGCTATGCGAAGTATGGGGCACCACCAGCCGGAATTATCGCTCAGCTACTTTATCCAGCAAATCAAAGAACTCAGGGAATGAGATTGCTGCGGCTTCTGCGCCGTGGATGACGGTCTCTCCGGTTGCGCGTAGTGCTGCTACGGAGAAGGCCATGGCGATGCGGTGATCGCCGCCGGAGTCGATTTCGGTTCCGTGGAGGTGTTGGCCTCCGGGGACATCCAGTCCATCTTCGAATTCTTCGACTTCGGCGCCCATAGCGCGGAGATTTTTGGCTACCAATGCGATGCGGTCGGATTCCTTTACGCGCAGCTCTTTAGCGTCGCGGATGCGGATGCCGTGCTGCGTGTAAGGCGCGATGGCGGCGATGACCGGCAATTCGTCGATAAGCTGTGCGGCGAGTCCGCCGGAGATGGTGGTTCCGGTGAGGCCGTTCGCTGGAGCGTTCACCTGCACGGTACCGATCAGCTCGCTGGCTTTGTCTTCCAGGTTGAGCACGCCAATGTGTGCGCCTAACGCGGTCAGCACATCGAGAAGCGTGGCGCGGGTGGGATTGAGGCCGAGGCCTTCGAAGACAAGGTTCGAGCCGGGGAAGAGCGCCGCGGCGCAGAGGAAGAAGGCTGCCGAGGAGATGTCTCCAGGGACTGCGGCTTCTATGGCTGTGAGGCCCTGTCCGCCTTCGATGGATACGGAGTCGAGATTGCGTTCGACTTTTGCTCCGAAAGCGCGGAGAGCGAGTTCGCCGTGATCGCGGGTGCGGACAGCTTCGCGGACGGTCGTGGTACCGGTGGCTTGCAGTCCAGCGAAGAGCAGCGCGGTTTTTACCTGTGCGCTGGGCACGGGTGTGGTGTAGTCGATACCGGCGAGCTTCTTTCCATGAATGACGACGGGCGCGTGGCCGTCAGTGAGATCGATGTGTGCTCCCATCTGGGAGAGCGGCTTGCGGACACGCTCCATGGGGCGTCGGCTGAGCGAGGCGTCGCCGATGAGAGTGAAGGTGCAATCCTGCGGCGCGAGCAGGCCGGAGAGCATGCGCATGGTCGATCCAGAGTTGCCGCAGTCTAACGGCGAGCCTGCGGACTGAAGCACACCTCCTGTGCCTGTGATCTCGACAGAACTATCCGGATGGCGTGTAACACGCGCACCAAGCTGTTCTGCGCATGCGAGGCTGCTGGCGCAATCGGCTCCTGTGGAGAAATTCGTAAACTTGCTCTTGCCTTCGGCGAGCGCTCCGAGAAGGGCATAGCGGTGCGAGATGCTCTTGTCGCCGGGGAGGCGAAGGCTGCCGAGAATGTTGCGCGCGGGGGCGATGACGCGTTCGGTGATGGTGTCCTGCAATGCGTGCTCCGTGAGAAGGTATGTCTCTATCGTAAAGCATTTGCGACGGAGCCCACACACCCTTGACAAGTTCAGTGCAGGCTTTCACCTGCTACGGGTGAAATATAGGATCCCCGATATTGCCACTCGACATAAAAATCCCCAGGTTAGCTTCGCGAACCTGGGGCACCCGGATTACAGTACACGCAGCACAACCACGGTTTCGTCATCAAAGCGGTCGCAGCGGCCTTGGAATTTTCCTACTTCGCTCAGAATGATGTCGGCAATTTTGGATGCCGATTTCTGATGGTGCTTCTTTACGATGGCTACAAGACGCTCGTCGCCGAACATCTCGCCCTTGGCATTTTGCGCGTCGACGATGCCGTCGCTGAAGAAGACGAGTGAGTCGCCGGGCCGCGTGGATAGGCTGAATTCTTCGTAAGTCGCGTTGGGGAACATACCCAGCGGAAAACCCTCGGCTTTGACAGTCTCCACTTCACCATCGCGGCAGAAGAGTGGCTGCACTGATCCAGCGTTGGCGATCTGGAGAGTCTGATTTTCGTCATTCCAGACGGCGAAGAGCATGGTGACGTATTGCGAGTCGACGCGGCGCTCCTGCAACCCATCATTGAGGGTCTTGAGCATTTCTGACGGAGAGGGATGCTGGTTCGCCGCCGCGCGCATGATGCCGCTGACGAGCGCTGCGTAGAGCGCGGCCGGCGCAGCTTTGCCACTCACGTCTCCTAATGCTATGGCGCTACGGTTTGGGTCGTATTGCAGAAAGTCATAAAGGTCGCCGCCGATGGTGCGGGCAGGTAGAAAGCGAGCAGAGAACTCGGCGCGCTGATGCTGCGGCTTGATGGGCGGTAGCAGGCGAAGCTGCACTTCGCGCGCCATGGCGAGATCCTGCTCCAGGCGCTGCTCCTGTTGCATGACGCGCTGATAGAGACGGGCGTTTTCGACGGAGATGGCGACCTGCGCGGCCAGCGTGGTGACCGAGCGCTCGTGGTCTTCGTTGAAATAATTGATGCGGGTGTGCTCCAGATCGAGCACGCCGATGACCTTGCCCTTGTAAATAAGCGGGACAGCCATCTCGGAGCGCGTTTCGGGATTGACCATGTTGTAGCGCGGATCTTTGCGCACGTCCGGGGCATACATGACACGCTTCTCAGCGATGGCAGAGCCAACAATACCGCGGTCGAGAGGCAGCTTGTCCGTGAAGTCGGACCGTTCGCCGAAGCGGATGCCGAAGCGGTGTTCGAGTACCTGATCGCGTTCATTGACGAGCCAGATGGTGAAGATCTGATAGTCGATGATGCGCTTGAGGAGCTGGCCAATGCGTTCAAGCAGCGGTTCCACGTCTAGGATGGACGTGAGCTCGCGGCTGATTTCGTTCAGCACTTGCAGAGTCTGTGCCTGGCGTGCGACGCGTGTGTAGAGGCGCGCATTTTCGATGGCCTGCGCGATGCGCGACGCGGTGAGTTGCAGCAGGCGAAGATGCTCTTCCTGAAAATAGCCGACCTGCTCAGACTCAATGTCAATTACGCCGATGACGCGGTTTTTCACGATCAGTGGGACGGCCAGTTCGGACCGTACATCGGGATTGGCGCTGACATAATTTGGCGACTGAGTGATGTCGTTGAGAAGGATGGCCTCGCGCGTTTGCGCAACCTGTCCGATGATGCCCTGGCCCATCTTGAAGCGCATACGCTCTACTTCCGGCGTATGGCCGACCTGAAAGCGCATGCGGAGATCGTTAGTGCGGTCGTTGAGGAGCAGGATCGCGAAAATCTTATAGTCGATGACGGCGCGGACGAGCGCGGCGGTGCGGGCGAGCAGCGTTTGCAGGTCGAGCGTGGTATTGAGAGCGTCGGCGAGGCGGATGAGAAATTCAGTCTGGATAGGATCGACGCGAATCTGCGATGGCTGTGCCCCGCTTTGAGACGAGCTGGGCCGATAGTCTCCCTCGAATAAATCGGAGGAGGACTTGGCGTGCGCCTCAACTGGCGATGAAATGGACTGGGGCTTCTCGCTCACACGTTTCCTGTTGACGAGCCATGATACAGTGCGCAGGGCTCAACACTCAGCGTTGAAAAGTAACACAGAATCTCTTTCGTTATGGTGCGCCTAAAGCACGTACGATGGCGACACTGGCGCTGGCTCCGATGCGATTCGCCCCGGCGTTCAGCATGGCACGGGCATCATCGAGAGTGCGGATGCCTCCCGAAGCTTTCACTCCAGCACGATCACCGGCTACGCCACGCATCAGGCTGACATCTTCCGGCGTGGCTCCCGACGCGGAGAATCCGGTACTGGTCTTGAGAAAGTCGGCTCCTGCGATGAGCGCTAATTCCGATGCGCGCAATTTTTCTTCAACTGTGAGCAGGCAGGTTTCAAGAATGACCTTCACGATAGCTCCTGCACCGTGCGCGACTTCAACGACACCGCGAATGTCCTGCTCGACGAGCTTATTCTCACCGGATTTGAGCAGACCGATATTCAGGACCATGTCCACGTCATGCGCGCCCAGCTTAATCACCGCTGCCGCTTCTTCGCGTTTGGTAGTGCAGAGCGATGCCCCGAGCGGAAAACCAATGACGACGCCGACGGGCACACCAGTTCCGGCAAGCTCAGACTTGACCAAAGCTGTCCAGACAGGATTCACCATGGCGCAGGCGAAGCGATATTCGGCGGCTTCATGGCAGAGTTTGAGCACCTGATCGTGCGTAGCTTCCGGTTTGAGCAGCGTATGATCGATGACCGCAGCCAGGTTCTGCCAACTGGACAACGCTTCTTTCGCAAAAGAGGCGGTTGCGGCGGAAACGTGTTCGATGGATTCGGTCGTCATGGCGTTACTGCTCCTTCTGTTGGATAACTATTCGGGGAAGTCGGCCGGCATGAGGCGGATATCCGGGACATTGCGGAAGCGCTCGGCGTAATCCATGCCATAGCCGATGACAAAGTGATTGGGGATGCTGAAACCTACGTAATCCGCATCGATCTTTTGCAGGCGGCGTGAAGGCTTATCGAGTAAGGCCGCGATGCGTATCGATTTCGGATGATGCCGCTCGAGAAGGCTGCGCAGGAAGCCAAGCGTCAGGCCGGTGTCGAGGATGTCTTCGACAATGATGATGTTCTTGCCTTCGATGGGCTGGTCGAGATCCTTGATGAGCTTGACCGCGCCACTGGTGTGCTGGCCCTTGCCATAGCTGGAAACGGCAACGAAGTCGAAGGTGTTATCGACAGTAATGCTGCGGGCGAGATCGGCAAGAAAGATGGCTGCGCCTTTGAGAACGCCTACGAGAACAATTTTTTCTCCGGCATAGTCGGTGTCGATCTGGCGCCCGATTTCGGCGACACGCTGTGCAATCTGTTCCTGGCTGAAAAGAATAGGGAAATTTTCGTGCATGCTGGACTGGCTCACCTTTAACAGGATATCTCTAAAGGGCTCTGTGGAAGCTATACCCCTGCGGAAGTTATACTTAGATCAGTAACCTTCACATGTATCCGTTTATCCATATTGGACGTTTCTCCATCGGCACGTTTGGCATCATGCTCTGGCTGGCTGCTGTATGCGGTTGCTGGGTGTTGCACCGGAACTTTGCCCGCTGGAAGATCAAGGCCGACGCAGTTGGTATTGTTGCCGTTTCTACAGTTGCCGGTGTGATTGGCGCGAAGCTCTGGCACGTGCTGGAAGAGCCGCGACTGCTCATCCATCAGCCGCTCGATGTGCTCTTCGACCGCTCAGGCTTTGCCTGGTATGGCGGATTGATTGCCGCGATTCTTGCGTTGATCTGGCAGGGACGCAGCTATGGCATCGGCAAGCTGGCGATGCTGGATCTCTCTGCAGCCGCTGCAGCCATTGGCTATGGCGTTGGCCGGCTTGGATGCCTGACTTCTGGCGATGGGGATTATGGCGTTCCGACACATTTGCCGTGGGGGATGAGCTTTCCAGAGGGACTGGTGCCTACACCTCCCGGAGTGCGCGTGCATCCCACGCCGATTTATGAGTTGCTGGCAGCGCTGGTTATCGGATGGTATCTGTGGCGTCGTGGTACTCCGGAGAAGCCGAAACCTGTTGGACAAATTACCGGTGAGTATCTGGCATTGAGCGGGATTGCGCGCTTAATCGTGGAGTTTATTCGCATCAATCCGCGCATTTACTTGGGCATGAGCAATGCTCAGGTGGCGAGTATTGGATCGGTTGTTTTTGGTTTGGCGTTGATCTGGTTGGCACGGAGGAAGTCTGCTGTATTGCTTGCAGATCAATTGCCGGTTACTGCACCTTAGCTGTTCTTCCTAGTTCGTAGTACTTCCAGCAAACACCCCCCAGGTTCGCTTCGCGAACCTGGGGGCACCCGCTACTTTAGCGGATCCTCATAATGTCTTCAAATACTGTTTAGCCTCTTCCAGCTCAGGGAAGAGCTTCTCGTCTGCCTGGAACTCGCGTGGATGCACGCAGCGGCGTCCGTTCTTCGATCTCACGGGATGCTTGAGGTGCAGCATCTCGTGGTACATCAGATATTCGATGGCGTAGCGCGGCGTGTTCTTCCGGTCGAAGACACGGCTGATCATGATGGTGTTGTGCGCCGCATCGTAGTGTCCGAGCAGGCGACGTGCGCTGTGTTCGCTCCAGGTGAGTTGCGGACGGCCCATGAGTCCGTGAAAGAAACGCGTATTCAGGCTTTCAAACACTTCATCGAGATCGTAATGACTGCCCTTAGCGGTGGAGATTCGTTTGCGTCCGCGCGACTGGCGGATGCGCTCGCTGTGCCGCACCATCATTTCGCTGGAAGTGTAGCGCCGGTAGCGGTTGGCGTGCGTGGCGTCGATCGGCTTGCGATAGAGCTTGGCCAGCAGGATGTGCGCAATGGCGCGCAGAATATTCTCCGGCGCTCCTTCAAGCAGGTCGGAAAGATGGACCTTGATGCGACCTTCGCGCAGACGGATCGTCGTGTTGAGGCTGGTGAAGCGGTAGAACCGGACTTCAAAAGGCGGCATAGGAGCACGCGGACGCAGGACGCGATACTCCTCCTGGAACAATTGCAAAAGCTCGGGGTTCACTGAACCCGAGCGTAGCACAAAGAAAGCAGAAAAACTCAGGTTGGCCCGGTGCCGTTCTTACCGCGCTCGTCTTTGTGTACGGCAAAGTATTTTTCCTGATCTTCCATCATTTTCTTTGTCTGATCGATAGTGCTTTGCGCGGCTTCGAGCGCGGTTTTGCGAGCGAAATCGTAGCCTGCATTGGCGGCGGGTTTGCGCAATACATCTGGCCACTTGGCGCTGTCCGGCACCAGGTCTTTCAGTGCTTTGCGCAGATCGGCATGCTCCGAGTCGAAGGTGTCGAGGTTGTCCTGCAATTCATCGGAGAGACGGGTGAACTCTTCGAGTTTGGCGCGAATCAGCGCCGGCCGGTCATTGACATTGGGCTCGCTGGCTAGATCTTTAATAGCAGCAATGCGATCATCGATGAACTTCATGTAAAGCTTGATGCGCTCGTTGGGTTGATCGCGCGCTTCGCGGACGGCTTCGATCTCGTCGTTGTTCAAAGGGTCGCTGCCTTGCTGGGCCAGCGCGAGAGTGGTGCTTGCAGCGACGATGAGAAGAGTGACAGAGGGTAGAAACAGGCGGTGTAGCTTCATATCCGGCCCCCGATCAAGATGCAACAAGTTGGATGCTTCTGTCCATACCTTCGGTGGGAGTGTTCACTTTCGGACATGGATTTCCATCTGTGGACACTCCAGCTTGTTCCAGCCAGCGGGAGCGTCGAGTATCTGCCAAAGATACAAATACTTAGCATGCCACACAGTTTGGTGATGAAGCTGCTGTGGATTGTACTTAGAACTAGATCGAGAGGCCAGCCATGCAAACAATCTTTCAGGATCTACGCTACAGCATCCGTCAACTGCGCAAATCACCGGGATTTTCGCTGACAGCGATTTTGACGCTTGCGCTGGGTATCGGCGCGGTGACCTCCGTCTTCAGCGTTGTGAATTCGGTACTGCTGAAACCTCTTGCCTTTCCCAACCCTGGCCGTCTCGTAATGCTGCGGGAGATGGAACCAGATCTGGCTGGATCAGAGGCTCTTCTCGATAATCCGAGACACTTCTACAACTGGAAGACTTCCTCGAAGACGCTGGCGGATGAAACGATCTTTCAGACAGGAGGATACAGCGTCTCCACAGGGACAGATCATCCAGAAATTATCGGTGGAATGGTGATCTCTCCGAATTTCTTTTCAGTTCTCGAAGTACAGCCCATGTTGGGCCGCAGCTTTCTTCCTATCGAAGCGACCAAAGGGCATGACGACGAGGTCATCCTCTCCTGGAGCGCATGGCAGCGGTATTTTCAAGGCGATCCTAAGGCCATTGGGCGGACTCTGCGTGTCGGAGGCACGCCACAGACCGTGGTTGGCGTTCTGCCGAAGGAGTTCAGCTTCCCGCACATCAATCCAATGACTTCTGCACCATCACATAGCGCCGTGCGGCCTTA
>Ga0137415_10002524_pt1 | contig 18231 bp, 16 predicted proteins | sample CZODoug3_1_1_16f_FD_183082 | JGI IMG/M metagenome (GOLD analysis project Ga0137415, IMG submission 183082) | Vadose zone soil fungal communities from Angelo Coast Range Reserve, California, USA - CZODoug3_1_1_16fungal (Hybrid Assembly) | ecosystem: Environmental > Terrestrial > Soil > Vadose...
AAGCCCATCCGATCGCTCTCCAGCCAGAGCGTCAGCTCGAGCCGGTCCGACGGCATGGTCTCGAAGTAGTTGGTGCGGTCCCACTCGGTCGTGCCGTTCAGGTTCGTCGCGCCATTGCGCTCGAGCAGCGCAAAGACGGTACGCTCGTCCCCGTCGAGGTGCTTGCTTCCCTGGAACATGAGGTGCTCGAAGAGGTGCGCGAACCCGCTGCGGCCCTTGCGTTCGTTCACCGCGCCGACGTGGTACCAGACGTCCACCGCCACCAGCGGAGCGCGGCGATCTTCCGAGAGGATCACCGTCAGGCCGTTGGGCAGCTCGTATTTCTCGAAGGGGATCTGCGGCAGCGCCGCGGCGGCGATCAGGATGGCTGCGAACATGCGCGCCTCTTAATTCGATCGGCAACGTCTGGCAAATGACGCTCTACGGGCGAGGGGGTGCCGGATTTCAGTCCGCGTGACTACCTGCGTCGAGAATGCCCGTAGTCGAACGTACTCGCCTGCAGCAAGGGACCTTCCTGGTGCTGTTCGTGCTCGCCGCCTATGCGTTCTGGCGGACTCTCGAGCCGATCTGGGTGCCGGTGTTGCTTGGCCTCTTGATCGCCGTCGGCGTCCATCCCATCCACGAAAGGCTGCTGCGGCGCCTGGGCGGAAAACATCCGGGCCTGCCCGCGGCGGTCTTGACGGGAGTGGTGATGGTCCTCGCCCTCGCGATCACGGCGTTCCTCGTGTTCGTCGTCGGAGAACGCGTTCTCGAGTTCGCCCGACAGCTGGCAGCGAGCTACGAGAAGAAGGGCGCCGCGGGACTCCTGGGCCACAACCTCAACGTCCTGCTCTCGCGGCTCGGGGTCCAACCCGACGAGATCAATCAGCGCATCGCGCAGGCGGCGCGCGATCTCGCCGCCTTCCTCGGCAAAGGCGCGACCAGCATCGTCACGGGGCTGTTCACCGCGATCTTCATCTTCATCTTCACCGCCATCACCTCCTACTACCTGCTGCGGGAAGGCACCGAGGGCACGTCCTGGCTGGTGGAGATGATGCCGCTGCCCAACGGACAGGTCGCACAGATCGTGCGCGACGTCCGCGACGTGACCCGGGCGATGCTCTTCAGCACCACCGTCATGTCGGTCTATCAGGGGGTGACCGCCGGTATCGGTTACTGGATCTTCGGGGTCGACAGCCCCCTCGTCTGGGCGTCACTGACGGGCATCGCCTCCATCCTGCCCGCGGTCGGGACCGCCCTGGTCTGGGCGCCGGTCGGGATCGTGATGCTGCTCATCGGCCGCGTCGCGCAGGGGATCGGCATCCTGCTCTGGAGCCTGGTCGTCGTGGTGTTCGTCGCCGATTACATCCTGCGGCCCAAGCTCGTCGGGACCCGGATCAAGATGAGCGATCTGTTGGTGTTCATCGCCATCTTCGGCGGCATCGAGGCGTTCGGGATCCTCGGGGTCATCCTCGGACCGATCGCCGTCGCGGTCCTGCTCTCGCTGCTGCGGATCTACCAGCGGGACTACCGCCCGGAAGGGCCCGTGCAGGCGCACGATCCTACCCAGCAAGACGGGTCGGCCGTGCAGACCGCGCCCTGACTGGAAGCCTAAGCGCAGAGGAACAGTCGCACCCGGGCGATGCCGCGCCGGACGAAGTGGAGCGCGCGCGCGGCCGCTTCCGAGACGTCCATGATCCGGCCCTTCACGAAGGGTCCCCGGTCGTTCACGCGTACGCGGACCGAGCGGCCGTTCTCGGCGTTCTGCACCCGCAGACACGTCCCGAAGGCCAGCGAAGGATGCGCGGCGGTCAGCTCTTCGGGATCGAAGCGCTCGCCGCTGGCCGTCCGGTTCCCGCGCAACGCGGTCCCGTAGTAGGACGCGATGCCTTCGCCGATGGGCTCATCGCCGCCGCCCGGCGGAACGTGCGCGCAGGCCATCGCGACCAGCGCGAGCGGGACGAGCCCGGGGGACCGCCTCATCGGAACCACTTTCCGAAGGTGCGCTCGAGGAAGCCGGCGATCCCTCCGGCGTGCTGCGGGCAGTCGTTGGGAACGGTTCCCGGGATGAACCACTCCCGCGAGACCTGCTGGGAGGGGCAGCCAACAATGGCGAGCCCTCCGGTGCGCGTGTCGATCTCGTGCTGCTCGAGGCCGTCTGGAGGCTGCCAGGAGGGCGGGATCGGCCTTCCCCGCTGCCAGGCCCCGATCACGCGCGCCCAGACCGGCGCCGCGAGCCGCCCGCCCGTCGCCGCCGGCCCGAGCGGTCGCGGATGATCGAATCCCAGCCACACGCCGGCCACCAGTTCCGGCGTCGCGCCGATGAACCACACGTCCTGGGCGCCATTCGTCGTGCCGGTCTTTCCCAGCACCGGCAACTCGGGCGGCAGGCCCGCGCGCGCGGAAGCTCCAGTCCCGCGTTCCACGACGTCCGAGAGGAGCGACGCCATGATGAACGCCGGCCCGGGTTGCAGCGCCGGGGAAGTGACCACGCCGTTCTTGAGCAGGACGTCGCCGGTGGCGCTGCGCACTTCGTCGATGAAGCGCGGGAGGATGCGGTCGCCCCCGTTTGCGAAGGGCGCGAACGCCGCCACAAGCTCCAGCGGAACCACGTCGGCCGCGCCGAGGAAGCTTGACGGGTATGCCGGAATCAGCGCATCGGCGATGCCGCAGGCGTGCGCGGTCTCCACCACGGCAGGCATACCGACGCGCTGCCCGAGCGCGACGGCGGCGCGATTCGACGAGACGCGCAGCGCCTCGCGCAGATTCAGGGGCCGATCGCCGGCGATCTGTCCGTCCGCCGGAGCGTAGTCCGGCGGAAGCTGTGCCGGGTCTAGGAGGGTGGAGACCGGCACGCCGCCCTGGATCGCCGCCGCCCAGACGAACGCCTTGAACGTGGACCCGGCCTGACGCCGCGCCTGCGTCGCCCGGTCGAACTCCGAGAGCTTGTAATCGCGCCCACCCACCAGCGCGCGGACGTCGCCGGTGTGGGTGTCGAGCGCGACGAACATTCCTTCGAGACATTGCTCCGGATCGCCGTTGCACTTCTCGGCCGCGATGCGCCCGAGCTTGCCCGACTCGGCGGCGTCGATCTGCCGGATCAATTCCTTCTCGGCGGCACGCTGCAGTCCGGCATCCAGCGTCGTCCGCACGCGCAGGCCCTGCGTCTCGGCGTCCTGGCCAAAACGATCGTTCAGCTCCTGCCGGACCGCGGCGACGAACCAGGGCGCGCCACCCTCCTGCTCCTGGGGGCTCAGGCGAAGCTTGCTCTTCTTTGCCAGGGCCTCATCCTTGGCGGTGATGGCCTTCGCCTTGGCCATCTGTCCGAGCACCAGATTGCGGCGCTTGAGCGCGAGGTCCGGGAACCGGCGGGGGTCGTAGGTCGACGGCGCCTTGGGCAGCGCAGCGAGCAGTGCCGCCTGGGAGATCGTCAGGTCCATCGCGGTGCCGCCGAAGTACCCTCGCGCGGCCGCCTCTACGCCGTAGTACCCGTTCCCGAGATAGATCTGGTTCAGGTACATCTCCAGGATCTGCTGCTTGTTGAATTCCCGCTCGATGCGACGGGCGACGATCATCTCCGCCAGCTTGCGACGCAGCGTGCGCGCCCGGGTGAGGCTGTCCGGGAACACGTTGCGCGCCAGCTGCATGGTGATGGTGCTCGACCCTTCCCGCAGCGAGAACGTGCGGAAGTCGCGCCAGATGGCTCCCACGACGCGGCGCCAGTCGATGCCGGAGTGGTCGTAGAACCGGTTGTCCTCGACCGCCAGGAAGGCGGCCACCAGTTTCGGCGACATCGAGGAGAGCGGCACCACGACGCGCTCTTCGGGCGCGAGCCGCGCGAGCAGCTTGTTGTCACGGTCGAACACCAGGCTCGCCTGCGGCGCTTTGTAATCGCGCAGCGCGCTCACCGGAGGACAGCCGAACGCGATGATGCCGATGCCCGCCGCAGCAGCGGCGAACAGGGCGGCGGCGCACCAGGCTGCGATGCGCACACGTCTCGGCACCTCCGGAAGCCGGAGCATCCTCCACGGAACAACCGGACGGCCGCTCTTCGTCCCGAAGAGCTTCATGCGGCGGAGCTTCCGCCCCCCGGCGCCAATCCACAAGGTTTTGATTGCGCGTCGATCGGTGACCCCTCGAACACGGTCCGCATGACGCGGGGTACAGTGGCGCCATGTCGACGCACCGCGTGCTGAACCAGCCGCCGCCCCTCCAGGACTACGATCCGCTGGCGCTGGACCAGGCGCTCGCGCAGGCGCTCCGGCGCGAGGGCGCCGCCTGGGCCGCGGCGGAGATCGGCGCCTTTGCGCGGGCAACTGCGGCGAAGGAGATGCTAGCGCTTGGTTTCCAGGCGAACGAGAACCCACCGCGGCTGCGCACGCACGATCGATTCGGGAACCGCATCGACGAGGTCGATTTCCACCCGGCGTGGCACGAGCTGATGCGGTTCTCGGTCGCGAACGGAGTCCACGCCGGACCCTGGCGCGATCCCCGCGAAGGTGCGCACGTGGCGCGGGCGGCGAAGATGCTGCTCGTCTCGCAGACCGAGGCGGGGCACGGCTGCCCCATCTCGATGACGTACTCCGCGCTGCCGGCTCTGCAGGGCAAGCCCGACCTGCTGGAGGAGTGGGCGCCACGCATCGTCTCGCTCGCGTATGACAGCCGCATGCTGCCGGCGGTCGAGAAGAGCGGCGCGCTCATCGGGATGGGAATGACCGAGAAGCAAGGCGGCTCCGATGTGCGCGCGAACACCACGCGGGCCGAGCCGCTCGGGTCGGGCGCCTACGCGCTCACGGGGCACAAGTGGTTCTGCTCGGCGCCGATGAGCGACGCGTTCCTCGTGCTCGCGCAGGCGCCTCGCGGGCTCTCCTGCTTCTTCTTGCCGCGCTGGACGCCGGACAGGGAGCGCAATCGCTTCCACCTGCAGCGACTCAAGGACAAGCTCGGCAACCGCAGCAACGCGTCCGCCGAAGTGGAGCTCGACCGCTCCTGGGCGCGGCTGGTCGGAGACGAGGGACGCGGAGTGAGCACCATCGTGGAGATGGTCAACCACACGCGGCTCGATTGCGTGATCGGCGCTGCGGCGGTGATGCGACAGGCGCTGGTCCAGGCGGTGCATCACTGCCAGCATCGCAGCGCGTTCGGGCGCTTCTTGATCGAGCAGCCCCTGATGCGCGCCGTGCTGGCGGACCTGGCGATCGAATCGGAAGCAGCGACGGTTCTCATGATGCGCCTGGCGCGCGCGTACGACCGGCGCGAGCAGGAGGCGGGATTCCGGCGCCTCGGCACCGCCGTCGCGAAGTACTGGGTATGCAAGCGGGCTGCGCCGCTGGTGGCGGAGGCGCTCGAGTGCCTCGGCGGGAACGGCTACGTCGAGGAATCGATCCTTCCCCGGCTCTACCGGGAAGCGCCGCTGAACTCGATCTGGGAAGGGTCGGGGAACGTGATCTGCCTGGACGCGTTGCGCGCGCTGCACAAGGAACCACAGGCGCGCGACGCGCTGGTGGCGGAGCTCCGCCTGGCGCGCGGCGCCGATCGGCGGCTGGACGCGGCGATCGACGGTGCAGAGGCGCAACTCGCGTCGCCGGAGGAAACAGGGGCGCGCAGGCTCGTCGAATCGCTCGCGCTTGCGCTGCAGGGATCGCTGCTCGTGCGCCATTCGCCCGCGCCCGTCTCCGACGCGTTCTGCGCCACGCGGCTCTCCGGGGATCACGGGTACGCGTTCGGCGCGATGCCGGCTGGGATCGATCTTGGAGCCGTCCTCGAGCGCGCCTGGCCTGCTGACGGGTGAAGATGTGCACGGCGCCGTGGCGTTTCCGGACGAGCGAGTGCCACCCGATTTCGTCCTGTCGGGTTTTCGCCCTGCGGGGTACCTTCCGCCGCCGTGATCCTCACGGTGCGCGGCAAGAAGATCGAGGCACAGCACATCGGCCGGTCCGGCGGCCCGACGCTGGTGTTCCTGCACGAGGGGCTCGGGTCGTTGGGCCTCTGGCGCGATTTTCCGCAGAGGGTCGCCGAGGCCACCGGGCTGCCCGCCTTCGTGTACAGCCGCGCGGGTTACGGCCAATCCGATCCGGCGGCGATGCCCCGGCCCGTCCGCTACATGCATGACGAGGCGGAGCTCTTGCCGGACGTCCTCGCCGCCGCGAAGATCGACGACCCGGTCCTCGTCGGGCACAGCGACGGCGCGTCGATCTCGATCATCTACGCCGGAAGCGGCGGAAAGACGCGGGCGTTGGTGCTCGAGGCGCCGCACGTCTTCACGGAGGAGATGGGGCTGCGCAGCATCGCCAAGGCGCGCGACGCGTACGAGAGCGGCGACCTGCGCACGCGGCTCGCGAGGTACCACCAGGATGTCGACGCGGCCTTCTGGGGCTGGAACCGGCCCTGGCTCGATCCCGAATTCCGCAAGTGGAACCTGGAGGAATTCGTCCTGCGCATCTCCGCGCCCATCCTGGTCGTGCAGGGCGAACAGGACGAGTACGGGACGCGCGCGCAGGTGGAGGCGATCGAGCGCGGCGCGCGGGACGTGGAGGTACTGATGCTTCCGGACTGCGGCCACTCCCCGCACCGCGATCAGCCCGAAGCGGCGCTCCGCGGGATCGACGCGTTCGTGGAAAGGCACGTCAAGCCGGGTACGTGACTCTGGTGCGCTCCGGCGCTCGTCCCCGCGCCACGGCGATCGCCGTTGCCAGCATGACCAGGTCGCGCACCACCGTCCACCAGGAGGCGCGCTCGTCGCCGCCGAAGCACCCGCAGCGCAGATCGATTCCGCGCAGGAGCGCCTGCGTCAGCAATACGGTGAACGCTCCGAGGAGCACGGCGAGGACGGCCGCCGCCGACCTCTCCATCACGCCGGTGACGAGCGCGATGCCGGCCAAGAGCTCGATGCCGACCACCGCCGCCGCGAGGAGTGGCACCAACGCCGCGGGAATGACGCGGTAGTTGGCGACGTCCTGGGCGAACGCCGCCATGTCGGGCAGCTTGGTGACCGCCGCCCAGATGAAGAGGGCGCCGAGCGCGACCCGGCAGACCGCGAGGGCACGCGCCATCATTGCCCGCCCGCCGCGCAGAGCGCGCAGGTGCCCGACTCACCCGGACCGCCCCGCGCCAGCCACTCGGGCCACGCGCCGGTGAGGACGCGCACGTCGCGCACCCCATTGGACTGCAGCAGCACTGCGACCCGGTCCGCCGCGGCGCAGTCGCGATCGCGGTCGTAGACGATCACGGCCGGCGCGGCGCTCAGTTTCGGAAGCAGTGGCTCGGCCGGCTGGCCTGGAGCAAGATGCACCGCGCCAGTGATGTGTCCGGCCGCGTATTCCTGCGCGGAGCGGGCATCGACGAACGCCGCCGTGCAAGCGATGCACAGCGGCTTCGCTTCCTGTACCGAGATGCGGCGGACGCTCGCGCGCGGATCCTGACAGGCCGCGCCCGCCGACTCGGCGGCGGCATGGACGGGCGTACCCAGCCGGGCTGGACGCGGCGACATGCCATTGCCGGCGACCCCCACGACCGCGCCAGCCACGCAGAGCAGGCCGCCCCGGACAAGCAGACTCACGACGCGATGATAACGAGATCTATCCCCTCAGGCCTTCGAGCAGCATGCCTCGCACGGCAAAGAGCTGCGGCTCCGGAAGGCCGCAGGTCACGCCGAGGCGCCGCAGGGCGCAGACCGGCGCGATGCCGCTCCCCGATCTGTGCGAAATGTGGCGCAGGCTCAGGCGAGCCCCATGGAGCATCAGCTTGAAGCACGGCACGCTCATCCGGAGCTCTGTCGCAGAATGTTTGTCGCCGTATCCGTACACGTCCGACATCAGCACGGCGACCTGGTGCTCGAGCCATGTCAGGCGGACGATGCGATGGAGGAGGAAACCAAGCTCCTCGTGGCACTGCGCAATCACGAGCGCCAGATCCGGGCGCGTTTGCAGCGCGGGTTCCGCGTCGACGACGGCCGACCGCAGCACCATGAACCTGAAGCGGTTCTGCGAGCGGAAGTGATCGACGATGAGATGGCGCGCGACCGTGAACAACCAGCTCGAAAGACTTTCGATATCGCAGGTGCTGCGCTCTTCGTAGGCCAACAGCATCGCCTGCTGCGAGATGTCGGCGGCGTCGTCGGCATTCTTCACTCGTCGCGCAACGAATCTCCTGAGCGAGGATACGATCTCTGGCGATACGCTGACCCGCTGCCGGTCGACGACGCGAACGACATGGATCCCACTGACCGCGTTTCCCGTTTGGGTCTTCGCAACGACGCTGATTCGAGGTGCGTGAGCGATGCCCTGATCCTGAGGCATCGCCTCGCCGATGGAACGGATCATCGCTGCCCCCCGCGTGACGGTCAGAGAGGCACGCGCGCTGCAGCCCTCGTGAACTTTTGCCTGGCAACATGGACGACTCACCGGATTCGGGCGCTACTTCGTGACCTGCGCTCCGCAAACCGTGCCGCTGATGTGTCCGAACATCACCATCACATTGACGGAGCAGGTCGCCGTCGTGCCGTCCGGACGCTTGACGGTGATCTCACCGGTGACCGTCTTCGTGAAGGAGAGACCGGTTCCGGTCACTGTCGCCGTCAGCGAGCCGTCGATGATCACACCTGCCGCGGTTTTGCACGCCTTTGCTTCGACCGTCAGCGAGCCCGAGGTAGCGCACGACCGCAGGCCGGTCGGGCAGGTGATGCTCAGCGTTCCGGAGACATCGAGCTCGCCGCCTCCGGCGCACGTGTAGCTGACGGAACTGCCCGGGGCCCAGAGTTGATTGCGGGACGATGCCACGGCCTCGTGTGACTGAAGAGCGGCCGAGACCTCGGACGCGACCGACTGCGCCTCGGCATTCGAGAGATCGCTGGAGTTGCCACCACAGGACGCGGCCGCGATCGCGGCCGCCAGAACGAGAACCTTGCGCATGTGAATTCCCCCTACGATTCGAGTTGAATTGCGCGGGGGGATTGATCACTTCTCCATCAGTTTGAGCGAACGCAGAAGTGTTCCCCCATACACTTCTGCGCTCGTTCAGACTTGCGGGCTACGTGTGAGACGCTTGCACAGGCATCGCGGTGAACGCAAGCCCCCCTCGTTCACGCGCGACAAGAATCATCCAGCGTGTGTTCAATCCTTCCTCGACTTCGCTTTCGTCGCCACCGCCTGCCCATCCACCGGTCCCGCCTGTTTGATCGCGAGCAGATCGAGATCGAAGATCAAGGCTTCGTTGGGACCCACCGTGGTTGCTGCCGTCCTCCCGGGCACTCCCCGTTCTCCGTACGCGAGCTGGGGAGGCACGAACAAAACTTCCAGTTGGAACCGACGGGCATGAACTTCAGCGCCTCCTGCAACCCCGGGATGACGCTAGCGACTGCAAACTTCGCAGGTTGCCCACGGGCATGGGACCCCAATCGACGGTTGCCGTCAAGCTGGCCGGAGGGGCGGCGGTCATAATTTTACAGATGGCACGGCGCATGGCCGTGGACGACTCACGGACCGATGCCAGGAACCATGCGCAGGAGCGCGTCGCCGTACGTGAGCCCCAACCAGACAGCTCCGACCAGGATCGCGCCACATGACACGCGGACGACCCAGAATGCGCGCGGCCGTGCGGCGCCTACCGGGCCGTCTGCCGCGAGCAGCCGGCGGACCCGCCAGCCGATTCCATCTCCTGCTCCTGCCATGCTTGCACAGAGCGCCGTCGCCAGGCCGCACTGGAGCCGTGCCGCGTTCAGGATGGCCTCCGCCAGATCTTCGGCGGCGGTCCCGGCCGCCAAAGCTTCGTCGTCGCGCTCGGCTTCGAGAGCCAGTAGCCATGCGGAAAAGCGGCGGTCGGTCCCAGGAATCGGCCACTGGAGGTCGGCGGCAAGCTGCGCGAACCAGATGCGCAGGGGATCCAATCCTCTCACGTGCGCCGTCTCGTGCGCGATCGCAGCTGCGAGGACCGTCCTCGATGCGATCCGTTCGAATTCCTCGGAGACGATCACTTCCGGCTTCACGAGCCCCACTGTGCCGACGGCGACGCGCGCGACGGCGCTCGAACGGACCGCGTGTGCCGAACGAATCAGGGCGCGCAGCGAAATCCCCGCGGTGAGCGTGGCGAGCACGAGGAGCCCGATACCGGTCTGCTCGTCCGCCGGGTTTGGCTCCTGAAGCGCCCATCCGATGAGGAACGCGAGAACGACGGCGCCGGCGAACAGCGGAAAAACGAGGCGCCACCAGGCGAGAGGCTCGGGATCGCGAGACCGCAGCCACGCTCGACGTAGCAAAAAGGCGGCAATCCAGACCACGACTCCGAACAGGGCCGTGGCCACGACGACCAGGACGGCTTCAAGTGCCATCGCGCCGCCTCCTCCGGGCCTTGAGCTCCGCCGCCAGCTCGTCGAGAAGCTCAGGCGAGACATCCTCGAGGGCGCCAACGAGCGCCGCGATGGCAGGGCGCGGTCCACCCTCGGCAAGCTGCTCGATCAGACCTCTCGCCATCGCGCGCTGCGTCTTCTCACGCTCGATCACCGCCCGGTACGTGTACACCCGTCCAGAGCGGCGGCGCCGCACCATCCGCTTGGCGACGAGGCGATCGAGGACTTTCGCAACCGTCGTGTAGACGATCCCGCGCTGGCCACCGATGTCGTCATGGAGCTCGCGGGCGGTTGCCTCCTGCCGCGCCCAGAGCGCCGCAAGCAACGCCCGCTCGAGCTCTCCGCCCGGCAGGACAGGGTCGTCCTTCTCGCTCACCTACGCCCTCGGGTTGCGTTACGGCGCATGTCGTAGGTAATCTACGACATGCGCCGTAATGCGTCAAACGACCGCCGGCCGTTCCATCCCTGCCAGTAGCCGTGGGGTCTGCCCTCGCATCCGGGCGCCGCGCGCGCCTCGCCACGATCCTGCTAGCCGCCTGGAGCGGAAGAGCGCAGGAGCTCGAATGCCCCTCCGTGGCGACGGCGGAAAAGCTCGTGCGCTGCGCGCTCTCGCGCAGCGAGGTCGTGGTCAGGGCGGAGCGCGAGGTGGACGCATCGCGTGCGCGCAGCATGATTGCGGGCCGCGTCCTCCCGGCCAATCCTACGTTGGAGCTGAGCGGCGGAAGGCGGACCGCGGAGACGGGCGGGTCCGACTACGACCGCGCCATCGACCTCGCACAGATCTTCGAGCTCGGCGGACAGCGAGGAGCGCGCCTCGCCATCGCCAGCAGGGAAGAGAAGCTGGCAACCGCGGCGCTCGACGGCCTCCGGCGCGAGATCACGGTTGACGTCTTGAGCGCGGTGGCGGCTGTCTGGCGAACTCGGACGGCGCTAGCGCTCGCGCGCGACCAACGTCAGGTGGCTGACCGGCTCGTCGAGGTGAGCGTGGCAAGACAGCGTCAGGGGCTCGCGCCGGCTTTGGACGTGGACCTCGCCCAGGCTGCCTGGGTACAGGCACGCCGCGATGAGGGGATCGCGGCGCAGGACACGGCAGAAGCGGAAGGCAGGCTGGCGCGGGCCGTCGGTAGCGACATCCGCCTCGTCGAGGGGGAAGCGCTGCCATCCGGATTCCATGTCGTCGGCGGCCTCGAAGTGCTCGAGCAGCAAGCGCTGACACGGCGGCGAGAGGTTCTGACTGCCAGGAGCGACGCGGACGTCGGGCGGGCACGGGAGGAGTTGTTGCGGCGCGAACGCATTCCGGACGTGATGATATCCGCCGGCGTGCGTCACGAGGAGTTTTCCAACGTCCTCGGCGCGCGCGTTAGCGTGCCCCTCCCTCTCGTCCGTCGCAACCAGGGCGAGATCGCCGAACAGCGGGCGCGGGTAGCGCAGGCGGACGCGGTCGTCCGGGAAGCGGAGTTGCGCGTGCGCCTGGAAGTTCGCGCTGCGTTCGCGAACTGGCAGCGTGCCACGGAAACGGCGCGACAGACCGACCCGGCGCTGGAGGATCGCCTGCGCGAAGACGCCGCGGCGCTGCGCGACGCGTACGCGCGCGGGACGATGCCGCTCCCGACGGCCCTGGCGTCGTTGCGCGAGACACAGGCGGCCCGCCGCACCCTCACCGAGACGAAGGTCGAAGCGGTGCTTGCGTCGTTTCAACTCGCGCGCGCTGCAGGGTACGCGGCCTCGCCGGATCTGGATGCGCGATGAAGCACGCGACTCTCATCGTGCTGACTCTCGTGGTGCCGGATATCTGCTGCGCTCGTGACGGCCGCGGCTCGAAAGAGGCCGCCGCCGATTTTTCGACGAGACCGCAGGAGCAGCAGAGCCCGAAGCAGGAGGCACCTTCCGTCGTCAAGGTTTCCGCCGATGTCAGTCGCGATGCCCGCATCGCGACAGCTCGCGCCGAAGTGCGCCGGCTCGCCGCGACCGTGGATCTCACTGGCCAGATCGTCCCCGACCCCGACGGTATCGCGGTCCTGAGCGCGCGCGCGAGCGGCCGCGTACTCAAGGTCCTTGCGCGCGAAGGCGACGAAGTGCGCGCCGGCCGCGTGGTCGCGCTGATCAGCTCGCCCGAGCTTGCGCGCCTTCGCGCCGAGTACGAGGCCCAGGCGGCGAAGGCGGCGGCGGCGCGGCAGAACGCGAAGCGCCTGCAAGCCCTGATCGAGCAGAGGCTCGGCGCGGAGCAGGACGCGCTGTCAGCTGCCGCGGAGGCGACAGCTGCCGAGGCGGCGCGAGATGCCGCCGCGCGCACCATCCGCAGCATGGGTGCGCCGCTCAAGGCCGGCGAGGATGCATCGCTGATCCTGGTCGCCAGCCCGATTGCCGGGCAGATCATCCAGCGCACCGTGTTTCCCGGCCAGATGGTCGCGGCGGAGAGCGCGCTGGCTACCGTCGCCGACCTGTCGCGGGTCTGGTTTCAGGCCCGGCTCTTCGAGAATGACCTCGCGCGCGTGCGCGAGGGCGCGATCGCCGAGGTGCGCCTCAACGGCTATCCCGACATGGCCCTGCCCGCGAGGGTGGCGCGGATCTCGGCCCAGGTCGATCCGCAGACGCGCGCGCTCACGGTGCGCCTCGCGATCAGGGACGACTCACCTCGCATTCGTCTCGGCCTGTACGGCACAGCGCGGATCGAGGTGGCTGGTGAGCAAGACGAGCCCCACATCGTCGTCCCTGCTTCCGCCCTCACCGACATCGAGCAACGCAAGGCCGTGTTCGTGCGCCGACCGGACGGCGATTTCGAGATCCGTGCCGTCACCCCCGGGAAGGAATCGGGCGGTGTCGTCGAGTTGCTCGCAGGCGTGCAGCCTGGAGAGGAAGTCGTCGTTTCAGGTGTGCACAACCTCAAGTCCATCGTCCTGAAGTCCACCCTGGACAAAGAGGAATAGCGGAGTGCTCTCGGCCATCGTCCGCCTGGCGCTCCACAATCGCCTGCTCGTGGTCGCGGGCGCGGCTGCTCTCCTCGTCGGCGGGATCCTCGCAGCGCGCAATCTGCCCATCGACGCGGTCCCGGACGTGACGACGGTGCAGGTGCAGGTCATCACCGCGGTATCGGCGCTCTCACCGCTCGAAGTCGAGCAGTATGTCACCGCGCCGGTCGAGCGGGTGCTGGGCGGCATTCCCGCGCTCACGGAACTGCGCTCCACATCCAGGTACGGGCTCTCCACCGTGACGGCGGTGTTTCGCGATGGCACCGACATCTACTTCGCCCGCCAACAGATCTTCGAGCGGATGCGCGAGATCTCCGGCGTCATCCCGGAACGTTACGGCCGGCCGGAGTTGGGGCCCATCTCTACCGGGCTCGGCGAGATCTACCAGTTCGTCCTGTGCGGCAAGAGCCAATCGCTCATGGAGCTCAAGACCTTGCTGGATTGGGACCTGGCAGTCGCGCTGCGGATGGTCCCGGGCGTCGTCGAGGTCAACACCTTCGGCGGTCTCGACAAGCAGTACGAGGTTCGCCTCGACCCCGCCCGCATGGGCGCCGTCGGCGTAGGCCTGGCCAACGTCTTCGAGGCGCTCCAGCGCGGCAATGCCAATGCGGGCGGCGGCTACATCGAGCGCAACCGCGAAGCGCTGCTCATCCGCTCCGAAGGACTGGTCAGGAATCTCGACGACATCCGCAACGTCGTCGTGGTTCGCGGTCCAGGCGCTGCCCCGGTGACCGTCGGCTCACTCGGCACCGTCTCCGTCGCGCCGCAACTCCGGCGCGGGGCGGCCACGCTGGACGGCGAACGCGAGGTCGTTCTCGGCGTGACGCTGATGCTGATGGGGGAGAACAGCCGGGCCGTCACCGAGCGAGTCAAGGCAAAGCTCGCGCAGCTGCAGAAGGTCCTGCCCGAAGGGGTGCGCGTCGAACCGTACTACGACCGCAGCGTGCTGGTGGACAGGACGATCCGCACCGCGACGGACAATCTCGTCATCGGCGCCGTGCTCGTGATCGTCGTCCTCTTCCTGCTGCTTGGACACCTCCGCGCCGGGCTCATCGTCGCTTCCGTCATCCCGCTCGCGATGCTCGCCGCGATTCTCGGCATGTGGGCCACGGGCACGAGCGGCAACCTCATGTCGCTCGGGGCGATCGATTTCGGTCTCATCGTGGACGGCTCGGTGATCATCATCGAGAATGCCTCGCGAAGATTGACGGAGAAGCGCCAGGAATTGCGCCGCGCGCTCAGCGGCGCCGAGCGCCTCGACGTCATCGCGGCGGCCACGGCGGAGGTGCGCAGCGCGAGCGTTTTTGGCGAGGCGATCATCGCCGTCGTCTACGTCCCAGTGCTCCTGCTCTCGGGCATCGAGGGGAAGCTCTTCCGACCGATGGCAGCGACAGTGCTCTTCGCGCTTGGTGGGGCATTCATGCTGTCGCTCACGCTCATCCCGGTGCTTGCCAGCTTTTTCCTGCGCGGCGAGCCGGGGCGCGAGCCGACGCTCCTCGCTTGGGCGCGCCGGATCTTCACGCCCGCGATCCGCATGGGGCAACGGCACCCGTTCTGGGTGATCGGCGGCGGCGGCGCCGCCATGGTCGCCGCTCTCGCCGGTTCCCGATTCCTGGGCGCGGAGTTCGTTCCTACCCTGGAGGAGGGCTCGTTCCTGGTCCAGGTGCGAAGGCTCCCGGGGACGGCGTTGTCGGCAGCCATCGAGAGCGACCTGCGCATCGGCCGCGCGCTCCGGCAGATCCCCGAAGTGGAGAAGGCGGTGAGCCGCATCGGCCAGCCGTCACTCGGAAACGAGGCGGTCGGCATCGAGGTCAGCGAGTTCTACGTCACGCTGCAGCCACCGGACAGATGGCGGCCGGGAACGGACAAGGCCAGCCTGACCGAGGAGGTCGAGAAGGCAATCGAGACCGCGGTGCCCGAAGTGGCAGCCATCGTCAGTCAGCCCATCCACGAGCGGACGAACGAGCTGATCGCGGGCTTCAAGGCGGACGTCGTGGTCAGCATCTACGGCGATGATCTCGCCGGGCTGCGCCGCCTGGTCAATCAAGCGACGGAACTTCTCAAGACTGTGCCAGGCGCTGCGGATCTCAGGCCGGAGCAGGTCGCGGGTCAGCCTTACCTTCGCATCGTTCCCGACCGCACGCGCCTCGCCCGGTTCGGCCTCGCGGTGGACGACGTGAACGCGCTGGCCGAAACCCTGTCCGTCGGACACGAGGTGGGACATATCTTCGAGGGCCAGCGCCGTTATCCTCTAGTTGTGGTGCAGGACCTCGGCAAAGGCGCAGGCGTCGAGCAGATCTCAAACTTGCTGCTCGAGGCGGGCTCGGGGCAGCCCCTACCGCTGCGAGAGGTCGCCGAGATCAAGCTGCAGGAAGGGCCCTCCCAGATCAGCCGCGAAGGCGGCTCGCGACGCATCACGGTGGAGATGAACGTGAGGGGCCGCGACACGGTCGGGTTCGTGGAGGATGCTCAGACGCGCCTTCGGGACCTGCAGCTGCCACCCGGCTATCGTTTGAGCTGGAGCGGGCAGTATCAGCACTACCAGGCGGCGCGCGGGCGCCTGCTCCTGGTGGTCCCAGCGGCGCTCGCGCTCATTCTGCTGCTGCTCTATCTCGCTTTGCACGAGATCTCGCTGGCCCTGGTGATCTTCCTCGATGTGCCGTTCGCGATCACGGGCGGCGTTGCTGCGCTCGCTGCGCGCGGCCTGCCCTTCAGCATCTCGGCCGGTATCGGCTTCATCGCCCTCTTCGGCGTCTCGGTCCTCAACGGACTCGTGCTGGTTACGGTGGCCCACCGGCACGAACGGGCGGGCATGGATCCCAGGGAGGCAGCCTTTGCCGCCGCAGAGGATCGCCTGCGTCCGGTGCTGATGACTGCGCTCGTCGCCATACTCGGGTTCATCCCGATGGCCGTGTCGACAGCGCCGGGCGCGGAGGTACAGCGCCCGCTCGCGACCGTGGTCATCGGCGGCCTCATCTCTGCCACCCTGCTGACCCTGCTGGTCGTGCCCACGGTCTACGCGCTCGTTCGCTCGCCATTCGTACGCAGATAAGCGCCTCGCAGCTCAGCGAGTTCGTCGCCTATTGCGCGTCGCGGCGCTGGGGCGGGCCGGGGCCCCCCCGGAATCCGTACATTCAGTGGAACGGAAAGGCTGGACCCCGCTCTCGCTGCCGGTTCTGAGCGTTATCCCGTGGAAAAGCCGCCTTCTACCAGAACACCACCGAGGGCAAGTCGCGCAAGGTCGAGCTCAAACGAGGCGTTCTATCGTTTTGCGTGTGTCGTTCGTCATAACGTTAGGGGCTTGCCCCGTTTCGGGAAGGCGGAGCTTGCAGCTGGGAGGTCTCGATTGAGATGCTCCGCGCCCGTCAACTCGTGGTTGCGATGGCGGCCGCTTTCGGCTGCTCATCCGAGCCTGCCGGGAGCAGCGCTCCCTGGGTGACCCAGCCGACCCGTGCGGAGCACACTGCACGGTTTTTTCCCATTGTGACCGGGCCGCCACGACCCAATCTGTTTCGTTTGCCACAGCGATGAACACCCTGTCGGAGCCGTGAGGCCTCGACTGGACCCAGCGCCAATGCGCCGTGGCACAGAGATGGCAAGACGGGTCCGACTTGCCGCTAGCGGAATGACGATCTTCTTGCCGCCTCTTTTTCAAGAACGGGGATCGGGAAGCAACCTGCGGGGTATCGGATCGTCTTCCGGCGGATCAGGAAAGAGCGTCCTTCGCCGCACCGTGACGGACACGCCGAGGATGCCGCCGAGGTCGATGCCGGCGACGCGCAGCCCGAGATACGTCTCGGTCTCCTCCGTCAGATCGCGGCGTGGCCTGCGCTTGCGCTGTCGATCGTATGCCTTGCGCTTCGCGGGGTCCGAGAGGACGACGAACGCTTCGGTGATCTCGCGGAAATGCTCGATCGCTTCCTCGTCCGCATTGACGTCGGGATGAAAGGTGCGGGCGAGCTGCCGGTAGACTGCTTTGATCTCCTGCGCGGACGCGTCTGGCGGAGTTCCGAGCACGTCATAGAGGTCACGCCGAGGCACACGCAAAGGATAAGCTCCGCCGCCTCATCCGGCATCGCCTCCATTCCCGAGAGATGGACGGCCGGGTGGCGAAGCCAGCGGAATCGCTCCGCGATCCCGCATTCGCAGGGCGGCGTTCGCCGGCGGGGGTCTTGACCCTCGCACCGCGAGCGAAGTAGAGCCGCAACATGCGCGGCTGCGGTCTGCTCCGGCGCACGTTGACGATTCCCTGGTGCCGGGCCCTCGCGGTCCTCGGCGTCTGGGTGATCGCGATGGAGGCGGTGCAGCTGCCGCTGTTGACGGCGCCTGCACCTGCCTCCTGCTGCTGCGCCCACCACAGCGCGGACGCGAAATGCCAGTGCCGCGTCTGCACGCATGCGAGGGAAGTCGAAACCGGGAAACCGGTCCTCAAGACCTGCGGATCCACCGATACCACCTGGGCTGTCGTTTCTGTTTCCCGCGACCCCGTCTTCCCTGTCGTGACGTTCGCGTCGCAAGCGGTTGCAGCGCCGCCAGCCATCGAGCTGCGCCTGGCGTCCCCGCCGCCGGATCCGCTTCTCGAAGTCCCGACGCCCCCTCCACTCGCCAACTCCTGACCACGGTTCAGTCGGCTGCTGAGCGCGGCGCGCGTTTGCGCGCCGCTCCCGCTCGCCCGGGAGGAACCATGCGCACCGGCGCATGCTTGTCTTTGTTCTCGATTTGTTTCGTCTCGTCCGGCGCGATCGCGCAGGAGCGCGAGGTCAGCCTGGACCGCGAGGATGCTTCGTTGCCCTCGGCCCTCGCTGGCCTGCGGATCTCGGGGTTCTTCGTCGGTTCGGCGAACTACAACTCGCACATCCAGATGGTGCCCGAGTTCGCCGGCAATGCTCCGGTTTCCTCGGAGCCGCGGCGCATCGACTACAGGTTCGATCAATTCAGCCT
>Ga0137415_10002526_pt1 | contig 18227 bp, 19 predicted proteins | sample CZODoug3_1_1_16f_FD_183082 | JGI IMG/M metagenome (GOLD analysis project Ga0137415, IMG submission 183082) | Vadose zone soil fungal communities from Angelo Coast Range Reserve, California, USA - CZODoug3_1_1_16fungal (Hybrid Assembly) | ecosystem: Environmental > Terrestrial > Soil > Vadose...
GAAACCGAGCGCACGTGCGTCATCGTCTCCGTAATGACCACCAGGCCATTGGGCAGCACCTGCTTGCGAATGTCGCGCGCTTCCGTGCTCATACAGGAATTGTGACACAGGCAGTGGGAAGATGAAATCAGGGGAAGACCTGGGGCAACAACTTGCTTGTTTGCTTGCAGTTGCGTAGCGAAGAAAGGCCGATCTTTCCAGGCCGCCAGCCGAAATGGAGAAACCCACCGAGTGGAAGGGCTCCCAGCTCTTCGGATAAGAACTCGTGGTTTACCACCCCGGTTATATCAAAAAGTTACAGCAGCTTTTCCGCCGGGTTCAGTTTCCCGTACTCGCTGGTGTAATGCAGCGGCACATCCGCGTACGTGCCCTTCTCCCGCTGGTAAATCTCGCAGGTGTCGAACGGCTTCGAGTACACGTGGATGCTCACCGCCCGCTGATTGAACTCCGCCAAATTTAGCACCTGGTGCACCGGCTGCAGCGGATTCACGTACGCCGGGTGCTCCGCGTCCATGTCGTACGTGTCCGTGGGAACGATGTGGCACGTGCCGCACTGTGCGTCGCGCTCGTCCACGCGAAAATTCTGCACCCGCAGCCGCCCGATCGGCGCGGACATCCAACAATTCTGCCCGCGATGATTGTGAATGCGGCTGAATTGCCCGACCTCCCAGCAAATGGTCATGCACTCGAATACATCGTTTTTGAAAATCAGGTTCCGCGTGTAATTTCCCTTCGAGTAGAAAAGATATTTCTCCAGCGTCTCCGGCCGCACCGCATGCTGCAAAATATAATCCTGCACCGCTTCGAGCGTGAACTCCCGCTCGCGCATGGCCGCCAACCCCTCCACCCACTCGCCAATGGGCAGTTGCTGCGTCGCAATTTTCACTTGTTTGTGCATGTCGCGCCTCAAGCGTTCCAAAGCTGTGCTGTTGCCGAATTATAGCGCGCACCAGCCAAGAAGTAGAGCGTCCGGTCTCCGCACTGTCCGCCGAGCGAACATCTCCGCAGTTCGTGAAATAATGGACTGGCAAGGACGGAGATGGAACTTCTCGGCAAATCCAAGAGCGAGCTGCGCGACTTCTGCGTCGCGCTCGGCGAGTCCGCCTACCGCGGCGGCCAGCTCTACCACGCGCTGTACGCCGGGCGAAAATTCTCCATCCGCGAAATCACCAATCTCCCCGCCGCCTTCCGCGAACGCCTCGCCGCCGAATCCACCATTACCTTGCCGACCGTGCGCCACACCTACGCCTCGCAAGATGGCTCGGTGCGCTACCTATTCGGCTTTTCGGATTCCGGAGCTGATGCAAAACGAAAGTCAGGCCCAGCCTCCGTCGAGGCGGTCTTCATGCCCAGCACCGGGCGACAAACCATTTGCATCTCCACCCAAGCCGGTTGCGCCGTCGACTGCCACTTTTGCCTCACCGCGCAACTCGGCCTGATCCGCAATCTCACTCCCGCGGAAATTCTCGCGCAAGTTTTACTCCCGCTCGAACAGCACAAATCCCAACTCGCGCCGCAAACCAATCTCGTGCTCATGGGCCAAGGTGAGCCGCTCCTCAATTTCGACGCCGTCATGGCCGCGCTGCGCATCATGCTCGACCCCGAAGGCCTCGCGTTCTCCCCCAAGCACGTCACCCTCTCCACCAGCGGCATCGTCCCCGGCATCGAGCGCCTCGGCCAGGAAAAAATCCGCCCCAAGCTGGCTATCTCCCTCAACGCTTCTAGCGACCAGCAGCGCAACACGGTTATGCCCATCAACCGCAAATATCCTCTCGCCGCTCTCCTCGAAGCTTGCCGCAACTACCCGCTCCGCCCCTGGGAGCATCTGACCTTCGAATACGTGATGCTCGGCGGCGTCAATGATTCTCCCGAAGACGCCCGCCGCGTCCTGCGTCTCCTCTCCAACCTGAAATCCGTCAAGGTGAACCTGATCCCGTGGAATCCCGGCGAGCTCCCCTACCGCGAATCCTCCGCCGGCGACATCGAAGTCTTCCGCAAAATTCTCGTCGACCGCGGCATCCCAGCCTTCGTCCGCTACTCCCGCGGCCGCGACGTAATGGCCGCCTGCGGCCAGCTCGCGCTCCTCAATATCGCCCCCACAAACGTCAACAGCGCGCCCTAACGCAGTAACTCCAGGGATTACTGTCTCTTTTTTCTTTCGACTTTCAACTGTCGACTGTTGACCTCTGCCGTTGATTGCTCTGACCCTCGCGACCCGCGAATCCCAATTACCGCCATCATCCGCCCGCTCTCCGCCCCTTCTTTTCGATAACTGAATAAAAGATCCCGCCGGCATGCGGTGCACAAATCGCTCGCAAAAATATTTTTCGCCGGCACGCCCGCGGCTTCCAACTGCGCCCGGTTCGCCTTTTGCAAATCCAGCAGCACCTTCTTCGGCGGCGGTTGATGCCCCGGGGGCATCATGTTCATCCACTGCAGCGGATTGGGTTCGTCGCCCGTGCGCAACTCATCAAAAAATTCCGCCGCATTCGCGAATTGCCCGCTGTACGCCGCCGCCACTTCCGTCCCCACCTCATAGCAGCATCCGCCGATCGCCGGTCCTATCGCCGCCAGCAAATCCTCTGCCTTCGACCCGAACTGCATCTGCATCCGCCCAATCGTCTTTTCCACGATCCGTGCCAATGTCCCTCGCCATCCCGCGTGCACCGCTGCCACCGCGCGATTCTTCGGATCGACCAGCAAAATCGGCACGCAGTCCGCCGTTTGCACCGCCAGCAGCAGCCCCGCTCTCTTTGTGACCGATGCATCCCCTCGCGCGGGCTCCGTGGGCGCCGTTTCAAAATGCAAAATCCCGTCCGAATGAAATTGCAGCAGCGAAACCAGTTTCAAGTCCTGCGCGCCAACCGCCGCCTGCAAGCGCCGCCGGTTTTCCTTTACATTTTCCCGCTTATCCCACTCGGTAAATCCCAGGTTCAAGACGCGCTTCCCATCCAGCTTGCTCACTCCTCCGACGCGCGTGCTAAACCCATGCACCAGCCACGACAGCTTGGCCAACTCGGGAACCTGCAAGATGCGCAGCCCGCGATGAACACGCTGCGTCCATCGCGATGCGCCCCCCCGACGCGGGTTTCGCCCACTGCGCTTATTGCCCTTAGCCCTGGATCCCTTGGTCGCCGCCATGAATGTATAAGTATAATCGCAGTTCGCGAGCCACCGCCGCGCGCGCGCGAGGAAAATTTCTTGATTATCGGCTTAGGTGTGGATATCGCTGAAGTCCCACGCATCAAGGCGGCCATTGAACGCCACGGCCAGCCCTTCCTCCGCCGCGTCTTCACGCCCAACGAAATCGAATATTGCGAGCGCTTCAGGAACAAGTTCGAACGCTACGCTGGCCGCTTCGCCGCCAAAGAAGCCGCCATGAAAGCGCTCGGCACCGGCTGGCGCCGTGGCGTCCGCTGGGTCGATTTCGAAGTCGTCAGTCAACAAAGCGGCCGTCCCACCATTGCCCTCGCCGGCGAAGCCGCAAAAATCGCCGCTGCCCTCGGCGTGAGACGCACCTCCCTCAGCATCACCCACACCGAAGCGCAAGCCCTGGCCCAAGTCATTTTCGAAGACTAGCAGTTTCCGGGGCGCCTTTGTTTACCCTGAGGTGCGCAACCGAAGGACCGAAGCGGAAGAACCTCAACGGTAGCCACTCAGGAGCGTCGACAACGCTGGCTCACCAATCAATCCATCAGTCTCTCCAACTGTCACCTCCACCCACTCATTCGCCGCAAATTTTCCCCGCACGCCAACCCGCAAATAATTGCTCGACAGCGCCGGGGTACTGTCAGCGGAACCCCGCTCGTCCCGCAGCGTCAGCACCCGCAGCTCCCGCCCAACCTGCGACCTCCGAAACTCTCTCGCCTTCTCTTCGCCAAGCGCTCGCAACTCCCGCGCGCGATTCTTGACCACCGGCGCCGCCACTTGATTTGCAACCTCCGCCGCCCGTGTCCCCGGCCGCTTCGAATACGAAAAAACATGCAAATAGCTGAAGGGCAGCCGCTCGATAAACACGACCGTCTCCGCGTGCTCCGCATCCGTCTCGCCGGGAAACCCCGCAATCACATCCGCGCCAATCCCCGCGTGCGGCAATCGTTCCCGAATCAGCTCCACCCTCCGCGCATAGTGCTCCGCGCGATACCACCGGTGCATCGCCGCCAACACCCGGTCGCAGCCCGACTGCAGCGGCATATGAAAATGCTGCGCCATCCGTTCGCTCGCCGCGAACAGCGCAATCAACTCCTCAGTCACATCCATCGGCTCAATCGAGCTGATGCGCAACCGCTCGACGCCCGTCTCATCCAAAATCCGCCGCAACAGGTCGATCAAACCCACCCGCGGCGACAAATCCCGCCCGTACGTCCCCAAATTGATCCCGCTCAAAACAATTTCCCGGTAACCCGCCGCGCTGAGCTGCGCAATCTCCTCAATCACCTGCCCCGGCTCCAGGCTCCGGCTTCTTCCGCGCACAAATGGAATCACGCAATACGCGCACCGGCTGTTGCAACCATCCTGTATCTTCACCACTGGCCGCGTGTGATTCCCCTCGCCCCCCATCACCGGAGCCGCCAGCAAAGCCCTTTGCTCGAAAATATTTCCCGTCAAAATCTTCGCCGGCCCGTGCAGCAACGAAAATTTCTCCTCGCCAAGCGCGCTCGCCGCCACAAATCCGCCCGCCGAGTCCCCCGCAGCTCCAGCCATCGAATCCATCAACCACGGAATCTCCGGCTTGTGCGAATTTCCCACCACCCACGAAACGCCCGGCAGCGCCGCCAACTCCTCCGGCGCCCGCTGCGCATAGCATCCCGTCGCAATCACCCTTGCCGCTGGGTTCCGCGCATGTAGCTTCCGAATCGCCTCCCGCGCCTGCGCATCCGCCGCCGCTGTCACCGTGCAGGTATTCACAATCACCACGTCCGCCGACGCCGATTCATTCGCCGCCGCAAACCCGCGGTCGCGCAGTTGCCGCTCAATCGCCGCCGCATCCGCCTGCGTAGCCCTGCACCCAAACTGCTCGATATAAAACGTCGTCATCGCCGTACCATCATAGCTCGAAGATAGCTTGCTTTACTCCCGACGCACCACGCCGCTACAATCCTCTCTCCGCATGTCCACGCGCCGCAATCCTTCCGGACTGCATGACCCCAAGCTCTCCGTGGTCATCCCCGTCTACAACGAAAAACCCACGATCGACGAAATCCTCCGCCGCGTCATCGAATCCCCCATTCGCAAGGAAATCCTCGTCATAGACGACTGCTCCACCGACGGCACCCGTCAAATCCTCGAAGGGTTTGCTGCTCGGCAATCCCGCGGCGACGCATTCGTCTCCGCCCATGACGGCGATGATCCCATAGAGCTGCGCGATCTCCGCTTTTTCTTTCAGCCGCAAAACCAAGGCAAAGGCGCCGCCGTCCGCCGCGGCTTCGCCGAAGCCACCGGCGAAATCATCCTCGTCCAGGATGCCGATCTCGAATACGACCCCCGCGATTATCCCAAGCTGCTCGAGCCCATCCTCGACGGTCGCGCCGATGTCGTCTTCGGCTCCCGCTTTCTCGGCGGCCCGCAGCGCGTGCACTATTTCTGGCATTACGTCGCCAACAAATTCCTCACCCTGCTCTCCGACATCTTTACCAATCTAAAACTCACCGACATGGAGACCTGCTACAAGGTTTTTCGCAAGGAGGTCTTGCAAGGCATTCAGATTCGCTCCGACCGCTTCGGCTTCGAACCCGAAATCACCGCAAAAATCGCCAAGCATAGTTGGCGCATCTACGAAGTTCCCATCACCTACGCCGGCCGGACCTACGAAGAAGGAAAAAAAATCACCTGGAAAGACGGCGTGCAAGCCCTCTGGTGCATCATCCGCTTCAAATTCTCCGACTGAGGCTCTCGCTGAGTTTCTGAGCAACTTTGATGGCTAAGAGCTGGGAGTGGGAGTCATTCTGAGGGCATCCGACGAGGATATCCGAAGAACCTCAACTTTGAGTACTTGCGACCAAGTGACCTTGGTCTGTGGGCCGCGCCTACGGCATCGCCATGCGCCGCTGAAACGTAAGCAAAATCAAATCCGCCCGCCGCCGCACGCCAAACTTGCTCAATAAATTCGACACGTGAAACTTCACCGTGCGCTCTGCGATATTCAGCCGGCTGGCAATCTCTTTGTTCGACAAATTCTCCAGCAGCGAATCCAGCACTTCCTGCTCGCGCCGGCTCAGATTCGTCACCGAGTCCGTCTTCAGCCGCCGCCCTTGCCCGGTCAGGATCGAATCCACAAACCCCGACAGCACCGACCGCGGCACCCAGAATCCTCCCGCGGCCACCAGCGGCAGCGCGCGTACCAGTTGGTCGCGCGCCTCCACATATGTCAGCAATCCTTTCACGCCCAAGCGCAGCAGTGAAAAACTGTTCGCGTCATTGTGTTGTTCGCCCACCACCATCAGCCGGGATTCCGGGCAACGCTCCAGCAGGTTTGTCAGCAGCGCCCCAGTGGCGGGCTTGGCCGCATGGGCGTCCACCACGTACACGTTGGCCTTCGGCGGATCTAGCGCCCGTAGGTCCGGGGCCAGCGTCGATTCCAGTTGTTTCAAAATCACTTTGAATTGTGATTTCGCGAGTAAGCGTTCGAATTCGCTCAGCACCAGCGGGTGTGGCGAAAGTATGCAAACCGTTAGTTTAGAGTTAGCTCTTTTCGTAGCCACGTTTTCCAGCCTAGGGGAAAACTGTACCAACGGGCAAGTCCCACGAAAGCCTATGTTCTCGAATTGTTACTGACGCCTACGCCGCATCACCCGCCGTGGCACAGGCTTTTTAGCCTGTGTCCCGACCGTTTTACACCTCAGGCCGCGAGCAAAGCAAGCCTGCGCATATTTGTACAGATATATGTACATACACGATTCGCGGCGCGTGGAGCACCCTGACTCGCTGGGTGCCCGTCCTGCACTTGCGTTTTGACTTTTCCACGATCATTGAATAGCGCCTTAGCTAGCCTCCTTCCTTGCCGGTCGAACGGAATCATCGTAAATTGGCACGATGCAAGGGCGGCAACCCCAGGCACCGTCCTAGCCAACCGTTCCGCCCCCGTTTTTCGCCATTCAACCCCCCAAAACACCCGTTTAATGCAACCCGTTTCGTGCCCTGTGGAAAACCCGGTAAAATGAAGCTAAGCCGCTATAGGCGTTTGGCCGCCCTAACCTCCACCTGCAGCGGCGATGGCGATCGCCAAGGGAGATGGCCAGTTTTCACCCATGCGTAATCTGACCGAATCCGCTCGAGCCCTTCGCGACCTCCTGTCGCAGCGCATCCTTGTGCTCGACGGCGCCATGGGTACCATGCTGCAGCAGCGCAATCTCACCGCCGAGGATTTCGGCGGCGCCGCGCTCGAAGGCTGTAACGAAAATCTCGTGCGCACGCGCCCAGACGTCGTCCTCGACATCCACCGCAAATATTTCGCGGCCGGCTCCGACATCGTTGAAACAAACAGCTTTGGCGGTGCCCCCATTGTTCTCGCCGAGTACGGGCTCGCCGCCGACGCGCATTTCCTCAACCGCCGCTCCGCCGAACTCGCTCGCCAAGCCGCCGACGAATTCTCCACGTCCGCCAAGCCGCGCTTTGTCGCCGGCTCCATGGGCCCCACCACCAAGGCCATCACCGTCACCGGCGGTGTCACCTTCGAGGAGCTTCGCGAAGCCTACTACATCCAAGCCAAAGGCCTGCTCGAGGGCGGCGTCGACTTCCTCCTCATCGAAACCAGTCAAGACACCCGCAACATCAAAGCCGCTTTGCTGGCCGTCCAGAAACTTTCCCGCGAAATCGGCGCACCCGTTCCCTTCATCATCTCCGTTACCATCGAGCCCATGGGCTCCATGCTCGCCGGACAAACTATCGAAGCCATGTGGGCTTCTCTGCGTTTCGCCAAACCGCTCGCCTTCGGCATGAACTGCGCTACCGGCCCGGAATTCATGACCGATCACATTCGCACGCTCAGCCAGCTCACCGGCGAATGTGTCTCCTGCTATCCCAACGCCGGGCTGCCCGACGAAGAAGGCAAGTACCTCGAGACGCCAACCTCGCTCGCTACCCAGCTCGAGAAATTTGTCGATCACGGCTGGCTCAATCTCGTCGGCGGCTGCTGCGGCACCACCGAGCAGCACATCCGCGCCCTCGCACAAATGGCCGAAGGCAAAAAGCCGCGCCAGCGTCCCGCGGAGCAGCACCGCGCCATCTATTCCGGCATCGAGACCATCGAAGCCGAGGACAGCACGCGCCCCTTGCTCGTGGGCGAGCGCACCAACGTCATCGGCTCCCGCCTCTTTAAAAATCTCGTCGCCGAGGAAAAATGGGAAGAAGCCAGCGAAATTGCCCGCCGCCAGGTACGTGGTGGCGCGCACATTGTCGACGTCTGCCTGCAAAGCACCGAGCGCGACGAGAAGAAGGACATTCCGCCGTTCTACGAAAAACTCATCCGCAAAGTAAAAGCTCCGGTGATGATCGATACCACTGATCCCAGCGCCGTCGCCCAGGCCCTCACGTATTGCCAGGGCAAAGCCATCATCAATTCCATCAACCTCGAAGATGGCGAGGAAAAATTCGAGAAAGTTGTTCCCATCGCTCACGATTTCGGCGCCGCCGTCGTGTGCGGCTGCATTGATGAAGACAAGCTCCAAGCCCAAGCTTTTACCCGCGAGCGCAAGCTGGCTATCGCCCAACGCAGCTACAAGCTGCTCACCGAAAAATACGGCCTCGCGCCCGAAGACATCATTTTCGATCCGCTCGTCTTTCCCTGCGCCACGGGCGACGAAAACTATATCGGCGGCGCGGTCGAAACCGTGGAAGGCATCCGCCTCATCAAGCGCGCCCTTCCAGACTCGCGCACCATCCTCGGCATTTCCAACGTCTCCTTCGGCCTGCCCGCGGGCGCGCGCGAAGTCGTGAATTCCGTTTTCCTTTATTACTGCACCAAAGCCGGCCTCGATCTCGCCATCGTCAACACCGAAAAACTCGAACGCTTCGCTTCGATCCCCGAACACGAGCGCCGCCTCGCCGAAAATCTCCTCTTCTCTCATCCTCCCGCGGATATTCCAGCGGACCATTCAAAAGCTGCGCTCCTCCGCAATGTTCCCGCCGACTGGCGCGAACAAAACAAAGAGCAGCGCGCCGCCGTAAATCAATTCCACATCGCCGCCATCACCGAGCATTTCCGCACCGCAAAGAAAAAAGACAAGGCCCGCGCCGCCGACCTCCCGCTCGATCAGCGCCTCGCCAGCTACATCATCGAAGGCACCCGCGACGGCCTCATTGCCGACCTCGACCGCAAGCGCGCGGAAGGCGTCCCTCCCCTCGACATCGTCAACGGCCCGCTCATGGCCGGAATGGCGGAAGTCGGTCGCCTCTTCAACGCCAACGAGCTAATTGTCGCGGAAGTCTTGCAGTCCGCCGAAGCGATGAAAGCCGCGGTCAGCCATCTCGAGCAATTCATGGAAAAAGCGGACACCGCCAAGCGCGGCCGCGTCGTCCTCGCCACCGTTAAGGGCGACGTCCACGACATCGGCAAAAATCTCGTCGAAATTATTTTGAAAAATAACGGCTACGACGTTGTGAACCTCGGCATCAAGGTTCCGCCGGAAGATTTAATCAAGGCCTATCAGCAGCACAAGCCCGACGCCATCGGCCTCTCTGGCCTGCTGGTAAAAAGCGCGCAGCAAATGGTCATTACCGCCAACGATTTGCGCGACGCGGGAATCCAAATCCCTCTGCTCGTGGGCGGCGCCGCGCTCTCCGCGAAATTCACGCAGACGAAAATCGCGCCCAGCTACGGCAAAGCCGTCTGCTACGCCAAAGACGCCATGACCGGCCTGCGACTCATGAACGAGCTCATGGATCCCGCCACGCGCGAAACTGTAGTGCGCGCGCACACCGCTTCCGGCAACGGCTTCGGCGTCACCACCACCGTAAAAGTTGCCGAGATTTCCGCGGCTCCCGCGCGCTCGCCCAAAGTGCGCGCCGATCTCCCCATCCCGCCCGTGCACTATCTCGACCGCAAAATTCGCCTCGTCCCGGACCTGCGCGAAATTTGGAGCTACATCAATCCCTTCATGCTCTACGGCCGGCATCTCGGTTTCCGCGGCGATTTCGAAAAGCGTTTCACCGAGCGCGATCGCAAAGCGGTCGAGCTATTCGAGAGCATGGAAGAAGTGAAAAACGAAGCAGCCGAATTCATGAAGGTTCGTGCCGCCTGGCAATTTTTCGAGGCCGAATCCGAAGGCGACACGCTGCATCTTTTCGCGCCCGGGGCAGCCGATCCGCTGCACACGTTTCATTTCAAGCGCCAGCGCGCCGGCGATTTTCTCTGCCTCAGCGATTACGTCCTTGCGCCGCAAAACCGGCAGCGCGATCACCTCGCTCTCTTTGTGGTCACCGCCGGCGAAGGCGTCCGCGAGCGCGGCGAAAAAGCAAAAAACGAAGGCTACTACTTCAAATCCCACGGCCTCCAGGCCCTCGCTATCGAATCCGCGGAAGCCTGCGCGGAGTGGTTGCACCGGCGCATTCGCGAAGATTGGGGCTTCCCGGATCCTCCGGAAATGACCATGGCGCAGCGCTTCACTTCGCGTTACCGCGGCAAGCGCTACAGTTTCGGCTATCCCGCCTGCCCCGATTTGGAAGACCAGTCCGGCCTGTGGAAGCTCCTCAAGCCAGATGAAATCGGCGTGCAGCTAACCGAAGGCATGATGATGGACCCCGAAGCCAGCGTCAGCGCCCTCGTCTTCCACCATCCCGATTGCACCTACTTCAGCGTCGGCGACGCCTCCGAAGCCTGACGCGTAGCGGAGGGCGCAGTGGTCCACTCGTTCTATTGACGCAATAGAAGAGCGGCGGCACTGTAAAGGAATCACGGAAAGGTGTGCGCCATGACGAAGGCAAAGTGCCCGGTTTGCGCGCAGGACGTTGCTACACCCTTTTTCCTGAATGCGGATGCGTGGAGGTGGCTGACTTGTCCGCATTGCGCGGCAAGGCTGGAGCGGAAGAATCCGCGTTACGCTGTTGCGTTGATGCCATTCTTTATCGCATTGACTGTGGTTAGTGGGCGGGGTCATCGCTACGCGGTCGCGGCCGAAGTGCTTATGGCTGTGCCCGTTGTTGTGATGCTCGTGGAGTTCATGCGTCCTCAATTGCAACTGCGCAAGCCCCTGCCGAAGCCGGAAATTACGCTAAACATTAGCGGTTCCTCGAACTAGCGCCTATCCGATCGTTGCCTGGCGCTATTGGAACGACATGAGCGCCAGTGGCACAGACGGAGTCTGTGCCACTGGCAGATTGTTGTTGTGTGGCTAGGGTTTCTTGACCGGCTCTTTGGCGGCGTCGGGTTCCATGGCAGTCCTGGGTTTGGCTGCGGCAACGATCACGGCTTTCGGGCGCCAGAAGTCCATAGCGACCTTGGCGACTTCTTCGGGAGGATTGCTGAGCTCCGGAGTGACGCGATAGAGAGTGGAGTCAGCGACCTCGACGGCGTCGGCGCTGATCTGCTGGTATTTTTTGAGACCCTCGTCGCCGAGGATTTCACGCAGGGTGGGATTGTGGTCGAAGCCGGCCATGGACGAGCGGAGCGTAGAAACGTAGAAAGTGGCGCCCTTGCTCCCTTCCACGACTTGGGAAACAAAAACTGTCTGGGTGTCGGGGTTCTTTTCGGCGGCTTCCTTAACGTCCTTCATGAGAGCCTCGAAATCAAGGACGTGGCCGGGCCGAATGTGCACGGCTGTGGTGCGCAAGAGGCGGGATTCGCCAATGAATTTGGCGTAGGCGTCCGCGTCCTTGGGGGCCTTGCGGCTGAGCTCCCAACGACGGTGGCGGAGTTCGGAGCGGGACCATACCAGACAGCTATCGAAGTCCTGATTCATTTTCTGGGCGGTTTCCTTGCCGAAGGCCTTGTTGGCGGCGAGCATGAAGGCTTCCGCGGCCTTGTCGGTATCGGCGTAGTCCTTGCGGGTGCTGGTGAACTGGTAGACACCGCCTTCACCATATTGGGCTTGCATAGCGATCCAACGGTCGCCATTAAAGCGGCGGTTGGCATCGGCGTATTTTCTGGCGAGGGCCAGGAAATCGGCGTGTTTCTCCGGTTTCACTTTGACGATGAAAACATCGAGATAATCTCCCTGCGCGTGGACAGCGACGGGCGCTGCCAGGCACACGGCTACTGCTAAGGCCCAAAGGGCTCTGCGGAACGACATAAAATGCCTCCTTGTATTGAAATTGCTAGGAAGGGACCTGGGTGGGCGGAATGTACACCCGGGAGCGGGGAGGGGTCAAGCAGCAGCGATCGCGCGACGGGGACTGATTAGCGCAGGCGGTGGTCGGCGCTCCCAGGAATTCGAGCAGGCCACTCGCCTGTGAATTACAAGCCATCTGCGAAAGTGTTTCTAAGTGAACAGACTGGTTGCCTTCAGGGCTTCTACCATGCTGGCTATGCCCTGCTCCCGCCACGCAAAGGGGGAACAACGCTTTGGCGACGCTACCTGCCGTGGAATCGTCTAGCCGCGGGCACAAATGTTATTCCCCGTAAGTAGTCCCTGTTTTTGGCGGGCCGTTCCCCAACGATGCCTGCTGTAAACAAAAGCAAAAGGAGAGAAGCGATGATCAGGAATCGATGTCTTTTTTTGAGTATGGTTTTGCTCGGCGTTTGTCTATTCACGCCACAGAAATCCCTGGCCCAGTCCACGATTGCCTGCAACTCGAACGACATGAGAAGGCACTCCTGCGCCGTGGATACGCGTGGCGGAGTGCGTTTGGTAACGCAAAACAGCGAGGCGCCTTGCATCGAAGGCCGCAGTTGGGGCTCTGACAACGAAGGTATCTGGGTAGACGCCGGTTGCCGCGCGGATTTCGCCGTCGGCGAGCGCAGGGATTACCTGGACCAGAACCGCAACGAGCAGAATCAGCAAAACGGTCGATATGGGCAAGCACAAGCGTTTGCTTGCAACTCGGACGACATGAGAAGGCATTCCTGCGCCGTGGATACACGAGGCGGAGTGCGCCTATTAACGCAGCACAGCGAGGCGCCGTGCATCGAAGGGCGCAGTTGGGGCACTGACAACGACGGTATCTGGGTAGATGACGGATGCCGCGCGGATTTCAGCGTCGGCGGCAACCGCGATTTCCGCGATGAGAGGCGCAACGACAACCGCAATGACCAAATCGTCGCAAACCCGAATTACCAGGTTGAGAACCACGACGACCAATACGGCGGAAACCGCCAATCGCAAAGGTTTGCATGCAACTCCGACAACATGAGAAGGCACTCCTGCTACGTTGACACGCGCGGCGGCGAAGTGCGTCTCGTGCGGCAGCTGAGCGACTCAGCTTGCACCAAAGGCTATAGTTGGGGCACGAACCGTCGTGGAATTTGGGTGGACCATGGATGCCGGGCCTATTTTGCCGTCATCACCAGATACCACGAAAATTCCTGGCGCTAACAGTCTCACTGCACAGTTTCCTTGGTAAGCGAGGGGGCGAGTTTGCCCCCTCTTTTTTTGCTGGAGAAGGCTCAGGTGCGTTTCAGTAGCTGTTCGAGCTCGACGGTTAGGCCGCCGGGTCCTTTAAGGTAGGCGGAGCGTGCGCCCATGGCTTATCTTGCGGCGCCTCGATGGATTCCGCGCCGCGGCCGGTGAGCTTGCGATAGTCCGCGTCGCAATCCTCGCTATCGAAGCCGAGTGTAAGCGCGCTATCCGTAGGGGCGGCGTCCAGAATCACGCCAAACTCGCCAAAGCCCAGCCAGGCCATGCGCTCGTTGTTAAACACGGCGGTGGCCTGCAACACCTGTTGGAACCAGCGGGCCGCGGCCGGCAAGTCTCGCACGCGGCAATGCACGTGGGATACTTTCATCGAACCTCCTCCGAGCATCGAGAGCCATGCGGAGTTTAGCACCGCCGTCGTCAGTCGATCTTGCTTGAAACGATGGCTCACTGACGGGCTTCGACTGCGCTCGGTGTAAATACTTCGAAGTTCAGTGCAGCGGTAGGAACCGGGGCTAAGGAAATCGAGGAGGTGAAGGCGCGGATAGGCATAGGCAGCGCGGAGGAAGTGCTTGACATGCGGTGCGTTAGGGCCTATCGTCAGCGCACACTGATTGGCACGTTGCTTGGAACCTCGGGCGCAAGCCACTTTTTCCGGGTTACCCAATAGAAGATTGAACGCCGCATCCCCGCAGCCTGCGCGAATTTCTGCGCGCTGAACGACGAGGAGCGACCTTCGACGGTATTGCCCCGCGCGGCCTGCCAGTGAGTTCAAGGAGAGAGAAAAATGTTGAAACGGATAGCGGGCCTACTTGTAGTGGTGTTGGCAGTGGTGGTTGTACCGGCGGCGATTTCACAGATGGAACCGACGCCGAGGGTGTACACATTTGTAAGCCAGTTCCAAGTTCCGCGGGCGAATTGGGCGCAATACTCGGAGGATGCCGAGAAGACGTTCGTTCCCATTGCAGAGAAGATGTTGGCGGACGGGAACATTATCAACTGGTCTACCTTCGAGCAGGTCGTCCATACACCTGATGGATATACGCACGGAGCGGCGTGGTCGTCGAACTCCATCGCGGGGTTGATGAAGGTGCTCGAGGAAGTTCGCAAGGCCGGGCCGCGGCCGGCCCAAATCGCGGCCACCAAGCACGAAGACTTGTTGATGCAGTCGACGCTGTACCACAATGGCAGCGGAACACCGACGTACTTGCGAGTGGTCTGCTCGAATGCGAAGGCGGACAAGCCGGAGGGTTACACCGCAACGCTCAAGAAGCTCCTGGTGCCGACGTTTGAGGAACAGGTCAAGACGGGCGCGGCCACGTTTTACGGCGTCGACGAGCAGTACGTAAACACTGCGGCGGCGTCGACGCGTTGCGTCGTCATCACCTACCCCAATGCCGATGGCATGGACAAGTGGGCGACGGCCATCAACACGACGATGAGTAAGTGGAGTGCGGCGGAGCGCGCGGAATTCTTTGGCAGCACGGTGCCGGATAGCCGGCGCGACATCATAGCGCGGATCACGCACTCCGGCCATAAATAGCCGATTGCGGGGTTCGGTTAAGAGGAGGGGGCGAAGTCTGTCCCCTTCTTTTTTTTGGTTGGGCGAAAGTACGACCCGACTGAAAAATCCTTAACACAGAGGGCGCGGAGAAGAGGGTGCACTTCGGGAGCGGACCCTCAGGGCTTAGCAGAGTGACCCTGCGGTCGGAAGCTGGCCAGCGCTTGGGCCTCGTCTTCAAAAGTGGGGATAATGTCCAGCAAGTGGATCGCCCGCAGAACAGCCCGTACCCGCCCACACGGACGGAGCAATTTCAGGCTGCCGCCTTGACGAGCAAGGGAAGCACACGTCCCGGTGATAGCGCTGATGCCCGAACTATCCAACTGTCTCAAGTCCGCCAGGTTAAGTAACAGCTTGCGCGCACCGCTGGCGATCAACATTTGTAGATGGCCGCTCAGCAGATCGCTGTCAACGCCGATCGTGGCTCTTCCCTGAAGGTCCAGAATCGTGACATCGCCAGATGTCCGGATTGAGATTTGAAGGTCCACAAATGGCTCTTCTAGCCGTTTATCCTCGGCAGCAGGCACGCCACTTACACGTTGTCCCTCCGCCAAGGCCCAACGAACGCAGTATATCCTCTTGCTGGGTCACCCTTGTAGCTGTTAAGAGACGAGCAGCTTCGGGCATCGCGTAACGACGAATCTGCTGCCAGGACATTATTGGGGTCGGGGATTTCTTCGCCGCGGCTTTCCATCTTCCGGACGTTTGGCCGTGGGCATGTAAAAAATACCGGCAGACCTGCGGGATTTGCGACGTTTACCGGCAACGTCTGCTCCTAACTGGCGGGATACGGACGCTTGTAAGTCTTTCGGAATCAGGCAAATGAGCGAGAATACGGTCAGCGGGGGAGGCTGGCAGTAAGAATGCCATCTAATGAAGGGATCCCAGCTAAATCCCAAACGTTGTCGTTTAGAGGGTTCGATGAGAGCTGCGCCCTATGACATATTCAGGAAAGATCTTCTGGGCACCCCCGTTTGGATGGAAGCGGTGGAAGACATCGAAACGGCAAAGGTTCGCGTAACGGAACTGGCGGGCCGCTCGCCTGGTGAATACTTTGTTTTCTCACAGGAAACGAAGGAAATCGTAAGCAGCACGGCCCCATGCTCGTTTGAGTTAGCAGTCCCAATTCCGGCCTTCTCTCAAATCGGAGGCCCAAGTTCAATTCTTTTTGTGTGAACCTCTCTCAGTAGCCCCTCCCCCCTCCCCCTAGGGTTTTCTATAAGTGTTGATTCTAAACGGAGTTAAAGTGCTTTGTTTTGATACACTTTTGCAAGTGTTGATTCTAAAGGGAGTTAGAAGTAAACATAATTCATGAGCGAAACATGCGCCTTTGCCAGTTGCGTGTTGTCCCGGAGCCGTGTATGGCGGGGACGCTTTTCTCCTTGGGGATGGTCTTGTTTCTGAAAAGAAAAAGCGGGAGAGGGCTCCCGCAGGCAAGACGCAGATTCTTACAAGACTTATGATAGCCGAAGGGTTACGGTAAGTCAAGGGAAATTGCGGCACTGAACTCGGAAGGACGGGAAAAGTAAGGAGGGATGTGATAAAGTAAGGAAGTGAGGTGCGGGGGCATGAAGAAGCAGGCAAAAGTCACGAGCAAGGGGCAGGTTACGGTGCCGCGGGAGATTCGGCGCAAGCTGGGGGTGCGCGCCGGAGATCGACTTTTGTTCGAGGAAGATGGAGACGGAGTACGAGTTACGGCGGTGCGAAAAGAGAGTCCTTTTAAGAAATACATGGGAATCGGCAATCCTGGGATTGGTAAGGGCAGAAAAGGCATTCAGAAGTGGATGCGTGAACTACGGGGATATGACGAAGAATAATGACGACTGCGATCGACACCAACGTCATTGTGGCGCTTTGGGATGCGGAAGACACTCTACATCGAGTAGCGCGGGCGGCGTTGGATAAAGCGTTTAACGAAGGCGCGCTAGTGCTATCGGGGTCGGTGTATGCGGAGTTGCTGGCGGCACCCGGGCGGACGGAGGCATTTGTTGACCGGTTCTGCGAAGAAACAGGGATTGGGGTGGAATGGGAATTGGGAGAGAGGGTGTGGCGAGTGGCGGGGGCAGCCTTTCAGGGTTATGCGGCGCGGCGGAGGAAGCAACGAGGCGTGGAGCCGCGGCGGATTCTGGCGGACTTTGTGATTGGGGCGCATGCGCTGGTTAGCGGGTACAAATTGCTGACCCTGGACGTGGGCATTTATCTGGCGTCGTTTCCAAAGTTGGGGATTGCGACCGTGTGATGCCTTAGCGCGGGGAGTGCGACTCCAGCCGCCGTAAACACTTTGAAGCTCAGCGTAAACGGTAGGAGCCCCTCGACCTCGCTCGGGGTAAACCAGAGAGGAATTCGAGGAGGCCGAAGTCGCCCGACAGAAGGCGTCAGGTAAACTCCGGACTTGGAGTTGTTGGCGGATTTTGTCGGGGACGTTCGCGATGGCCCGGGGCTAGCGGTAGACTTCGCTGCGGTGGCCGACGCGAAGAACCAGAATGAGCAGTTGTTTGTCTTCGATCTTGCAGATGAGCCGGTAATCGCCAACGCGGTATTTCCAAAACTCGCCGAGTTGCGAACCGTGCAAGGCTTGTCCGATGCTGCGCGGGTTGTCCAGTGGGGCGACGCGTTCGTGAAGGAACTTCAGGATGCGCTTGCTTTGCTGCGGGTCGAGCTTGCTGAGTTCGCGGTCGACCTGGGCGGATAGCTCAATCTGCCAGGCCATGCCGCTTCAGTGCATCTTCGAGTGGAATGGTCTGCTCTTGCCCGCTGCGGATACGTTCGAGGGTGCGTTCGGCAGCGTAGAGGTCTTCGAGATCGTCCAAGTGCTCGAGGATGGCCTCGCGGACATAGAAGGTCTTCGTGCGGCCGGTGCGCCGGGCCAGTTTTTCGAGGCGTTTTTCGATGGATGGTGGAAGCCGGATGGCCAGCATGGCAACCTCGCTATATAAGTATAGCACGAGGTTAACGGGGCGACGCAGAGCATTCGTGGCGGGTGCCAGCAGAGGGGCGCCGATTCCGCTCAGCGCAAACACTTCGGGGCTCAGTGTAAACGGTAAGAGCCGGGGGAGAGGAATTCGAGGAAGTTGAGGCCGCGGAGGACTTGGAGTTGTTGGCGGATTTTGTCGGGGACGTTCGCGATGGCCCGGGGCTAGCGGTAGACTTCGCTGCGGTGG
>Ga0137415_10002527_pt1 | contig 18218 bp, 15 predicted proteins | sample CZODoug3_1_1_16f_FD_183082 | JGI IMG/M metagenome (GOLD analysis project Ga0137415, IMG submission 183082) | Vadose zone soil fungal communities from Angelo Coast Range Reserve, California, USA - CZODoug3_1_1_16fungal (Hybrid Assembly) | ecosystem: Environmental > Terrestrial > Soil > Vadose...
ATGGGCATCGAGCCGTTCAACGTCGCGAGCGCCGTCAACCTGATCGTCGCGCAGCGCCTCGTGCGGCGTGTCTGCAAGGACTGCAAGACCGAGCACGAGTACACGCCCGAGGAGATGCACGCCTTCGGGATCGACAAGAAGGTAGGCCCCTTCTTCAAAGGCGCGGGGTGTGATACCTGCGCCGGCACCGGTTACCGCGGCCGGCAGGGACTGTACGAAGTGATGGCGCTGACGAGCCCGCTGCGCCGCGAGATCCTGAAGGGCGCCTCGACCGAAGAGCTGCGCGACCTCGCGGTCAAAGAAGGCATGCTCACGCTGCGCATGGACGGGATGCTGAAGGTCAAGAAGGGCGTGACTACGCTCGAAGAAGTCGTCAAAGAAACCGCAGCCGGATAAGGAGAGGAAGCATGCCAATCAACCTCCGGGCGTTGCTCGAGGAGATGATCGAGAAGGACGCTTCCGACCTCCATCTCGTGGCGGGCGAGCGTCCCAAGATCCGCGTGGACGGCGATATCGTGAATGCCAGCAGCGAAGACATCATGACGCCCAAGGACACGCTGTCGCTCGCGTATTCGGTGCTGACGGAAAACCAAAAGAAGCGCTTCGAGACCGAGAACGAGCTCGACTTCTCGTTCGGCATTCAGAACCTCGCGCGCTTCCGCGGCAACGTCTTCAAGCAGCGCGGCTGCGTGTCGGTCGTCATCCGGCAGATTCCCTTCACCGTGAAGACGTTCGGTGAGTTGGGGCTGCCCAATGTCGTGGCGCAGCTCGCCGACCGCCCCCGCGGGCTCGTGCTCGTCACCGGCCCCACCGGCTCGGGCAAGAGCACGACGCTGGCCGCGATGATCGACAAGATCAATAAAGAGCTGAAGGGTCACATCATCACGGTGGAAGATCCGATCGAGTTCATCCACCGCCATCAGGCCTGCATCGTCAATCAACGCGAAGTGGGTACCGACACCAACAGCTTCCAGGCCGCGCTGAAGTACGCGCTGCGCCAGGACCCCGACGTCGTGCTGATCGGCGAAATGCGCGATCTCGAGACCATTCAGGCGGCGCTGACGATCGCGGAGACGGGCCACCTGGCTTTCGCGACGCTGCACACCAATTCCGCCGCCGAGTCGATCAACCGTATCATCGACGTGTTTCCGTCGCACCAGCAGTCGCAGGTGCGAGCGCAGCTGGCGTTCGTGCTCGAGGGCGTGCTGACGCAGACGCTGCTGCAGCGCGCCAAGGGACGGGGCCGCGTCATGGCCGCCGAGATCATGATCTGCACCGCCGCGATTCGCGCGCTGATCCGCGACGACAAGGTGCACCAGATCGAGTCGTCGATGCAGGCAGGCAAGAAGTACGGCATGCAGACGCTGAACGACGCCCTGTATCAGCTGTACATGGGCCGCGAAGTGACCAAGGACGAATGTCTGCGGGTAACGTCCAAGCCCAACGATTTCCTGCGGTCTATCGGCGAGACGCCCCCCGACGAGAAGGATGGTCCACCAGTTCCGGGCACGCCGCTGAAGAGTGGCCAACCCAAGGTCGCCGTGCGCCCGTGAGGCGCGGCGCGGAGGAATAGATCATGCCGAGCTTTGAATACACTGCGCGCAACCTGAAGGGCGATCTGGTTCGCGACAAGATCGACCTCGCGTCGCGCGACGACGTCATTGCCCACCTGCGGAAGAACCGCATGGTGGTCGTGCAGGTCCGCGAGGCGAAGGGGAAGGGCGGCGGCCTGGCCGATTTCTTCAAGGCCGGCGTGAGGACGCGCGACGTCGTGATCTTTACGCGGCAGTTCGCCACCATGATCAACTCCGGCCTGCCGCTGGTGCAGGCGCTCGACATCCTGTCGCAGCAGACCGAGAACAAGGTGCTGGCCGACGTCACGCGCCAGGTCGTGTACGACGTCGAGAGCGGCCACACCCTCGCCGATGCGCTGCGCAAGCACCCCAAGGCGTTCACCGATCTGTACGTCAACATGGTGGCCGCCGGCGAAGCAGGCGGTATTCTCGACACGATCCTGCTGCGCCTGGCGACCTTCCTGGAGAAGAATGACTCCATCATCCGCAAGGTGAAGGGGGCGATGATCTACCCGGCCGTGATTTTCTCTGTCGCCGGCATCGCGATCGCCGTGTTGCTGATCTTCGTGATTCCGACGTTCCAAAGCATGTTCGCGTCCGTCAACCTGGCGCTGCCCCTCCCGACCCGTATCGTCATCGGGGCGAGCAACATCCTGAAGAACTTTTGGTGGCTGATTATCATCGTCGCCGTTGTCGGCGTCGTGCTGATCAACCGCTATTACAAGACGACGGCGGGGAAGCTCCAGATCGACAAGCTGATGCTCAGCCTGCCCGTGCTCGGCGACCTGCTGCGCAAGTCGGCCGTGTCGCGCTTCACGCGCACCCTCGGCACGCTGATCTCCTCGGGCGTGTCGATTCTCGACGGCCTCGAGATCACGGCCCGGACGGCCGGAAACATGGTGATCCACAACGCCGTGATGGAGTCGCGCGCCTCGATCGCGGGCGGCGAAACGATTGCCGCGCCGCTGCAGAAATCGAAGGTCTTCCCACCCATGGTCATCTCGATGATTGCGGTGGGCGAGCAGACCGGCGGCCTAGACGAGATGCTCACCAAGATCGCCGACTTCTACGACGACGAGGTCGATGCCGCCGTCAGCGCGCTGCTGTCGCTGCTCGAGCCCATCATGATCGTGGTGCTGGGCGTCATTGTCGGCGGCATGGTCGTGGCCATGTATCTGCCGATCTTCGACATGGTGAACGCCGTGCAGTAGAGCGACGGAAGGACGGAAGGTCGCAACGACGGAAGGAAGGCGGCCCTCCCAGGCCGCCTTTTTTCGTTCCGTCCTTCCGTCCTTCCATCGCTTTTGTGTCTCTTACCCTTGCATTTTGCCAGAGCGCCACCAATACTGACCGGCCATGCGGTGGCTAAATGCCAAATCGTCGGGGTCGGCCGTACCGACCCAGCTCCAGCTGCTTCGCCTCGTGTATCTGGGGCGGATGTGCCTGGCGATCGCCATCTATGTCACCGTAGCCCTCAAGGTCAGAGTCGCCGCGCCGCTCGACATCCTCGCCACATCGCTGATGCTGGTCACCGCCGCGGCAGTCACCGCCTACTCGTATTGGCACACGCATTTCCGGCGCAGGCTGCCGGGGCCGACGTTCCTCTATCTCCAGGCCCTGTTTGACGTTCTCCTGATCACCGCCGTCGTCCACATGACGGGAGGGGCGGACAGCGATCTCGCCAGCCTCTACGTCATTCTCATCGCCGTCACGGCGCTCCTCATGCCGCCGGCTAATGCCGGCCTCGTGACGCTGTTCGCCGGGCTCGTGTACTTCGCCGACGTCTTCTGGGGCCACTCCGCGGGCGTTACCCCCGGGATCTGGATCCAGCTGGGGGTATTCGCGCTCGTCGCCCTCGTCACAGCCTATGTGGCGAGTCGCGTCAACGTGATGGGTGCCGAACGCGAAGCGCTCGCGGCCGAGGTGCGCCAGGTGCAGCTCGAGGCGGACGACGTGCTCCGCAACATCCGCACGGGCGTGCTCACCGTCGATGCCGACGGCCGGCTGCTCTATGCGAACCCCGCTTCCGAGGAGATCCTCGGCTTCCGGGCGCGCGAGTGGCTGGGCAAGTCCGTGATGCCGGAGTTCGCGCGCCTGGCGCCCGAGTTCTGGGCGGCGGTGACGTCCACGGCGCGGCGCGGGGTGCGCTTGATGCGCGTCGAAGCGACCGTGCACCGTCCCGACCACAGCTTCCCGATCGGCGTGACGACCACCACGCTCGATGGTCCGGTCGGCGCCCGGCCGCGGGTCTCGGCCATCTTCACCGACATCTCCGATTCCAAGCGTCTGGAGGAGCTGCATCTCCGCGCCGAGCGGCTCGAGGCGGTGGCGGAGCTGTCGTCGAGCCTGGCGCACGAGATCAAGAACCCCCTGGCATCGATCCGCAGCTCGGTGGAGCAGCTGGGCCGCTCATCGCGCGCCAACCCGGATGAGAAGTTCCTCGCCAACCTGATCGTGCGCGAAAGCGACCGGCTGTCACGGCTGTTGTCCGAATTTCTCGACTTCTCGCGCGTGCGCGTGACCGAATGCCGGCCGATGGACCTGCACCAGGTGGCGGAGGCGGCGATCCGGCTGGTGCGCCAGCATCCCGACTGCGCGGCCCGCGTCAAGATCAGCCTCGAGGGGGAAGCGACGCCGATGGAGGGCGACGAGGACCTGCTGCACCGCGTCGTCTCGAACCTCGTGCTCAATGCCGTCCAGGCGGCCGGCGCCAAGGCCGCGGTCGTGGTGAGCACCGGCCGCGCGTCGGCGAACGAGCTGCCGGGAGCGGCGGGAATCGAGAACCCGGTCGCGCTGCGGGTCACCGACAACGGCCCGGGCATTCCAGACGACCTTCAGCGGCGTTTGTTCGAGCCGTTCGCCACCGGACGCGTGGGGGGCACGGGACTCGGACTCGCCATCGTCCAGCGTGCGGTAGAAGCACACCGCGGCATCGTACTCGTTGACACGAAGGCCGGAGGAGGGACGACGTTTACCATCTACTTCCCGGCCGCGCGTCGGAAGGAGGAAGCCGCGTAATGGCTACCGCACCGTCTATCCTCGTCATCGACGACGAACAGGGAATTCTCGAAACCCTCCGCATCTTGCTCAAGAACGAGGGCTTCGACGTCACCATCGCACAGGGAGGCAAGGCGGGCCTGGAGCAGCTGAAAGGCTCGGCGCCCGATATCGTCCTCACCGACCTCAAGATGCCCGGCGTCACCGGCATCGAGATCCTGTCGGCAGTGCGCGCGCAGGATCCCGAGACCCCCGTCATCCTGATGACCGCCCAGGCGTCGCTGCAGACGGCCATCCAGGCCGTGAACGAGGGCGCTTTCTACTATATACAAAAGCCCTTCTCGAACGACGACATGGTGGCGATCTGCCGCCGTGCCGCCGAGCACCGCCGCCTGCGGGCGGAGAACAAGCAGCTCAAGCAGGAGATTCGCCGCCGCGAGCGCTCCGGTCAGGTAAAGCCACTCGGCAAGTCGAAGCTGTTCAGCGATGTGCTCCGGCTGGCTGAGCAGGTCGCACCCACCGAAAGCACAGTCCTCATCCAGGGCGAGTCAGGCACCGGCAAAGAAGTCATCGCCCGCTACCTCCACGAGCTGTCCGCGCGCGCCGAAGGCCTGTTCCTCTCGCTCAACTGCGGCGCGCTGCCGGAGAGCTTGCTCGAGTCCGAGCTGTTCGGGCATGTGAAGGGATCGTTCACCGGGGCGGTGCGTGACAAGCAGGGGTTGTTTGCCGCCGCGCGCGGCGGGACGTTCTTCCTCGACGAAATCGGGGAGATGTCGCCTGCCACCCAGGTCAAGCTCCTGCGCGTGCTGCAGGAGCGGGAAGCGATACCGGTGGGCGGCACCGAGGCGATCCCCGTCGACGTCCGCGTGGTCGCTGCCACGAACCGCGATCTCGAGGACGACATCAAGCGCGGCCGCTTCCGGACCGACCTCTATTACCGCCTCAACGTCATCAATATCCATCTCCCGCCGCTGCGCGATCGGCGCGAGGACATTCCGATATTCGTGAAGGAATTCCTTGGCCACATCGCGGGCGAGCGCAGTGAAGGGACCAAAGCGCTGGCTCCCGAGACCGAAGAAGTGATCATGGCCTACGACTGGCCCGGCAACGTGCGTGAGCTCGAGAATGCGTTGGAGCGGGCCGTCACCCTCACCAAGGGGGACGTGATTCCGCGCTCCGCGATCCCGGACCGGATCAGCGAGCGCAAGACGGAGCCCTTGGTGGCGGATCGGCTGCACAAGAATCCCTCGCTCGATGTGATCGAGCAGGCATACATCACCTGGGTGCTGCAGAGCGAAGGCGGCAACAAGACGCGCGCCGCCGAGGTGCTGGGTATCGATCCGTCGACGCTGTACCGGAAGCTGAGCCGCTACGACGGGCCCGAGAAGAATCCGGATTCCGAGCCGAGCGGCGCCCAATAGTCCTGGAGCCGAGTGACCCCATCGGCGCGGAGACGCTGGAGCAGCTCTCCGGCGCCGTTCGCTACAATCGCTGGATGTTCGATCGACTGCGCCGCTGGATCGGCCGGCGCGTGCTCGAGATCGGTGCCGGCATCGGTAACCTCTCGGCGTTCCTGGCTGATCGCGAGCGGCTGGTGCTCACCGACACGCGGGAGGAGTACCTGAACCGGCTGCGGCAGCGATTCGCGGGGCATCCCAACATCGCGGTGGCGCGCCTCTTCCTGCCGAATGACCACAGCGCGCTCGGTGGCGAGCGCTTCGACACCACCATCTGCCTCAACGTGCTCGAGCACGTGGACGACGACGTCGCATCGCTCGCCTCGATACGGGCGCTGCTCGCGCTGCGGGGACGGCTGGTGCTGCTGGTGCCCGCGCTGCCGGCGCTCTACGGCTCCATCGATCGCGCCCTCGGGCATCATCGCCGCTACAAGCGCGCCGGCCTGGCGGCCCTGATGCGAAACACCGGTTTCAAGGTGGCCCACATCGAGTACTTCAACATCGCCGGCATCCCCGGATGGTGGTTCGCCGGGCGCGTGCTGCGTCGCGAGACGATTCCGTCGGGCTCGCTGCGGCTGTACGACGCGCTCGTCCCGCTCTTCCGGCTGGAGCGGCTGCTCCCGTGGCGGGTCGGTCAGTCGCTCATCGCGATCGGCGAGGCGGCGTGAAGAATCAGAACCTCCTGCTGTCGGTGGTCGTGCCGGCCTATAACGAAGCCGCGACCGTCGAGGCTGCGCTGCGGCGCGTCCGCGAGGTTCCGCTCCGGGTCGAGATCATCGTGGTGAATGACGCTTCGACGGATGGCACCCGGGAGATTCTCGACCAGCTCGCCGGGAATGGTTTGGTGGATCAGGTGATTCACCACGACAAGAATCGGGGAAAGGGAGCGGGGATTCGCAGCGGCATCGCGGCGGCGACGGGCGATGCGCTCGTGGTTCAGGACGCGGACCTGGAGTACGACCCCGCCGATCTTCCGGCGCTGCTGCAACCGATCAGCAGCGGCAGGGCCGACGCGGTCTACGGGTCGCGCTTTCAGGGTGGCCCGCATCGTGTGCTCTACTTCTGGCACTACATCGGCAACCGGTTCCTCACGCTGCTGTCGAACATGTTCACCAATCTCAACCTCAGCGATCTCGAGACCTGCTACAAGCTGGTGCGGATGGATCTCATCAAGCGGCTGCCGCTGTCATCGAATCGCTTCGGGTTCGAGGTGGAGATCACGGCGCGCCTGGCGCAGGCCGGCGCCCGCATCTGGGAGATGCCGATCACGTATAGCGGCCGCACCTACGCCGAAGGCAAGAAGATCACGTGGCGCGACGGCTTTGCCGCGCTGTTCCACATTCTGCGCTATAACGTCTTCGTCCCCCGAAACCGCCGCGATTGGCGCTTACCAGCGAAGTAAAGGCGGGCCTCATCACCGGCGTCGCGACGCTGGTCGTCGGCATTGCGACGCTCAATCAGGCGCTCGTCGGGGTGTTTTACGATGACGGGCTGTACGCGGGGCTCGCGACCGCGCTGGCGAGTGGCCTCGGCTACGTGCACCCCAACCTCCCGGGAATGCCCCCCCCGGCGGCCGTGCACTACCCGCCGCTCTATCCGGTGGTACTGGCGCCGTTTTTTGGACTCATGTCCGTCGGTGGCGCCGCCCTGGCGGGCAAGATCCTCAACGCGCTGCTCAGCGCCGCCGCTGCGGGACTCATCGTGTGGCACGCGACACGGACCGAGATCCTCGGCCTTGGGGTCCGCCCCTGGGTTCCGGCGGCCGTGGTCTTTGGGGCAGCCGTGGCCATTCCCGTCCTGGCGACACAATCCGTGTTGTTCGCGGAGCCGCTGTTCAGCCTGCTGCTGGCCGTCGCGGTCATCGCGACCGATCGCGAATTCTCGCCGTGGATCGCGGGCGCAGCCGGCGCGCTGGCGTTGCTGACGCGATCCATCGGCGTCGCAATCGTCGCCGGCGCACTCTGCTTCCTGCTGGCGCGGCGGGCGCAGCGTCGCAGGCTCGCCATCATGTTGCTGGTCCCCTTGCTGGCCGCGGTGGCCTGGGGATTGTGGGTCACGACGCATGCGCGCTTCATCGATCCGGCGCTCGCGCTCGGCTACGGCAATTACTCCGCGCACCTGCGGCAGGCCGGTCTCTCGGCGGTGGCCGTCAACGTCCCCGACATGTCGCGACCGCTCGAGGCATTGGTGTTCGGGTGGATTCCGGTGCGCTGGCTCTATGACATCGTCGCCACCGTCGCGCTCGGCGTCGGGTTGTACGGTCTGGTAATCCTTTCGCGTCGCTCGGCGATTGGCCTTGCGCTGGTCTTCTATTTTCTCATTCTCGCGATTTGGCCGCATCCGCCCGACAGGTTCCTCTGGGCCGTCCTCCCCTGGCTCGGGCTCGTTTGGGTGGCGGGGATGCTGGAGATCTGGCAACGCCGGCCGCGTGCGCGCGTGCCCGTCGCTCTCCTCGGGGCGCTCGTCGCCGGCGGATTCTTGCATTACGAGCTGCGCGGCTTTGCGGGCCGCTGGTGGGAGGTTCAGGCGCGCGCGATTTCGGCCAATTTCGCCGAGCTGCTTCCCGTGGTTGGGAATCTGCCAGCGGGCGCCGTCGTCGCGACGGACGACGAAGCCCTCGTCTGGCTGTACACGCGCCGCCAGGCGGTGCCGCTCTATCTCGAGAGTTACCGCGGGCGCGACCTGATCCGCCCAACGCCGGCGGAGCATCGTGCCTATCTCGAGCGCATGGGCGTGACGCATGTCCTGCTCGCCAGCGCGACATCACCGTCGGCGATCGAGTTGCGCGGGCTGCTCGGCGCCTACCCCAGCTGGCTGACGGGCATCTATCGCTGGTCCGATGGCCGCTGGCTCTTCGCGGTGAACCGTGGACAGTAAAGACCGCCGGCTGTACCTGGCCGTCGCGCTCTGCGCGCTGGTGCCGTACGTGCCGGCACTGTGGAACTCGTTCGCGATGGACGATTTGTACATCATCCTCTGGAACCCGCTCGTCCACTCGATTCGGGGCGTATGGGGCGCATTCGCGGCACCGTACTGGCCACCCGACCTGGGCGGCCACATGTACCGCCCGCTCCCCCTGGCGACGTTCGCGCTGGACTGGTCACTGGTTCACGGTCACCCGGCCTGGTTTCACGCGATGAATCTGTTGTGGCACGCCGGCACGGCGGTCGCGGTCACAGCGATGGTCCGGCGCTGGTCGGGTATCGCCGCCGCCGTCGTGGCGGGCGCGATCTTCGCCGTCCATCCGGTCCACGTGGAAGCTGTCGCCAACGTCGTGGGGCGCGCCGAGCTCATGGCGGCACTCGCCGTGTGTCTCGCGGTGTACGCGGCGGTCGCACGAGACAGCGTCCTGTGGAGCGGCCTGGCCCTGTTGCTCGGCCTGCTGAGCAAGGAGAACGCAGCGGTGGCTCCAGGCCTGATCGTTTGGGCCTGGGTGCTTGGCATCGGACCCTCGGCGGAAGCGCCCGTACGGCCGACTCGACGGCGCATGGTCACGTTCGCCATCAGCTGGGTCGTGATCGCGCTGGTTTACGCCGCCGTGCGGTGGAGCGTGCTCCACCCCTACGAGCGGTATCACGCCATCGCGCCCGTGTTTTTGGGGGAAAGCGCCTTCGCTGGGCGGCTCACGGCGGTCGCGGCGTTAGCCGATGTGGCTCGCCTGCTCGTGGCACCGCTGACGCTGCGTGTCGACTACTCACCCGCCGAGCGCACGATCGTGCGGTCGTTGTTCGATGGACGATTCGCGATTGGACTGGCGTGCCTCGCGCTTTGGGCCGCGCTGTTGGTTATGGCGTGGCGCCGCCGCAGGCGCGTCGAAGCCTTTGGGCTAGGTTGGATCGCCATCGCGTTTCTGCCGGTGGCCAATCTGCTGTTTTCGACCGGCGTGCTCGTCGCTGAGCGCACGTTGTACCTGCCTTCGGTTGGGCTTGCAGTAGCGGCTGGGGCGGCGCTGGCTCGCCTGGATGCCGCGCGTTTGCGCGTGGTGACCGCGCTGCTGGTACTCGCTGGAGGAATTCTGTCCGCGCTGCGGACGCCGGTGTGGCATGACGACTTCGCCGTCACCATGAGCATCCTCACCGATTCTCCCGGCTCTTTCCGCGGGCCGCAGCGGATGGCGGTGCATTATCTCAGCCATCGGCAGGCCGCGCGCTCGTTGGCTGCGGTGCGGATCTCGGAGCGTGCCTACGCGCGCGACCCGGCGATTTACATCACGGGCGCCGATGCGGCGTTTACGCTCGGGCAGTTCCGCGTGGCCGACTCGATGCTCGCCAATCTCGAACAGCTGTGCTATCGGTGCGGTGGCTACTATCGCATCCAGTCCATGGCCGCCCGTCAGCGCGGCGATACGGTGGCCGCCGATTCTCTGTGGGCGCGAATGCCGTGAGACGCGAGCTGCTGCTCGTCTTCGTTGCTGCCGTCGCACTCTATCTGCCCACCACACGATACGGCTTCGTCCAGGACGATCGGGCGATTATCGCGTCGAATCCGGGCGCGCATTCGATCGGCGCGGCACTGGCGGCGTTCAACGACCCGTATTGGCCGCGTGAGTCGAATGCCGGTCTCTACCGGCCCGTCACAATTCTGAGCTATGCCGTCGATTGGACCGTATCCGGCGGCCGAGCGGGATGGCTGCACTTCATGAATGCGGTGTGGCATGGGCTGGCGACGGTGTTACTCGTCGCCGTGCTCGCGCGCTGGTTGCCGGCGCTCGCCGCCGCGGCAGCGGGTCTCCTGTTCGCGTGGCATCCGGTGCACGTCGAGGCCGTCGCCAATCTCGTCGGCCGAGCGGAGCTGCTCGTGGCGGTGGGGATTCTCGGTGCCGTGCTCGCCGCTCGACGGCGCTGGTGGATCGTGGCGCTGGCGTGTGCCGCCCTTGCGATGTTCAGCAAGGAGCACGGTGTCATCGCCGGTGTCGTCATACTGCTCGATAAGTGGCTTCAGCCGGCAGATGATCCGCCATACCCGGCCGGATTCTGGATCGCGCTCGGCGTCGTGACGCTCGGCTACCTCGCGGCGTGGTTCGCGGTCGGCTGGGCGGGTGAGAACGATGCAGCGGCGGTATTCTATGGAAGGAGTACGCTCGGGCGCCTCGCGGTGGCGCTGCCTGCCGTGCTGCGTGCCTGTGTCGTGCTGTTCTGGCCGGTCTCGTTGTCCTCCGACTACGGTCCTCAGGTAATCCCGGTATACAGCGGGTTGTCGGTTGCCGCTGTGGTCGGACTCTTCGTCGCCGTCACGGTGCCGGTAGTCCTTATCAGGTGCCGTCGACGCGCGCCCGCGGTCTCGTTCGCGGCGGGAGTCGCAGCACTCTCATGTCTCCCGACGGCAAATCTGTTCTTCGCATCCGGTGTCGTTCTCGCTGAGCGCAATCTGTACCTCGCGGCGGCGTTGCCGGCGGCTATCGTCGGCACCGGATTCGCGTGGCTCGAGCTGCGGCAACGGCTGCGTCCCGCCATCGCGGCGCTTGCACTGCTGGCACTGGGCTGCGGCGCGCGATCGTTGATCCGGATGCCGGCGTGGAGCGATAACCGCGCCCAGGTGCTGACGCTTCTGGTCGAGCACCCAGAGTCCTACCGCGGGCACGCGTCCGCCGCCGCGGTCCTGGCCGGCCGTGGCGACACCGCGGGCGCGAGGCATCAGTACCACCTGGCCGATTCCCTGTTTGCCGGCGACCCCTATCTCGACGCGTCACACGCGATTTTTCTGCTCGGCATCGGCGACACAGCTGCGGCCGCGCCTTTGGTCGCGCGCATCCGGAGGCGCAGTGTAGGAGTGGCTGACCGAACCGGCCTGCGGGCGCGGTTTCTGTTTGAGCTACAGCGCGGGGACCGTTCACGGGCGTTTGCCGTCCGGGACTCGGCGCTGGCGCGCTTCCCAGGTGACGAAGCGTGGTATCTCAAATTTTTGCAGTGACTTACAGAGTCGTTGCGTCTGGCCTTGCCACTCGCAAAAAGCCCGAGCTTCTACCCCATTCTTGAGCCCCAGCGAACGCCGATTCGGCGACGTAACCTTCTAACAACCTTAGAGTTGTGTGGAGTTAATCCCTTGGAGGCATGATTCCTGCCTCTAGCTGCCACGGAACTATGTCGCCCATATCTAAGATCCTACAGGGGAGGTTAGTCCAGATGAACCGCAAGGGTTTTACACTGATCGAGCTTCTGATCGTGGTCGTGATCATCGGCATTTTGGCCGCGATCGCGATTCCGAAGTTCGCGAACACGAAGGAGAAGGCGTATCTGGCATCGATGAAGTCGGACCTGCGCAACCTCGTGACGGCCGAAGAGGCCTACTTCGCCGACTCGGTGAAGTACACGAATAACCTGGGTACGGCGTATAACACGACCAGCGGTGTGCTCGGCCCGAACATTCAGGTGACGGCCAACGGCTGGACCGCGACGGTCAGCCACACCACGACGACCAAGACGTGCGCGATTTACGTCGGGTCGACGGCGGTTGCGCCTGCCAACAAAGAAGGCGAACCGAAGTGCGCGTAAGGCCTCTGGCCTGACGCATCAGGGCGGCGGGGGTGACCCCGCCGCTCTTTTTTTCCCTATCTTGGGCCCCATGGCAAAACCGGCGCTCCGCGTGGAGCTGCTGTTTTACCTCACCTTCCTCGTCGCCTTCGCCCTGCTCGTCGGCGTCGCGACATCGCTCTTTGCCCTCGCGATCGCGCCCGACCGCGGCGTCTTGATCATCGTCCTGCTGATCGCGGGCGAGGTCGCCATCTTCGTGCTGTACGGCCGCTCGCTGGTCAGCCGTCTCGTACTGCGGCCGCTGTCCCGCGTGATGGAGACGGCCGATGCCGTCGCCGACGGCGACCTCGCGACACGCGCGCCCGACGCCGCCACTCGGGACTTTGCCACCCTCGCCGAACGCCTGAACCGCATGACCGATCGCCTGCTCGATGCCCAAAGCCAGCTGGTCCGCTCGGAGAAGCTTGCCAGCATCGGCCGGCTCGCCGCCGGCGTCGCCCATGAGGTCGGTAACCCGCTCAGCGCGATCGGCACCTACATGGAGGTGCTGCGGCGGCGCGGCACCGATCAGGAAGTCACGGAAGGGATGGCGCGCGAGCTCGACCGCGTCGACCGCATCGTGCGCAGCCTGCTCGACTATGCCCGCCCGCAGGAAGATCCGCTCGTGCCCGTGGATCCCGCGCGCATCGTCCGCGGGGCGTTCGAGCTGTTGCGGGCCCAGGGCGCATTTCGTCATGTGCGTGCCGAGATCGATGAGGGCCTGCACGTGCCGGAGATCATGGGCCGCGCCCACGTGCTCGAGCAGACGCTGGTGAACCTTCTCCTGAACGCCGTCGACGCGACGCCCACCGGTGGGTCGATCATCATCGGTGCCCGGCGCTGGGCGTATGAGCCCGGGGTGGCGCTCCCCAAGCGCGCCAGTGATCCCAGCTTCGCCGCGTTCCCCCGCGTCGCCGAGCGCCGACCCGCACGGGTCGAGTTCGCTGACGGACAGCCGGGGACACTGCTGTTCGTCGCGGACTCCGGCCCGGGCGTCGCACCCGAAGACCGCGAGAAGGTCTTCGAGCCGTTCTACACGACCAAGGAGCCGGGCCGCGGCACGGGACTCGGCCTGGCGATCGTCGCCCGTTCCGTTCATGAGATGGGCGGGGTGGTATGGGTCGATGGGGCGCGCGAGGGCGGGGCGGCCTTCAAGATGTTCTTCCCGATCGCTCTCGCCCGATGAAGCGCATCCTGGTCGTCGACGATGAGCCGGGTCTGCGCCAGAGCCTCGGTCTCCTCCTCACAGACGCCGGATACACGGTCACGGCCGAGCAGAACGGCCGCCGCGCGCTCGAGCGGGCGGTCGCCGAAACGTTCGACCTCGTGTTGTGCGACGTACGCATGCCCGAGATGGACGGCCTGACCTTCCTGCGTAACTATCGCCAGCGCGGCGGCAGCGCCCTCGTCATCGTGATGAGCGCCTATGGCGGTGAAGACGCCGCCATCGCCGCGATGAAGGAGGGTGCCTACGACTATCTCCCCAAGCCATTCCGCCCCGACGAAGTCGTGCTGACGCTGCGCAAAGCCGAGGAGCGCGAGCGGCTTCGGCAGGAGGTGGCAGGACTCAGGGCGCAGCTGGCGACCGGGCCGGCGGAGCGGGGACTGATCGTGGAGAGTGGCGCGATGCGGCAGGCGCTCGCGCTCGTCGCGCGCGTCGCCGAGCATAATACGACCGTCCTGATCACCGGCGAGAGTGGCACCGGCAAAGAAGTGATCGCCCGCGCCATTCATCGCGCCAGCCCACGCGCCAACAAGGCCTTTGTCGGCATTAATTGCGCGGCCATCCCCGAGTCGTTACTCGAGTCGGAGCTGTTCGGTCACGTCCGCGGCGCATTTACGGGAGCGACGGCCGACAAAGCAGGCCTCTTTGAGCAAGCCAGCGGCGGCACCTTGCTGCTCGACGAGATCGGCGAGCTGCCCATCGGATTGCAGGCCAAGCTGCTGCGCGTCCTTCAGGAGAGCGAGATCCGCCGCGTCGGCGACCAGAAGACCCGTCGTGTGGATGCGCGCGTGCTCGCGGCGACGGCGCGCGATCTCGAGGCGGAGACCAAGGCTGGACGGTTTCGCGAGGACCTCTTCTATCGGATCAACGTCGTGGTGATCGAGCTGCCGCCGCTGCGGGAGCGCGAGGAGGACATCGCGCCACTGGCCCGCCACTTCGCGGCGCGGCTGGCGCAGCGCTTCGGCCGGCCGCTGTCGCTCAGCGACGAGGCGGTCGCGTGGCTCGAGCAGCAGCCGTGGCCGGGCAACGTGCGGGAGCTCGAGAATGTGATCGAGCGCGCGGCGGTGCTGTCGAACAAAGAGGTTCTGGAGCCGGGGGACTTTCGTACCGAGCCGCGACCGTCGGTGGAGGACTCGTCTGCGTCGGGCGATTCCCTGCGCAGCGTCGTCGAAGCTGCGGAACGGCAAGCCATTGCCGCTGCCTTGCGCGCAGCGGACGGTAACCGTCGCGAGGCGGCGAAGCAGCTCGGCGTGAGCCTGCGGACGCTGTTTTACAAGATCGAACGCTACCGGCTCGGGTAGTGCAAAAACCTGCATAAGTGCAGGATTCTGCGGTGGTTTTTAGCGTCGACGATATATGTAAGTGATTTGTCAGTATGCACTTACGCATAGGCATGGAACGTGTAATGGAGACAGCCAACGGAGGTCTTCATGGGTCGCAAAGGGTTCAGCCTTATCGAGATGCTGTCTGTGTTCATCGTGGCCGGGCTGATCATGGCGATTGGCTTCCCCCGGCTTCGCAACGGCCTCGAGAAGCAGAATATCCGCAGCTCGAAGGCGCTGATCGCGACGTTGGCGGCGACCGCCCGCGGCGCGGCTATTCAGCGCGGCTGTTCCGCAACGCTGAACATGACGACGGACAGCGTCTGGGTCACCGCCTGCGGCGTCACCGGTAATCCGCCGCCGGCGGTGGTGCAGGTGGGGACGAAGAAGCTGGTGGGCGACGAGTTCAGCGTGACGCTGGCTCCCAGCGTGGCGTCGGTGGTCTACGATCCGCGCGGCATTGCGACGCAGTTCCAATCGCGCTGGGTAACGGTCATCGGTGCACACTACCGGGACTCGGTGGTCATCAACGAGGTGGGGAAGGTGACTCGGCAATGAACACGCTCAAGAACCGCCAGGGCTTCACGATCATCGAGATCATCATCGCGATCATCGTGCTGACAGTCGGTGTGCTCGGGATGGTGACGACGGCGGCGCTGGTGACGCGCATGATCGCGCGCGGCCAGCGCTCGGCGGAAGCGTCGGCCTTCGCCGCCCGCCGCTTGGAGCGCGAGCGCGTGGCTGCGTGCGCCGCGCAGAATAACGGCACCGAGACGCTGAGCCGCGGCAGCACGGTCGTCGCGACGAACGTGTGGACGTACACGAATCTAGGCAATCTGAATTACCGGTTGAAGATCGTTTCGACCTATAGGACGACTCAAGACAAGTCGCGTAGCGACTCTACGGAGACGACGATCTCATGCAACACATTCCTATGAGCCGCGGGCGCCACGCGCGCCGCGGTTTCACGATGGTCGAGCTGCTGGTCGCGCTCGTGCTGCTCGGTCTGGTGAGCGCGGCCCTGTACCGCGTCCTGGTGAACAACCAGCGCCTCTACATGGCCCAGACGGCGCGCATCGATCTGTCGCAGAACATTCGTGCGGCGGGATCGATCCTGCCCGCGGAATTCCGCGAGCTCGATGCGTCCGATGGCGATATCATCGCGATGTCCGCCACCAGCATCACGATTCGGGCGATGCGCTGGCTCAGCTTTGTGTGCCAGATCCCGGTGCTGGGGGGCGCGAACTGGAACGGTCTGCAGATGATCATCCGCGGCGGGACGCCGGGGCAGATGGGGTTCTACGGCGCGCGCGGGATACTGAACAGCGATTCGCTCCTGGTCTATTGGGACGGTGATCAGACCAGCCGCCTCGACGACTATTGGCCGATCGGCGGCGTGACCAACTCAGCCGTGGCCGTTTGCCCCGGACTTCCGGCGAACCAGCCGGGCAGCCTCGTGACGTTCAATGCCACCTCGGCGCCGGTGCCGTTCGTGACCGCCAACAAGGCCAGTGCGATCACGGTTGGCGCCCCGGTGCGCGGTTGGGAGCGCGTCACGTACTCACTGTGGCAGTCCCCGACGGACGGGCAATGGTACCTCGGTTTTCAGCCCGCCGGTCAATCGACGCAGCCGCTCATCGGGCCGCTGCTCACGAACGGACTAACGCTGTCGTACTTCAACGCGGCGGGCAACGTGACGGCGGTGCCGTCGCAGGTCGCGCGGATCGACATCACCGTGCGGGCAAGAACGGCGGCCGCGGTTCGCCAAGGTGGCCAGGCGGCCAGTCAGATTGCGGTGGACAGCGTTGTCACCAGTGTGGCAGTACGGAATAACCGGCGGTTCTAGGGCCGTCCGGAACTCATGAAGGAAGGGAATATGAAACGGATCCTGCGGGACGAGCGCGGCATGGCGCTCGCAGTTGCGATCTTCGCCCTGGTCGTCGTGGGGGCGCTGGTCGCCGGAGCGTTCTTCGCCGGCACCCAGGAGCAGCGGGTCGGTGAGAACCAGCGCCGGGTACAGACGTCGTTTGGCGTTGCGGAGGCGGGTGTCCAGGAGCAAGTCCTGAACTGGAACTCGACCAACAACAACAAGCGGCCCACGTATCCGCCCGATTCTGTGGCCATCGCTTCCCAGCAGGCACCGAACGGGACGGGGACCTACTTCGGCTATAGCTATAAGATGGGGCCGAACGTGTTCCTGTTGAACGTCGTCGGCCGCGACAAGTCGACTGTTGGCGGCGGCACTGCCGGCGGCGCCGGCGCGCAGCAGCGCGTCGGGCTGATCACGCGTATTGCGCCGGTCGACTTCGGGATTCACGCCTCGCTGACCACACAAGGGTCAGTGAAGGTCGGTGGTAACGCGGCGATCAACGGCGCGGACCAGGTTCCGGCCGGTTGGGCGAGCTGCGACCCCCCGGGTGCGGCGCAGGCAGGCGTCCGCGACCAGGGCGGTCAGGTGACGTCCAGCGGTAATTCGACGGTCACGGGCACGCCCCCGATCGTCAACGACCAGTCGATCAACAACAACACCTTTACCACGTTCGGTGGCGCGACGTTCGCCCAGCTCGCCGCCCGGGCCACCATTACCCTGCCGGGGGGCAACTATTCGACAGCCCCCGTTTTCAACGGCGATGGCAGCTGCAATAAGACGGTCCTGACGAACTGGGGCGATGGGGACAACCCGACGTCCCAGTGCGGCAGCTATTGGCCGATTATTTACCTTAGTGGTACGACGACCCTGAACAACACGCAGGGGCAGGGGATCTTGTTGGTGGACGGGGACTTAAACATCCAGGGGTCATACCAGTTCTATGGTATCGTGATCATTCAGGGCGACCTGAAGACCGCCGGTGGTGGGTCCACGGACGCGCACTTCTGGGGCGGCGTCATGGCCAAGAACGCCGACCTGTCGGTACAGAACATCACCGGTAAGGCGACGTTGAACTTCTCTAGTTGCAGTATTCTACAGGCTTTACAGGCCACGAGCCCGATTTCGATGATGCGGTCGAGGGGCTGGACACAGCTCTATTAAGTGACCTAAGTCTCGGTAGGCGAGACAGTTGTTGCTTCGGCCTCAAGTAGGTTCGAGGCTTGACAGGATAAGGGGCGGGGCCTATTGTAGTTTGCCCTCGCCC
>Ga0137415_10002528_pt1 | contig 18214 bp, 17 predicted proteins | sample CZODoug3_1_1_16f_FD_183082 | JGI IMG/M metagenome (GOLD analysis project Ga0137415, IMG submission 183082) | Vadose zone soil fungal communities from Angelo Coast Range Reserve, California, USA - CZODoug3_1_1_16fungal (Hybrid Assembly) | ecosystem: Environmental > Terrestrial > Soil > Vadose...
CAGATATGGGAGATTGGAATGGAGCTCCGGCATCTCCGCTACTTCGTCGCCGTGGCCGATGCCGGCAGTTTGACCGTTGCCGCCGAGCAAAAGTTACACACATCGCAGCCATCGCTCAGCCGGCAAATCCGGGATCTCGAAGAGGAAGTCGGCGTTCAACTGATGCACCGTAGCGCGCATGGCGTTGAGCTGACGTCGGCCGGAAAAGCCTTTCTCGACCATGCACGAATGGCGCTGGTTCAGGCGGAAGCCGCCAAGGAAGCCGCACTGCGCGCGGCGCAGCCGGCGAGGCCGACATTCGCTCTTGGTTTCATGTCGGGAGCCGAAATTGGTTTGTTGCCCGCGGTGGACCGCGTCCTTCGCGACGAGTTTCCCGGCATCGAAATCCGCCTGTCGAGTGACTATTCTCCGGTGCTCGCCAAAGCCTTGATGAGGCGCAAGCTTGATGCGGCTTTCATCCGGCCGGAAGAGCAGATGGGAGATTTGAGCTACACGCGCGTGCGCACGGATCCGCTGGTTTTTGTTTTTCCGAGCGACCACCGGCTAGCTTCGCAAGCGGCCATCGCGCCGCAAGAGATCGCGAACGAAAACTTCTGTCTTCCGTCCAAGTCCGCTCCTGCCGTGCGCCGCGTCGTTCTGGAGTATTTCAACCGGGCCGGCATCGATCTCAAGCCGGAACATGAAGTGCACAACGTCGTCCATGCAATATCAATGATCACATCGACGCGCGCAGTCATGTTGTTGCCGGCTTACACAAAACGCTATTTGCCCGAATCAATAGCCACTCGTCCGGTGCAGGGAGAAGCGCCCACGGTTGACCTGGTCATCGCTCACCATAAGGCGAACAAGTCCCCGATCCTGAAGCTGCTCCTTTCCAGAGTCGGCAAGCTCGCTGGGGCACCTTCCTAGGCGCGACGGGCCTCCTCAACAAGCCAGTCCCGAAAAGCCACCAGGGCCGGGTTGGACTCGGAAGCGATCGGGTAAACCGCGTAGTGGCAGTAGGCAACGCGCAGGCTGTGTTCGGACAGGCGAACCAGTTTTCCCGCCAGAATGTCCGATCGTGCGACCGACAGGCGACCGAGCGCAATGCCCTGTCCCGTCACCGCGGCCTCCATCAGCGCGTTCGTATCGGTAAATGAAGTGCCTGCGATATCGCGATCGAGCTTCAAACCTGCAGACTTGAACCAGGCGTGCCACGACAAGTTGCGGTCGATCAGCAGCGGCTGCGATAGCATTGAGGCTGGATCTTTTGGCAGACGGCCGCCGTTGAGGCCGGGACTGCATACCGGAAAAAACTCTTCATCGAGAAGCTTGATTGCCCGCAACCCTTTCCAGTCGCCCGCCCCGAACCGAATTGCAATGTCGACGCCGTCTGACTTGAAATTAGCCAGCGACTGACCGGTCTTGATGTGGAGGTTGATGTGCGGAAACCGGGCAGTGAAACGGGATAGGCGCGGAACCAGCCAGCGGGCCGCCATGACCGGCAGCAGGCTTACTGTGATTTCGGCGTCCTTCCGTCGTGTCTGAATGCTGGCGAGTGCCGCGTTCATTTCCGAAAACGCGCTTTTGACACCTGCCTGCAGTCTAAGCCCGCTCGAGGTGGGCACCATTCGATTGCCCTGCCGCTCGAAGAGCGTGAGGCCCAGTTCTTCTTCCAGCTGTCTTATGCGCTGGCTGACGGCGCTATGCGTCACGTGCAATTCGCGCGCCGCCTCGGAGTAGCTGCCGTGGCGGCAGGCCACCTCGAATACCCGCAAGGTCTCCAGCGACGGGAAGAGCGCCATTCGTCGATTGTTAGGAGCGCTAACAACCCCTGTCAAATCTTATCGTTCGATTCGCCGCGTTCTCGGGCGTAATTGAATGGGCTCCTGGATGGAGCACCCATCATGCAGTCTTCCGCCGTGTTGTCATGTCAAGGCGCCGTATTTTCGCGAGCCGAAAAGTGCGGCCAGGAGCCGCGCACCAGTGCGGAACTTGCCAAAAAAATTGCCGCGCCCGCCATCGAGAGCTGTCGGCAGAGCGAAGCGAACCGGCAGCCTCCCGCTCGATCCGCTGAAATAGATACTCGTACCCGGATGCTGCTGGAGCAGCCAATTGCGCCGATGATCCTGCGGCTTGCCATTCCCAATGCCACCGTCATGACCGTCCAGATCCTTATCGGATTGGTCGAGGTCTATTTCGTATCGCGAACGGGCGTGGATGGCCTTGCCGGTGTCGCGCCGGTGTTTCCGCTGGTTTCGCTGGTGGTTGCCGTAGCCCAAGGCGCCATCGGCGGCGGCATTGTCACGACGGTCGCACGCGCCCTTGGGGCTGGCCGGATCGACGCCGCAAGCGAAACCGCCTGGTACGCCCTGGCCCTGGGTGTTCCGCTGGGGATCGCGACGACGGCCGCCATGCATGTGCTGGGTCCAACCCTCTACGCCCAGATGGGCATCTCCGGAAATGCGCTGGAAATCGCCGTCTCCTATTCCTCCACCATTTTTGCCGGCGCTACGCTGATCTGGTTGTTCAATCTCTTGATGGCGGTGGTTCGCGGAACGGGCAATCTACAAGTTCCGGTGATCGTGGTTTGCGGTGGAGCTTTGATCCTTATCCCGCTTTCGCCCGCACTGATCTTTGGCGCCTTTGGTTATCAAGGGCTTGGTCCCTCAGGCGGCGCCGTGGCGATGCTTGTGTATTATGCTTTCGGAACGCTCGCCTACGCTGCCTATCTCTGGGGCCGGTTCGGCGTCCTTAAGCCGTCATTTCGTTTGCCAAAGCTGTCCCTCGGGCCAGCGCTGGCCGTTCTCCGCGTTGGCGGAATGTCGGCCGTCGTCTCGGCCAGCACGAACCTGACGCTCGCGATCGTCACGGTATACGTGGGAATGGGCGGGGTTGAAGCTTTAGCCGGCTATGGCGCCGGCTCGCGGCTCGAGTTTCTGTTGGTGCCACTTGCCTACGGCATCGGCGGCCCGGTCGGAATTGTGATAGGCGCGAACCTCGGCGCCGGTCAGACTGAACGCGCCGTAAAGGCGTCCTGGATCGGTGTGCTGATGGCTTGCACCCTGACGGAATCGATCGGACTGGCCGCGGCTGCCTTTCCGCAGCAATGGATCGGGATATTCAGCCAGGACCCGTCCGTGCTGCGGCTCGGCGCTGAATATCTGCATCGCGTCGGGCCCTTCTTTGGATTTTTTGGGCTCGGCTATGTTCTCTATTGCGTTGGACAAGGGACCGGACGAATGGGAGCGTCTGTCCTTGCGGGGCTGGTCAGGGCCGCCATCGCGGTGCTCGGAGGTCTTCTGGTGGTCTGGCTAAAGGCCGACGTCACATGGAATTTCGTTGCCGTAGCATTGGGAATGGTCGCCTTCGGCCTGTTTGCATTGCCACCTCTGATCAGCCGCTCCGGATTTGAATGACAGATGCACGGATCACCTGGGATTTGGAATGTACGCCGCAACTGTCTGCAGCATTCTAGCGCGCAGGCCCCTGGCTTGTTTCCAGCAGTTTGGCCTGCGTCCGCTCTGACGGCGAACATGTGAGTGCTGCTTCCAAAGTGTCGAGCATGTTCTCGATGGCGAACGATTGACCCCAAAGCCGGCTGCCCTTCGCATGGCGCTTCTCCAGCGCAGCCTCGTGTGCGGACAGGATTGCATTGGCGTAGATCATGAAGATGGAAAGCCGTTGCTCGACAATAGCTGCAGGCAGCGGGAGCATCTTCTTCAGGTATTCGAAGCAATCGACGTAACCCGAATTCCAGCGATTGGTGAGTGCAGCGCGCAAGGCCGCTGGGTCGGAAGCCTGCAGGTTCGAGGTGAAGCGGATATAGCCGCGCCAGCGCTCGTCCTCGCCAAGCTCGATCACCGGCATCATGAGCACCAACATGACGTCACGAATATTTGTCGGCCCGCCCCGGGCCTTCAACTCATCCAGCATCTCGCGTCGGCGGCTGTCGAGTACAGCAGCGCCATCAACGACCATCTGACGGATCAATTCTTCTTTGGAGCCAAAATGATAGTGCAGCGCCGCATTGTTGCGCTGCCCGGCTGCATTGACGATCTCCTGCACGGTAACGCCGTCCACGCCTCGCCGCGCGAACAGCATCTGCGCCGCCGCCTTGATCTGGCTCTTGGTTTCTTCCGTGGTCGCACGGGCGACCGGGCGTGACCTGCTTGACATACAAATCGATCCTAATCTATTTTAAGCGAAATCGCTTAATTGTAAAGCGGGTAGAGACGGTCATGCGCGTACTCGTGGCAGGTGGTGGCATTGGCGGACTAACTACTGCGATTGCGCTGCGCCATCAAGGCATCGACGCCCTCGTTCTCGAACAGGCTCCGGTGCTGAACGAGATTGGGGCCGGCATTCAGATCGCCGCCAACGCGGCGATCGTGTTGCGCGAACTCGGGCTCGAGGCGGGGATGCGTGCGGTGGGCGTCAAACCGCAGTCTTATGATTATCGCGACCTGCGCACCGGCCGCATGCTCTACCAGGCTCCACTCGGCGACGAAGCGGCCGGCCGCTACGGCGCGCCGATGTACAACATCCACCGCGCCGACTTGATCCAGCTCTTGTACGACGCAGTCCCGACGGAAGCCAAGCGGATGGGCGCGCGCTGCGTCGCCGTGTCCCAGGACCAAGACGGCGTCGAGGTGACGCTGCTGACCGGCGAGAAGGTGCGCGGCGACGTGCTGGTCGGTTGCGACGGCATCCACTCGGTCGTGCGCAAGCATTTGCGCGGCGAGGAGGAGAAGCACTTTGCCAATATCCTGATGTGGCGCTCATTGATTCCGGCGGAGCGGCTGGAAGGCCTCAATCTCGAAGAGCGCGGCAATTACTGGTTCGGTCCCGGCCGCACGCTGATTACCTATTGGGTGCGGCCGAAAAATCTCTACAGCATTTTGGCCTCGGTGCCGGCGCAAGAGGTGCAGCGTGAATCCTGGGACGACAGCGGTGACATTTCAGAAATGCTGCGCTCGTTCGACGACGCCGAGCCACGCGCCCGCAAGATGCTCGAGCAGTGCCCAAGCGTCTTCATCACCGGCATGTTCTACCGCGATCCCATCGACAACTGGACAGACGGGCGGGTCACGCTGCTTGGCGATGCCGCGCACCCGATGGTGCCGTTCCTCGCGGCTGGCGCTGGCCAGAGCATCGAGGACGCCTGGACATTTGCACGTGTACTGGCGCGCCGGAAGGACGATATCCCGGGCGCGTTGCTGGAATATCAGCAGCGGCGACTGCCGCGCACGACGCGCGTCCAGGCTGGTGCCCGCGCTGCGGTGAAGCTGATGCACGAGTCGGACTCCCAGCGCGTCCGCGACCGCAACGGCCGCTGGAAAGGCATGGCGCGGATTGATCCCCTGGCTGAGACCAGCTGGGGCCTTGCGTGGTCCTATGATGTGGTCAAGGCAGCCGAGGGGCCGCCCGGCGAAGTGCTCAACGTCACCGGATTGCGCGAAGGCAAACGCCTGCAGCGCCCGGAGGGCCAGCGCGCCTTCGATCTCTGGAAATATGCGTTCCGGCCCGAGGATGTCGCGCGAGGCCATGACGGGTTGCGCGAGGCCTATGACCGCTTCCTGACCACGAACTTTCCATTGCCTAAGGGCGTAAGCGCGGTCGAGGACGAACTCGGCGACGTCAAGGCGTGGCGCGTGTCGGTGCCGGATGCGCCGCGCGGCAATGTCGTGCTGCATTTCCATGGAGGCGGCTATCTGATCGGGTCGGCCAAGGGCTCGCTGGAATATGCCAGCCGGCTTGCGGCGGCCATCGGCGGTGTCTGCTACACCGCCGATTATCGCCTTGCACCGGAGTATCCCTATCCGGCGGCGATCGACGATGCCGTGATGGCCTATCGCGCGCTGCTGACGCGCGGCATCCCGGCAAGTTCGATCCTCGTCTCCGGCGAGTCGGCCGGCGGCGGGCTAGCGGTCGCGCTGGTGCTGGCGCTGCGTGGTGCCGGCGACCCGCTGCCGGCTGCGATCCTCGCGGTGGCGCCGTTCGCGGACCTCACCTTGTCGGGGCCGACCGCCAAGGCCTTCAACGGCGATGATCCCGCCGCCAACCGCGACCTCCTGACCTTTATGGGCGCGTCCTACTTCCAGGGGCACGAGCCGACCGATCCGCTGGTGTCGCCCTTGTTCGGAGATTTTTCGGGCTTGCCGCCGCTGTTCGTGACGGCGACGCAGGGCGAGGTGCTGCTGAGTGATACGACGCGCCTTGCCGAGCGGGCGCAAAAGGCGGGCGTCGACGTCACGCTGCGGCTCGTCGAGGACTCCGTCCACGTTTATACGATCTTCCCGTTCCTACCGGAGACCAAGAGCACAATGGAGGAAGTAGCCGTCTGGGCGCAGCGCAAGCTCCGCCGCAACGATACGAGGCCTCAGGCCGCAGAATAGTTCGCATCAACAACAACGAAGGATAACGCGCAACGCGAGTTGCGCGAACGATGGAGGACGCCATGAGAGCAGCAATTTTGCACGCAGCGATGATTGTCACCGCGTTAACCGCTGGAGGTATGGGCGCCGCGGCACAAGCGGACGGGATTTCCGACGGCACCGTGAGGATCGGCGGCGAGGTCACGACCGGCAAGACCGCAACGAACATTGACCTCCTCGCCGCCCGCCGCGTTCAGCTGCGGATCAATCGCGCGCTGACGGAACGAAATCGTTCAGGCCTGTAAATCGTCGCCGATTGATCCCGGCCTGGCGGAATCCGCTTGTTGATGTCGTGCTTTTCGAGCCCGAAAGAACAGGGAATGCCATTATCGCCTCGCGGTGACTGATTTGATTTCCGTAGTGGCAGGCGGAACATGTTACCGCTCTAGTGCTTATCGATGATTCGGCAACGGCAGCGGGGACAGCATGCAGCGGTATTCATTCAGAGTGACCGAAGGCAAATATTCCGATTCGGATTTGGCCCTCGATCTGCCTGACAAGCTCGCCGCGCGAAAAGAGGCCCTCGCGATGTGCATCGATCTGGTGCCGAGCGTTCTGCGCGGAATGCAAACCGACATCAATTGGCAGCTTGAAGTCACCGACCAAACCGGCAAGCAGGTTTACCGGCTCATGCTTTGCTCGGTGTCCGCGGAGTAGGGGCGGGTGCAGCGGGTGCGTTGATAAACGCCAGCCATCAATCCTGCAGTGCCTTCGCAATGCGGTTAAGCCGCTCGTCGATCGCCGCGATCTGGCTCTTCAGCGCCTCGATCTGGGGTCCTATTGCCGGGTCCATGACACCGACCGGCGTTCCGCACATCGAGCATTGCACGATCGTGAGTTTGCGGCTGTCGCCCAGCGGCGTGAACAATGCGAGCTCGAAACTATGCCCACTGCATTTGATGCATGTCGAGACTGCCATCTTCCATTCCTTCGTTCGCAGAGATTCTTTCGGCGATCCGCTTCGGAAACTGGACGTCTTCTCGAATGCGTATAGCAGCCATCCAAGGATGGTGGGGGTGCTTCCATCCGAAAACGCGCTCATGCCGTGGTGAGCACAGACGGCGAGGGCGGCCAAGCCGCGCAAGCCTTCGAGGCTCGGATTAAACGTTTCCCTGTCCATAGGCGTGACCTTACCATCGTACCCCCACAGCGAGCAAGGAGATGACCGATGTGCGCTCATCGCAGGAGGTACGAAAAACGCCAACACCGAAAGCTGGGCCTCGAACTGCCGGCCCAGGAGCAGGCCAACGATCTCGCCCCTTCGTCTTGAGCGGCTGATCGGCACGCTGAAAGGCGCGGCTGGTCCGCAATCAGACTGAAATTCAGGGCACGAACTTGATGCCTACCGTTCTCCCCCGGCGCCAGACGATCTCACATAGCCTCGGACGGTGAGGGACAAGCGCAAGTCCAATCCGGGTCCCGATTTCGGCTGCCATGTCGGTGACAACCTTCGCGCCGTTTTGAGAAACGTCGAGAACACGGCAATCATGGACGGTTGCGTTGCCTTCAAGCGTGACCCAGGCCCACTGATAACGACGCCTGCGTGCTTCGCGCTTCAGCCTTGGTTTCGACAGCGATCGATCCATCCGACAACTCTAATGCCACGACGGTTAAGTTTCGCTCACCGCCGTATATCGATTTGTGTGCATAGTTAGCAGGGCGAGAGCCAGTTCAGCAGCTCGCCGAGCGAATTGAAAAAGCGCGGCTATGACCAGGCGCTTGCCTAACGCCGCCGAAGCAATTTTTCGCTTAACCCGTCGGGCAAATCAGTGGTTAGAGGTGCTGGTCCAATAATCGCAAAGGAAAGCAGCCTGTTGTCTGAGCAGTTCGACACATCGTCTGAGTTGGTTGAAATATCCAAGCTCAACGGCAGTTTCAGAAGGAACTACGGGACGTTCATTGGAGCCTATCTGTATCTGCGCTCGATCAGCGCCGCGCGTGGCCGGTCACTCTTTTGGACCGGTTTGATCTCGATTGCTTGTTCGGCCGCGCTGGCTTGGTTGGCGCGACACGGCTTAGCCTGGTTACACGTCGACTGACGGATCGAACCAGCGCATCGGAGGTTTCAAAACGGTCCACGCCAAGCCGGCTGCGATCCTTCTCCGTGAACCTGATCGTATTTCTGTCCATACCAATTGTCGGGACCAGCAGATAGTCGAGTATCGAGTTGTTGTGTTCACCCAGTCTAATGGCGACAATTAATCCATCAGGCAGACGCCTGCGTTGGATCGTCCAACGCCGCGAATACTGCTCCTTTTCTCCGGAAATCCATCGTGCAACCCGAAAGTAGATCTTCACCATCCCGTTTACATGCAGGCCTTCGGTCGAGTCGCTGGGGGCAATGCGTCCACCGATCTTCTCGATCATAGCGGTGACCTGCGACGCGAGCTTGGTCAACTCGTCGGCCCAAACCTGTCGGGTGTCGATATAGTCGCAGTTTCGTTGGGAGGTATAGCCGATCAACCTGTAAGCGTTACGAATGCTGCCAAAGTGCGCGATGTAGACTTGATGGCACGGCAGGCCAATGGTTTTGTTAATAATCGCCGGGCTTAGCCGACCTTCTTTCATCAGCGTTCGGCGCAGACGGGCCAGCATCTCTTCCTCGGGCAGGTCTACGCGACGCTCTTCGATGATCTTCTTCGCTGCGAGGAAAAAGTATAACCCTACGATCGGTTCGATACAGCCCTCGCTCCTGACCCAAAGGTTGGGAGGGTTATAAACGGCGTCTCCTCTCAGCTTCTTTGATCGGCGATTGTAAATGAGGTTTCCGACGTAGTTTTCGTTCCTGAGAATTCGAGTGACGAACGGGCCCCTCCAGCGGCCACCATTGCTCGTAGGTATGCCCTGTCGATTAAGCTCGCGGGCGATAGCTTTCTCGGACTTCACCTTGAGAAACCGATAGAAAATCCACTGCACGACCGCCACCTCGTGGGCTGCACCTGGCTGCAGCCTAACGTGGTCGGTTTGGAGGTACTTGCGATCACCTTTCTCCAAAATTCCTTTTGGCTGTAGCTTCTCATTCACCAGCACCCGTTGCAGAGCATAGGCAACTGGGCCACCGAGCTGAAAGCCCAAGCTCGCAAACCGGCACGCCCCGGCGTGAACCTTTGCCGAGAGTTCGCGACTGTACTCAGCGGCCATCACTCTCTTGATGTTCTTGACGATGCTCGAAATCATGCTGCCGTCATTGTCGAATTGTTCTGCACAATACGCGACCTTGATGCCAGCCTGTTTGCAGATGAACTCGTAGTGCGCGCTCTCATCGACGTCCTGAAAGCGCCCCCAACGGCTTACGTCGTAGACAAGGATGTACTCGAAATCGGCTTGGTCAGCGCTAACATCGTTAAGAAGTTGGGCTAAGCCAGCTCTGTTTTTGAGCTTCAGGCCGCTCTCACCTTCGTCGCGGTAGGTACGGATGATCGACAGATCATGCAGTTGTGCATAAGCCGCTATCACAGCCGCTTGATTTTCGATTGAGTACCGCTGGTAGTCCGTTGACATCCGGACATATTGTGCCGCGCGAAACGTCTTCTGAGAGGTCGGCAGTTGGGTCTTGCGAACAATGAGCGCGTTGACCATCGATCAATGATCCCAGCCGCAAATGCTGTTGTCGGATCAGGCAGGGTTTCCTGCAAAGCTTCTTATTCCGTGCAGCCATCCAATTCCTGGCGCCACGATAATGCAAGAGGAATGAAGATATGGTCGTCATGCCCGCAAAAGTAGGCTGTGTACTTTATCACCCCAGGGTCCCCACTGGTCGGCAACAATCCTAACCCTTTTGAGGGTCCGAGCCCCATTACATTCGATGTCACCTGACCAGCCAGAACTGCGCGTCTAGTTTTGGAGTTTCATCGACTGTGGTGACGTCGCAACGCGTACGAGGGCGAGCCGGAAGGGGTGGTTGGGCTCCCGCCCCGGCTCTAAGCCGGGTCCCCTGGAGGCAATCCATAAACCCGGCCTGACCCTGTAATCGCGGGCTCGTGCCGAGGTTCCTGCCGTCGCGCCAGCTAGCCGTCAGCATCAGTCCATTACGTCCGACCGACGTTGACCCGGTAGCAAGATAGGGTCCTCAAAGGAGCAATTATTGCGTGGCGGCCCGATTCGACTTCGGTCCGTGCAAGGCGAACGCCATTTACGCTCCTAACCTCAGTACACAAGCATGTTGGACCCGCCGACAGGACGGACATTCCACATGATGCTAGTGCAGGAATAAGACTTGGATTTCAGAGAAGGCGTAGGGCCCTTAGTTGGCGGAACATTTTTCAAGCATCTGTTTTTTTGTGCAGCATCGCCCGGCGGTCCAAGAGGGAAGGGCGTTGTTCCGGCGATGTTAGGGACCTCGCCGGGTCCGGTTTTATCTGGTCCATTGTACAATTCATGGGAACCAAAACTCGCTCCTCGCTTGTGTATTTTAAGGACTGACGGATGGTGATTAGATGGCGTGGAATCTTTCAGCCCGGACTGGCAGAACCGAATCCGAACGGAGCAATCTCTTATCCCTGGCCTTCCATTTCTCGACGGGGCGGCGGCACAGAGAGCGGTTGACGTGTTCGATTGCAGTTGAGTCAATGACTCCCGCGCGAAATATGCGGCTTTGCCTCGAAAGAGAGCGACCTTACACAAGAAAGTTCGCATCTTCGTGGTAATTTGGCCCTGCGACTCGACGTTTATCCCGTCGATCCCGGCAAACCATCCAGGAGAAGCGCGAAGATGTTTCAATTATTCTTAAAGGCGCGTGCTAATAATTACTTCAAGGCGCGGTCGGCCGGCCGAGACACCGAAACTGATCATGCTCGCGCTGCATCCATTTTTCGTTCGATAGAGGACGCGCTGGAGGGAGCAAAAGCTGAGCAAGCTGGCCTGAAATCACGTATCGATGACGCGCTAGCGCGAGCCGCAGTAACCCTGGGCAATGATTCCGATGAGTACCTGACGCGCGGTCCGGAGGACAATCAGTATCAGAATTTGCTCGGTACCGAGATCGCAGAAGGGCAGCGGCGATTGAACGAACTGGGAATGACCATCGGGCATATCCAGTTTTTGAAGACCGCGCTCGTTGCAAGGTTTCCTGACTTTAAGCTTGGGACACAACACTTCCCGCGCGAAAGATAGTGGATTGACTTAGGGAAATGGGCGGGGCCGCTGTCTCCAATCACTCAGCAGCGACCCATAATCGCGCGGTACACATGGCCGGTAGGAGCGGCGCTGGCCCAACCGCGCGACTGTAGCGACGATAGAATTTCGAATGGGCGCCGCAACGAAACTCGCTCGTTAAGCTTGATGTCCGCAGAGTGGGTTAAATCTGGAACCGCCAAACAAAGACCGCCCGAGTGTGGACCGCGACCAGGGCGTCAGATCGACTCTAGTGCTTTCGATCTTCCGGGGGCAGATTATGCGGTCCCTGATGATCAAACACGCTGCCAAGATCACGGCAATCAATCCATCCGCCGCACGTTTCGCACATGAAGAAATGCTCGGCTTCATGCTTGTGCGGATCAGCGTTCTTGGCAATATATTTTCCGCGCGGGATTTTCATTCGCCTCTCTTCAATTTATGCTTTCCCCACTGCTTGTCTTTGCGCGACGGATTAAACACCCGCTCGACGTTTCGGTTCAGCGCCCGCATCATACCAATGCGCGCCATCATGGTCGGGCGGCCGAGCTCAACGACCAGGAGCAGGGCTTCGACCGCGGTTTGCCACGCTTCAAGATTTTGTTCGGCCTTCCGAAGCTTAGTCGGCTGCATCGCGCAGGGTCACAAGCTCCCGCCCACCCGGTAGCAGGACAGGATCATCGAAGGGACGAGCCCAGGCGGCAGCGGGCCTTAGATCGTGCGATCAGCTATCTGCCTTCAGGGATGTGCTGCGTGCTCAATTGGCATTCTTTTCCGCCGCTTCGATTGCCGCACTCTCCGAGCAGATTGCTGTGCTTTCGTGAGCTGCTCACGGAGTTCGTTCAATTCGGAGATTTGAATAAGGAGATTGGTCGAATTACTGGTGAAAATTGAAAGGTTCTCTTGAAAAGAGCGCATTTATGAACTCACTGATTGACGTTGACTCTCCATCGGTTGAGCCCATGTCGCGCCTTGGACGTGGGCCCTCGTGAGCACCGTAACGTGCACATGGTACCTTTGAAATACAGTATAAATACGGTTTCCTTCAGCGGAACACCCGTGAGCAGGAAGTGTTCCTATTTTTGATCATCGACAAACGACCGGTACGGCTCGGTCACCACAAGCTGATATCCGCGGCGGAAAAGGTCGACCATGCGTTCGCCGGCCGCAGCATTTTTCGGCGCGGACAGTGCGACCGATGGCCAATTTCGTGGCAAGGATTCGAACCACTACGGCGAACCACTATTTGTGCCGGCCGTATCCGCCGTAGGGCCCGTGGTAGGTCCCGCCCTTGTGAGACGAACCGGATCCACCCGAAAAATGTCCACCGTGGCTCGATGTGTGGTGCCCACCGCCGTAGTAGTGGCCGCCACCACGTCCGCCGCCGCGAGCTTCTGCCGGCAGGGTCCACGCCGCGAACGCTAGTGCCAGCATTAAGGCCATTGCCTTCATGTCATCCTCCCGAATCTAAGCTGGAAGGACTGTTGTGCAACCATAGGATGAACGCAAGCTATCTTTCGTTCAGTAGTTAGCTATCGCTCGAAGCGGCGAGATCGATTCACGGGGCCGCGTCGGAAGGCGCGCGACCAATCAGCCATGATGCAGCCATGACGGGCTAACATCGGCGCCGCGGTGATCGCACACTGTGCAGAGTATCCGCTGCTGCAGATCCCCAAAGGTCACGTCGTGGGGAAGGCAGCAACGATCAATATGGATTGGCTGATGTGGGCTTCAATTGCAGTTGACTGCAAATCTAACCTGCCAAAGTACGATAGATGCCCTTGCGCTCGCGTGGATGTTCATTCATGCACAGCGCGTCCCAGCGGCTGTAGATCCACACGTTGTACGAAATCGACGTGATCCAAAAATACCAGTTTGGATCATGGGTGCACCGAGCGATTTTGACTGTCGGCAGCTTCCAGCACGGCCACGCCTGTGTGCCAAGTGACGGATGATAAATGCGCCGGTCAAACGTGATGCTCACGCGGTGACCTCATTACTGTGGTCGCGCAAACCATCCCGGAAACGGTTTTCCAAATCACGTTTTGTCCCATCGGTTTCTATCGTGATTGGAGGGCGCGTTTTCCAAAAAAGGTGAGGACTTTCAAAGAGCGCAGAGAATTTTAAGTCCCTTGCGTCTACCAGTTCCGCCACGTCCGCGCCGTTGTTTCTTATAGGGTTTTCGCCCCGGGGCAATGAATGTTTTCCAGGTCGGCGCTCCCGTTTTCCGCGCGAACGGACCAATGATTGTAACGTAAATTTATCCCTGACTGCCTAGATGGGCCGAAGAGAGCCGCGCGGCGTACATGGGCTCCTCCCAACGTCGATCACCTAACCGAAAAATAAAAATCCTCGCCCGGCAAAGACCCGTACACAAAGGGCTCTTGTTGCCGCCGAGTGGCAGAACGAACGTCATCTCGAACGATACGAAAAAACATGCCTATTTCTAGGTTCGGCGTCTGCATGTGATTTAGAAGGCCGATCACAAACGGGCTATGTTGGCCGTTGCCATCAAAGGCGATTTGACCGTCTCGGGCTGCGTAAGCAACGAGGGTTCCGACGCCAGGCTCGACGGCTGCGAGTCCCCTGGTCAGCGAGCGTGAGGCTGTCGTTTGGCGCATTTTTGTCAGGAACGGATTGTCGCGGCACGCATCCAATAGGAGCATCCGCAGTTTCTTAGCTCCTTCCGTTGCAATAAGAACGCGGTTCAGCGCTACTGCCTCGTCGAGCACGTCCCGATCGGAGAACAACTTTGCATCCACCGGCACCAGATAATTTTCACCATTAATGACAATACCGTGGCCACCATAATAAATTACCGCCCAATTTGCGGTCGCGGCCACGTCTTCAAATTTTCGTAGAGCCTTAGTCAATTGCTCTCGAGTTAGGTCGTGCTCAACTTGTACCGATTGAAATCCTACCTTGCGAAACGAATCGGCGATCGCGTCGGCGTCGCGGGCCGGATTTGGCAGGGCTTGGACGTTTTGATAAGCGGAATTTCCAATGACCAATGCGACCCGCCTTCCCTGGTCGATCACCGGTTTAGGAGGGACGTTCGCTAATTGCAGTTTCTCCGCTGCTTTTCTCCCTTGCTCTATTGCGGCTGCCTTTCGGATTGCTTCTTCCTCTGCTTGCTTCACAAGCAACTGCTGTCCGGATTTGGCCGCCAATAGTTTCTCGTTCGCCAACGCCGCCTGCTCTTTCTCCGCTTGCGCGCGCCGTTCGGCTTCCAGGCGCGCGTCTTCCGCCAGCCTGGCGATATGGGTGCGAGCGGCGCTCTGGGCCTGTCTGCCCGAGGTAGGGTCTGGATCCCTTTCGAGCGCAAGCGTGAGAGCTTTGTCGTATTCCGCCTTCGCTTCCTTTGAACTGTTCTTTTTCTCGAGAGTAAGACCCCTGCCGGTATAGGCACATATGGCGTTCGCTGAGACCGCGATGGCGGCGGAAAAATCATTGAGGGAACGATCGAGTTCTCCCCGTTCCCTGAGCGTGTCGCCGCGACGGCAAAGCGTTAGAGCTGAGTTCGGAATCAGGCTAACGGCCTTATCAAGATCAGTCATGGATCTGTTTAGGTCGCCCTTAAGGCGCCAAACTTCTCCTCGATTGCTGAGCGCCCGATCCTCCTTAGGGTTTAGCAACAGCGCGTCGTCGTAGTCAGAGATAGCTTGATCGAGATCGCCCTTATCTTTCCAAACGAGCGCTCGGTTGACGAGAGCATCGGTCGATTTCGGATTCAATTTGACAGCTTCATTGTGACTGGCGAGTGCCGCATCGAGATCGCCCCTTAACCTGAGGCTTTCCCCACGTCCGCTGTAGGCTCGCCAATCCTTGGGCTCGAGAGAAATCGCCCGTTCGTAGTCTTGAGTGGCGCGATCAAATTGGCCCTTGTCGATCCAGACCTGAGCGCGCTCGTTGACCGCTGCAGCGTCTTTGGGGGCGATCTTGATGGCCTGATCGAAATCCTTGACTGCTTTGTCAAAATCTCGCTTCCGGTACCAGGCATCGCCCCGATGCATGTAGGCGGCGTAATAATCGCCCTTAAGGGCAATCGCAGAGTCAAAATCCTTGATCGATCTTTCGAATTCGCCCTTGCTGTATAGCGCAAAGCCGCGAAGATAAAACGCAAAGGACGATTTGGGATCCAGTGCGATCGCCTGATTCAAGTCAATGATGGCGCGGTCAAATTCATTTTGATTGACGAGAACAAACGCGCGATTTCTGAAGGCTTCGACAAATCTGGGATTGCGTTCGATGGCTGCCCCGTAGTCCTGAAGCGCATTGGAATACACACCTTCGCGAAACCATGCGTTGGCGCGATTGTTGAAAACCGATTCCGGTTTTGGACTTTGGGAGTCGTTTATAATACGGGTGCAGGCTGGTATTCCCTCGTCGGGGTCATTGATGGAATTGTCGCAAAGTTGAACATCATCACTTGCTTTGACACTTTGCGGAAAAAGCGAAAGCAGCCCCATGAATCCGATGCAGGCGCAGACCAGGCCGAACGGACTGTTTGCGTTTTTGAGCATCAAGGTCCTCACCCCAAATGGTGAAAAATAGCTCAAGCCTCGGCAGATTCATAGGCTACGTAGCGCGCAAAACACCTCAGCTCCAGCTGAACGCTGGAGCTGAGGTGTTCACTTATACGGCTAGAACTGCATGCGTGCGCCGACACGTCCCCCGGCGCCGAACAGACCGGATCCGCCGCGAACGTCTGCCTGCACGAAGGTCGAAAACCCGCGCCCGTAGTCGAAATTGGCCAAAAATATGCCTAAGCCGCGCACTTTGCCCTGGTCGGACGGCAACACCGTGCCGCCGGCAAAAGAGCCGGTCGTCGCGCCCCCGGTGATAGGTCCACCGACGATTTTGACGTCGCTGTAAGCCAGGCCTGTGATGGTTGTCGTCACGTGCACCGCGTTCCAGAATGACTCGATACCGAGGCGTCCACCACCCTGGACGCGCCAGTCATAACCGTCTTGCAGACCCAGAGCCGCGCCACCGGCGTCGTAGTGGGAATTGACATATCGGTAGCCAGCGGTTGGCTCAAACCAAAGTCCCGCGGAGATTGGAAAGCGGTACTGAAAATTCTGGGCCGCGACAAAATTCGTCACGTTGGCCGAACCGGCGCCAGAATTGAATTGAGAATTTGCACCAACATTGCCGGGTCCGTTACCTGTAAACGCCAGGATCTCGGTAAAGCTCTCGTTAATCGAGAGAAAATCAGCCTTCAATGTCGTATCGTTCGAAAAACCTCCATTGAAGTAAGTATAGTAGCCACCTACGGAAGGCCCGGACACACGAATCTTACCGGTGCTACTGCCCGTCGGAAGGACATTAGCACCGTTGGGGGGCGAACCAGCCGGCGTCGTCGTCCCGCTTAAAGAAATATCGGTCGACACATAGCCGGCCAAGATGCCCACGATCAATCCGTCGTTTCCAGCAAGGAGATTGCGGAAGGTAGCATCCACTCCCCCAATCACGCCGCCTGTGGTCGCTTTTTGGATTAGATCGGTAGCTATAACTTGCCCGCCGCCGACACCACTAACAGATACCGAAGACGATCCAGATTCGGTCCGCCGTTCGTAATCGCCGAACCCATGGGCCCAGACCCCCCACCGCCATCCTTGATCAACCACGACCGGCGGAGCTTTGACCGGCATCATCGGCGCTGCTGTTTTCCGCCTTTGCGACGACGAAACACGCGGAGCTGGCTCGGAAACGACGATGCGCTTGCAGGTCCCGTCATTGGAGCGCTCGAATCCCTCCGGACAGCGCTCGGTCTCTTCCTTGCGGCGGGCCGAGATTGCATCGAGGGCGGCGGTCGTTGTCTGCTGCGTCATCGATTGCTGAATGTCACCAAGGGCTTGACTGGAAAGCGCCGCCGTCGAAAAGGCACCCGTGTTTCCGTCAGTACACAAGCCGTTGACCAATTGGAAACCGGGGGCTCCGTTAATCGTGGCAGGGCAAAAAATGGTTCCCTGCGCTTGCGCGGAGAAGCCAATCAGGCTTAAGAGCGCGGCAAGACAAACAGATTTTGATATCCTCAAGTGAACCAGAACATGATTTTCCAACATTTTGATCCCGAAAGTTTTGGTGGCAAAGCGAACTAGGTGAACGGCTATTGCTAAACTAGCTCGGCAGCGAAGGCAGATGTCGAGCCAAGCGCAACGAGAGCTGTCGCAAGAATAATCCTTCTCATGTCGGTTCAACCCCCATGTCATGGCCACCTTGAGATCCGAGACGTCAACCAAGCAGTTGATCTCCATCTGGATGCAAACATGCACGACTCCTGCGCGCCGGGGCATCGGCCAATTGGATGAGGTCGGGCGGTTTTCCCGATTCGGATCGCACTTGAATGGCGAATGTGGCGCGCCGGACACACCTGCTTCACAGCCGGGCTTTGCCGATCAGTATTGCGAATCCGCCGGGCTGCCGAAATGGTAGTTCACGCCGACGCGAACGATGCTGTCCTTGAAGCGGACCTGGGAAGAAATAGCGACAGCAGCCACACCGGTGCTGGTACCAGGGTTTAGCACCGCTCCAATGTCGCTTGCGAGACCTCCGGTGGCGTAGGTTACGGAGCCCAAATCGTAGTAAAGGTATTCAAGCTTTGCGCTCCAGTTGGAGGAAAGCATCCACTCGCCGCCGGCACCCACGGCATATCCAACACGGGTTTTCGAAAACGACCCCGA
>Ga0137415_10002529_pt1 | contig 18213 bp, 16 predicted proteins | sample CZODoug3_1_1_16f_FD_183082 | JGI IMG/M metagenome (GOLD analysis project Ga0137415, IMG submission 183082) | Vadose zone soil fungal communities from Angelo Coast Range Reserve, California, USA - CZODoug3_1_1_16fungal (Hybrid Assembly) | ecosystem: Environmental > Terrestrial > Soil > Vadose...
GCTGCCTTACTGCGGCGCGGATTCCGTTCACGTTGATGGTGCTGACGATCACCGGGCGACCCTAGCCGAGGGCGCCAAAGCGGCGGTGCAGCGACTGCTTCGAGACGCCGAGCAGACAGCCGATCTCGGCCCAGGAATATCCGGCGACGCGACCGGCCCGGATCGCCTCTGCGTAACGCAGTCGGGCGCGCTCGAGGTCGTCACGGGCGTCGGCGAGTTCACGCCCACACGCCCCACTGGCGATCTCGACGAAGACGGGGTCGGGCCCATCGGGCACGGGCGGCCGCGGCTGCGCTTGCTCGATCTCTTCCAGCGCCTTGCGACGTAGCGCGGCGATCGTGGGATCGGAAACCCACCACGGTTCCGGCGCCTCACTTGCCTCCATCGGAAGCCCCTCCCCCACGCGCCGTCAACACTTGATGACGCCGCACAGAAGCATGTCTCCTCCCACCGACAAGACCCCCCGACAAGCCCCCGTCTGACTAAGACCATTCTTGCGGTACCGGCGGTATCGCCTTAGTGTCGGCCGCATGCCTGAACGCGATCCGATCCACGAAGGCTCGGGAGAACCCATCGTCCTGCTCCATCCGTTCCTGTGCTCGCAGAACGTGTGGCGGACCGTGGCCGACCAGCTTGCCGACACCGGCCGCTTCGAGGTGTTCGCCCCGACCATGGCCGGCCACCACGGCGGTCCCCGGTCGGGCACCTGGCTGCTGGACATCAACACGCTCGTCGACCACGTGGAACGCCAGATGGACGAGCTCGGCTGGCAGACCGCTCACGTGGTCGGCAACTCGCTTGGCGGATGGGCGGCGTTCGAGCTGGAGCGCCGCGGGCGGGCCCGCAGCCTGACCGCGATCGCGCCGGCAGGCGGCTGGACCCGCTACTCGCCGACGAAGTTCGAGACGGTCGGCAAGTTCCTCCTCGGCGGCCCTGCGCTGCTACTCGCGCGCCTTCTCGGCCCACGGATCCTCGACCTGCCGTTCGCACGCCGCCTGGCGACGCTACCGATCAGCGGGCCCGCCGACGGGCCGAGCCAACCCGATCTGCTCGCCCTGATGGATGACGCGACGCACTGCCCGGCCTACTTCCAGCTGCTGGTCAGGACTCTGTTGCTGCCGGGGCTCGCCGAACTGGCCAACGCGTCGGCGCCCACCCAGCTGGTGCTCTGCGAGAAGGACCGGGTGTTCCCGTCGCCGCGAGGCAACCGGTACTTCACCACCAACCTGCCCCCTGGCTCGGAAGTGATCCGCCTCGACGGCGTCGGTCACATCCCGATGCTGGAGGCGCCGGGCCGCGTGACTGAGCTGATCGCCGAGTTCGTCGATCAGAACACCGAACCAAAGCGGGTCAGCGCCCCCGCCGGCTGAGTTAGCGCAGTGCCGTCTTGAGGTGGTCGGCGATCGTTGCGAGGTATTCCTCGCTGGTCTCCCAGCCCTGTTCGGGCCCGATGAGGATGGCGAGGTCCTTGGTCATGTGGCCGCCCTCGACGGTCCCGATCACGACTTCCTCCAGCGTTTCGGCGAACTCGATCACCTCGGGGGTGTTGTCGAGCTTGCCGCGGTGCTCCAGCCCGCGGGTCCAGGCGAAGATCGACGCGATCGGATTCGTCGACGTCGCCTTGCCCGCCTGGTGCTGGCGGTAGTGCCGGGTCACGGTGCCGTGCGCGGCCTCCGCCTCGACCGTCTGACCGTCCGGTGTCATCAGCACCGAGGTCATCAGCCCCAGTGAGCCGTAACCCTGTGCGACGGTGTCGGATTGGACGTCGCCGTCGTAGTTCTTGCAGGCCCAGACGTAGCCGCCCTCCCATTTCAGGCAGGAGGCGACCATGTCGTCGATCAGCCGGTGTTCGTAGGTCAAACCCTTGGCATCGAACTCGGCCTTGAACTCCTCGTCGAAGATGGCTTGGAACTCGTCCTTGAACATCCCGTCGTAGCCCTTGAGGATGGTGTTCTTCGTAGACAGATACACGGGGTAATTCTGTTGCAGCCCATACTTGAACGACGACCGGGCGAAGTCCTGGATGGACTTCTTGAAGTTGTACATGCCCATGATGACGCCGCCGCCATCGGGGATCTGGACGACGTCGTGCACCATCGGTTCGCTGCCGTCGTCCGGAGTGAACGTCACCGTGAACGTGCCGGGCCTGTCGACCTTGGTGTTGAAGGCGCGGTACTGGTCGCCGAAGGCGTGCCTGCCGATGATGATCGGCTTGGTCCAGCCGGGCACCAATCGCGGCACGTTCTTGATCACGATCGGCGCGCGGAAGATGGTGCCGCCCAGAATGTTACGGATCGTTCCGTTGGGCGACAGCCACATCTGCTTGAGGCCGAACTCCTTCACGCGGGCCTCGTCGGGCGTGATGGTCGCGCATTTGACCCCGACGTGGTGCTTCTTGATGGCGTTCGCCGCGTCGACGGTGACCTGATCGTCGGTCTCGTCGCGGTACTCGATGCCGAGGTCGTAGTAATCCAGGTCGACGTCGAGGTGCGGGAGGATCAACGTCTCCTTGATCAGCTTCCAGATGATGCGAGTCATCTCGTCGCCGTCGAGTTCGACGACCGTTCCCTCGACCTTGATCTTGGACATGCGGGCTTGTCCTCCCTCTAGGCTCGAGCGGCCTCCAGCGCCTCGTTGAACGTCTTGCTCGGGCGCATCACCGCCGTCATCTTCTCCGCATCCGGGTAGTAATAGCCACCGATGTCGACGGAATCGCCCTGCACCTCGTTGAGTTCGGCCACGATCGCGTCTTCGTTCTCGGCAAGCGACTTGGCCAGCGGCGCGAAGTGTTCGGCCAGCTCCTTGTCCTCGGTCTGCGCGGCGAGCTCCAACGCCCAGTACATGGCCAGGTAGAACTGGCTGCCCCGGTTGTCGATCTCACCGGTCTTGCGCGACGGGTTCTTGTTGTTGTCCAACAGCTTTCCCGTCGCCGCATCGAGCGTCTTGGCGAGGAGCTTGGCCCGCGGGTTGTCGGTCTTCTTGCCGAGATCCTCCAGGCTGACGGCCAACGCGAGGAATTCGCCGAGCGAGTCCCAGCGCAGGTGGTTCTCCTCCACCAGCTGGCTGACGTGCTTGGGCGCCGAGCCGCCCGCACCGGTCTCGTACAACCCGCCGCCTGCCATCAGCGGCACGATGGACAACATCTTGGCGCTGGTGCCCAGCTCCAGGATCGGGAACAGGTCAGTCAGGTAGTCGCGCAGGATGTTTCCCGTCGCAGCGATGGTGTCCTGCCCGCGCATGGCGCGCTCGATGGTGTGCCGCATGGCCCGTTCCTGCGACCTGATCGAGATGTCCAGACCCTCGGTGTCGTGGTCCTCGAGGTACGTGTTGACCTTCGTCCGCAGCTCGTTCTCGTGCGGACGCCATACGTCGAGCCAGAACACCACCGGCATACCGGAGTCGCGGGCCCTGGTGACGGCCAGCTTCACCCAGTCGCGGATCGGGGCGTCCTTGACGACCGGCATGCGCCAGATGTCGCCCTCTTCCACGTTTTGCGTCAGAAGCACCTCATCGGTGGCGTTGTCGACGATGTTGGCGACGCCGTCCTCGGGGATCTCGAACGTCTTGTCGTGGCTGCCGTACTCCTCGGCCTTCTGCGCCATCAGGCCGACGTTCGGCGTGGTGCCCATGGTGGTCGGGTCGAATGCGCCGTGCTCGCGGCAGAAGTCGACGGTCTCGGCGTAGAGCGGCGCGTAGGACGAGTCCGGGATGACGAACTTGGTGTCCTGCTGCTGGTTGTCGGCGTTCCACATCTGCCCGGACGAGCGGATCGCGGCCGGCATGGACGCGTCGATGATCACGTCGCTCGGCACGTGCAGGTTGGTGATGCCGCGGTCGGAGTCGACCATGGCCAGCGCGGGGCCCCTGCTGTACGCGGCGGTGATGGCCGCCTCGATGGCCTCCCGCTTCGCCGCCGGCAGCTTCGCCAGCGCGGTGAGCACGCTGGCCAGGCCGTCGTTGGGGTCGGCGCCCACGGAGGCCAGGTCGGCGCCGTACTCGGCGAACACGTCGGCGAAGTACCCCTTCACCGCGTGGCCGAAGATGATCGGGTCGGAGACCTTCATCATGGTTGCCTTGAGGTGCACCGAGTACAGCACGCCCTTGGCCTTGGCGTCGGCCACCTGCTCGGCGAGGAAACTGTCGAGGGCGTTCTTGCGCAGCACCGCGGCGTCCACGATCTCGCCGGCCAGCACCGGCAGCGACGCCTTGAGCACGGTCACCGTGCCGTCGGCGGCGGCGTGCTCGATGCGCAGCTCGGTGGCCTCGGCGACGGTGACCGAGGTCTCCGAGTGGCGGAAGTCACCATCGCTCATGGTGGACACGTGCGAGGCCGACTCGGGGGACCACTTGCCCATCGAGTGCGGGTGGCTGCGGGCGAACTTCTTCACCGAGGCGGGCGCGCGGCGGTCCGAGTTGCCCTCGCGCAGCACCGGGTTGACCGCGCTGCCCTTGACCGCGTCGTAGGCGGCGCGCGCGGCCCGGTCGGCGTCGGTGCTGGGGTCCTCGGGGTAGTCCGGCACGGCGTAGCCGGCGTCCTGCAGCTCTTTGATCACGGCCTTGAGCTGGGGGATCGAGGCGCTGATGTTGGGCAGCTTGATGATGTTGGCCGCGCGCGTCTTGGCCAGCTCACCGAGCTCGGCCAGCGAGTCGGGCACCCGCTGCGCCTCGGTCAGCCGGTCGGGGAAGTGCGCCAGGATCCGGGCCGCCAGCGAGATGTCGCGGGTCTCGACGTCGACACCGGTCTTGCCGGCGAACGCCTCGATGACCGGCAGGAACGAGTGCGTTGCGAGCGCCGGCGCCTCGTCGGTGTAGGTGTAGATGACCTTCATCGTTGCTGTGGCCCTACCTGTGACTCGTGAGCGGATATGGACGGGGCGCGATGCCTCCCGGCTACCACGCTAGCCCGCGGACACACGCTATCCCTTGGTAGGTGGATACGCGACGTAACCGACCGCGCGCGGTAGCGTCAATGGGTCGCGAGCCGGTTCCGGGCGGGGTGTCCAGCAGATGAAGATCATGCAGATCAATCTTTCCAAACCGAACACCAGGAGCTGGTTCTTCGCCGGGATCGTCGCCCTGGTGCTCGGGGTGCTGGTGCTGATCGACAACGGCTCACTGAGCGCGAACTCCGGGCTGGAAGCCGCCTGTCGGGTCGAGGTCACCGCCGACAACCTGAACGTGCGCACCAGCCCCGAGCCGGCCGCCGCGACGACCATCGTGCTACACCGGGGCGACCTGCGCGGCGCGGAGACCACGGTGCAGAACGGCTACCGCCAGCTGGCCGGCGGCGCGGGCTGGGCGCTGGACGACTTCCTGCGGCCGTTGCCCGGCAGCAAGTGCGCGGCCCAGTGACCGACCCGGTCACTGGCCCGGCGGCCGACTCGCGCGACGCACTGACCGAATCCGCGACTCACCCTGACGAAAACCCCGACTCGCGGGGAGCGACCTGGGTGGTCAGCACGGTGAATGTGAACGGGATTCGGGCGGCGGCGCGCAAGGGGCTGCTGGACTGGCTGCGGGGCACCGAGGCCGACGTGGTGTGCCTGCAGGAGTGCCGCGCGCTGCCCGAGGAGTTCCCCGAGCTGCCGCCCGGGTGGCGGTCGTACTACGCGCCCAGCGGCGGGGCGAAGGGGCGCAACGGGGTCGGCGTGCTGGTCCGGGCCGGGGTGGAGCCGGACGCGGTGCGGGTGGGCTACGGCTCGGCCGAGTTCGACGACTCCGGCCGCTACCTGGAGGTCGACCTGCCTGGGCGGAGCGGGGCCGGGGGATTGACGATCGGCTCGCTGTACCTGCCCAACGGCACGGTCGGCACCCCCAAGCAGGACGAGAAGGACCGCTTCCTCGCCGAGTTCGCGCCCTACCTGACCGAACGCCGGGAGAAGGCCGCCGCCGAGGACCGCGAGGTGCTGGTCTGCGGGGACTGGAACATCGCGCACACCGAGGCGGACATCCGGAACTGGCGCGGCAACGTGCGCAACTCCGGCTTCCTGCCGCACGAGCGGGAGTGGCTCGCCGGGGTGTTCGACAGCGGCTACACCGACGTGGTGCGCGCGCTGCACCCCGGGGTCGACGGCCCGTACACCTGGTGGTCCTACCGGGGCCGGGCGTTCGACAACGACACCGGCTGGCGGATCGACCACCACGTGGCGACCCCCGGCCTGGCCAGGCGCGCGGCGGCGGCCCGCGTCGAACGCGCGGCGGAGCACGCCCTGCGCTGGTCGGACCACGCCCCGGTCACCGTCCACTACCACCCCCCGGCGAGTCGCTAGATTCCGCGGCGCGAGACGCAGGGCACTAGATTCTGCCGCCCGAGTCGCTGGATCCCGCGGCTAGAGCCGGCTTGCGCCGCACCGGCAGCCTGGTGACCAGCGCGTCCCGCGCGGTGGTCAGCACGAAGAGGGCGAGCGCGACGACCGGGTGGCGCCCGGGGCGGACCGCCTTGCCCCGGCCCAGTCGGGCGAGCTGCTGCTGGTGCCAGGCGCCGTTGAGCAGCCCGTCGACCTCCTTGAGGCCCAGCGCGACCGACCGGGTGCCGCTGGCCTCGATGCTGCCGTCGAGCACCCGGCGCGGGAAGTCCGGGTCGTGGCTGATCGGGCGGGCTAGGCCGACCAGGTCGACCGCGCCGCCGGCGACCGCCTCGACCATGCCCCGGCGCGTCCGGAAGCCGCCGCTGAGCATGATCGGCACGCTCAGCTCGCGGCGGAACCGCTCGGCGAACTCCAGGAAGTACGCCTCGCGCGCGACGGTCGAGTCCCGCTGGGGCACCCCGTCCAGCATCGCGGCGCTCTCGTAGGTGCCGCCGGACACCTCGATCAGGTGGACTCCCTCGGACGCCACCGCGGTCGCGACCGCCAGTGCGTCGTCGGCCTCGAACCCGCCGCGCTGGAAGTCGGCGGAGTTCAGCTTGACCGCCAGTACGAACGACTCGGGGGTCGCCGCCCGGACCGCGCGCACCACCTCCACGAGCAGCCGCATCCGGTTCGCCAGCGGGCCGCCCCACCGGTCCGTGCGGTGGTTGACCAGCGGCGAGAGGAACTGGCTCAGCAGGTAGCCGTGCGCCGCGTGCAGCTCGACGCCGTCGAAACCGGCCGCCGCGGCGACCCGGGCGGCGGTGCCGAACCGGCGCACCACGGCGAGGATCTCCGGCTCGGTGAGCGCCCTCGGCGGCCGGAACATCGGCCCGCCGACGGCCAGTGGCACCTCGGACGCGGACACCACGTCGTGGCGCCGCCCGGCCACCGACATGCCGCGCATGCTTTGGCGGCCGGGGTGCGACAGCTGCAGCAGGAACCGCGTTCCGGTGCCCTCGGTCGCGGCCGCCCACCGGCGCAGCTCGGGCAGGAAGCGCTCGTCCTCGATCACCACGTTCCGGTGTGCCTCCATCGCCGAACCGTCCACCATCACGTTTCCGCTGATCATCAGGCCGACGCCGGAGTGGGCCAGCCGCCGGTAGGCCTCGGTCAGCTGGCGGGTCGGCGCGCCGTGCCGGCTGGCCAGGTGCTCGCTGGTGGCCGCCTTGGCCAGCCGGTTGGCCACGGTCACGCCGTTGGCCAGGGTCAGCTCCCTGGCCAGCGCGGGGGTCAGGTCGGTGTGCTCGGACATCTCGCCTCCTATACGGAGTACATGTACAAGGTACATGGCGAGTGGGTCCTGGTACGGAACCGAGCAGGGAAACGGGCAACTGTCCCGGTTCAGCTCAGTACAAAAAAAGTATCCAGATTGCTGCGACGGCGCCGAAATCGACTTAGTGTGCAGGGGTGGCTGATCTGTTGAACCCTGAACCACGGCCCTCCGAGCCGACCCCGGCGGCGTCCGCGATGCGCCGGGCGCTGCGGCGGGCCCGGGACGGGGTCACGCTCAATGTCGACGAGGCGGCCGTGCTGCTGGCCGCCCGGGGCGAGGCGCTGGACGAGCTGTTGGCGATCGCCGGGCGGGTGCGCGACGCCGGCCTGGTGGCTGCCGGGCGGCCCGGGGTGGTGACCTACAGCCGCAACGTGTTCATCCCGTTGACCCGGCTGTGTCGGGACCGCTGCCACTACTGCACGTTCGCCACCGTGCCACACCGGCTGCCGGCGGCGTTCCTGGAGCGCGACGAGGTGCTCGAGATCGCCAGGGCCGGCGCCGCAGCGGGTTGCAAGGAGGCGCTGTTCACCCTCGGCGACCGTCCGGAGGACCGCTGGCCGGCCGCGCGGGAGTGGCTGGACGCGCGCGGCTTCGACTCGACCCTGGACTACGTGCGGGCCTGCGCGATCGCGGTGCTCGAGGAGACCGGGCTGCTGCCGCACCTGAACCCCGGGGTGCTGTCCTGGAGCGAGATCACCAGGCTCAAGCCCGTCGCGGCGAGCATGGGCATGATGCTGGAGACCACGGCGACGCGGCTGTGGTCGGAGCCCGGTGGCCCGCACTACGGCAGCCCGGACAAGGAGCCGGCCGTCCGGCTGCGCACGCTGACCGACGCCGGCCGGGTCGGGGTGCCGTTCACCACCGGCATCCTGATCGGGATCGGGGAGAACCGCACCGAGCGGGCCGACTCGCTGTACGCGATCCGCACCGCCGCCCGGCTGCACGGGCACATCCAGGAAGTGATCGTGCAGAACTTCCGCGCCAAGCCCGACACGGCCATGGCCAATGATCCCGATGCCGACCTGCACGACCTGGCCGCCACGATCGCGGTGGCCCGGCTGGTGCTCGGCCCGAAGATGCGGCTGCAGGCCCCGCCGAACCTGGTCGGCGAGGAGTACTCGCTGATGCTGCGCGCGGGCATCGACGACTGGGGTGGCGTATCCCCGATCACCGTCGACCACGTCAGCCCGGAGCGGCCGTGGCCGGCGGTGGACGAGCTGACCGCGCAGTCTCTGGCGGCCGGGTTCACCATGCGCGAGCGGCTGACCGCCTACCCCCGCTACGTGCTGGCCGGCTCGCCGTGGATCGACACCCGGCTGCACGCCCACGTGGCCGCGCTGGCCGACCCGGAGACCGGCCTGGCCCGCGAGGGTGCCGAGGTGGTCGGCCGCCCCTGGCAGGAGCCCGACGGCGGCTTCGCCTCCAGCGGCCGGGTCGACCTGCAGGAGACCATCGACACCACCGGCCGCACCGCCGACCGGCGAGGTGACTTCGATTCCGTCTACGGCGACTGGGACGAGCTGAAGATCGAGCTGGCCGCCCAACAGCGCTCGGCCCCGGAACGCCTGGACGCCGACGTGCGTGCCGGGCTCGACCTGGCCGCCGGCGACCCGGCCGCGCTGCTGGACCCGGTGCACGAGACGGCCGCGATGGCGGTGCTCACCGCCGACGGCGCCGCGTTGGAGGAGCTGACCCGGATCGCCGATGCGGTGCGCGCGGACGTGATCGGCGACGAGGTCACCTTCGTGATCAACCGCAACATCAACTTCTCCAACGTGTGTTACGTGGGCTGCCGGTTCTGCGCGTTCGCCCAGCGCGAGCGGGATGCCGACGCGTTCCGGCTGTCCCTCGACGAGGTCGCCACCCGCGCCGCCGAGGCGGCCGCCGACGGGGCCACCGAGGTGTGCATGCAGGGCGGTATCGACCCCCAGCTGCCGGTCACGTTCTACGCCGACCTGGTCCGCGCGGTGCACGCCGCCGTGCCCGGCATGCACGTGCACGCGTTCTCCCCGATGGAGATCGTGTCCGCCTCGGCCAAGGCCGGGGTGTCGATCAAGGAGTGGCTGACCGAGCTCAAGGCGGCCGGGCTGGGCTCCATCCCCGGTACCGCCGCGGAGATCCTGGACGACGAGGTCCGCTGGGTGCTGACCAAGGGCAAGCTGCCCAGCGCGCAGTGGATCGAGGTGGTGTCCACCGCGCACGAGCTGGGCATCGCGTCCTCGTCGACGATGATGTACGGCCACGTCGACGAACCGAGGCACTGGCTCGGCCACCTGCGCACGCTGGCCTCGATCCAGGACCGCACCGGTGGTTTCACCGAGTTCGTGCCGCTGCCGTTCGTGCACCACAACGCGCCGATCTACCTGGCCGGCCTGGCCCGCCCGGGACCCACCGAGCGGGACAACCGCGCCGTGCACGCGTTCGCCCGCCTCGCCCTGCACGGTCGGATCGACCACATCCAGTGCTCCTGGGTGAAGCTGGGCGACCAGGTCGCGGCGGACATCCTGCGTGGCGGCGCCGACGACATGGGCGGCACCCTGATGGAGGAGACGATCAGCCGGATGGCCGGCTCGGAGAACGGCTCGGCCCGCTCGGTCACCGAGCTCGCCGCCATCGCCGCGCTCGCCGGGCGCCCGGTCCGCCAGCGGACGACCACCTACGTCGGCTCGCCGACCCGGCTGACCCCCGCCCCCACCTCGGCCCCCCGCCTCCTCCCCCTCACCACCGCGTAGCCGGGAGGCGGCACGGAGCAGGCAGCGGCCAGGCACGGGACAGGCAGGGGCGAGGCACGGGGCAGGCGGCGCCCCAGGCTTGCGCGAGTCGGGGATTCCGTCAGGGTGAGTCGCGGATTTTGTCAGGGCCAGCCGGGGGTTCCGTCAGCGTCGACGGGACGGGTCTACCGTGGTGGCATGGCCATGCTCGGCGAGTTGTTCCCCGGTAAGAAGCTGTCCGACGAGGGCGGCGAGGACAGCGACGGCAAGCTGCACCGCCCGAGGTTCGACATCGACCTGGACAGCGGTGTGGTGCGGCTGCCCGGCCTGGCCGCCAAGAAGCCGCCGGCGGCCCCGCCGCCAGCCGAGGCCGACGCCGACGGGGCCGCAACCGACCAGTCCTGAACCGGCCCGCCTCGACCAGGTTCGGGGCTACAGGCCGAAGAGGGCTTTGGCGTTCAGGTGGCCGATCTTCTCGCGGTCGGTGGGGCTGATCGGGGCTTCGGCGAGGAACCGGGTGTGCACGCCCGCGTCGCCGAACGGGTAGTCGACGGAGAACAGGATCCGGTCCGCGCCGAATACGGACAGCGCGCAGAGCAGCGGCGGCACCGTCGGGTAGCCGGAGATCGTGACGTGCACGTGCGTGCGCACGATGTCGGCGATGGACCGGGTGCCGGGGCGGGCGGCGCGGAGCACGGCGTCCGCGCGCATCAGGGAGAACGGCAGGTTCTCGCCCATGTGCCCGATGACCACCTGCAGCCCGGGGTGCCGGTCGAACACGCCGCCGGCGGCCAGCCGCAGCACGTGCAGCCCGGTCTCGACGTGCCAGCCCCAGGCGGCCGTGGCCAGCGCCTGTTCGACCGCCGGTTCCAGGCCACCGAAGTAGATCTTGGCGACCTCCGGCGGCGGGTACGTCGGGTGCAGGTAGATCGGTACGTCGAGCTCCTCGATGGCGCCCAGCAGCTCGTCATACTCCGGCGCGTCCAAGAACCGCCCTCCGGTGTGCCCGTTGATCACCACGCCGCACATGCCGAGCTCGGAGATCGCGCGCTTGGCCTCGACGGCCGCCGCGGCCGGGTCCGGGGTGGGCAGGCTGGCCAGCCCCTGGAACCGGTCGGGGTGGGCGGCCATCGATGCGGCGACCCGGTCGTTGAGGGCGCGGGCCAGGGGCACCGACTGCTCGGCCGGCACGCTCTGTGCGGCAGGTGCGGCCGGCGACAGCACCTGCATGGCGATCCCGGTCTCATCCATCACCCGCAGGCGCTGCTCGCCGACGTCCATCAGGGCGTTGCGCAGGGCGTCCGGGGCTCCCCGGGACGGCCACACCTGGTCGATCAGGTCGGCCGGGATCAGGTGTTCTTCGAGCGCGATCAGGGTCATTTGGTCATTCTGGCTTACTATTACTGAGGGCGCCCGGCGCGGAACGCGGGGGCCCGGCTGACCGGGCGTTCCCCGGCCTGGCCGAGTAGCGGCATCACCCGGCGCGGGACCACGGTGCTCAGGCAGATCACGCTGGTGGACCGGTCGATCGCGGTGGAGTGGTTGAGCAGCAGCAGGGTGGCCTGCAGGTCCTCGTGGGAGGCCGCCGCGATCCGGCACAGCACGTCGCCGGTGCCGGTGGTGGCGTACGCCTCGACCACGCCGGGGATGGCCTCCAGCTCGTGTGCGATCTGCTCCAGCGCGCCCTGGGCGATCTCCAGCGTGACGAATGCGTGCACCGGGTAGCCGGCCGCCGCCAGGTCCACGTCGGGGCCGTAACCGGTGATCACCCCGCCCTCCTCGAGGCGACGCAGCCGGGCCGACACGGTGGCCCTGGCCACCCGCAGCAGCCGGGACAGCTCCAGCGCGCCGGCCCGTGGCTGCTCGCGCAGGGCGGTGAGCAGCGCCAGGTCCAGCTCGTCGAGGGATACGGATTGCTCGGCCATGGCCACTCCGGCTGATCAATCTGACTAGTTCAGGAGCCGGGACGGCGCCATGGCGGGCAATCTAGTTGTTCTCGGTGGGATGGGTGCGAACCTGGTCGACGCCGCTGGGAGAATCGACACCATGACAGATTCGTCCCACCGGCCCCGGGTGCTGTCCGGGATCCAGCCGACCGCCGACTCGTTCCATCTGGGCAACTACCTCGGCGCGTTGCGGCAGTGGATCGCGCTTCAGGACGACCACGATGCGTTCTACTTCATCCCCGACCTGCACGCGATCACCGTCCCGCACGACCCGGCCGCGCTGCGCGAGCGCACCCTGCGCGGCGTCGCCCAGCTGCTCGCGCTGGGGCTGGACCCGGCCCGCTGCACGCTGTTCGTGCAGTCTCAGGTGCCCGAGCACGCCGAGCTGACCTGGGTGCTCAGCTGCCTCACCGGGTTCGGCGAGGCCAGCCGGATGACCCAGTTCAAGGACAAGTCCGCCAAGCAGGGCACCGACCGGTCCAGCGTCGGGCTGTTCACCTACCCGGTGCTGATGGCGTCGGACATCCTGCTCTACCAGGCCGACCGGGTGCCCGTCGGCGAGGACCAGCGCCAGCACCTGGAGCTGACCCGCAACCTCGCCCAGCGGTTCAACACCCGCTTCGGCGGCACGACGTTCACCGTGCCGGAGCCGTTCATCCCGGAGGGCATCGGCAAGGTCTTCGACCTGCAGGACCCGACGGCCAAGATGAGCAAGTCGGCGTCTACCCCGGCGGGCATCGTCGAGCTGCTGGACGACCCGAAGGTGTCCGCGAAGAAGATCCGGTCGGCGGTCACCGACGCCGAGCGGGAGATCCGCTTCGACGTCGAGCACAAGCCCGGCATCTCCAACCTGCTGACCATCTACTCGGCGCTGGCCAACCGGAAGGTCGCCGAGCTGGAGGCGGACTACGCCGGCAAGGGCTATGGCGACCTGAAGAAGGACCTGGCCGAGGTGGTTGGCGACTTCGTGGCCCCGTTGCGGGCGAAGGTAACCGCTTACCTGGACGACCGCGCCGAGCTGGACCGGGTGCTGGCCGCCGGTGCCACCCGGGCGAGGGACGTTGCGGGCGCGACACTGGCGCAGGCGTACGACAGGATCGGCTTCCTCCCGCCGGCGCGCTGATCGAAGGCTGATCGGCCCGGCGTCGACTCCCCGAAGGAGGCCGCCGTGGCCGATCAGCCCGAGAAGCCGTCCAAACTCGCCGAGCTGCGCCGCCGCCACGAGTGGCTGGACCACCTGATGCGGGCCGGCGCCAGCTACACCGAGAACCACGGTGACCACTACGCCGCCGCGATCACCTACTTCAGCGTGCTGGCACTGTTCCCGCTGCTCATGGTGGCATTCGCGGCCGGCGCACTGTTCCTGCGGAACAACCCGGAGCTGCTCACCCAGATCGAGGGCAGCATCACCAAGGCGGTGCCGGGCGACCTCAGCAAGACGCTGACCGGAGTGATCGACTCGGCGATCAAGTCCGCCGGCACGGTCGGGGTGATCGGCCTGCTCGTCGCGCTGTACTCCGGGCTGGGCTGGATGAGCAACCTGCGCGAGGCGCTGTCCTCGCAGTGGGGCCAGCGTGCGGACCCGCCGAAGCTGGTGCGCAAGCTCATCGTGGACCTGCTCGCGCTGTTCGGGCTCTTCCTGGCCATGGTGGTGTCCTTCGCGGTCACCGCCGCCGGGGGCCTGGCGAAGCCGGTGCTGCGGCTGGTCGGGCTGGACCAGGTGGCCTGGCTGAACCCGGTGATCCAGCTGGTCGTCGTGGTGATCGGGCTGCTGGCCAACTCCCTGGTGTTCCTGTGGGTGATCGCCCGGCTGCCCCGGGAGCCGGTGACCTGGCGCAGCGCGGCGAAGGCGGCACTGGCCGGCGCGGTCGGCTTTCAGGTGATCAACCAGGTGATGGTGTTCTACCTCGGCAAGATCACCGGCTCGCCGACCGGGGCGGTTTTCGGCCCCGTGCTCGGTTTGATGATCTTCATCTTCACCGTGTCCCGGTTCCTGCTGTTCCTGACCGCGTGGGCGGCCACGGCCAGGGAGAACATGGTGGAGGCGCCGGTGGAGGTGCCGGGGCCGGCGGTGATCAGGACGGCGGTCACCGTGCGGGAGGGGCTCGGCGGTGGTGTGACAGCCGGGCTGGTCGGCGTCGGCGCGGTGGCCGGCATCCTGCTCGGCACCGTCGCCGGGCTGACCCGCCGGCGGTCCTGACCGGGGCTGTCGGTCCTGGCCGGGGCTGTCGGGCCTGACCGCGCCGGCCCGGGCCCTGACCGCGACGGCCCGGGCCTGACTGGCCCGTCCGCGCCGGTGCCGGTCGGTCAGTCGTCCGGGAGCTGGCCCCGGGGCACGTTCGTACTGTGCCGGCCGGGTGGGCGGCGGCGGGCGACCAGTACGGACAGCAGCGCGCCGAGCAGTGCCCCGCCGCCGATCACCGCGAGGCTGGCCGGCAGGTTCTCCGCCGGGCGGTCGGTCGGCACGCTGCCGGCGACCAGCGTGGGGTCGGCGCCGCTGGAGCTGTCGTCGGCCACCGGCGGCCGGACGGCCCCCGCCGGGTCGACCAGCTGGCCGACCGGGGGTGAGTCGGTCGGCAGCGCGAAGCCGTAGTCGAGCAGCCGGGCGGCCTGGGTGTCCATCGGCACCGGATGCTGCTCGCCGCGCATCTGCACCAGCACCAGCCGGCGGCCGTGCTTCTGCGCAGCGGTGATCCGGGTGTGCCTAGCGTCGTCGGTGAACCCGGTCTTGCCGCCGAAGGTGCCCGGGTACTCGGTCAGCATGTGGTTGTCGTTGCTGATCTGGAAGCCGGGTAGGTCGCCGCGCCCCGGCCAGTCGTACAGCCGCGTCTTGCTGATCTGTGCGAACAGCGGCTGCTGGATCGCCTGTCGGTAGAACACCGCGAGGTCGTAGGCGGAGGTGGACATGCCGGGGGCGTCCAGCCCGGAGGGGCTCGCCGGCCGGGTGTCCAGCGCGCCGAGCGAGGCGGCGGTCTCCGACATATAGCGCAGCGTGGCCGGCACGCCGCCGAGCTGGCGGGCCAGCGCGTTGGCCGCGTCGTTGCCCGAGTTCAGGATCAGCCCGGTGAACAGCTGGCGGACCGTGTACTGCCCGCCGGGGCCGACGCCGACCCGGCTGCCCGGCGCGTCCGCGTCCGCCTCCGTGCCGGCCACCACGGCGTTCATGTCCAGCCGCTTCATGATGACCAACGAGGTGAGGATCTTGAGCAGGGACGCCGGGCGCTCCCGGGTGTGCGGGCTGCGGGCGGCCAGCACCGCACCGGTGTCCAGGTCGGCGAGGACCCAGGACACCGAGTCCTCCACCGACGGTGGCGGCGGCGCGTCCGGGGGCAGCACGTTGCCGCACTCGCCCATCCTGGGCCCGCCGACCGGCTGCGCGGGGACCGGCAGCGGTGGCGGGGCCAGGGTGCCGGGGCGGGGCTGCTCGGACGCGTCGACCGGCGGCGGCGGGGCCACGGCGACCGTGCAGGTCGCGTCGTCCACCGCCGGTGCCCCCGGCCGGGCGGGCGCCGGTGCCCCCGGCCGGGCGGGCGCCGGCGCCTCCTGCCGGGTAGGTGGTGGCTTGGGCCGCTCGGTCGCCGCGAAGGCCGATCCGGACGTGCCCAGTACGGCACCCAGTGCGACACCCAGCGTCGCGATTGCCACGGCCGAGCGTCGGACAGTCACGTGCGGAGAGGTTAGTCCCCTCAGCCTGGCGACGTGCTGGAGCGCTCCGCCTCGGCCTTGACCGCCGCCAGCGTGGCGGCCATGCCGTCGCACATCTCCTCGTCCAGCTTGCCCTTGAACAGCAGGTTCGCCGCCATCCGCACCGGCGCGGCCGGCTCGCCGGCCCGGTTGCGCCACTGGGTGAGCAGCGTGCCGCCGCCCTCGGCGGGCTCGACCCGCCAGCCCCACTGCATCTTGTTCTCGTTGACCTGGAACGTGAACCGGCTGTCCGGCTCGCACTCGATGACCTTGCACGTGGTGAACCAGCGGGCCAGGCCGCGCTTGTTGAACCCGATGAACCGCGCACCCACCGAGGGGCCGGACGCGCCCATGATCCACTTGCCGCCGGTGTTGCTGTCGCTGAACCTGCCCATCTTGGTGATGTCACTGACCAGCGCCCATACCTGCTCGGGCGCCGCCTCGATCGTCACACTGGCCTCATCCATGATGCCTCCGTTCTAGATCGCAATGATTCTGGTCTGTGAACGACTTGGGCAAGTCCTGGTCACTAGCCGGTACCGGCTAGTAGCGTGCCCGCGGAGCGACCGGGGTCGCGATCTTGACCAAAACGGAGGTAACGGGATGCGTCGAGCGTCGGTGCTGACCGCGGTGCTGTTGGCCGCGGCGCTCAGCCTGGTGGGATGTGCGAAGGACACCGGCTCGACGGGCTCGTCCGCCAGCGGCACCGCAACCGACTGCAAGCGCAACCCGGCGCCGGCGGGTGCCGCCGCCCCTGCCCCGCCGCCCGTCGCGGCCCCCGGTACCAACGCATCCGCGCTCAAGGTCGGCGTGTCGTTCGACGTCGGTGGGCGGGGTGACGCGTCGTTCAACGACGCCGCCGCCGCCGGCCTGGACCGGACGAAGTCGCAGCTTGGGGTGGCGGACAGTAAGGAGCTGACCGCCGCGGTGGGGGAGAGCGAGGACGCCACCGCAGGCCGGCTGCGCCAGCTGATCGCCGGCGGCTACAACCCGATCATCGCGGTCGGCTTCAAGTACGAGCCGGCGATCGAGGCCGTCGCGCCGACCGCGCCGAACACCAAGTTCGGGCTGATCGACAGCACCGCCGACGGCGTGCCCAACGTGACGCCGCTGCTGTTCGCCGAGCAGGAGGGCTCCTTCCTGGTCGGCGCCGCCGCCGCGCTGAAGACCAAGACCTGCCACATCGGGTTCGTCGGCGGCGTGCAGACCCCGCTGATCCAGAAGTTCGAGGCGGGCTTCAAGCAGGGCGCCAAGGCGGTCGCGCCGGACATCAAGATCGAGACCAGTTACCTGTCCCAGGCCGGCGACCTGAGCGGCTTCAACGACCCGGCCAAGGGCGGCGAGGCGACCAAGGGCGAGCTGGACGCCGGCGCGGACATCGTCTACGCGGCGGCCGGCGCGTCTGGCTCCGGCGCCTTCCGGGCGATCAAGGCGGCCAATACCCCGCAGAACCCGAAGTGGGGCATCGGCGTCGACTCCGACCAGTACAACGACAAGACGCTGGCCGACGTCAAGGACATCATCATGACGTCCATGGTCAAGCGGGTCGACGTGGCCGTATACGACTTCGTCGTGGCCGTGGCCAGCAACAACGTGGCCAGCATCCCGAAGGTCTTCGACCTCAAGGTGGACGGCGTCGGCTACGCGACCTCGGGCGGCTTCGTGAACGACATCAAGAACGACCTGGACGCGTACAAGGCGCAGATCATCAGTGGCGCGATCAAGGTGTCCACCACCCCCGCGCAGTGACGGGCCGGGATTGAGCACAGAGCGATCACTGTGAACGCAAACCTGGCCGTCCAGCTGGTCGGCATCAGCAAGAGCTTTCCCGGCGTCGTTGCGAACAGCAACATCGACCTGCAGGTCCGCGCCGGCGAGGTGCATGCGCTGTGCGGCGAGAACGGGGCCGGCAAGTCGACCCTGATGAAGATCCTCTACGGCATGCTGCAGCCGGACTCCGGCCAGATCGAGGTGAACGGCGAGCCGGTCCGGTTCCGCTCGCCGTCGGACGCGATCAAGGCCGGCATCGGCATGGTGCACCAGCACTTCATGCTGGCCGACAACCTCACCGTGGCGGAGAACGTGCTGCTCGGCGCGGAGGCCCAGCACGGCATCGGCGGCAAGGCGCGGCGGCGGATCGCCGAGCTGGCCGGCACCACCGGCCTGCGGGTCGACCCCGACCTGCCGCTGGCCCGGCTCGGGGTGGCCGACCGGCAGCGGGTGGAGATCCTCAAGGTGCTCTACCGGGG
>Ga0137415_10002530_pt1 | contig 18206 bp, 12 predicted proteins | sample CZODoug3_1_1_16f_FD_183082 | JGI IMG/M metagenome (GOLD analysis project Ga0137415, IMG submission 183082) | Vadose zone soil fungal communities from Angelo Coast Range Reserve, California, USA - CZODoug3_1_1_16fungal (Hybrid Assembly) | ecosystem: Environmental > Terrestrial > Soil > Vadose...
CTCGGCGCCGCCTTGCTTCAGCATGGCTCGTACATCAGCTTCACGCTTCAGCGAACGAACGGTCGTCCGCACACGATAACCAGCGGCCAGGAGCTGCAGGATGGAGTGGCTGCCGATGAAGCCCGACCCGCCGGTAACAAGAACCAATGCATTACTCATACTGGAATTTTACATCAATAGACCGAACGTTCGCTCTAATTTACTGCCCTTACGACCTCCCACATTTTTTCTGCCAAGTTTCGCAGAATGTTTGGAGATAACTTTCGAGGTTGTTTAGCCAGCCTCGTGACTACGCCAAATGTCAGTTCCTGTATGACTTCAGGAGGCAAGTCGTTCAGCACGCCACCTTTTGATTGACACCTAAAGCGCCTCTCAAACTCGGCTTCTTCCTTCCTAAGTGAATTCCCATCGGGCCGGCAAACAAAACCAGCGACCTGGTATTGCTCCATAAAACGCATCTCTCGAAGGTGCTTACGATAGAAATGATATCCATTCGCCCACACCAGGATGAATGCTTCCTTTGCGTCCATCTCCGGGGAGTAGCCTTCGAGGAGACTAGCTCGCTTCAACGCACGAAATCGTTCATATAGGGCCTGAATGATTTCTTCCTTGCTCTCGAAATGATGGTAGATCACGCCCGGACTCGCTCCCGAACGCTCGGCAATAAGTGACATGGGGGCGTCATGAAAACCCTGCTTTACCACTACATCGAGCATTGCATTGAGAATTGCATCTCTCTTACTGCTTTTTCCTTTGGATCGCACGCCTCTCATTCTTTCATGCCAAGACTGAACAGAGTCACCTTCATGATGCCAGAGCTAAATACCATATTTCTCAATTCTGTCTTGCTGGCTATTTGCTTTCTCGAAAACCTGCATTACCTTTCATAGTTTCGGTATACATCTATGGAAGATTCGCTATACCAAGAATCTCTTTCTGTAATCATGCCTATGAAAGCTGACATAAGAACTTAACAGGCAGTTATGGTTGCCATAAATTACCTTGACATTCCCAGATAGTGAGACATACTATCCGCTGTTCCACCCTGAAGCTCTTAACCTACCGTTCCCCTGCACCTGGCAGTTAGAAGTTCATTCCGTTCAAAAAACGGCCCTATAAGCACAGTTTTAATCCGCTTTCACAGTTCGTGCAGCTGATGATGAGCATTGCCTTCGTGCGCATGCCTGCGGCTACCCATGCTGTGAAGACGGCCCCCAAAAACTCACAAGGAGCATTCAAAATGTCGGGAACAGGTTATCGACTCACGAAGCTGTTGCCTGCGGCAGTATGCGCACTCGTGCTTTTCTTTCTAACCACCGCTTCCGCTCAGGCGCAGCAAAGCTATGTCATGGCTCGCCATGTACCTAAAGCAGTATCAAGCGGACAGTCGCGGCTTGTGGATACGCTTCCAGGGGCGCAACGCCTCAAGCTAGCCATCAACTTACCATTGCGTAACCAGGCAGAGTTAGACGATCTACTTCAACGGCTCTATGATCCGCAGAGTCCGGACTACCACCAATTTCTAAGCATGCAGGAATTCACCGACCGGTTCGGGCCAACGCAAAAAAACTATGACGCGGTCGTTCACTTTGCAAAAGCAAACGGCTTGCGCGTGACAGAGACTACACCGAACCGCCGCCTGGTAGACGTCGAAGGCTCTGTGACGACCATCAATCGCGTCTTCCACGTGGTGATGGGCACGTATCAGCATCCGACAGAGAGTCGCACGTTCTATGCGCCAGATCGCGAACCAACGGTAGATCTGAATGTGCAGATCCTGCAGGTCACCGGTCTGGAAAATTTCACTCTCCCTCATAACAGACTGAAAAAGCGACCTACTGTTGCGGTCGCGAATGCTATCCCAAACATCTCCGGATCAGGACCAGGCAATACCTATCTTCCAAGCGATATGAGGGCGGCTTACTACGGATCAGGATCACTCACTGGTTCCGGCCAGACTATCGGAATACTCTCGTTTGACGGCTATAACGCCAGCGACGTCCAGCTCTTTTACACGAACACCGGCATGTCTTCGAGTGTTCCCATTACTAACGTGCTGGTGGGTGGGTACAACGGGGCGTGCCAGTCGCCATGCGACGACGGTGAACAGGTTCTCGACATCGTCAACGCAATTGGTATGGCTCCGGGCATAACCAAGATTCTTTTTTACGAAAGCAATAGTGACACCGACATGCTGAACAGGATGGCCACGGACAACACGGCAAAAATCCTGAGTTGCTCATGGGGTTGGAGTCCGGCAGATGGGAGCAGCGATGATCCTATCTTCCAGGAATTCCAAGCGCAGGGACAAACGTTCGTAAGCGCCAGTGGCGACAGCGGGCAATTTAATAGTTCAACGTATGACTATCCCTCGGATACTCCGTACATTACGCAGGTTGGCGGTACGGATTTGACGACGAGCAGCGCTGGCGGCCCGTGGTCCTCGGAAACGGCATGGAGTGATAGCGGCGGCGGCATTAGCCAGACCGGTTATGCGATCCCCAGCTATCAGCAACTCACGGGCGTCATTAATTCGTCGAATAAAGGCTCAACAACTTTGCGGAATGCTCCGGATGTTGCCGCTGAGGGGAATTTCGACAACTACACGTGCAGCAACGGTTCCTGCAGCGGAGGTTGGGGAGGCACCAGCTTTGCCGCTCCTCGCTGGGCAGGCTATATTGCTTTGGTCGATCAGCAGTCCGTGGCCAATGGCAATGGGACGATTGGTTTCCTCAATACGCCCATCTACAACATTGGCGTCGGGTCGAGCTTTACAACTGACTTCCACGACATCACCAGCGGCAGCAATCCGCCTACGTCTGGCAGTGGAAGCGGTTTTCCGGCAGTCACCGGCTACGATCTGGTAACAGGTTGGGGAAGTCCGAATGGCGTGAATCTGATCAATGCCTTAGCCGGGTCGACAACTCCAAGCTACACGCTTTCCGCCTCCCCAAGCAGCTTGACGGTTGCAGAAGGCGCGAGCGGAACAAGCACGATCACGGTGAATCCGGCGAATGGATTCACGGGCAGCGTGAGCCTGGCGGCTTCGGGATTGCCGAGCGGCGTTACGGCATCGTTCAATCCCACGAGCACAACTGGTACCAGCACACTGACTTTGACGGCCAGCAGCTCGGCAACCGCTGGAACCGCGACGGTCACCATTACCGGCACTTCGGGGAGCCTCGTTCAATCCACAACGGTGAACCTGACAGTGAGTGCTGGCACGACTCCGAACTATACACTGTCTGCCTCGCCCAGTAGCTTGACTGTCACGCAAGGCTCGAACGGAACGAGCACGATTACAGTGAGTCCGACAAATGGGTTTGCGAGCAGTGTAAGCCTGGCAGCTTCGGGATTGCCTACCGGCGTAACTGCATCGTTCAATCCTGCGAGCACTACGGGCACCAGCACGCTGACTCTGACGGCGAGCAGTACTGCAACTCTGGGAACGGCGACGGTCACCGTCACTGGCACTTCGGGTTCGCTAACGCACACGACTACCATCGCCCTGACCGTGAGTTCTACGGCCACGGCGTTAACTGCTGCGTATAACACGACGCTCAAGGCTCCGAGTTGCGCTACGGTTGGCAAGTCCTGCGACTCGGGTGCTTCTCTGCTGCTGGGTCGCGGCACAATGTCCGGCGGTACGGAAACGCATCATCCCAATACCATCAACAGCTCATGCACGGATGGCAATTCAGGCACGTTCCATTCCGATGAGTCGAATGATCGCGTCGTGGTGGCAAGCACCAGCGGCGGCGCGTTGACGCATGGGCAAACAGTAAAGGTAAGCGCGACGGTGTGGGCCTGGAATGACGGCTCATCCGACGCTCTCGATCTTTACTATGCGGCCAATGCCAACAGTCCATCGTGGGTGAAGATCGCTACGATCGTGCCTTCGGCGGGCGGAGCGCAAACCTTGTCCGCTAACTTCACTCTTCCTACTGGCAGCCTTCAGGCAGTACGGGCAAACTTCCGTTATCTGGGAAGCGCGTCCTCCTGCACCAGCGGCTCTTATAACGATCACGACGACCTGATCTTTGCCGTGCAGTAGGAAAGGTATCGGTCTTAACCATCGGGCTGGCCTGATTTAGGCTGGCCCGATTTTCTACACGCGGACGAGCATGGGAATCGCGGCGAGCGATGCGACATCTCTGCCGTCTACGATGGCAGTCGCGCCGGGGTTGTCAAAGCGATAGACAGTGCGGGTTACCGCTCCTACAGCGGTAAGCCTTGTGCGGCCTGTATAGCGGAATAACGATGTGTTGAATACACCGCTTCCTACACGGACCGTGCCCGGGTGGATTTGAGGATTCTGGGGCGGTTGTTTTCTGGCGTTTCCACAGCAGAGCATTCGGATTTCTCCTCTCGATATGGTTCTTCGTAATACAGAGCCGGTTGTGGTGCTGGCTCGCTCAGGCGGTTGATGAGGATGGCGGCTCCGGAGAGCGCCAGACAGATGGTCGCTTTCTCAATCCATGCGGAAGCGGACCAGCCTGCTGGCCCCAGCATGAGCCCGAATGGAGCAGCTATCCACAGGCTCAGGCAGTAAAAGCAGTCTGCCAGCCCGGCAAGCGATGCCCGCCGCAGCCAGTTACGGCCACGCGCGAGCACATCAAAGGGACCATCTTCAACTTGCAGCAGGTGTGTGAGTCTCCACACCGCCAAAGCCGCGATGGTGATGCGCAACAGATTCATAAAGCCTCCTGCCTCTCCTGCACCGTGGTTGCAGTGCAAGAGAGGCATGGAATGAGGGACGCTACTTCAACAGGCAGAAGCCAACCGAAGCAGTACCCCAGTTATGCCCGTTCGGTGAACTGTTCACGATGCTGCGATCAGCCACGACTAGCTGCACCACGTATCCGCATGGAGTCAGCGTGCTTGTGTTCAGTGTCCATGCGTTTCCAATGGACGGCAGAGGCGCTGTTGGCGCCGTACCGCTTGCTGGCGACACGGGTCCAGAGAATGGCAGCAATCCCAGGCTGAACGATCCGAAGTTGCTGTCATAGGCAACAAAGTGACCATTCAGTACTGCGCCCACATTGAAGCGGCTGCAATCGAGGTTGTTGTCCAGATGGATCACAGCCTGTGGAGCCGTGTTGTCCAACTGAATCAGGTGCGTATCCGGCAACGCTCCAAAGATAGGATTGTCGGACATGTCGGCAATCTCGAGCGTTACACTCCACAGATCGTCACCACCCGTATCCCACTCGCCGAGCAGCGCATCGATGTTCAGCGTCGGGTCCATGTAGGTGAAGTAGTTGTTCACGTCAGGATGACTAACAAAGGTCGTGCCATCCCAGCGTGTGAGCGTGAGTGGAGTGTTGAGCACCTTGGGAGCACCGCCGCCCGTATCCTGCACTGTGAGCTTGTACTTGTAGCCCACAAACGACTCACCTTGAACCGACACTCTGCCACCGAAGGGGCAGGCACGTCCGAGGCTGTCGGCTGGCAGGTTCGTCAGCGCGAATACCGCACTCGATGTGGTAAGACCAGTCGAGCTGTTGATCATGCTGGTCGGAATGCCGCCGAGGATGGCGATGGTAGGCGTCAGGTAGTTCGGATTCTTGCCTGGCTGAATCTGAACATGCGTATCAAGCAGGTTTCCCCAATACGTAAGCGCATTCGGATTGGTCTTGGAAGGCGGCGTTGCCCAGGAGAGCACGGCGCGTACCCGGCCAATTTTCGGTTTTTCGCAGGAATTGCGATGCTTGCTGAGGTCGACCGGCAAGACGGCCGAGTAGACTAAGCCACCTGCAGGAATGCTGGCAATGTCATGCACATTGACGCCAACCGTACCCAGGTAGGTGTATTGGCACGTATCGTCCCAATCTGCCCAGAAGGCGATGTACTCGGTACTGCCTGCGGTACAGAGTCCTCCACTGTAGCCAAATGGCCGCTTGATGCGGAATGTCGCCACCAGCCGCTCCAGCCCGTAATTGCCTTCGAGTCCCAGGCATTCGAGCTGTTCGTAGCTGACGTCGGCATCCAGTTCAAGAACCTTCGAGACCGCCGATTGCCAATCGATCCCGAGATTCTTCCATTGAGCGATATTCAGCTCGATGGCTTTAGGATCGGCGGCCTTGGCCTCGAATGTCTGGGCCAGTTGGGCAAAGCCGAAGCGATGCGATGGGACCGCAGCAGCCTCCACATTAGCCTTCGCGGCTGTTTTTCCACTCTTGGCTGAGTAGAGTTTAGCCAGATCCTCGATCGCCAACGGACCTGGATCAGGTATTGGAATCGGCGTAGCCAGAACCTGCTCCAGCTCTTCCGGAGGTATATGCAGCTTCACTTCTTCCGAGATGTTCGCTGCGATTTCCTTGAAGAAGAGTGGCCGCGGACGAATCTGGATCTGGGCATCAAGCGTGTTGCCCCAGATAGGTGAATATCCGGGATCGCCAGCGGTTGGGATGGCGTTCCATGAGAGGATGGCACGCACCTTCGGCAGAACCGGAAAGAAGCACCAGTTAGACTTAGGCGAGAGCTGCACCGAGGCGGCATAGCTCAACGGCTTTTCCGGCTGCTTGTGGCAGTCGCTCGCCGTAGGAATGTCGTGCACGTGGATGGCGGCAACACCGGCATCTTCCCACCCGGCTCCGTAGTCGACGAAGAAGCGGACATACTCATACGAACCGTTCAGGCAGAGCGAGCCGTTATATCCAGCGGCCTGCTTCACCTGCACGACAGCTTCAAGCACGTTTGTACCGGGATTGAAGCCGAGACAGGTTACCTGCTCGTAAAACGTGTCTCCTGCTATGTTGACAACGGGTTGAAATGCACTGCTTTTCAGGTTGCCGAAGTAATTCGGATTGCCCGCTAACAGCTCAAGAAATTGAAGTCTATGCTGTGGATTGACTGCAATCTCCGATTTTCCAGGGTTCTTGGACTGAGCCATGAAAACCCTCCTTATGCGATAGTCGGGTTCAGGCAACCAGGGCATTTGAGCGGGGGTAACAACCCGCTGCGGGAACCACAAGGGAGTAGTGGAGGGAGTAGGCAGGGCGTTTCATGGTGGGACGATATCTTTCAGAGCAGTAGGTTTGGCATATGGTGGCCCTATTCCAGTATCTCGATGCAAGATAAGGGACAATTGACGTTTTCGCTATTGCGCACGCCACCCCGAAATTGTCTTCCAACCCTTAAGCTGTTCATTGGCCCAAGCAATCGACTTGTCTGTATGGCAACTGGTACATGGATTGGGAATAGCAAATTGTTCGGTGAACCGCGGCCATATGAAGTTGAATGTGTGACTGCTCACGAACTGCCCTTTGATCGTTTGCTCGATCTTAGGCATGTGGCAAGACGTGCATTGGCTGCCTGTGCTGGACTCGGCATGATGCGTGTGTTCACTGACAGAAGTGTGCAGCCCTGCTGGATTGTCCTTGGTATGGCAGCCCAGGCATAACTCATTTCCTGCAGCGATCAGGTTTGAAGGATTCTTATTGCTGTGTACGTTGTGGCAATCGAAACAGCGCAGCTCGCGGTGATACATATTGCTGTGAACGAAATCATTCCCCTGCATGCGATTTTTATGCGCAGTGCCATCGGGCCAGTAGTAGAAGTCCTGCGTGCCGAGCTTTGCTTCTTCCAGACGCCAGTAATCGGATAACTTCTGCCCGGGCAGATAACCGACAGGCCAGTCATAGTACTTTCCATTGATTGCGCCTTGCAGTGGTCTGCCCTGTGAATGGCACTGCATGCAAACCTCGTTGCCGCGCACGTAGTTCAGGTGTTCCGGATTCACGATGTTGTTTTTGGTTGGATGCTCGATGTGAGCGCTCCCTGGCCCGTGGCACTTCTCGCAGCCCACGTTCCACTCCGTTACCTGTTTCGTCTGAATGTCATAGTTCACTGAGTGGCAGCCATCGCAGAGTGGTCCAGTAGGTCTTTCAAAATTACTGCTGGGATAAAACTCTACCCACCAGTCGGTTCCCGCTTCCACATGGTAAGGAAGCCACTTTTTCTGCTTTACATCCCACTGGGCCGGGAGCACGTAATAATCGTCGCCACGCTTGGTGAAGTAGCGCTGTTTCCAGCGACTGCCATACACAAACGCAACATCTTTCAGCTCGAATGACCGGAGCGGATGGGGATGCGAAAAGTCCCCTAAAACAGCTTCTGGATGAGCCTTGGGATCGCGAACGACATTTGCCATGCGCGTTTCCTTCCAGTTTTTGTAGAGATCTTCGTGACAGGTGCGGCACTTCTCTGAACCTACAAAATGAGCCTGTTGCGCCACTGTCACTCGCGACAACGTCAATGCGGCGATGAGCATGATCCAAGTAAAATGTGCGCCAAAACTTACTCTTACATTCTCATTCAGTCTCATAGAGACTCTCTCCAAGAGGACGTGCTGTAGAGGATATCCGGTTTCAGGAATCGTGCATGTGAAATATTTGGGTAGTACTTGTATTTGACCCCTATACTTCGGCTTGCATACACTGAAGCGGACAATCCACCCACTATTTATGCAGTTTTCGCCTCGCTTGCTACGCTTATTAACCATTCATGGTGTTATCACCATCTACGCTGCCGGACTTTTTCTCCAACAGCCTGTGCAGGCGCAACAGTCGGCGACGGCTAAAACTCCAAACAAACAGGCTACGATCCCGCAACCAGGTCCTCCGCCGCCTAAGCCTCCTGCTCTGATTGATCCCGCAGGACCAACAATCAGCCTGCAAAGCAGTGAGGCGATGTTTAATATTGCCGTCGCTCTGAATGCCTGTGGGTATGATGATGGGCTTGCAGATTCCGATCCAATCCGTGCGCATATCCGCGATCAGGTGAATCAGGCCACGCAGCAGTCACCAGAGGCGCGCGATGACCGCGATAAGCTCTGCTCCTATATCAATCAGCATCGCCTCGGAAGTTCTACCCGCGACTTGTCACAATATGTATCGCTCGCGCTCTATCTCACGCCGCCGCCCGATCTAGCGCCGAGCGCCGAGCTGGAAGACATGCCGCCAGAGGCCACGCAGGTAGTTGAGATATTGCCCCTGCTGCGCGCATTCGCGAAATCGGCGCAATTGCATGTGCTCTGGGTACAAAATCGCCCGGCGTATGACGAGATCGAGAACAAGCTGCACGATCCGCTGACGCAGATGATCGTGAGCACCAATATCTACCTCAAGATGCCGGCCAGCACCTACGACGGCCGCCGCTTCCTGGTGGTGGTGGAACCGTTGCTCTCACCAGCTGCAACCAATGCCCGCATCTATGGAACGGATTATGTTGTCGTAACTTCGCCTGCAAACGACGCGATTCGCATGCAGGATGTGCGTCACACCTATCTTCACTATGTAATCGAACCACTGCTCTTTGCGCGCGCCACTTCCATGGACCGCATGCTGCCGATCCTGAAGACAGTGAGCGAAGCACCCCTCGACTACGTGTACCGCAGCGACATCGTATCGCTGGTTATCGAGTGCATGATCCGCGCCATCGAAGCACGCACGATGGATACCGGCGTGCAGGAAGTGAAGATCCCGGCCAACATTCCGCGCAGCGAACTTGAGAGCTACGACCGGCAGCGCAATGCCTCGTTGCAGAAGATTGCCACCATCCGTCAGCAATCCGTTCAAGACTCCATGCGCCAGGGTTATGTGCTGACACAGTATTTCTACGAGCAGCTCATGGCCTTTGAGCGGACACCTACCAGCCTGAAAGACAGTATCGGCGAGATGGTCTACGGCATGGATGTGGATGTACAAGTCCACCGCGCACGCAACACGCAATTCGCTCAGCAGGGCTCGGGCGATGTCGTCCGCCGTGCGCCGCGCCAGCCGAAGGGATTGGATTTAGCGGAGATGAAGCTCATGAAGGGTGACTCCGATGGGGCGGGCCAACTTGCCCGGCAGGCCCTTGACCAGCACACTGCCGAACCGGACCGCGCCAATTTCATCCTGGCTCGCGTGAATCTGGTCAGCGGCAAGATGGACGATGCCGAAGCAGCCTTCCGCGAGACAATCCGCCTTTCCAAAGATCCGCGCATGCTGGCCTGGTCGCACATCTACCTGGGCCGTATTCTCGATGTTCAGGAAGAACGTGATCATGCGGTTGCCGAGTACAGGGCAGCGCTCACTGTCCGCGATGGCCAGCCTGACACTAAGCAGGCAGCGGAAAAAGGCATCAAACAACCTTTTGAGTTGCCCCATCGCCAGCAGGATTCAGATGACGACGATACGTCTCCACAGACGAAACCGCCTGCGGCTTCGGGCAGTGCACAGGCACCGCATTAGCACGATGCTCGTTTTGCAGCGGTCCGGCAGAATGCACTAGATTGAAAAGAAGGACCGGCAGCGGATGGAGCCATCCAGTCTCGAAAAGCTCGAACGCGTGCTTGACCATAAATTCAAGCAGAAGCCGATCCTCGTCCAGGCCCTCACCCACCGGTCGCTGGCTCATGAAAGCGGATCTGAGACTTCGATCTCCGATAATGAACAGCTTGAGTTCCTGGGCGACGCCGTCATCGGTCTGCTGGTCGCTGAATCGCTGTATACGTCCTACCCCGACCTTGATGAGGGCGCGTTGACACGCCTGCGGGCGGCGCTGGTAAGCCGCAAACATCTGGGCCAGGTTGGCACGCGCCTCAAGCTGGGCAGCTATATGTTGTTGGGCAAGGGCGAAGAGCGCAGCGGTGGACGCACCAAAAAAGCCCTGCTCGCCAACTGCATGGAAGCGGTGATTGCCGCACTTTATCTTGATGCCGGTATCGAAAAGACCCGCCGCTTCGTCGAAAAAGAAGTGATTGCACCCTCTATTCTTCCTTTGCGCGAACAGCTTGAACACAGCAGCAGCATTGGGGACTACAAATCGGCCTTGCAGGAGCTATTGCAGGCGCAAAAACAGGGCCAGCCGCAGTACACGGTGAAGGCGGAAAGCGGGCCAGATCATCGCAAGCGTTTCCTGGTGGAAGTCCGGCTGCCTCAAAACGGTACAAAGCCCCTTGCCCGCGGCGTAGGTGGAACAAAAAAAGTAGCCGAGCAACAGGCTGCCCGGCGCGCCATTCAAAAGCTCAGGGCCGTCAAAACAGAGGAAGCGCAATGAGCCGGGAGATACAGGAACAGCACGTCGAGACCGTTGCAACCGTCGAGACCGCTCCTGCTGTCCAGGTAGAACATCATGTCATCTTTCCGGGCCCGCTCGATGCTGTCCGCTCCCTGCTCTCCATCGTTGTCATCGCGCTCTTTGTGCTGACGTTTATCGTGCAGCCTTTCCGCATCCCGTCGGAGTCAATGGAGCACACGCTTCTGGTGGGCGATTTCCTGCTGGTCAATAAATCCGTCTACGCGCCGCCTGGCGTCTGGAAGTGGGTGCTTCCTTATCGGAACGTCAGCTACGGCGACGTGATCGTCTTCCACTTTCCACCCGATCCCACTGACCACGTCGTCAAGCGGGTCATCGGAGTACCCGGCGACCGCGTTCATCTGCATCAGGGCGTCGTCTATATCAACGGCCAGCCGCAGCACGAACCCTACATTGCCGCCGAACCATCGCTCCCCGACTCCTTCCGCGACGAGTTTCCTTCGGCGCTTTACTCCGACCCAGGCGCCGAACTGCACTGGTGGCTGCAGATGCGGCACGATGTCACCAATGGAGATCTGACTGTGCCTGCCGGCATGTACTTCGTTCTCGGCGATAATCGCACCCACAGCCGCGACAGCCGCTATTGGGGATTCGTTCCCCGACCCAACATCGTCGGACGTCCTTTCATCATCTACTTCTCACTCCGGCGGCCCTCTACTACAGATGTTCCCCTCGTCCCGGATGATAGACTCGGACACGATAGGGACCCAATCGGCAAAGCCTTCGACTTTGCCCGCTGGGACCGCTTTTTCCGCATCGTGCGATAAAAGCTTTCAGTTTTTGGACAGATAAAGAGGACCATGGAACAAACGCTGGAAAAACAGGCTGAGAAGAGCAAGCATATCGAAGAAACACCATTCGAGGCTTTTGCCTCTATCTGCAGTGTTCTGGTGATTGGCCTCTTTGCGCTTACCTTTGTCTTTCAAAACTTCGCCATTCCATCTTCTTCCATGGTCGCTACCCTGCTCGTCGGCGATCACGTACTCGTGGACCGCACCACGCTCGCGCCTCCCACGCCCTGGGCGCCATTTGTGCATTACCGCAACATCAAGCGCGGTGACATCATTGTCTTCTTCAAGCCGACCGAAGAGCCGAATGGCGACCACATTTTTCTGGTAAAGCGCGTCGTTGGCCTTCCCGGAGACCGTGTTCACCTGCGCAACGGCATTGTCTACCTCAACGGAATAGCTCAAAACGAACTATATGCCGCCAAGCCCGCCGATGGAAACTACTTTCCCTATCGCGATGATTTTCCTTCCGTGCCTCCGTCTGACGCAGCCGATGTAACCGCCGAATGGTCTCTGGCGCTGCCTACGCATATTCAGGGTGAAGACCTGGTTGTGCCTGAAGGCCAATATTTTGCGATGGGCGATAACCGCCCCATGAGCCTCGACAGCCGCTACTGGGGATTTGTGCCTCGCTCGAACATCGTTGGCCGGCCGCTCTTCGTCTACTGGTCTTTCGAGACGCCCGAGACGCAGTACGAAAAGACTGCTCTTTCAGACAAGGTAGGCTTCACCATCCATGAGATCATCCACTTCTTCGACGAGACGCGCTGGCGCCGCACTCTGCATCTGGTGAAGTAGCCATGAACGGCCAGGAAGCCGGATCGGCGATTACTTCCAAGAGGAGAGCGAAGAAACTCTGGATCTTCTCTCTTATCGTCGTGCTTGTGCTTGGCGCAATTCTGCTACCTCCGTATCTCAACCTCAGCCGCTACCGGCGAACAGTCGCGGACAGCATCAGCCGCAGCATGGGACGCACTGTTTCCATCGGCTCAGTGCAGCTTCGTCTTTTGCCTATGCCGGCGCTCGAATTGAGCAATTTTGTTGTAGAGGAAGATTCGGCTTTTGGTGTTGAGCCCGCCTTACGCTCCGGCAAAGTTGTTGCCACGCTGCGCCTTTCCTCACTGTGGCGCGGACATCTTGAAGTCAGCCGCATCAATCTCGATCAGCCCAGTCTCAACCTCGTTAAAGATACTAACGGCAGGTGGAGCGTTGGTTCGCTCCTGATCCAGGCCTCGCGCATTCCGAATGCGCCTACCGCTCAACGCCGCTCTAGTTCGGCACCGCGTTTTCCATATATCGAAGCGTCGAGTGCCCGCATCAACTTCAAAGAGAACAACGAGAAGAAGCCCTTCTCGCTCCTGAATGCAGATCTGGCCATCTGGCTCGCCAAACCTGATCAATGGCAGCTACGCGTGGAAGCCCAACCAGCGCGCACCGACCTCGATCTCGATCTCGAAGACACGGGTACGCTTCGCATCGAAGGTTCGCTCAATCGCGCAGCTACGCTCGACGCCATGCCCATCGATATGCAGTTGGAATGGAGCAAGGCGCCTGTCGGTCAGATGAGCCGCCTCGTTCTTGGCAGCAACACAGACTGGCGTGGCGACCTTCGAGTGACTGCATCTCTTACTGGTACTGTCAACGATTTGAAGATCAAAACACGCATAGAAATCGCCAACACGCATCACCGCGAGTTTGCTCCGCTGGCTTATCAGGAAATTGACGCCACCTGCGAGGGTGATCTCTACCATAACTCGCATTCCATCCAGAACCTGACCTGTCTCTGGCCGGTTGGCTCCGGACACTTGCTTCTCACCGGTGATATTCCTGACTACCTGCATCCCCAGCCTCAGCTTCGCCTTGAGATCAACCGGATCCCAACCTCGTTCGCTGTAGGCATGCTCGGCATGTTACGCCAGCGTGCTGGCTCAGCCACAACCAGCGGCATCATCAACGGAGAGTTCTCCTGGCAGCCGTCCAGCCGCAATCTCTTTACCGGGCATGCCGATGTTCAGAATCTTGCAGTCAATTTCTCCGGCCTAGACCGTGCGCTGACTTTTCCAGTGGTGCACTTCACCACGCCAGCCGATCAGCCACAGCCGGTGAAAAAACACGGCAAGCATGCTCCATTGAAGACAGCGCTAGTCCAGCACACGCCAACACTCCTGCTCGAGAACACCCCGGTCTTGCTGGGTGCGCCTGCGCCGCTCACAATCTCAGGAACTTTCACCGGCAAGGACTTCAGCCTTCACCTGGCAGGGCCAGCATCCGTTGCACATCTATCCGCTCTTACGACGAACTTTGGACTGCTAAACGCATCTCTTGCCGCTATCGGCAAGCAGGGCCGTGCCAATCTTGACATCACCGTGCAGGGTCCCTGGGTCGTGCCGCCCATTCAGGCTGATCATCCCGAATCAGCGACCTTCACCCACGGCACCGTGCAACTGCAGAATGCTGAGTGGCGCACGAACTTCCTGCCCGATCCGGTCCAGATTGTCTCAGCAACAGCACATATCGAGCCTGCGCAAATTGTCTGGAGCGACGCGACGCTTACCTTCCACCAGATTCCCGTCCATGCCTCACTGTCGTATCCGGCGATCTGCGCTGCGGGCCTCGCGATGGAAGAAAACACACACTGTCTGGCCCGCTTCACGCTGGAGACGGCTTCGCTCGACGCCGCGGCCCTGCAGTCGGCTCTGCTGGGAGCTGGCGACCATGGTGAATTGCTCGACAGCCTGCTCGCCCGCATTGAACGCCATACAGCCAACTTGCCGTCTATCGAAGGTTCCATCCATGCGACAACCTTCACACTGGGAACTCTCACCTTGCACAATGCCACGGCTGCCATCGCCGCTCAGGGGAGCGGGATTCGAATCACATCCCTGGATGGAGCAACCCTTGGAGGCGCACTCCACGCTGCAGGCCTCATTGAAACTGCCAGCGGAAGCCCCGTCTACAACCTCAAGCTCGAACTGAACCATGCCAGCGTCGCAGATATCGCCGCCATCTTTCACGAGCATTGGGGAACAGGCATATTCAGCGGCACAACGCAGATCAAAGCTACTGGATTCACCCCGTCGGCCCTGGCTAAATCCTCTGCTGGAAACTTTCACTGGGATTGGCAGAAAGGCTCGCTTGCTGGAATTGCCACGACGGCCAACCATCCCCTCGCGCACTTTGACCACTGGATCACCGACGGCACAATTCAGGACAGTATGCTGAAACTTGCGCAAGGCCAGTTAGACCACAACGCCGAGACTGGAACGATTACCGGAAACATCAGCTTCGACCGCCAGCTCAATCTGAAACTGATTACTGCTGAAGGTCATCAATCGATTGCGGGAACATTGCCGAAACCCACGGTGGAAGCTGAGGCATCAGCCACCGCTTCGCTTCACTAAATGCAAGGACTCTTTTCTTCACTGAGAAAATCTGGCGTGCACACCTACTGTCTGTGATTCGATAAGGTATTGAAGTAGTTTTGGAATTTCGATGGATCTCAGGCAGATACGGTCATTTATCGCAGTGGCGCACGTGTTGAGCTTCAGTAAGGCCGCACGTGAGTTGCATCTCTCACAGCCTGCTCTGAGCGCCCAGATTCAAGCTCTGGAAGCAGATTTACGCGTGTTGCTGCTGTTCCGCAACCGGAGGATGGTAAAGCTTACGCGCGCTGGAGAATCCTTCCTGCGAGATTCCGAAGTTCTTTTGCAAAAAGTGGTTGAAGCTAAGCTACAAGCGCAGATGATCGCACAAGGCAGTGCCGGACATCTGCGCGTAGGCTTTGTGGCATCCGCTGCCTTGCAGCTTGTCCCCGCGATCGTACTTGCTTTTCGCAAGCGCTATCCCAAGGTGAGCTTTGATCTCAAGAATGTCCGCACAGTGGATCAGGTGGAAGCTTTAGCAAACAATACGCTGGATGCTGGATTCGTTCGCCTCCCATTGACTGCGCCAGGTCTCGTGATTACACCCGTCCATCGTGAACCATTTGTACTGGCAATGTCGAAGAATCATGCTCTGGCACGAGCAAAGAGCTTTTCGCTTTCTGGTTTTGCAGGGGAACCATTTGTGGCCTACGGACGAAAATGGGCGCCCAAATTCTACGACGCATGGGCTGGTATCTGCAAGCGTTCCGGGTTTACTCCAAATGTGGTGCAAGAAACGGCGGAGATGGAAACAACGCTTGCCCTGGTGGCGGCTGGTATTGGCGTTGCCATTCTGCCAGAGGAACTTGCACGACGGCATAGCCGCGAACTGAAGATCAGGAATCTGCCTCAGGAAAAAACTCTGTCGCAGATGGGCATCGCTGTTCCTCTTGCGCACAATAACGTGCTCATCGACAACCTGGTTGCCGTCGCGAAGGAAACGGGAAAACGATAGTGATTTCTCTTTACTTCTCTTATCAGTTTTTCTTATCACTGAATTCAAAACATACAGTTAGACATATAAGTCTTTCGCGCTTCTAATCATGTAGACAACGCATTTGCGTTGACAAGGAGAAGAAGAGATGGAAACGCAAGAAGCTGAGAAGAAAGAGACACTCAACCGGCGCTCCTTTCTTGGAGCAGCCGCGGCCGCTCTGAGTGCTGGAGCGTTTCTCGCACCATTTGCTGCAGCGCAAAGCAAAGAGGAAATCCGCAAAGGAACACTGAACCACTCTGCCGACAATCCAGGCCCTGTCAATAAAGTATTGCAGGGAGAGAACATCAGCTCAGAGGTTCCACCCATTACTGATAAGGGTGATCTATCGACTTTCTGGTATTCGTTCGATCTTGCACATCGCCGCATTCAGGATGGCGGCTGGACTCGCCAGGTGACGGAGAAGGATCTGCCTTCGTCACGCGATATTGCCGGCGTGAATATGCGTCTTACCGCAGGCAGCTACCGCGAACTGCACTGGCATACGGCGAACGAATGGGCCTATATGCTTTACGGCAATGCCCGCATTACATGCCTGAATCCCGATGGAACCATCTTTATCGACGATGTTTCCGAGGGCGATCTCTGGTATTTCCCGGCAGGCTTTCCGCATTCCATACAAGGACTTGGTCCGGACGGATGTGAATTCCTGCTTGTCTTCGACGAGGGTGGATTCTCTGAGTACCAGACTTTCCTGATATCGGATTGGGTCGCGCACACTCCTGCCGAGATTCTCGAAAAGAATTTTCATCTGGGAGAGACGGCGATTCATAAACTGCCAGAAGACGAAGAGTACATCTTCCCCGGTACGGTTCCCGGATCGCTGGAAGATGACAAGAGAGCAGTCGGCGGCAAAGCGGTCGAATCGAAGATTTCCTATAGCTTCCGTATGAAAGCTATGAAGCCAAACTTTGAAAATGAGGGAGGCAGCGCTCGCATTGTCGACTCCTCGGTCTTCCTTGCAGCAAAGGCCATCGCCGCAGTACTTGTCACCATTAAACCAGGCGGCATGCGCGAACTGCACTGGCATCCGAACGCATCGGAGTGGCAGTACTGGATCAAAGGATCGGGCAGGATGACCGTCTTCGCATCTTCCGGTAACGCCCGCACCATGAACTTCAACGCCAACGATGTGGGGTTTGTTCCCGCTGTTGCCGGACATTACATCGAAAACACAGGCACTGAAGACATAGTCTTTCTCGAAATGTTCAAGAGTAGTTATTTCTCCGATTTTTCCCTAAATCAGTGGATTCGCCGCTTGCCGCAGCAAATAGCGAGCGAGCATCTCCATCTGAACAACGGGGAATTAAGGCAGATCCCCGACAAGAAAGAACCTACTATCGCCAGGTAAATCAATATGGAAGGTGGGAAGCGTTCGCTTTCTCATCTTCCATACTGTGCTGCTAATTCCCTCCGCCTGAGGTGATTGTTCGCTTATGAATACTGGCCTGCACCTCGGGCACTGTGCCGTCGTTCAGGGTTACTTCGTCGGGCTGGCCCTGCACCGGCATACGATGGACAACCTTATTATGCGCAGGCACCCGTACGCGCTCTGTGAGTGAACCGGCAGCCCACCGCACGGTGACTGGAATTTCGCATTCGATATATCCGTCGTTGGCAATATCGATGGCAACCAGAACCTTGCCCGGACCCGCCGTAGTTGAATAAACGCTCGTGATCGAAAGATCTTGCAGGCCGCGATCGCGGTATACCCAGTCGTCAAAGAACCATTTGAGGTCCTTGCCACTCGCCTTTTCTACGAGGTGCTCGAAATACTCCGGGCTCGTGTCCGCTGCCACGTCATAAGCGGTAAGTGCCTGCTGAAGTGCTTTGTCGCCTGCGATGTCCCGCAGCATCCAGAGGATATATGTGGCCTTCTCGCGGTAATAGATCGCATCCGAGGTATGAATCAAATCC
>Ga0137415_10002532_pt1 | contig 18202 bp, 18 predicted proteins | sample CZODoug3_1_1_16f_FD_183082 | JGI IMG/M metagenome (GOLD analysis project Ga0137415, IMG submission 183082) | Vadose zone soil fungal communities from Angelo Coast Range Reserve, California, USA - CZODoug3_1_1_16fungal (Hybrid Assembly) | ecosystem: Environmental > Terrestrial > Soil > Vadose...
GCGCGGGCCATCGCCTGCGGGGCGGCGGCGAACACCTCGCCGGTCAGGCGCAGCACGTCGTCGGGGGTGCGCATCCACTCGACGAACGACGCGATGCCAGCCTGCGCGACGAGGGTTACCCACGAGCGCTGGTCGGCGGGCAGCGTGCGAAACCACGGCAGCTCGTCGTCCATGCGGGCGACCGCCTGCGTGGCAAGGCGCCCCGCCGCCTGTTCGATGCGGCGGACCGTCTTCTCGTCATGCCCCGGCTTCACGCTCTGAAGCCTGCCACGCCGTCCCGTGCCTTCCCCAAGTTGTCCGCGCTTGGACGTGTGATGGCGCCGCGCAGCGCGGACAACTTCGGGGGGACCGTCTCACTTAGCAAGTTGTCCGCGCTTCGCGTCGCCCAGACATCGCGAAGCGCGGACGACTCGGAAGGGCGTGGCAGCGGCGCTAACGTGGCGGGGTGAGTGCGCGGGATCCGGTTGCTGATTTGCGGCGTATCGCGTTCCTGCTCGAACGTGCGCTCGAGCCGACGTATCGGGTGCGAGCGTTTCGGACGGCGGCGGCCCGGGCCGAGTCGGTGTCGCACGACGAGCTGCTCGATCGGGCCTTAGCCGAGACCCTTCGTGAACTGCCCGGCATCGGCGAGGCCACGGCGCGGTGCATCACCGAATCGTTGGCCGGGGTGGTGCCGGCCTACCTGCAGCGGCTCGAGGCGAGTGTCGGGCCGCTGGCCGACGGCGGCGCCGAGCTGCGGGCGGCGTTGCGCGGTGACTGCCACACGCATTCAGACTGGTCCGACGGCGGCTCGCCGATCCGGGAGATGGCTGAGACCGCTCGCGATCTCGGCCACGAGTACCTGGTACTCACCGACCACTCGCCCCGCCTGACCGTTGCCCGCGGACTCACAGCCGCCCGGCTCGAACGTCAGCTGGACGAGGTCGCGGCGCTGAACGACGACCTCGAACCGTTCCGGATCCTGACCGGCATCGAGGTCGACATCCTCGATGACGGCAAGCTCGATCAGAAGTCCGATCTGCTGGCCCGACTCGACCTGGTCGTCGCCAGTGTCCACAGTGGACTGCGGATGCCCGCGGACGAGATGACCCCGCGGATGGTCGCGGCCATCGCCAACCCGCACACCGACGTCCTCGGTCACTGCACCGGGCGGCTCATCAGAGGTGGACGGGGCACCCGGCCGGAGTCTCAGTTCGACGCCGAGATCGTGTTCGCCGCCTGCGAGCGATTCGGGGTAGCCGTCGAGGTGAACTCGAGGCCCGAACGGCTCGATCCGCCCAGGCGACTGCTGCGGATGGCCGTCGAGACGGGATGCCTCGTCTCGATCGACACCGACGCCCACGCGCCGGGCCAGCTCGACTGGCAGCCCTACGGGTGCGCCCGGGCCGAGGAATGCGAGGTTCCCGTCGAGACGATCGTCAATACCTGGACGGCCGATCAGCTGTTGGCCTGGACGGCCGACCACGGCGTGCGTCCGTGATCGAGATCCGCCGGGGCGCCGATCGGGCGGTGACGACAATGCCAGGCGTCACGACCCGGCACGGCTTATCGTCCGGGGCGCACTACGACCCGGCCAACCTGTCCTTCGGCCCGCTGGTCGCCCATGACGTGCACGCCGTCGCCCCCGGCGCCGGCTTCGAGCGGCACGCTCATCGCGGGCTGGAAATCGTCAGTTGGGTGCTGACCGGGACGCTGCGGCACGAGGACTCGTCCGGACGGTCGAGCACCGTACGGCACGGTACGGTGCAGCACCTGTCGGCGGGATCCGGGATCGAGCACGCCGAGCTCAACGGCGGCGACGACGAGCTGCGCTTCGTGCAGATGTGGCTGCTCGGCGAGCCCGGCGTGCCCACCTACCGCGCCGAGGGCACAGACATCGAGGTGCCCGGTGCGCGATTCCGAGTACTGCGGGTCGACGGCGAGGCGCGGTTGCCCGCGGTGCCGTTCCTGCACGTGTTCGTGGCAAGTGGCGCGGTCGACCTCAGCGGCACCGACCTGGTCGAGGGCGACGAGGCCCGCATCGTTGACGCCGTATCCCCGGTCAGTGGCAGCGCCGAACTGCTGATTTGGGCGATGGCCGGCGCACGGCCGAGAAGATGATCACTATCGGCGGCTCGGGGTGTGACCTCCGTCACGCGCTGTCGGAGATGTCCTTACTGTTGGAAATAGGCGTGTCGTGGGGCTCCATCACCCGATGGTTAATGGCCGGGTAACGAGCGAATAAACGCAAGGCAGCGAATGGCGCCAACGATGTTCAACGTCTTTCACATAGTTACGGCCACATTTCTTGGGTGCCGAGTGGTTCACCATTACGGATTGTCATTAGTTGCTGACGTGTACGGCCCGACCCTAGGGTTCGCTCCGGCGAGGCGCAGTAACGAGGCGGGCATTGCCACAGGCGCTGACATTTAGCGGGGGAACCGGGGGGACGATGTCATCGTTCGCGCACGACATCTCTATGTTATTTGGAAACTCTTGGCGAGACGTGTTCCCGCTCGGAGTAGCGGGAATAGTCGTCTGGGGGCTCTGGCTCTTCCGCAGCGTCGTGTCGAGGTTCGGGCACGCGATTGAGAACGACTTCCGGGCGAGTACTTCTGTCGTCGTTCCGTCCTACCGTGAGGATCCAGAGATCCTGGTGCGCTGCTTGCACAGTTGGCTGCGCCAGGATCCGGGCGAGCTCATCGTCGTGCTCGACACGGCCGACACCGAGTGTGTGAACGCTCTGGGCGAGGTGTCCAACGATCGGTTGCGGGTACTCAGCTTCGATCACCGGGGGAAGCGGTCGGCTCTGGGCGTGGGCATTCGGGCGTCCCGCAACGAGATCGTCGTACTCTCCGACTCGGACACCATGTGGCAGGACGGCCTGCTCGAGGCGGTACAGATGCCGTTCAAGGATCCCCGGGTGGGAGCCGTCAGCACTCAGCAGAACGTCTACCAGCGCACGACGAGCGTCTGGCGCCGGATCGCCGACTGGATGGTCAATCTCCGGTACTACGACTACGTCCCGGCGATGGGCCGCAAGGGCGGCGTCATCTGCGTATCGGGGCGGACCGCCGCCTATCGCCGAACCGCGATCCTGCCCGTCCTGGACAATTTAGAGAACGAGTTCTTCCTCGGACGTCGCTGCATTGCCGGAGATGACGGTCGACTCACCTGGCTCGTCCTCGCGTCGGGTTACCGGACAGTGCATCAGCGCTCAGCGCGCGCACTTTCCATGTTCCCCGACTCCTTTCGCGCATTCTGCAAACAGCGCGTGCGGTGGAGTCGAAATTCCTATCGCACCTACTTGACGGCATTGTGGAAAGGATGGTTATGGCGTGTGCCGTTCGTATCGAAGGTCATGGTTCTGCAGATATTGCTCACTCCGGTCACTATGGGGCTCGCAATCGGCTATTTGGTTGCGTACCGCATAAACTTCAACCGGCACGGGTTGATAATCGGCGCGCTATGGCTGATTTGCGGCCGTGCCATCCGTAGCTACTCGCATCTGCGCCGGCATCCCCAGGAGATCTTCCTGCTTCCGCTCTACGCGCTGGTCGTCGTCATGATCTCGCTGCCTATCAAGGCCTATGCCCTCATTACGATGAACAAGCAGGGCTGGCTAACCCGGACGGCGACGTCGACCGGTGGCGAGGGACAGTCCGCGAAGACACTCACGGCCCCCGCGTGATCACGGTGATGATCCGGCGGCTCGGATGCGTGCTCGCCGTTGTTTGCCTCGCCCTGGTCGCGACGCCCGCCGTCGCCAGCCCGACGCCGCCGACGGGCCCGGCAGCGCGGCCGGTGTTCAGCGCGTCCGACGCCGACGCCGAGTCGTCGCTCGTCGCCGCGGACGATTCGCGTCTGACCGACCTGCGGACCGTGGCGTCGTTGGCCCGCTGGCAGAACAAGAGCTGGAAGACCCCGTACCGGATCGCGACCGGAGACGGATACACGCTGGTCCTCACGCCGAGTTCGACGCCATACACGTTGCAGGACCTGCTCGTGCTGGAGCCGCAGACGCTGCTCAGGCTCAATGACGGCTCGGTCCTGCTCGAGGAGAACATCGTCGTCAACGCCGGGGCGGTGCTGCAGCTGTCCCAACCAGGAGGGCTCACCCTGCACCTGGCCAGCTCTCCGAGCGGCTTCGTCTCGATCGTGTCATTCGGCGGACGCGTTTCTCTGTCGGGAAGCCGGGGGCACAACCTCGTTCTCGACGGATGGGATGAGCAGGCCGGTCAGCGGGACACCAGGACATCGGACGGGCGTGCGTACATCCGCATGATCGGCGGGCAGTTCTCCATGAGTTATGTCGAGGCCACCGCGCTCGGCTTCTGGAGTGGACGGACCAGCGGTATCGCGCTGACCGGAACCAGTCGACCCGACACCGGCGCCGTGCAGTCGACCCGTCCGGGCGCCTACCCGACGTCCAAGGGGCCGACCGTGACCGACCATCTCGGCGGAACGACGATCACCGCCGCCGGAGCGCTGCCTTCGGGAGCGAGCTCGCCAGCGTTGAAGTACACCGTCCCCGCCCAGAGCTACGTGAGCAGCAGTATCACGAACTCCTCGGTGCACGGCGACGCCTACGGTCTGTTCGTGTCCGGCGCGAGCGGGGTCGACATCGCCGATTCGAAGTTCGACGACAACCAGATCGCCGGAATCCAGCTGCACCGCTTCGTCTCGGACGGATCCATCGAGCGCACCGAAGCAATCCACAACGGCGGTGACGGCATCGCCCTCGAACGCGGGACGGAAGGCATTCGCGTCTCCGAGGTGAACGCCAACTACAACGCCGGCAACGGATTTGCCATCTCCGGCCGACCACTCGCGGAGGGACCCTCGGCGGTCGGCTCCCCGCTGACTCCGTTCGGCAACAACATCCTGTCCAACAGCACCGCGAACCACAACGGCCACTACGGAGTGCACGTCATCGGCGGGACCAACATCACGCTCGCCGGCAACGACTTCGGTGACAATGACATGGGCATCGTCGTGTCGAACGGCGCGGACAAGGTCACCCTCACCGGCAACGACGTCACCAACTCCTCGCGGCACGGCATTGCCCTCATCACCGGCGTGACCAAGGCGAAGCTCACCGGCAATGTGATCTCCGGAGGTACCGAGGGAATCTACCTGCGCGACTCCACCGCGACCGTTCAGGCCAACACGATCGAGAGCGCCGCGAAGCACGGCATCACCGTCGTCGGCGCTGCCGGTGGGACCGCGCTGAAACAGAACTCGCTGGCCGGGCGCGGGCCGTCGGCCCTCGACACCGCGCGGGCGTCAGGGACGGTCTCGGCGTCGGCCAACAATGTCAGCGGTTGGAACGACTCGACCCCGTGGTACCGGCAACTGCGGGTTCTGATCCGACCGATGAGCCTCCTCTGGCTGATGATCTTCCTGCTCGTGGCGCTCTCGGCGCTGCGAGCCAGTCGCCAGCGCCCGGGGCCGGAGCCGTTCAGCCACCCCTACGCCCACCAGCGGGAGAAGCTGTTCGATGTCACGGCGCTCGACGGTTCGGTCAACCAGCACGGTCGGCACCACGTGGTCGAGTACGCGCAGGTGCATTGACGGTGCCGACCATGGGGGGAATCCGACTTTCGCGTCGATGGTTGTTGGCCGCGGCCGCCCTGCTGGTGGTCGCCGGTGGAGCCTTCGCGATCGGTCACGTCACCTCGTCGCACAATGCGGCGCGATCCGGTACGGCCGCGCCCACCCGCGGCGCGACGGCCACGCCCGTTATCGACCCCACCACGCCGACGGATCAGACGACCCCCGCACCGCCGACCACGGGTGGCGCCTCCCCGCCCACCCCCACCGCCGGCGCCGCCGATGCCCCCGACATCCAGGGGGTCGCGTGCCCCGACGGTGGCGCGTCGGTGAGTACCGCCGACCAGCTCACCGCCGCCCTCGCCGCCGCGGGCCCCGGATCGGTCATCCACCTGTCCGAGGGGACGTATCACGGCCGATTCACCGTCGCTCACAGCGCGACGCAGGGAAGCCCGGCCTGGCTCTGCGGGCCGGCCGGCGCCGTGCTCGACGGTGGCGAGGTCAAGAGCGGCTACGGCCTGCACCTGGACGGTGTCAGCTACTGGCGGCTGGTCGGATTCTCCGTCACGGACGCGCAGAAAGGCGTCGTGCTGGACGGCACGTCGCACACCGTCGTCCAAGGCCTGTCCGTGCATCAGATCGGCGACGAGGGAATCCACGTGCGCTCGGCCAGTTCAGCGAATCTGATCATCGGCAACTCCGTCCACAACACCGGGCTGCGTAAGGCGAAGTTCGGGGAAGGGATCTACATCGGCTCGGCCAACTCGAACTGGTGCACCTATAGCGGCTGCCGGCCCGATCGCAGCGACTACAACGTCGTCGCGCAGAACACGATCGCGGCGACGAGCGCCGAGAACATCGACATCAAGGAGGGCACGCAGTACGGCAAGGTCATCGGCAACTCGTTCAGTGGCGCCGGCGGGCTCACCGCAGCGGACTCTTGGGTCGACGTCAAGGGCAACGACTGGATCATCACGGGCAACCGCGGCGCGACCTCACCAGCGGACGGCTTCCAAACCCACAGCGTGGTCGACGGCTGGGGCACGGGCAACGTGTTCTCCGGCAACACCGCGATCGTCGACGGGGCCGGATACGCCATTCATCTGGCGCCGGTTCTCGGCAATGTCGTCAGGTGCAGCAACACCGAAACGGGCGCGCGACACGGACTCAGCAACGTCGCCTGCAAAACCTAGAAGACACACACGTCACGGGGGAAGTACGCATGAACTCCAACCACTACAGTCCGCGTCCCACGTTCTCGGTGCTCGGCACCGGCTACCTCGGCGCGACGCACGCGATCTGCATGGCGTCCATCGGCTTCGACGTCATCGGCGTAGACGTGGACGTGGACAAGATCGCGGCCCTGAGCAGCGGCGCTGTCCCGTTCTTCGAGCCGGCACTGGCCGAACTGCTGGAATCGACGCTCGCGTCCGGACGGCTGCGATTCAGCAGCACGATCGCCGACGCCGCAAAGGCCGACATCCATTTCCTGTGCGTCGGGACGCCGCAGCATCCGCATTCTCATGCCGCTGACCTTCGCTACGTCCACCAGGCGATCGACTCGCTCGCCCCGCATCTGGACCGCAAGTGCCTCGTCGTAGGCAAGTCGACCGTACCGGTCGGTACGGCGCTTGAGCTCACGCGACGGCTGCATGCATCTGCCCCTGCGGGCGTCGATGTCGAGCTGGCGTGGAACCCCGAGTTCTTACGCGAAGGGTTCGCCGTCCAGGACACTCTGCGCCCGGACCGCCTCGTATTCGGTGTCGCCTCGGAGTGGGCGAAACACCAGTTGTTCTCGGCCTTCGCTCCGGTGATCGACGAGCACGACGTGCCGGTGACGGTCACCGATCTCGCGACGGCCGAGCTGGTCAAGGCCGCGGCAAACAGCTTCCTGGCCACCAAGATCTCCTACATCAATGCGATGTCGGAGATCTGTGATCTGGTGGGTGCTGACGTCCTCGCGCTGTCCGAGGCGCTCGGACGCGACGCGCGGATCGGGTCACGCTTTCTGCGGCCGGGGCTGGGCTTCGGAGGTGGTTGCCTCCCCAAGGACATCCGCGCCTTCCTGCACCGCTGCGCCGAGCTGGGCGGCCGGCACGCGGTGCGGTTCTTGGAGGACGTCGACGCGATTAACGGCCGGTGCCGCTCGCGCGCCGTGGATCTGGTGCGGGAGGAGGCCGACGGCGACCTGAACGGCGTCCGCGTTGCGGCCCTGGGCGCGGCATTCAAGCCTGACAGCGACGACATCCGAGACGCGCCCGCGCTTGCGGTCACCCAGGAGCTGCTAGCCGCCGGCGCGCGGGTCACGGTGTACGACCCGCAGGCGATGCCGAATGTCCAGCTCAGATACCCGGACGTGCCGCTCGCCTCGTCGGTGCTCGAGGCCATCGTCGACGCCGATGTGGTGCTGCTGCTCACCGAATGGCAGGAGTTCGTGCGCCTCGATCCATCGGACCTGGAGCCTCTCGTCAGCCGACGCGTTGTCATCGACACGAGGCATGCGCTGGATGCGGAGCGGTGGCGTGGGGCCGGCTGGACCTATCGGGCGCTCGGCGTGCCGGCGAACACGCCGGCCGGCGCCGCCTGGTCCGGCCGCGGGCCGGCCGTGTTCGCCACGCAATGACGCAGAGACCCGTGGGAGCAACGGTGGCGGCCATCTGCGCCGCGGTCACCGTTGTCCTCTCGGGATGTGGCTCCGACGTCCCCCCCGCCGGAGCCCCGCCGACGCGGCCGATACCTACCCCGATATCGGTCGCGTCGGCATCCCGGTACCCCACCGACGGCACCTCGACGCCTGTGACGCTCTTCCGGGTCGTGAAGGGGATCGAGCTTCCCAATCCGCAACTGACGCCGGGACAGGTCAACCGTGGCGTCACGACAGCGCAGGTCTGCGGCAAGGGCCTGCCCTCGGTCCACCATCCGTCCTACGGCACCCGCAACGAGGTGGTGGTCAGCTACGGGCTCACGACCGAGGACTCGCACGGTTATGTCGTCGAGAGGCTCATCCCAGCCAGCCTCGGCGGTACCACCAACGAGAAGAACCTGTGGCCCGTACGACGGACCGGAACCGCGAACGTCACCCAGAAGCAGGCGTTGGATGCGCGGTTGCTCGCGCGGGTGTGCTCTGGTCAGGTGGCGCTTGCCGATGCCCAACGTCTACTCCGATCGAACTGGTGGGACGCGTACGGCTCGGTTCGTTAGCGCTCGAGGGCACGTCATCACCGCGCGGGTCTACGCGTCATCGCGGTCGACCCCATGACGCGGTGACCGCTTGCGTTAGAGCGGGCTCTAACGCCTAGTGTCGATGACGTGACGAGCTGGTCCACTCGCGAGGCCGCCGAGAAGTGCGGGCTCACCCAGTACACGCTGCGCTGGTACGAGCGGATCGGGCTGCTGCAGCCGATCGTCCGCGGGCCCGACGGCCGGCGGCGGTTCAGCGACGAGGACCTGAGCTGGCTGCTGCTCATCAGCAAGCTGCGCGCCACCGGCATGACGGTGCGCGACATGCAGCGTTACGCCCAGCTCGTGCGGTCCGGGGCCGGTGAGGACGAACGGCTGGACCTGCTTCGGCGCCACCGCGAGATGGTCGTCCAGGCCATCACCGAACGTCAGGAGTGCCTGCAGGTGCTCGACAACAAGATCAGTTACTACGGTCGTGCGATTCGCGCGGCCACGAAGGGAACATGAACATGCGCACTGCCACATTCGGCGACTTGACCGTGTCGGCCCAGGGACTGGGCTGCATGGGTATGAGTGAGTGGTACGGCGACGCCGACTGGGACGAGTCGATCGCGACGATCCACCGGGCTCTCGACCTCGGGGTGACGTTCCTGGACACCGCCGACATCTACGGCCGCGGGCACAACGAGGTACTCGTTGGACGGGGCATAGCGACGAGTTCCGTTCCGCGCGACCGGATCCAGCTGGCCACCAAGTTCGGTATCGATCGCTCCGGCGGCGATGACAAGACGAGCATCCGGGGGGCAGCTGACTTCGTGAAGCGGTCCTGCGAGTCGTCACTGCTGCGCCTGGGCGTAGACGTGATCGACCTGTACTACGCGCACCGCCCGCCGCAGGACGTCCCGATCGAGGAGACCGTCGGCGCGATGGCCGAGCTCGTCCAGGAGGGCAAGGTCCGCTATCTGGGCCTGTCCGAGGTCAATGACAGCCTGCTGCGCCGGGCGTACGCCGTGCATCCCATCACCGCCGTGCAGAGCGAGTACTCGTTGTGGACGCGTGACGTCGAGTCCGAGGCGCTCGATGCCATGCGCGAGCTCGGCGTGGGTCTCGTGCCGTACTCACCGCTCGGCCGCGGTTTCCTGACCGGCACCGTCGACGTCGCCTCCCTGGACGACAAGGACTTCCGAACTCGCAACCCGCGTTTCGCCGACGGGGGCGCCGGGGCCAACCAGGCCATCGCCGACGCGGTCCGCAAAGTCGCCGAGTCCAAGGGCGTGGCCCCGGCCCAGGTGGCGCTGGCCTGGGTGTACGCGCAGCAGGAGCGACTCGGTGTGCCCGTCGCGCCCATCCCGGGCACCAAGCGGATCAAGTGGCTCGAGCAGAACGTCGCCGCGCTGGACGTCACGCTCGACGCCGAGGACCTGGCCGTGCTCGACCCGCTGGCCGGCCAGGCCGTCGGCGCCCGCTACTGATCGCCCCGGTTTTGATCGTCCGGACCGCACAGCGCGGTACGGACGACCAAGATCGCCACCAGGGTCAGGCGAGCGTGTCGCACAGGTTCTCCTTGGTGCCGTGGAACAGCCGCAGTTGCCGGTGGGTGCCGTCGGCGGATTTGCGGTAGTCCCATCGCCCGTTCAGCACCCACTCGCCCGGCGGCGAGCCGATGCTGCCAACGGTGATGCGGGCCCCGGCCGGGCCGAACACCTCCAACAGGAAGCCGCCGTCCCTGTCGTACCGGAATAGCCCGTCCCCACCCAGATCGCGGGCCACCGACTTGCCGGTCGACAGGTTCGTGTACCGGACGTCCAGCGCGCCCACCCACCACTGCACCTTGGGTGAGCCGTCCGGGTAGGTGGCGTACTGGCGGTAGCGCTCCTCGTCGCGCAGGATGTCGGCCTGCACCCCGAAGCTGCATACTGTGCCGGCCGGATCCGTCCAGGGCTGCGCCCGGTACTCGATCCACGGCGGCTGCCCGTGCGCCCCGTGCGCGTCGGCCACCCCGGCACTGCCGAGCAGTGCGCCCGCGGCCAGCCCGAGCGCCGCGGCAACTCGTCCCCATCTCATCTCAGGTCTCCTCGATCAGGCGAGCGTCTGGCAGAGGTTCTCCGCCGACCCGTGCTCGACGGTGAAGTTGCGGGTGCCGTCCGCGTTGATGGCGAAGTCGAACGTGCCGCTCAGGTCGCGTACCACCGACTTGCCGGTGCTCAGGTTGGTCCACCGGAAGGAGAGCGGGCCGGTGAACTCCTGCTCCTGCGGCGTGCCGTCCGGGTAGGCGAGGAGGTTCCGGACCCGCTCCTCGTCCTTCGTGGCCTCGCCGTGCAGGGCGAACGGGCACACCTCGCCGGCTGGGAACGTCACCGGCTGGGAGCGGTAGTCCTGCCACGGCCCGGGCGGCGACCCACCCGACGGGGACGATGCGACGGCCAGCCCGCCGGCCAGGCCGGCCGCGGCGAGCGTCGCGGCCGGCTATGGGCAGGACACGTCGAAGTCTCATTCTCGAACCTCCTCGGTAACGGTTGCCCCGCAAGCCTCACGCCCGGCCCGGTCGCAATGCGATGGTTTCGGTACTGGCCAAAACGTCCGGCTGACCGAGGAGACGATGTGCTACGGCTGCGGTTCACCGCCGAGGACCTGTTGCGCACCCGGTTCGCGCCCGGACCGGCGCCGCTGGTCGAGCTCGGCCTGGCGCTCGCGATGTTGCAGCGCCGCGATGCGCTGTTCGAGACCTGGCGCCGCGACGCGTGGACGCACCTGTCCAAGCCGGGACGGGCGCTGCTGGACCTGGTGCCGCGCACCGGCCTCGGCGCGCAGTTCCTCGACCCGGTCAGTGTGGGTCTCGACGACGGGCTGGAGGCGGTGCTGTCGATGCCGCGGACGTTCGTCCGGCACGACCTGCGCCGGCTCGCCAGCCAGGGCCAGCCGATCACTCCGTGGCTACGCGGCCTGGACGCGCGCGATCCCGCGGCCTGGCAGCGGCTGGCGCACGCCGTGCGCGGTGGGCACGACGTGCTGATCGGCCGGGCTTGGCCGAAGGTCGTACGGAGCTATCGCACCGAGCTGGCGTGGCAGGGCCGGCTGATGGCCGAGCAGGGACTCGAGGCGGTGCTCGGTGGACTACATTCGAGCACTCGCTGGCGGGACATGACGCTCGAGGTCAACGTCTCGAAGGACGTCGAGCTACAGCTGGACGGTCGCGGGGTCACGTTGCTGCCGTCGGCGTTCTGGACCGGTCGGCCGATGGTCGGCCTGCCCATCGACGGCTCGGTCCTGATCGTCTACTCGGCGCTGACCCCGGTCCCGCTCGTCGACGACGACGCCGGCACGGACCCGCTCGGCGAGCTGCTCGGGCGCACGCGCGCGTCGGTGCTCGCCCTGGCGACGGCACCATGCAGCACCGGCGAGCTGGCCCGCGAGCTCGGCATCAGCCCGGCGACGGCATCCGAGCACACGCGCACGCTGCGCAATGCCGGCCTGCTCGTGACCGAACGGGCCGGCAAAGCCGTGCGCCACTCGGTAACCCCGCTCGGCGCCCAACTACTCGGCACCGGCCCGGGCGCCCCGCAGCGAGAAGTGACCGCCCGGCTTGCACCCGGCAGTTCATGATCAAGAGGGATGAGCGAGTGGCTACCACGGCCACGCAACCACGACGCGATGAGCGCTTGCGCGAAGAGCCGCCGGCCGCGACCGTCCCATCCGCGGCCAAGGCAGGACGTGCGACCGAGCCGCGGCCCAGCGGCGCCCGACCAGGGCCCAAGACGGATAGGTTAGGCGTCTCCTCCGAGGGTGCCGACCTCGGCGGCGGCGACGTCGAGCAGGTTGTAGCGCTCGATCGCCTCGCGCGGCGCCTCGGCCTTGACCTCGCCGGTGCGGGCCAGCTGCGCGAGCACGGCCAGCACGATCGACTCGGCGTCGACGTGGAAGAACCGTCGGGCGGCGCCGCGCGTGTCGGCGAACCCGAAACCGTCCGTGCCGAGCGAGGTGTAGTCGGCCGGCACCCAGCGGGCGATCTGGTCGGGGACGGCGCGCATGAAGTCCGAGACGGCGATCACCGGTCCGGCGGCGTCGGCCAGCTTCGAGGTCACGTACGGCACCCGGGGCTCGTCGGCCGGCGCGAGCAGGTTGGCCCGCTCGCACTCGACGGCGTCGCGGCGTAGCTCGTTCCACGACGTCGTCGACCAGACGTCGATGTCGACGTTCCAGTCGTCGCCGAGCAGCTGCTGCGCGCGCAGCGCCCACGGCACCGCCACCCCGGATGCCAGCACCTGGGCGCGCGGACGTCCGTCAATGCCCAGGGCGGGGGAGTAGAGGTGCAGCCCCCGCAGCAGGCCATCCAGGTCGAGGTTCTCCGGTTCCTTCGGCTGGGTGATCGGCTCGTTGTAGACGGTCAGGTAGTAGAAGACGTCGCTGTCCGACACCGCCGAGCCGTCCTGCGGCTGGCCGTACATGCGCCGCAGCCCGTCCTGCACGATGTGCGAGATCTCGAACGCGAACGCCGGGTCGTAGGCGACGACCGCCGGGTTGGTCGAGGCGAGCAGCAAGGAGTGGCCGTCGGCGTGCTGCAGTCCCTCGCCGGTGAGCGTGGTGCGGCCCGCCGTGGCGCCCAGGACGAAGCCGCGCCCGAGCTGGTCGGCCATTTGCCAGAACTGGTCGCCGGTGCGCTGGAACCCGAACATCGAATAGAAGATATAGAACGGGATCATCGGCTGGCCGTGCGTCGAGTACGACGTTCCGGCCGCGATCAGAGACGCCGTCGAACCGGCCTCACTGATGCCCTCGTGCAGGATCTGACCGGTCGCAGACTCCTTGTAGGACAGCAACATGTCGCGGTCGACCGCGTCGTACTGCTGCCCCTGCGGCGAGTAGATCTTGGCCGTCGGGAAGATCGCGTCCAGGCCGAAGGTGCGCGCCTCGTCGGGGATGATCGGCACGAACCGAGCGCCGATCTCCTTGTCCTTGATGAGGTCCTTGAACAGGCGCACGATCGCCATCGTGGTCGCGACCTGCTGCTTGCCCGACCCGCCACGCAGCTCGGCGTAGGCGGCGTCGCCCGGCAGCTTGAGCGGCTTGGATCGCACGACCCGCTTCGGCAGGAACCCACCGAGCGCCGCCCGACGCTCCTTCATGTAGGAGATCTCGTCGGACTTCTCGCCCGGGTGGTAGTACGGCGGCAGGTCGGCCTCGAGCGCGGCGTCGGTGATCGGCAGGTAGAGCCGGTCGCGAAAGGCCTTGAGGTCGGCGGTCGTCAGCTTCTTCATCTGGTGGGTGGCGTTGCGGCCCTCGAAGCTGTCGAGCGTCCACCCCTTGATCGTCTTGGCCAGGATGACCGTCGGCTGACCGACGTGCTCGCGGGCCGCCTTGAACGCGGCGTACACCTTGCGATAGTCGTGCCCGCCCCGGCTCAGGTGCCGTAGGTCGTCGTCGGACAGATCCTCGACCATCTTGCGCAGCCGCGGGTCGCCGCCGAAGAAGTGCTCGCGGATGTAGGCGCCCGACTCGACCGTGTAGGTCTGGAACTGACCGTCCGGCGTGGTGTTCATCTGGTTGACCAGAACGCCGTCGCCGTCCTTGGCGAGCAGCGGGTCCCAGTCGCGTCCCCAGATCACCTTGATGACGTTCCACCCGGCGCCGCGGAAGTACGTCTCCAGCTCCTGGATGATCTTGCCGTTGCCGCGCACCGGACCGTCCAGGCGCTGCAGGTTGCAGTTGATCACGAAGGTGAGGTTGTCCAGTTCCTCGCGGGCCGCCACTCCGATGGCGCCGAGCGACTCGACCTCGTCCATCTCGCCGTCGCCGAGGAAGGCCCAGACATGAGACGTGTCGGCTGTGTCCACGATGCCGCGGGCGTGCAGGTAGCGGTTGAAGCGGGCCTGGTAGATCGCACTGATCGGGCCGAGGCCCATGGATACGGTGGGGAATTCCCAGAAGTCGGGCATCAGCCGCGGGTGCGGGTAGGACGAGAGCCCGAACGGGGCGTGTGACTTCTCCTGGCGGAACCCGTCGAGGTGGTTCTCGGTGAGCCGGCCCTCCAGGAACGCCCGGGCGTAGATGCCGGGCGCGGCGTGGCCCTGGAAATAGACCTGGTCACCCGTGCCCGCGGCGAGATCCTTGCCGCGGAAGAAGTGGTTGTAGCCGACCTCGTAGAGCGACGCCGCGCTGGCGTAGGTGGCGATGTGCCCGCCGACGCCGACGGTCTTGTTGGCCCGCGACACCATGATCGCCGCGTTCCACCGGATGTAGGCCCGGATGCGCCGCTCGATGTCCTCGTCGCCCGGGAACCAGGGTTCGCGTTCGGGCGGGATGCTGTTGATGTAGTCGGTGCTGCGCAGCGCGGGCACGCCGACCTGGCGTTCGCGGGCGCGTTCGAGCAGCTTGAGCATCAGGAAGCGCGCACGTTGCCGTCCGTCGCTGTCGATGGCTGCGTCGAGCGACTCGATCCATTCGCGGGTCTCGCTGGGATCGATGTCGGGAAGCTGGCTGGGTAGGCCGTCAGTGATGATGCTGAATCGATCGCGGGTCACCGCTCCAGTGTCCCCTCTCACACGCCGCTGGCGGTAGGCAGGTCAGCGGTGAGGACGACTAAGCGCTACGGTCTGTCATGAATGCGACCCCGGCTGAGCGCGTGCTCGGCTGGACGACCCTCGAGGAGGACCTGGCCGTGAGTACGACCCCCGTTTCCGGGGACGGCGATGCCATGCGTGGCATCGTGGAACGGATGGGCATCGAGCCCGGTCTGGTCGTGCAGGAACTCGGCTGGGACTCCGAGGTGGACCTGGAGTTCCGGGCCGCCCTCGAGCAGAGGCTCGGCGACGACCTGGTGGACGAGGACACCGACGAGATCGTCGACGCCGTGGTGCTCTGGTACCGCGAGGGCGACGGCGACCTGGTCGACGCCCTGGTCGACGCGATCACGCCGCTCGCCGACAACGGGTTCGTCTGGCTGCTGACCCCGAAGCGTGGCCGGGAAGGCTACGTCGAGCCGTCCGACATCGCCGAGGCAGCGCCCACCGCCGGCCTGTCCCAGACGTCGCTGGCCACCATCGGCTCCGACTGGGCCGGCACGCGGCTGGAATCACGCAAGACCCGGGGCGACAGGAAGTAGGCGTACCGATGCCGATCGAGGTAGGCGCGACCGCGCCCGATTTCACGCTTCGCGACCAGAACAACGAGGAGGTCACCCTCTCCTCGTTCCGCGGCCACAAGGCCGTGCTGCTGGTGTTCTACCCCCTGGCGTTCACGGGCATCTGCACCGGTGAACTGTGCGTCGTGCGCGATGACCTGCCGTCGTTCCAGAACGACGCCGTGCAGACCATCACGGTCAGCGTCGACTCGCCGTACTCGCACAAGGTGTTCTCCGAACGCGAGGGCTACCAGTTCCCCCTGCTCGCCGACTTCTGGCCGCACGGCGCGGTGGCGCAGGCGTACGACGTCTTCAACGAGACCACGGGCTTCGCCAATCGGGGCACCTTCCTCGTCGATCGCGACGGCATCGTCCGCTTCGCCGAGATGAACGAGCCGGGGCAGGGCCGTGACGCCCAACGCTGGCGCGACGCCATCAAGGACCTGGCCGGCTAAGTCGGCCACTGAGGTGCACAGCTGTCTTCACGTCGGGGCCGAACCCCCGCCGCGAGGGCGACCCCGACGGCCGGAGCCGTGGCCGAGGCGGACCGGATGATCTTGGTGAGCGGGGCGACGGGCAACATCGGCGCGGAGCTGGTGCGGACGCTGACCGAGGCGGGCGAGCCGGTGCGCGCCCTCGTGCGCGACCAGGCAGCGCCGCTGCCGGACGGCGCCGAGCCCGTGACCGGCGACCTGGATCAGCCCCAGACGTTGCGCCCGGCGCTGGTGGGTGTGCGCGGGGTGTTCCTCCTGCCGGGATATCGCGACATGCCGGGTCTGCTCGGCGAGGTCGGCGCGGCCGGGGTCGAGCGCGTGGTCCTGCTCTCGGGCGGTTCGGCCGGGAGTGGCGACCTGACCAACGCCGTGTCCCGGTACATGATCCGGTCGGAGGAGGCGGTGCGGGATTCCGGGCTGGCGGCCACGATCCTGCGTCCCAGCGGATTCATGTCCAACACGCTGCGCTGGTTGCCCCAGTTGCAGGCGGGCGACGTCGTGCGCGACGCGTTCCCGAACGTGGCCGTCGCGATGATCGACCCGGCCGACATCGCCGCGGTTGCTGCGGCAGCGTTGACGACATCCGGGCACGAGGGGCAGGTGTACCGCCTCAGCGGGCCGCAGCCGCTCCGGCCCGCCGACCGGGTGCGGATCCTGGCCGAGGTGCTCGGCCGCCCGCTCCGTTTCGAGGGCCAGTCCGACGACGAGGCACGCGCCGAGATGAGCCGGGCGATGCCGGCCGAGTACGTCGACGCGTTCTTCCGCTTCTACGCCGACGGTGAGCTGGACGAATCGCCGGTGTTGCCGACGGTCGAGCAGATCACCGGACGCCCGCCCCGCACCTTCGAGCAGTGGGCCCAGGCACACGCCGCCGCGTTCAGCTGAGCGCGGCCACGATCGACGTTCCACTCTGGAACGAGTCAAGAAAAAGGGTTCGCTCGCAGGTGAGAGGATCTCAGCGTGAGACACCGCTCCGGGTTCTGTTGCTTCGTCGGGCGTCCCAACGCGGGCAAGTCGACGCTGACCAACGCCCTGGTCGGCGCCAAGATCGTCATCACCAGCGAGCAACCGCAGACCACCCGGCGCGCCGTGCGGGGCATCGTCAACCGCCCCGACGCCCAGCTGATCATCGTCGACACGCCCGGGCTGCACCGGCCGCGCACGCTGCTCGGCGAGCGGCTCAACGACGTGGTGCGAGCGACGCTCGCCGATGTGGACGTGATCGGCTTCTGCGTCCCGGCCGACCAGAAGGTGGGGCCCGGCGATCGCTTCATCGCGGCCGAGCTCGCCGCGCTGAACAAGCCGGTGATCGCTGTCGTGACCAAGACCGACATCGCGAAGCGTGATCAGATCGCGGCCCAGCTCATCGCGGTGAGCGAGCTCGGTGAGTTCACCGACATCGTTCCGGTGTCGGCGTCGGGCGGTGATCAGACCGACCTGCTCGCCGATCTGCTCGTCGCGCAACTTCCCGAGGGCCCGCCGCTCTATCCGGACGACGTGACCACCGACGAAGGTGTTGAGGCTCGCATCGCCGATCTGATCCGCGAGGCCGCGCTCGACGGCGTACGCGACGAGTTGCCGCACTCGATCGCCGTCACCGTCGAGGAGATGCAGCCCCGTGACGACGCGCTGACCTTCGTCTACGCGACCCTGCACCTGGAACGGTCGAGCCAGAAGGGCATCGTGATCGGGGCCAAGGGGGCCCGGCTCAAGGCGATCGGCACCCGAGCCCGAGCCGGCATCGAGGATCTACTCGGCGGGCGCGTGCACCTCGACCTGCACGTCGCGGTCGAGGCCGACTGGCAGCGCAACCCGAAGAAACTCGATCGCCTCGGCTTCTGATGTTCAAGACGTACGGCGCGGTGTTTCGCACGCCCGG